>ERZ1685331.77-NODE-77-length-31469-cov-21.233144_pt1 | contig 31469 bp, 27 predicted proteins | sample MGYA00580194_ERZ1685331 | MGnify/ENA primary metagenome ERZ1685331 (study PRJEB41501, sample SAMN08275520) | hot springs metagenome | biome: alkaline hot spring; material: microbial mat | place: Russia: Ush-Beldyr | collected 2015-07 | depth 0.5 m m ...
CCGCCTCGTCCGGGCCCTCGGCCATGATGCGGATCAGAGGCTGAGTCCCCGAGGGCCGCACCACAAGCCGCCCCACCCCGTCCAGTTGCGCCCTCGCCTCCTCGATCGCCGCCTGAACGGTCGGATCGGCCAAAACCCGCTCCCGGTCAGCCACCGGTACGTCCACCCGCACCTGAGGGTAAAGGGACACGGGGGCCACCAGGGTCCCAAGGTCGGTCCCGAGCCGACGGAGAGCGCGGAGGACAAGAAGCGCGGTGAGGATCCCGTCCCCCGTTGGGGCGTAGCGGCGGAAGATCACGTGCCCGGAGGGCTCGCCCCCAAGGTCGATCCCCTGCTCCTTCATGGCCCAGGCCACGTTCCGGTCGCCCACCGGCACTCTCTCCACTGCGAACCCCCGCTGGGCAAGGTATTCCTCGGCGCCAAAGTTGGCGAGAACCGTGAACACCACCCGCGGGGAGGAGAGCTCGCCCCACGCGAGGAGGTGGGGGGCAAGGGCGGCCATCAGTCGGTCCCCCTCCACCACCGCACCCCGGCTGTCCACAAACAGAGACCGGTCGCCGTCCCCGTCGAAGGCGACCCCGAGCGCGGCCCCCCGGGCGGGGACCTCTCGGGAGAGAAGCTCCATCGCCGCGGCGCCGGTCGCGTTGATCCGCGCCCCGTCCGGCTCCCTCCCGAGCACAATCACTTCCGCCCCGAGGTCCGCAAAGATCCGGGGGGCCACAGGAGCGGTTGCCCCGTAAGCGCAGTCGAGGACCAGCTTCACCCCCCGCAGGGAAAGGTCGCCGACGGCTGCCTTGAGGATGGCCTCGTACTCCCCTTCTGCCCCCGGCCAAAGTCGGACCGCGCCCAGAGGCCCGCCCCCGCCCCTGGCCGCAAGAAGCGCCTCCACCTGCTCCTCCGCCTCCGGGGAGAGCTTAAGGCCATCGGGGCCGAAGAACTTCACCCCGTTGTCCTCGGGCGGGTTGTGGGACGCGGAAACCCCCACCCCAAGGTCGTAGCCGCACCGGCGGACAAGGTGGGAGACCGCTGGGGAGGGAAGGATCCCAGCCAGGTCTACGTCGCACCCGGCTTCCGCGAGGCCCGCCGCACAGGCGCTGGCGAGGGCCGGCCCCGAGAGCCGGGTGTCCAGGGCGAGGAGAGCCCTCCGGGGCTTCAGCGCCCATCCGGCCGCCCGGGCCAGCCGGAACGCAAGCTCGCAAGTTAGCTCCCTCCCCGCCACCCCTCGCACCCCATCCGTCCCGAAGTACCTCAACATTTGCCCTCCTCATTTCGGGACTCGGATATTTGTGCCGCCGAGCTCCTCTGTGCGCGAGTCCCTCTATTTGTTTTTCAACGCCGGGCATTCTACCGTGAGTGCCCGAGGAAATATCCATCAACCCACCCCACGCCAGCATGCGCCGCTTCGGCGGAAGATCGGGCCGTTTCAGAACCACTAGAAGGTTGAGCTTTCCTCCTACGCCCCAAGCACCCTGAGCACGGGCCTCGAGAGCACCCACCGGAGCTTGAGGCCTGGGTGCTCACGCGCCGCATCCGGGCCGGGATGGAGAACCCCTGGACCGGGGCCATCCTGCGGGGCGAGGTCAAGGAAGAAGACCGGATTCGTATCGTCTAAGACCGGGACGGAGAGAGAGGGTGGCGTTCCAGAAAGAGCCTTAGCAAGGGAACCACCACCCCCATTGACCGTTAACCCGCTTCCGCACTATCATGTGAGGGCAAGGAGGCAGTTCTCAGCTAGGAGGGGCCATGGGACGGTATCTTATGGCACTTCTGGTGGCGGCGGGCGGCCTTGCTTGCGGGATGTCCCTCACCGGGACGTGGAGGCTCACGGTCGAGCTCTTACCCAACACCCGGATCTACGAGTCGGCGCTCACCCTGAAGTGGTCGTTCTTGCCCGGCTGGCGGCTGGAGAGCGAGTCGAAGATCTACTCCGACGGCCTCCTGCGGTACCAGAACTTCTACGTGAAGGGAACGATGGGGGAGTTCAGCCTCTGGGGGAAGATCTACTTCCACGCGCAAGAACGCCGGTACAGGAAGGTGTGGTTCAACGCAGAGATCCCGCTTGGGGGCGGGGCGTTCCGCTCCTCGTTCAACCACTGGGCGAAGGCGGCCGACTACACCTCCTCGGACAGAGAGAGGTTCGGTCCCTGGCCGTGCTTGGAGGTCGTCTCCTGGCAGGACGCCTGGAAGTTCATGGCCCGCGAGGTGTACGTCACCGGACCGGTCGCCAGCGCGACCATGTCGGGCGGGAACGTGTTCATCAACATCGGGCGTCCGTTTCCTGACCCGGACCGGTTCCAAATTTTCATCCCGGCCGCCGCCCGCGCGGCGTTCGAGGCCGTGTTTGGGCCCAACTTCTGGGAGAGGTGGAACGCGGAGAAGCCCACCGTGTGCGTCAAGGGGACGATCAAGGGCTACCGGTACACCACTGGGGGTCCCGGAGGGGGCGGGTACTCGGTGGCCGAGGTTTCCATCTCCTCCCCCACTGCCCTCGCCGTGGGGGCCTGCCCAGGGGTCCTGATCTCCGCCACCTGCCCGGGGACTGTGGTGAAGTGGTTCTACGCCAGGCACCACCACGTGGGGGAGACCGTGTACGTCCAGGGCCCGGTGGCGAGCATCAGTGGTCCGGGGACTTACCACGGGTACGCGGGCTACCGCGTGCGGATCGGCGGCGGAGCCGATGTGGGAAATCGCGTGGAAGTGATCCTCCCGTATCGCCCCGATTGGCCCACCGTCGGGCTGTCGTACACAAGCGAGGTATGTGTTCAAGGCCGGATCTCCGTGATCGGTGGGGTGGCCGTGATCCTCCCTCCGGACGTGCTCTCCGTCTCGGGGAGCCCCTGCTGCTCGGGGGGCCTACCGGGGACGTTCCTCAACTGGCAGTTCCGGTACACGCTCTCCCCGTGGACGGTCACCGCCGACTTCGGTGACTGCGGGGTGGGGGTGTCCTTCCGCCGGCTCTCCGTGGCGGCAAGCGCCCTTCCCTTCTGCTGCGGGCTCACCTACGACGCGTCCTTCGCGTTCACTAAGGCCGGGTTTGAGTCCCTCGCGTTCACCCTGAAGAACCTACCCCTCTTCTGCTGCGGTCTCACCGCCGACCTCGCGGTGAAGTTCACGCCAGAGGCCAAGACGGTGACGTTCAAGCCGGCCTGGCCAGGGATCCGTGGGTGCTTCACCGTCTACGGCGACGTGATCTACCAGGGCACGACGCTCCAGGGCCTTGTTCTCTACGGCTTCGAGATCGTTTGCTCCGCGGGAAACGTGAAGCTCCGGTCCGTGACCGCCTTCGACCCCGACAAAGTGGAGGACTTGACCGACGTCACCTTCTACGCCGGGGAGTGGGAGTACCTCGGGCTCACCTACACCGGGACTGGCTGCTGCGGAGGGAATCTGGCGTTCGCCTCCGAGTTCTGGTTCGGAGGCTCCGGCCTCCTGTTTGACCTCCAGCGGCTCAAGGCCACCCTGGAGGTCCCGCTCTCCGCGAACATTCTCATCTTCACCAAGACCCAGCTCGATCTGAGCAAGCCCTCGCCCCTGGACTACTTGAACGTGGGCGGGAAGATCACCTTCTAGGCAAGACCGTTCCTCATTATTGGCGCGGGCGGGGCCGCTGTCCCCGCCTGCGTTCATTGCGGTGCAGAAAAGAGGTTCAGCAAGGCGGCGAAGCAGTGGCCCATCCCCGCCCAAAACGCCGGGAGGTGCCCGATGGCGCGGCGAAATGGCAGCTTCCTCCAGAGGCAAAACCGCAGAAGGAGAGAGGGCGCGGCAAACTTTCCGTGTTGGCAAGCGCCCGTTTCTTGCCGCACAAGGCAAGGCGGGGGTAGGATGAGAGACCGTGTGGGAGGCAATGCTTTGGGAAGAAGCTGGGGAGGGCCGCGTGCGCTGCCAACTTTGTGCCCACCGCTGCCTCATCGCCCCCGGGGCTCGCGGGATCTGCGGCGTCCGCGAAAACCGCGGAGGAAAACTCTACTCCCTCGTGTACGGCCGGCTTGTGTCCCAGGCCCTGGACCCGGTGGAGAAAAAACCCCTTTTCCACTTCCTCCCCGGGACGACCACCCTCTCGATCGCCGCGGTGGGCTGCAATTTTCGCTGCGATTTCTGCCAAAACCATGAGATCTCCCAATTCCCCCGCGAGCGCGGACGGATTGTGGGCGAGGAGGTGGAGCCGGCGGAAATCGTGGCCGCGGCCAAAAGCACGGGAAGCCACTCCATCTCCTACACCTATACCGAGCCCACCGTGTTCTTCGAGTTCTGTTACGAGACGGGGAAGCGCGCGGCCCAAGAGGGTCTCCGGAACATCTTCGTCACCAACGGCTACCTGACCGAGGAAGCCCTGGGCGAGGCCAAAGGCTGGCTCCATGCGGCCAATGTGGACCTAAAAAGCTTCTCCCCGGAGTTCTACCGGAAGTTCTGCGGCGCCTCTCTCCAGCCCGTCTTGGACACCATCGCCCGCATGTGGGAGGCCGGGATCTGGGTGGAAGTGACCACCCTGGTCATCCCCGGCCGCAACGATGCGGGGGAGGGGCTCCGCTGGATCGCGGAGTTCCTGGCTGGGATCTCCCCGGACATCCCCTGGCATGTCTCCCGGTTCGTCCCCGCCTATAAAGTCTGGGACCTTCCGCCTACCCCTGTTGCCACCCTGAGAAAAGCCCGGGAAATTGGGCTGTCCGCGGGCCTTCATTTCGTGTACCTGGGCAACGTTCCCGGCGAGGGCGAGGACACCCTGTGCCCGGCCTGCGGCCGCGTCCTGATTCGGCGGTATGGGTTCCAGGTGGTGGAGAGCAGCCTTGTCGACGGCCGCTGCCCTGGGTGCGGGGAGGCGATCGCTGGGGTGTGGTCCTAGCGGCGGAGGGTGATCTGGCGCCGAGCCCCCCGCGCTCCAGGGGGATGTGGTCCGGGCCCGGGCCGCCCACTCCCAGGAGCGGGAGTTCACCGGTTTTCCCGGCCGCTTTCGCCTTGGGGTAGCGAGACGGGGAGGGAGGCAAAGAAACGGGGCCGGGTTTCCCCGGCCCCGTTGGTTTGGGAACTAGCCCCGGGCTAGAACACCCACGGACCTCCGTACCCGTCCCACCACCCCGGCCACCGCGTTACCCGCCGCGGCAGGGTCGTGCCACCGACCACCATGTCTGGCGTGCCCGGAGACGCGGGGTACATCCCTGGGAGGGTGATCCGGATCGTGTACGTTTCCACAACGCCGTTTTGCTCCACCCGCACCGTGGTCGTTGTGGGTGCGAGGCCACCCCAGAACACCACGGCCAGCCCGTAGCGGTCGTCATCGTAGTGGGGGAAGAGGAGGGTGTAGGTCTCCGTCCCGCTTGCGCCACTCTGGTCCGGGGTCCACGTGCCCCAGGGCCCGGCCGACCAGGCGAAGGTCCACCCCACCCCCGGTTCCCATACGGCGAGGTCGATGTCCGTGTCCGCCCCGCCGCCACTCCAAGTGAGGGTGACCTTGAGGGTTGTGTTCACCGAGACGTCCACGGTGTGGACCCCGCCTGGGGTCAACGTGACGGTCGCCCTCCCGGTGACCCGGTTCGCGGTGCGGTAGTTCCCCCACATCAGGGTGCAGTCGTCCCCGCCCACCACGACCTCGTACGTCCCCGGCTCAAGGATCGGGAAGTACCCAAGGCCCCGGCCGGGGGGATAGTCACCGACGGGGAAGCCGATGTTCACCCACCCCTCGAAGTCGGTCTGGCCGCGCTCGATGATCCGGCCGTCCTTCCGCAGGGTGACGTCCATGGTCGTCACCGGCCACCACTGCCCCCACAGGGGCATCGAACTTGCGGTGACGACGTGCATCCGCAGGGCTGCGCCGTCGTTGGCAGGAAGCGATGCCGTGAGAGCCCGATCGGCCTGGATGAGGCCGTATCCGGTACGAATATCAAACCCGGGGGCCTCAAGGTCCTTGGCCGTCCGCTCGATCAGTTTCTTCACCTGGTACGGCGTGGCCGTGGGGTGCTTCTCCAGGATCATCGCCGCGAGGGCCGACACGTGGGGACAGGACATGGAGGTCCCACTCCAGTAATCGTAGAGGAGGGGGAGACCCGTCCCCGCTTGGATGATGCCGGTGTGGACGGCGGAGAGCACATCCACGCCCGGGGCGGACACCGAAAGCCAAGTGCCCATAGTGGAGAAGTCGACCTTGGTGTTGTGGGGGGTGGAGGCGCCCACGGCGATGATCCCGGCGATGCTCGCCGGCCGGAACCAAATCGTGTTGTAGCTGTTTCCAGCCGCCGCCACCACCGTCACCCCACGGGAGAGGGCGTAGTCAAACGCGGCTTTAAGCACCTGGGAATACGCCACCCCACCCCAGGAGTTGGAGAGGACCTTGGCCCCGCGGTCCACCGCATACTTGATACCCCGGGCGGTGGGCACAAGCCCGATGAATCCTGGCACGAAGATCCGCACGTCGAGAATCTGGGCGTCATAGGCGAGGCCCACCACGCCCCGGCCGTCGTTCTTGGCGGCGATGATCGCCGCACAGTGGGTCCCGTGGCCGTCGGTGTCGAAGTTCCGCGGTGGAGCCAACACGCTAATAGGATCCGTCCGCGGGTCCACGTGCTCTATGACCTTATCGACCAGGTCGGGGTGGGTCGAGTCCACCCCGGTGTCGAGGACGGCCACGAGGACCCCGCGCCCCGTGTACCCTGTGGCCCACGCCGCTTCAGCGTTCACCGCGTCCAGCCCCCACTGGTAGGGGCGCAGATCGGCGCTGGGGTCGTAAACCTTGGGCATCAGGGTGGCTTTGACATCCAGTGGCTCCGGAATGGGCTCCGGCGGCTTGATGATGTAGGACGGCTCGGCAAACAGGATCCCCGGCACGGGTTCCCCGCCCCGGGTGGTCGGGCGAATCCTCGCCGGAGGGGGCGATCCTTTGGCCGGGACCTCGGTGAGCCGGTCCACCTCGAGCCTGCCCGCCACAAGGAGCAGGACCAGCCCCAGGGCCTCGGCGACGTCGAGGTCGTCCCGAATGTCGATCTCCACCACCACGACCTGGCCAAGGTCCACTTGGTCCTTCACGTCGGCCGCGGTGCCCATCTGGCCAACCAGCGCGAGCACTCGGTTAAGCGCCGCGCGGCCTGGCGGGCTGTCCTGGACCCCGACGATGATCCGGTCGGGCTTGTAGTCCTCCCCTGGCTGGATTAGCCCTTCCCCAAGGAGGCGAGGGTCGATCGTCCCCACCACGGCGGGATCGATCGGGCTCAGCGCCCCCTCCTCCGGGTTCACCAGGGGCTTGAACAGCCCCGCGCACCCCGCCAGGAGCAGGGCCAGCCCCACCACTCCAAGCATCGCAATCGCTGTTCTCCTGTTCATCCCTCACCTCCTCACCAGTCCTTGGTGGTGAACGCCCGCGCCTCCGGATGCACAAGCGTCGGGAACGCCGCGTACATCTGGTTCACCGCCACCGAGACGGCGCTCTTTGGGTCGTCAAACGCGATGGCGGCCATGATGTTCCACTGGTACATCCGGTGCGGCTGGAGCCGCTCAAACGGACCCCCCGGGATCCCTGTGAAGGCCCAGGAGGTCACGTCGAAGATGTCGCCCGAGGTCACCACGAACCCCCCCTGCGGGGTGTCCCAGATCCGGGCCCGGTACAAGCGGCGCGTGCCCACCACCGGCACAGCCTCCCAGGTGAACGTGGGCGTCAGGGACACATCCGTCGCCTCTTCGGCCGGAGAGATGAGCTTCACGTCCCACATGGGGATCGGGGTCGTGGATGCCTCAAGGGGCTCCGACTCCGTGGCTCCGCGGAAGGCCACAATCCGGTAGTAAGCAGTACGATCGACGGCCAGGTCGGGTGTGCTGTCCCGGTAGAGGGTGGTGCCGCGGTTGACGGTGTAGATCAAGCGGAAATCCGCCTCGCCCTCCAGCCGGCGGTAGATGCGGTACCCGGTGATAGTGCCGTCATCCAGTGAGACCGTCCACCTCAGTTCAACGTACAGGTTCCCCCCGGGCGGGGCGGCCAGCGGCTCCAGGGCCTCGCCGTAGAACCCCACCTTGCGGGATAGGGTCACGGCCATGGCCGGCCGCGCCGGGATGAACCCGAAGATGACCCAGCCCGTGGGAGGCCGCGGCGGACGGATCCCCGGGAAGTCAGCGGCCGGGGCGACGTGCACCCGGTAAATCACGTGGGTCCGGTTCTCGTTCATATCGTAGACCACCACTTCAAACGTCGTGTCCCCAGACACGCCGAACGTTCTGGGATCAATGGTGAACGTCCCGGTGGTGTAGGTCTGGGAGTAAACCGGGCGGGGAGCCGTGAGGAACGCCGCCCCAGGGGTCTTCCCGAACGCCGCGTAGATGACACGGATGTCATTCGGCCCCCTGGCGTCGATCTTGATGGAGAGCGGTGCCGCTGGGATGCTGCTCCCCTCGCTGATCCCGGTGATCGTCACCGTGGGCGGGGTGAGGGACCAGTTGGGGTTGGCCACCGGCTTGAGGACGGTGTCCACCCGAGCCGTGCTCGCCACCTGGACGCCCTCAACCCGGGAGGTGGCGTGCCCATCCTTTCGGAACTCGAGCGCGTACATCCCTTTGGGCAGGACAAGCTTGTAGTAGCCATTTCCGTTCGTCGTGCCGAACGGCCCGTAGTAGTCCGAGCCCACCCAGTACTCAGGGAGGTCGCCTCCCAGCGGGTACGCCACGACCTTCGCCCCCGCCACCGGCTCCCCCGACAGGTGATCCGTCACGTAGCCTTCAACAATTCCCGTGGGCGGCGCCTGGACGAACAAGCACCCCGAGAGGAACGCCGCCCCCAGGGAGACCGCCACAGCAAGAACCAGTTTCGCCCTGTTCATCGCCGCCCCCTAGAAGGTGAACGTCCAGCCCAGAGCCAGGTTCGCTGGGCCACCCACCGTCGCCCCGAGCTTGAGGTTGACGGTGAAGTTCGCCATGACCGGGACCTGGGCCTCAGCCGCGAACCGCCGCAGGCCAAAGAGCGAGCCCATCGGCTGGAAGTACGCGGTCAAGGTCACGCTGTACTTCTCCCCGCAGCAGCCCGGCCCGCAGAACCCAAACCGCAGGTATTCAAACTCTGGCCCCTGGAAGATGTCCTTCTTGAGGATCTCCTCGATCTTGGCCACGTTGAACGCGGTGAGGAGTTCCAGGTAGTTGCAGTCGGCAAGCGCGCAGCGGACCTTGAACCCGTAGATCTCGATCCCCTGCCAGTTGTTCCCGACAAAGAGAGCGTCCCCGTAGACGGCAAGGCACCCCTCGATCCCTTTCCAGCGCGGGACAAGCTCCACCGTCTTGGCCGTCGTGGTGAACTTCACCACGGTGTCAAACGAGATCCCGCAGCAGAGGGGGATCTCTTTGAGGGTGAACGCCAGCGCGTCAAACCCCAGCTTGGTGAACGTGAACTTGCTATCCAGCGTGATCCCGCAACAGAGGGGGATGGCGTTCACCTCCAGTCCGAGGTAGGTGAACTGAAGCCCGCCGGGGAACGGGTCCACCGGGTAGGTCTTCGTGTACGTTCCGATTCCGGTGTAGGTGATGGTGAAGTCCGTGAGCCGCGCCCCGAACCCGATCTCAGCCGACACTTTCAGCCCGCCCACGTCGGCCTTGGTCACCGCCACCATCCCGCCCGAGGGACCTCCAAAGAAGTACCCCGGGACCGTGGGGCCGACGTGCGCCGAATAGAGGATGAGGTCTATCCCGGAGATCGTGATCTTGACCTTGCCCAGCGTGTACAGGTACGCTGGGGCAAGCGGGCCAAACAGCATCTCGAGCTCGACCTCGGCGGGACCGAACGCGCCCCCCGCAGTCAGGGTCTGCCACACGTACCCGTCCGCGCCCAGCCACTCCGCCGTCCCCCCCACCGTCCAACCGTTCACCCCGGCCTTGAGGGTCAGGGCGTTGTCCAGGCTCATAGTGGGGAGGAGATTCACCGTTGCCGACCAGTTCCCCGAGAGCGTGAACTGGCCCGCCCCAATGGTGGAAAAACAAACCACTAGCGAGAGCCACAGCCTGGCCTTCATTTTCCCTCCCTCGCCTTGAGAAGTTTTCTTGCTTTAGTGCCTAACCGACTGCCCCAGCTGTCTGTGTTCCGCTACCACCCCCCTTCTCTGCTACCACCCCTTATACGGATGTGGACAGCATTATATGGTGGCTCCCCCACGGTGTCAAGAGCTGCGCGCCGGAAGACCCAATCGCCACGGTGGGCGGCAATTTTCGCTCAATTCCCCGCGAGCGCGGGCGGATTGTGGGGCGGAGGTGGAGCCGGCGGAAATCGTGGCCGCGGCCCAAGAGGACCTCCGGAACATCTTCGTCACCCACGGCTACCTGACCGAGGAAGCCCTGCGCGAGGCCAATGTGGACCTAAAAAGCTTCTCCCCGGAGTTCTACCGGAAGTTCTGCGGCGCCTCTCTCCAGCCCGTCTTGGACACCATCGCCCGCATGTGGGAGGCCGGGATCTGGGCGGAGGTTGGGTCTGACCCAGCCGCCCGTTGAGCCGCGTTTCTCCCAAAGCTACAATGTGTTGAAATGGAGAAACGTCCGATTCCCACGCCATTGAATTTCCGGCTCATCACCTTCCTTTTGGTGCTGGGCCTCGTGGTGTTTTTGCTCTTCCAGCTTTTCCAGACCGGCACCACGGGCCGGGCGAACTCCTTCAGCTACTCGCACTTTCTGGACCAGGTGCGGGCGGGAAGGGTCGCGGAGGTGGTGATCCAGGGCACCAAGATCGAGGGCATCCTCCGCACCGGGGAGCGCTTCACCACCCAGGGCCCGCCGGAGAGCTCCTCGGCCTACAACGAGCTCATCCAACTCCTCGAGGGGAGAGGCGTCTCCATCCAGTTCCAGTCCCCCGCAGGATCCGGCTGGTTTCTCACCATCCTGGGCTACGTTCTTCCCGTGCTTTTACTGATCGCCTTTTGGAGTTGGATGATGCGGAGGATGCAGGGCACGAACGCCTTCACTTTCACCCAATCCCGGGCCAAGCTCGTGACCAAGGAGTACACCAAGGTCACCTTCAAGGATGTGGCCGGGATCGACGAGGTGCTCGAGGAAGTCCAGGAGATCGTGGAATACCTGAGGAACCCGGGGAAGTTCGCCCGCCTGGGCGCGAAGGTGCCCAAGGGGGTCCTTCTTGTGGGGCCGCCGGGAACGGGCAAAACCCTGTTGGCCCGGGCCATCGCCGGCGAGGCCGGCGTTCCTTTCTTCTCCATCTCCGGCTCGGACTTCGTGGAGATGTTCGTGGGCGTGGGCGCCGCCCGGGTCCGCGATATGTTCCAGAAGGCCAAGGCCAGCGCGCCCTCTATCGTCTTCATCGATGAGCTGGATGCCGTGGGCCGGAAACGCGGGGCCGGGATCGGCGGTGGCCACGACGAACGCGAGCAGACCCTGAACCAGCTCCTGGCGGAGATGGACGGCTTCGAGGGCGACACGGGGGTGATCGTTCTTGCGGCTACGAACCGGCCCGATGTGCTCGACCCCGCCCTCCTTCGCCCAGGCAGATTCGATCGGAAGATCGTCGTTCCCCCTCCGGACCTCCGCGGCCGCGAAGCGATCCTGCGCGTACACACCCGGGGCAAGAAGCTCGGGCCCGACGTGGACCTTGGGCTTTTGGCGCGCCGGACCCCGGGGTTCGTCGGCGCGGACCTCGAGAACCTCTGCAATGAGGCCGCGCTCCTGGCCGCCCGCAAGAACAAACCCACCATCGAGATGGCCGATTTCGAGGAAGCCTTGGACCGGGTTCTCACCGGCCTGGCCCGCAAAGGCATGTACATCCGCGAGGAGGAGCGGACGCGCATCGCCTACCACGAGGCCGGACACGCCCTGGTGAGCAAGCTCGTCCCCCATGCGGATCCCCTCCTTAAGGTGACCATCGTTCCCCGGGGGATGGGCGCCCTGGGCTATGCCCTGCAGCTTCCCACCGAGGACCGTTACCTCCTCACCAAGGCCGAGCTCATGGATCGCCTGGCCGTTCTTCTGGGCGGGCGGGCCGCGGAGGAGGAGGCCTTTGGCGACCAAAGCACCGGCGCGGCCGAGGACCTCAAGCATGCCACCGAACTGGCCAAGCGCATGGTGGTGGAATATGGGATGAGCGAGGAGCTTGGGCCGCTCAGCCTTGGAAAAGAGCGCACCAACATCTTCCTTGGCGAGGAGATCGTGAAAAGCGACGAACACTCCGACGAGCTCAACGCCGCCATCGATCGGGAGATCCGCCGCATCGTCCTGGAGACCTACAACCGCGCCAAGACCCTGGTGAACCGCCACCGGAACGCCCTCGATCGCCTGGCCCAGGAGCTTTTGCGCCGGGAAACCCTGGACAAAGAGGACGTGGACCGCATCCTTGCCGACCTTACCCCCCAGCCGGTCGGATGAGGATCGCCGTCTTGGGCTCCACCGGCTCCATCGGCCTGCAGGCCCTTGAGGAGATCCGCCGTTATCCCGAGCGTTTTCGGCTGACGGCCCTGGCCGCGGGGAGGAACGCCGAGCTTCTCGCGGCCCAAGCCAAGGAGTTCGGGGTCCTGGAGCTTGGCGTCTCCGGGCCGGCGGAAGCGGAGAGGCTCCGGCAGGCCCTGCCCAAAGCCCGGGTGCGCGTGGGCGCAGAGGGGCTCGCGGAGCTCGCCTCCCTTCCCGAAGTGGATCTCGTCCTGAACGCCGTGGTGGGGGTGGTCGGAATTTTTCCCACCCTCAGTGCCCTGCGCGCCGGAAAACGGCTGGCGTTGGCGAACAAGGAGTCCATCGTGGTGGGCGGGGCGCTGGTCATGCGGGAACAGCGTTTTCCGGATCAGCTCATCCCTGTGGACTCCGAACATGCCGCGCTGTGGCAGCTGCTTGCGAAGGTGCGCGGGGAGGAAGTGGAACGCCTTTGGATCACCGCCTCCGGAGGCCCATTTCGCGACCGGCCCGAGGAGGAACTGGCCAGGGTCACGCCGGAGGAGGCCCTTCGCCACCCCACCTGGAAAATGGGACCCCGCATCACCATCGATTCCGCGACCCTCGTGAACAAAGCCTTCGAGGTGATCGAGGCCCACCACCTGTTCCGGGTTAGCTGGGAAAGGATCGGCGTCCTTCTCCATCCGCAGTCCACCGTGCATGCTTTGGTGGAACTGCGGGACGGTTCGGTCCTGGCCCAGCTCGCCGTCCCGGACATGCGCCTTCCCATCCGGGCCGCCCTCACCTACCCGGAGCGGCTCGGCCCGCCCCTGCCCCTGCCCTTGGCCCCCTTGACCCTGGATTTTCGGGAGGTTCCGCGGGACAAGTACCCCGGGTTCTGGGCGGTCCTCCGGGCGGGGAAAGAGGGGGGGACGGCGCCGGCCGTGGCCAACGCGGCCGATGAGGTCTTGGTTCAGGCCTTTCTTGCGGGAAAAATCCCGTTCCCCGCCATCGCCGCGGGGATCGACGCCGTTCTCGCCCAGCACGAAAACTCCCGGGTGGACAGCCTGGAGGGCCTCTTGGCGGCGGACCGCTGGGCGCGGGAAGCGACACGGAGGTTTGTGGCCCAAGAAGCTGGGACGCGTTAAAATTGTGCTGCTATGCTCACAAACCGCAGGGTCTATTATGGACTACGGATCCTTTTTGATTTGGCCACGAACGCCGCGGGGTTCCAATCGGCCCACACCCTGGCGGGATTCCACCAAGCCCCTGAGATGTTCCTCCGGCGGATCCTCATGGAACTGCGCCAGGCGGGCTTTTTGGAGGCCCAAAAGGGCCGCATCGGCGGGTACAAGCTCGCCAAAAAGCCCGAGGAGATCAAGTTGGGCGCGGTGATCCGGGCCCTGGAGCCCGAGGGCTTGGCGCTGGCTTATGGGCAGCTGCGGGGCCGCGGCGCCGGCGTCCACCCCGTGGACAAGGGGTGCCCCACTTGGCCCTTCTGGCATGGTCTGGAGACGCGGTTCCTCGAGGAACTCGAAAGGACCACGCTGGCGGACCTTTTGGCCCTCAGCCGAAAAGGAGGGAGGTGACGTGCGGCCCTCCCCGGAGGAAGTCCTCAGCATCTTAAGGGACCGGGTGGTGGATCCGGAGCTTGGGGTCAACATCGTGGACCTTGGGCTTGTCTACGAGGTACGGGTGGAGGAGGGGAGGATCCTGGTGGACATGACCCTTACCACCCCGGCCTGCCCGCTCGCCGCCCTTCTTCCCGCCCAGGTGGAGGAAGTGCTGCGGGAGCAGTTTTCCAGCCACGAGGTCGAGGTGAACTTGGTGTGGGAGCCCAGGTGGACGCCAGAGCGCATGTCCGAAGAGGTCCGGAGGATGTTCGAAGCCTGAGGCCTGAGCGGTGCGGCCTTTGCCGTCAGCGGGCCGGTGAGCGGCGTTGCCCCATGCTCGCTCAGGGGATCTGCAGCGCCTGCTGCGGCAAGGAACGCGGACGGACCATGCGCTGCCTGCCCTCTTGTGTCTTTTTGGTGGAGGCGGAAGCGCGCTGGCGGGCCCGCCGCAGCCGCGAGCTCCTCGAGGGTTGGGCCGCTTGGGAGCGGGCGAAACCGAACCTGCCCTGGCCCTATATCCGCGCTCTGGCCAGAATCCTCGCCGACTTTCTCCACAAAACCTTCGCCACCGATGCGGAGGTGGAGCGGGCCCTTTCCGATCTGGACCAGGCCCTCAGCCCCATCCTTCTGGTGAGCGCCGCCCCTTCCGCGTTGGGCAAGGCCCTGAGCTCCGCCCTCGTTCTCCTGGTGCGGGAGGGGAAGGTGAACGGGGAGGACATGCGGGCCGCGGCGCGGGCCCTGCGGGAGTGGCTTTCGGGCTGGCGCCTTCCCGAGGACGACCGCCGCTTCGTGCGTGCGCTCCTGGGGACCTTCCCGCCCTTGGCGGAGGAGCCCGGCCTCATCCTCCGGCCCGGAGGTCCCGCATAAGCCCGGTGGCCCACGCGAAAAACCCGTAAACCATCAGGCCTAACGCCACCCCGCCCAAGCCGCGGGCCCAGGGGCCAAGACCCAGGGTGGCCCGGGTGAAAGCCCAAACAGCCCCGGCCATGGTTCCGCTCGCCCACCCCACCCGTAAGAGGCGGGTCCCGTCCAGCCAACCGGGGGCGTGCCGCCAAAGAAGCGCGCCGAGGAAAAGGGCGGCCGCCCACCCCGAAACCCCCGTGGCCAAGGCCAACCCAAACGTGCCCCAGATCCGCACCCACCACAGGTTGAGCCCGATGTTGACCAAAAGGGCGAGGAAGGACCCAAGAAGGGGGAGCCCCGGCCTCCCTAGAGCGTAAAACGCGCGGGAGAAAAGGTAAACCAGGGCGTAGGCCAAAAGCCCCACCAGGTAGCCGCGCAGGTTCAGGGCGGTGCGGAGGGTATCCGCAACCCCAAAGGCGCCCCGCTGGAAGAGGAGGGCCACCACCGGCTCAGCCAAAAGCCAAAGCCCCAGGGTAGCGGGAAGCATGAGGGCCGCGGCCCACAGGAACCCCTGTCCCAGGGTCCGGCGGAAGGCCTCCGCGTCCTTGTGGGCCAAATGCTGGGAGAGGGCGGGCAAGGCCACGGCCGCCACGGATACCGCCAGAACACCAAGCGGAAACTGGAAAAGCCTCATGGCGTATTGGAGGGTGGCGATGGCTCCGTGGGGAAGATACGAGGCCAGGCGGTTGTCCACGAGGGTATTGGCTTCCATCACCAGGAGACCGGCCAGGCACGGAAGGAGCCTCTGCCCCACCTCCCTTAGGTCGGGATGCACGAGGGGCACGGCCCTTTTGGCCCCAACGTTTCGGCGAAAGGCCGGGAGGAGGAGGACGACCATCAGCGCCCCTCCCCCCATGGTTCCGACCACGAGGCCCAGGATCGGGGGGTGAAAGAGCCCCGAGAGGAAAAAGGCGCCGAACACCATGCCCAAGTTGAGGAAAGCTGGAGCTAAAGAGGGCAGAAAAAAGTGACCGTGTGCGTTAAGGAGGGCGCTTTGAAATGCGGAAAGGGAGATGAACACGATGAGGGGAAAGAGGAGGCCCGCAAGTTTTACGGCCTCCCCCATCTTCTCCGGCGGGAAGCCGGCGGCAAGGATGGGCACATACAGGCGGGCCAGGAGGCCTCCCCCCAAGGCCAGAGGCGGAAGGACAAGGAGAAGGAGCCTGAGGAAGGAACGGGCCAAGGCCTCGCCCTCCCCCCGGGCCCGCGCTTTGGCGTACACGGGGATGAACGCCCAGGCCAAACCGGCTTCCCCGAGGACCTGCCGCAGGGCCTGTGGGATGAAAATCCCGACCAGGAAAGCATCGTAGCCCGCGGAGGCCCCAAAGGCGTAGGCGATGGCGACATCGCGGAAAAGACCGGTGAGGCGGGAGAAGCCGGTGCCGAGGGCAGCCCGCAGGACCCGCCGAAAAAACATCAGGCCGCGGGTTCCACCCTCACCCGCACCGTCGCCTTGATGCCCTCGTAAAGCTGAACTTCCGCGGTATAGGCGCCAACCTCATGGATGGGCGCAAGCTTGATGCACTCCACGGGGATCTTCTCCCCCAAGCGTTCGGCGATGGCACGGGCCAGATCCCGCGCGTGCACCGCCGCGTAAAGTTTGGTCTTGTCGTGAACCCGCCGGGAAAAGACGAGTTCCGCATCCTGGAGCTTCTGGGCCAGGGCCTGGGCCTTGGCCCGGCGGTCGGTGAGCTCGGCCTCGTAGTGGGCCCGCAACTTCTGATAACGAGAAAGCTCGTGCGGCGTAGGCAGCACCGCAAGCTTCCGGGGAAACAGGTAGTTGCGGGCAAAGCCATCCCGCACCTCCACCACATCCCCGGGCGTCCCGAGCCCCGGCACTTCCCTGATGAGGAGCACTTTCACTTCCGCCTCCTTTGCACGGCTCAATGGTAGAGAGGGGCGCGGTGAACCTCAACGGGCAGGCTATACTTTCCCGTAAGGAGGAGGCGATGCACTTTGACCTGGATGCCCTGCGGGCCGCGCCGGGAAAGATCTTCCGGGTCGAGGGAGACGAGGACCTTTCCGCCTTGGACTGGCGCGGCGAAGAGGTGCGCGTGGAAGGCCCCGTGCGCGCGGAGGCCGCCGCGTTCTACGTGGGCGCCACGAACCAAGTGGTGCTCACCGTGCACGTGCGGGGGAAAGTGCGGCGGGCCTGCTCCCGGTGCCTGGCGGAGGTGGCGGAGGACGTGGATAAGGAGGAGGAGCTCGAGGTTTTTCCGGACGAGATCCAGGGAAAGCACTTGGAACTTCGGCCGTTCATCGAGGCCGGAATGCGACTGGGCCTTTCCGCAAAACCTCTGTGCCGGCCGGACTGCCGCGGGATTTGCCCTTATTGCGGCGCGGATCTAAACAGGGACCAGCATCAGCCCGAGTGCCCCCGCCGCCGGGTCGCCCGCGACCCACGCCTCAGCGTCCTCGCCACCCTCCTGGCGGAGGAGAAGGGCGAATGAGGAAGGTCTTGGGCGTGGACCCCGGGCTTACCGCCACCGGTTACGCGGTGGTGGCGGAAGTGGGCGGGGAGTTCCGCCTGCTGGCCCAGGGCACGGTGCGCACCAACGGGGCCAATCCTCTTCCGGAGCGGTTGACCAAAATCCACGGGGCGCTGGCCCAAGTCGTGGCGGCGTGGGATCCGGAGGCCCTGGTCCTGGAGGAGGTGTATCTGGCCCGCAACGCCCCTTCAGCCATGTACACCGCCCAGGTGTGCGGAGTGGTGTTGCTTTTGGCGCGGGGCCGGCGGGTCCTCACCTACGCCCCCCGGGCCGTCAAGCGCCGGGTCTGCGGAAACGGCGGGGCCCCCAAAGACCAAATGGTGCGGATGATCACCCACCTCCTTGGGGAAAAGCCGGCCACCGACCACGCCGCCGATGCCGCGGCCCTGGCCCTCTGTGCCCTTCTTGAGGAGGGAGGATGACCGTTTACCAGGCGTTAGGGATCAGGGAGGTCCCCGAGCGCATCCTTCTCATCGACGGGCATTCCTCGCTCTTCCGCGCGTTTTACGCCCTTCCCGCCCTCTCCACCTCCCGGGGGGAGCCGGTGCACGCCCTTTATGGATTCTTGCGCACCCTCCTCATGGCCTTGCGGGAATACCCGGCGCGCTACGTGGCCGTGGCCTTCGATACGGAGGGAAAGACGGTGCGTCACGAAGCCTTCGCCGAATACAAGGCCACAAGGAAACCCATGCCCGAGGCCCTGGCCCGGCAGCTTCCGTGGGTGAAGCCCTTGCTTTCCGCGTTCGGGATCCCCTACGTGGAGTGCCCGGGCTACGAAGCCGACGACCTCATGGCCACCTTGGCCAAGAAAGCCGAGGCCAAGGGCATCCCCGCCCTCCTCCTCACCGGCGACAAGGACATGGCCCAATTGGTCTCGGAAAAAGTGTTTCTCCTCCGGCCCGGCCGGAAGCCCACGGATCGGCTGGTCCTCGTGGACCGAAGAGGCGTGGAGGAGCTTTTTGGGGTGAAGCCGGAACAGATCGCGGATCTCCTGGCCTTGGAGGGCGATTCCATCGACAACGTTCCCGGCGTCCCCGGGGTGGGGGAAAAGACGGCGGTGGAGTTCCTCCGGGAATACGGAAGCCTCGAGGCGGTGCTGAACGCCGCCCCCCATGTGCGCAACAAGCGCGTGGCCCAAGCCCTTCTTAAGCACAAGGATTCCGCCCTTCTTTCCCGGGAACTCGTGAGGCTTCGGGAGGCCCCGCTTCCCCTGGATGTGGCCGACTGCGCCCCAAAGGATATCGATCCGGCCGAGCTTCGGCGAGTCCTGGGGGAACTGGAGTTCAAAACCATCCTCGCGGAGCTGAAGCTGGAGGAGGGGGAGGCCCGCCCGCTCCGGTACGACCTCGTCCTCACCGAGGAGGCCTTCGCTGCTCTTTTGGAGAAGCTCCGGACGGTTGAGGAGTTCGCCTTGGATTTGGAAACCACAAGTGAAGACCCGCTTTCCGCGGAGATCGTGGGGATCGCGGTGAGCGTGGAACCGTCTCATGGGTACTACATCCCCATGGGCCACCGCTATCCTCACGCCCCCGCGCAGCTCCCCCTGGAACAGGTGCTGGCAAAACTCGCGCCCCTCCTTTCCGCAGAGAGGCCAAGGAAAATCGGGCAGAACTTGAAGTACGACCTGCAAGTTCTCCTCAACTACGGGATCGAAGTGCGGGGCGTGGCCTTTGACGCCATGATCGCGCACTGGCTCCTCAAGCCGGATGCGCCCTCCCATAGCCTCGAGGCCATCGCCCGGGAGGAACTTGGGGTTCAGATTCAGACTTACCAGGACCTCTTGGCCATGGGGGGCGAGCGGGAGATCCGGGAGGTCCCGGTGGAGCGGGCCGCCCGCTACTCCGCAGAGGACGCGGAGGTGGCGGTGCGCCTGCGGGCCCCCCTCACGAGGAAGCTCGGGGAGGCCAAGCTCCTCCGGCTTTTTGAGGAGGTCGAGGTCCCCCTCATCGAGGTCCTGCTATGGATGGAACGCCGGGGAGTTTGTCTGGACGTAAATGAGCTCCTCGCTCAGGGGAAGGAGCTCGAGATCCTTTTGGAGAAAACGAAGGAGGAGCTCTTCCGGCTGGCGGGAGGCCCGTTCAACCCCAATTCCACCCCCCAGGTGCGGGAGATCCTCTACGAGCGTTTAAAGCTTCCGGTTCTTGAGAAAACGAAGACCGGCCCCGCCACCGACGCCCAGGTTTTGCGGGATCTCGCCCAATACCACGAGTTCCCGGCGAAACTCATCGCCTACCGGGAGCTGGAGAAATTGCGCAACACCTATGTGGAGAAGCTGCCGGGATATGTGCATCCCAAGACGGGAAGGGTGCACACCTCCTTCAACCAAACCGGGACGGCCACAGGAAGGCTTTCCTCCTCTGACCCGAACCTTCAGAACATCCCGGCCAAGACGGAGGTGGGGGTGGACATCCGCCGGGCCTTCGTGGCGCCACCGGGGAAGGTCCTCCTTGCCGCCGATTACTCCCAGATCGAGCTCCGGGTCCTGGCCCACTTCTCCGGCGACGAAGCCCTGATCGAGGCCTTCCAGCGCGGGGAGGATCTCCACCGCCGTACCGCCTCCGTCCTCTTCGGCGTGCCCCCCGAGCGCGTGGAGGCCCGCATGCGCACCATCGCCAAACGCGTGAACTTCGGGATCATCTACGGGATCACGCCCTATGGGCTTTCCCGCGATCAAGGGATCCCCCAGGCCGAGGCCAAAGCCCTGATCGAGAAGTTCTTCCAGGCCTACCCCAAGGTGGCGGCCTTCGTGGAGAAGCTGGTGGAGGAAGCACGGGAGAGGGGCTATGCCCAAACGCTTCTTGGCCGGAAGCGGCCTCTTCCTGGGCTGCGGAACCCGGAGCGGCGGGGGATCGGCCAGGACCAGCGCAACGCCATCAACACCCCCATCCAGGGCACCGCCGCCGACCTCATGAAGCTCGCCATGCTCCGCCTCCATCGCGCGTGGAGGGCGGGGAAGCTCCCAGCGGAGATGATCCTGCAGATCCACGACGAGCTGGTGTTCGAGGCGCCCGAAAAAGACGCGGAGGAAGCGGGAAGGCTCATCCAGGAGCTCATGGAAGGGGTGTGGGCGTTACGGGTCCCGTTGAAGGTGGAGGTGAAGGTGGGGCGAAACTGGGGGGAAATTTAGCCGCGCAACCACGCGCCCTCGCCCACCATGGCCCGGCAAAGCTCCACCCCTTGGAGCTTGGCGCCCCGGTCCACGACGCATTCCTCAAGGCGCGCGTTCTCGATGAGGCAGGGCCCAAGGATCACGGAGCGGAGGACCTCGGATCGCACCACCTTGGCTTGGGGATGGATCCAGCTTGCCCCACCGGTGAGGCGCAGGTTCGCATCCAGATAAGAAGCGCGGTCGCCCACGTCCAGCCAGTCCTTTACCTTAGCGTAGCCCCGGACGACCCGGCGGGAGAGGAGCCATTGGATGAAGTAGCCGGGAGCATCGTGGCCCCGCGGGGCTTCCGCAAGGAACTGGGGGAAAAGGGGAAGCGTGTCTTTTGGGAAAAAGTAGCACGCGGTGCTGACCAAATCCGAACGCGGAGCCTCGGGCTTTTCCTGAAACACAACGATCCTGGCGCCCTCCAACACCGCCACACCGTAACGCCTTTTCGCCTGATCAGGCGCGCCCAAGGGGAAGAGGGCCACCGCCGGGTGCCCCTCAGCCCAGCGCACGAAATCGCGAAGATCCAAACGCAGCCAGTTGTCACCCCCCAGGACCAAAAGGTCCTCCTTGAGGGAAAAATTTTGGATGAGGTGGGCCACGGCGCCTATCGCCCCAAGTTTTTCCTGCTGTTTTTGCGTCTCCTCCACCACGAGCTCCACGGGCTTCCCCTTGGCCCAGCGGGCGAAGGCCGGGGAAAAGCGGCGGTTCACGGAGAGGATCACGGGGAGGAACTCCGCCGGGATGGACTCCAGAAGATAGTCCAAAAGGGGTTTGCCGGCCACGGGAAGAAGGGGTTTGGGGCGATGCCACGTGATGGGCCAAAGCCGGGTGGCATAACCGCCGGCGAGGATCACGGTGAGCACTGTTTCTCCTCCCGGCCATTGCAGGAGGGGCCAGGGCAGGCCCGGGCCTCCATCTGCAAGGTCACGTGCTCGATACCGAACCGGTCCCGAAGCATCCGGCGAAGATCGTGGGCCATCCGATCGGCTTCGCGCAGGGAAAGATCTCCCAAGACGACATGGGCGGTGAGCACGGGAAAACGCGGGGTCAGGCTCCAGACGTGCAGGTCGTGAACCTCCACCACCCCGGGGATGGCCGCGATCCCCGCCGCGATTTCCGTCAGGGAAAGCCCTTCCGGCACCCCTTCCGCTAGGACCCGGCCGGCCCGCCGAAGCAGCCGAACCGCGCCAAAAATGAGGATCCCAGAGATGAAGAGGCTTGCCGCCGAATCCACCCAAGGGCGGCCGAAGAGGAACAAGCCCACGGCCGCCAAAAGCGCGGCAAGCGAACCCAGCGCGTCCCCAAGCACATGGAGAAAGGCAGCGCGCATGTTCAGATCATGCTTTTCGTGGGCGCCCAAAAGAAACGCGATGAGGAGATTCCCCAAAAGCCCGCCCCCGGCCATGGCCAGGAACGGTTCAGCCAAAACCGGCCTGGGCCAGCGCAGGCGGGAAAGGGCCTCGGCCAGGACAAACCCCGCGAGGAACACGAGGAGGAGGGCGTTGATGGCCGCTGCCAGGACCTCCGCGCGCTGGCGGCCGTACGTGTAAATCCGATCAGGTCGTCGCTTGACCAGGCGCGTCGCCAGGTACGCGAGTCCCAGGGCGAACACGTCGAGAAAAACGTGGCCGGAATCGGCCAACAACGCCAGGCTTCCGGAGAGAAACGCCACGGAAAGCTCGGCCACAAAGAGAACAACGCCAACCCCGAGGGCCCAGCAAAGCCGACGTTCGCGACTCATGCGCTTAATGGTAGCCTATTTCCCGTGGAGCTCGCGGTAGATGAGCCAGGAATTCAAAACCTTCACCAAGTATTCCCGGGTCTCCACCGCGCGAAGGTGGGCGGGGAGATCGGCGTCCTGGGCCACGCCCTGGGCCGTCCAGCGCCGAACGTTCCCGGGGCCGGCGTTGTAGGCCGCCACCGCCCAGGCCACGTTCCCCCGGAACTGATCCAAAAGGTGGCGGAGGTACCAGGTGCCTAGACGAATGTTGTAGTCCGGGTCGAAAAGGAGATCGACCCGGTAGGGGATGCGCAGTTTCTCCTCGGCGATCCAGCGGGCCGTGGAAGGAAGGAGCTGCATGAGGCCCCGGGCATTGGCGGAGGAGACGGCCGTGGGAAGAAACCCGCTCTCCTCCCGCATGACCGCCCACACCAAAAGGGGATCCACCCCGTACGCCTCCGCCCACTTCCGCACGCTTTCCTCCCAAGCCCGCGGATAGGCCAAGCGGTAGGCCCGCGGGCAAGGAAGCTCCGGCAGAACCCGCACGCCCAGCGCATAGGCTTGCCGCCACGCCCCTTGTTGCGCAAACCATTCGGCCATGGCCAAAGTTTCCGGCGCGGAGGCCCGGCGAAGAGCGATGTCCAACTCGATCTTCGCCCATGTGGCACCCTCCTTGGGAAAACGTCGTACGAGGTCCGCCGCCAACCGGACGGCGGGCGGGGTCATGGGGGGTGGATCCGGAGCGAACGAAAGAGAAGGGACGGGGTCGCCAAGAAGCAGGAGAAACGCGGGGGGCAAAAGCCTCTTCATGGCCGTTGCGTTCGCCCAATCGCCGGCGCGCGCGGAAAGAAGATGCGCCCGCAAGGCGGCATCATCGGCGACCCGGCTCTGTCCCTGGGCGAGCTCCCGATAGAGGGGAAGGGCCTCGGCGGCGCGGCCCCTCTCCTCAAGCAGGCGGGCCGCCCGCCAGCGGGCCTCCGGCTCGGAAGACAAGCGATAAGCGGCGAGGGCCTCCTCCGCCCGGCCCAAGTTCTCCAAAAGGAGGCCAAGCCGGTAAAGCCCCAGGGCGCCAGCCGCGCGGTAAGCCGCAACCGCCCGGTCCGTCTCCCCCATGCGCTCCAGAGCCTGCCCGTATTCCACCTGGGCCACCGGGTCGTTGGGGTGAGCTTTGAGGTAACGGGCGAACTCCGCGGCGGCCTCGGCATCTTTCCCCAAGCCGCGCAGGGCCCGGGCGCGGAGAAGGGCGGCCTCGGCCCCTGGGATGCCGGAAAGGACCAGCAAGGCCTGGGCATAGGCGCGGGCGGCGATCAGGGTTTGCCCCACGGCGAGTTGGTCCTTCTCCAGGCGCACCAGGGCTTGGACCGCCTCCTCAGCGGGCAAAAGCCTCTTCCACTCCGCCAGGGCCTCGTTTGGGCGGCCCAGCTCCTCCCAGGCGCGGGCCAGGGTTTTTCGGGCCTCGGCGCTTTCCCTCAGGGCCAGGGCCTCCGTAAGAAGGGCCACGCTGGTCTGAGGATCGCCCTCTTGGCGGGCAATCTCGGCCAGTGTTATGCGGGCCAGCCAGCCGGCCCCGTCCGCGCGGGCTGCCAGGGCCCAAAGCTTGGCCACATTTTGCCGGGGCGCTCCTAACGCGTGTTGAAGCTCGGCATACGGATCCAAGGAAGGGGAGAAAAGGCCGGCCACAAGGAGGCCGCCCAAAAGGAGAAGCCCAGCGGCCACCGCCAAAAACGCGAGTTTCACAAATGGGAGTGTTCTTGGGCGGAAAAAGAGGGGCAAGGACAGCCAGGCCACGGACCAAAGAAAAAGGGGCGTTCACGGCCCCTTTTCGCGGAAGCCCCAGGACCCTAGAAATTCACATATAGACCGACTCCGGGCATGAGGAGGGCGGTGATGGACATGGTGGCCAAGTCCACCACCCCGAGCAATTTGATCTGGCCATAAACGCCGGAGGTTTCGGTGAGCGGGAAGTACCCACCGCCCAGGGCGTTGACCGTGAGGCTAATGGCCGCCACACCACCCAACCCTCCAGCGACCACCGCCACCCCGCCTGCGCCGCCGCCAAAATAGACGGAAAACCCTCCGACCACCGGCGTGAGGAGGAAGCTCCCGTCCACCGAAAACGCCATGTTCCCGCCGAGCGCAATGGCCCAGATTCCCAAGGTGAACCGGGTCGCCGTGGCTCCCATGGGCACCTCAAGGAATACGTCCAAAACCGGCGAACCCAGGGCGAAGCTTCCGCCCACGCCCAAGCGGTTCTGCGCTAACCCCAAAGTGGTCCCCAACACGACGGCGAACAAAACCCCCGCCAAAACTTTCCGCATACCGCCTCCTTTATTCTCTCACGGATAATCCATGGTAACTTGGATACGCGTTCCCGCCGAAGCCCGCCACTCCCTTGGCGCGGAGAACTTTTGTCCCTACCATATGGGGCGGAGGAAAAACATGGGCGAGGCTATTGGCGCGCGGGAGGTGCGGGCCCCGCGGGGCACAAAGATCTCCTGCAAGGGGTGGCTCCAGGAAGGGGCGTTGCGCATGCTCATGAACAACCTGGACCCCGAGGTGGCGGGAGACCCCCAAAACCTCATCGTCTACGGCGGAACCGGCAAGGCTGCGCGCTCCTGGGAGGACTTCCATCGGATCGCCCGCTGCCTCAAGGAACTGGAGAACGACGAGACCCTGGTCGTCCAATCCGGAAGGGCCGTGGCTATCTTCCGGACCCACGAGGATGCGCCGCGGGTCCTTATTGTGAACGCCATGCTCGTGCCGGAGTGGGCCACCTGGGAGAAGTTTCGGGAATTGGAGAGGCTCGGCCTCACCATGTACGGCCAGATGACCGCCGGAAGTTGGATCTACATTGGGACCCAGGGGATCCTCCAGGGGACCTACGAGACCCTGGCGGAATGCGCCCGCCAGCACTTCGACGGGACGTTGCGGGGAAAGCTCGTCCTCACCGCCGGGCTTGGGGAGATGGGAGGAGCCCAGCCCCTGGCCATCACCATGAACGAGGGCGTGGGGATCATCGTGGAGATCAACCCCGAGAAGATCCAGCGCCGCCTCGCTTTGGGACAGCTGGACACCTGGACGGACTCGCTCGATGAAGCCCTGAACCTGGCTTTGGCCCACAAAAGAAAGGGCGAACCCATCTCCATTGGGCTTTTGGGAAACGCGAGCGACATCTATCCGGAGTTCCTGAAAAGGGGAATCATCCCCGAGGTGGTCACGGACCAGACGGCGGCCCACGACGAGCTCCACGGATACGTTCCCGGCGGAATGACCTACGCCGAGGCGACCCGCCTTCGCCACGAGGATCCCCAGCGCTACATCGAGCTTTCGTATCAATCCATGGTTCGGCACGTGCGGGCCATGGCGGCGATGAGGGAAGCCGGGGCCGTGGTGTTCGACTATGGGAACGCCCTGCGGGCCCAGGCGGAAAAGGGTGGTCTGGCCCATGAGGTGGCCTTCTCCTTCCCGGGGTTTGTCCAGGCTTACATCCGCCCCATGTTCTGCGAGGGGAAAGGCCCGTTCCGCTGGGTGGCCCTCTCCGGGGATCCCGCGGACATCTTTCGCACGGACCGGGCGGTGGTGGAGCTCTTCCCAAAGAACGAATCCCTCCGGCGCTGGATCGAGAAGGCCGAGAGGAAGGTGCGGTTCCAAGGGCTTCCCGCGCGGATCTGCTGGCTTGGGTACGGCGAGCGGGCCGAAGCCGGGCTCCTCCTAAACGAGCTTGTGCGAAAGGGAGAAGTGTCAGCGCCGATCGTGATTGGGAGGGACCACCTCGACTCAGGCTCGGTGGCCTCCCCCTACCGGGAGACGGAGGGGATGCGGGATGGGTCCGATGCCATCGCGGATTGGCCGGTCCTCAACGCCCTGCTCAACGCCGTGGGTGGGGCCACCTGGGTGGCCGTGCACCACGGCGGCGGGGTGGGGATCGGAAAAAGCATCCACGCGGGGATGGTGATCGTGGCCGACGGGACGAAGGCGGCGGCCCGGCGTTTGGAGCGCGTGTTAACCGTGGATCCCGGCCTTGGGGTGGCCCGTCACGCTGACGCCGGCTACGAGGAGGCCATCAGCGTGGCCAAGAAAAAGGGCATCTGCATCCCCAAGTTGGAGGACGGGAGCTAACCCCGCCTGGAACGAGGAAGAAAAGCGAGCGCAGCGAGGGTTTTCCCATCCCCTTTTCCTTGCCGCGCGAGCTCCAGGATTTCCTCCACGGTGAAGAACTGAACCGCCTCGATTTCGTGCGCCGCCGCGGGCACGCCGTTTAAGCCCTCAAGCTGGAAGAGAAAAATGCGTTCCGTGGAGTAGCCGGGGGTGGGATGGATGACCCCCAGATAGCGAAGCTTCCCATCCAGATTGGTTTCCTCGCGAAGCTCACGCTGGGCGGTGGCGTAAGGTTTTTCCCCGGCCTCAACGGTTCCGGCGGGGATCTCCCAAAGCTCGGCCTGCGCGCCCTCTCGGTATTGTCTCACCAAAAGAACGCGGCCCTGCTCGTCGGTGATGAGGATGGCCACAGCCCCGGGATGCTCCACAATCTCCCGCATGCCCCGGGCCGTGGAGCGGAGGACCAAGCGGAGGAGCCGGCCCTGGTAGAGGACCTCACTCCAGCCGGTCCCGGCCGCCTGGTCGCACATAGTGAGCCAACCCGATGAACCCCAAAAAGAGCCCGCCCACTTGGCAGCTAAAGGCCAAAAGGTTCAGGCCCAAGGTGGAGGTGATAACCCTTAGGACCATGAGGAAGGGCAAAACCGCGCCGGCCGCAAGGCCCAGCAATCCCAGGAGAATCAAAAGCCAAGGACGCTCCCTCATCGGTAGAGCCAGCACGCAACGAAATGCCCCGGCACGGGCTCGAACTCCGGCGGCACCTCCCGCTCACACAACCCCGGGATTTTGTGGACACAGCGGGGATGGAACCGACAACCCTCCGGTGGCCGGACGAGGCTCGGCGGCTCCCCAGGGGGCACTTCCTTAAAGTGCAAAGCGTTTTCGTGATCCGGATCAGGGATGGCTGCAAGAAGGGCGCGCGTGTACGGGTGCAAGTGGTTTCTCACGATTTCCCGGACGTCCGCCTTCTCCACCACTTTGGCGGCATACATGATGAACACGCGCTCGGAGAAGTACCGCACGGTGGAGAGATCGTGGGTGATATAGATGACCCCAAGGTTATGAGCCCGTTGCACGCGCCGCATGAGGTCCAGGATCTCCACGCGCACGGAGGCATCGAGCATGGACACGGGCTCGTCAGCCACGATCAATTGGGGCCGGAGGACCATAGCGCGGGCGATGACGAGCCGCTGTTGCTGTCCGCCGGAGAGCATGTGGGGGAACTTCAGGAGGAAGTCCTCCACCGGGAGGAGGCGCACCTCCTCCAGGACCTCCCGGATGCGGGCCTCCCGTTCCGCCGGCTGGCCCACCTTGTTGATCAACATCGGCTCAAGCAAGATCCGCCGGACATTCATGAACGGAGGCAGAGCCCCATAGGGGTCCTGCTGGACATACCCCACATGCCGGCGAAGCCAGGACAGGTTCTTGGCTGTCACCGGTTGTCCGGCAAATACCAGCGTGCCCTTCGTGGGGGGAGCAAGACCGAGGACGGTCTTAAGGAGCGTGGTTTTTCCTGAACCGCTCTCGCCCACAATCGTCAAGGCTTCACCGTACCGAAGATCGAAGGAGACGCCGTCGAGAGCGCGCACGTATCCCGCGTGAATGAAGCCAAATTTCCGCAGCTCATACCAGGTGTGGAGGTCCTTTGCCGAGAGCAGAACACCGTTTTGCTGCATGGGCTCACCTCGCGAAAAGCCAACACTTCACAACGCTTACCCCATCCAGCGAGAAGAGCGGCGGTTCCTCGGCGCACCGCTCGAAGCGTTTGGGGCAGCGGGGGGCGAAACGGCAACCCTTGGGCGGATTGAGGAGGCTTGGAGGTTGCCCGGGGATGAACTCCAGTTCTTTATCCTCGCGCAGCGTGGGAACGCTCGCCATGAGCTTTTGCGCATAGGGATGCAAGGGGGCCTTGAAAAAGCGCGCCGCCGGGCTGTGCTCCACGATGTGGCCCGCGTACATCACGATGACCTCATCCGCAAGCTCGCTGGAGGTGGCGATATCGTGGGTGATGAGGATGTAGCTCATCTCGAACTCGCGCTTGATTTTCTTTAGGGTGTTCATGATGTTGGCCTGGGTGAGAACGTCCAAGGCGGATGTGGGCTCATCGAGGATGATCAGTTCGGGATTGGTGAGGAGGGCCATGGCGATGATGGCCCGCTGGCGCATTCCCCCGGAGAGCTCGAAGGCGTAGCGGCTGAGGAAGTCCTCGGGAAGCCCCACAAGTTTAGCCGCCTCCACGGCGCGCTTGAAGGCCGCGTCTTGGGAGACACCGTGGTGCACCACAAGGGGTTCGGCGATCTGATGGCCCACACGCAATACCGGATTCAAGGCGTTCATGGCCGCTTGCGGGACAAAGGAGATCTTGCGCCACCGGATCTCCTTGCGGAACCACTCGTCGTTCATGGGCATGAGATCCACGCCGTCCAGGACGATCTTGCCGCTGAAGGTGTGCACGTTGCGGGGAAGAAGGCGCAGGATGGCCCGGGCCAACGTGGTCTTCCCGCATCCCGATTCTCCCAGGACCGTGGCGGAGCGACGCCGGCCGAGCTCAAAGCTGACCCCATCCACAGCCTGCACCACGCCCTTGGTCGTGCGAAAGTAAAGTTTCAGATCCTCAACCCTGAGGAGGGTCGCGGACTCGCTCCGCCCGAAGTTGACCAAGTTCACCGCAGACTTCGTTTGCTTCGCCATCCCTTTCCCCCTCAGATAGCCCTCAACCTCGGGTTGAAAATGCGGTCCAACGCGATCCCCACCATGGCAAAGCCAACCCCCGTGAGGAAGAGGAGAGCCGCCGGGAGCAGGATCCAATAGTAGTAGCTAGACCCCATATACAGGAACCCCGAGGCTTCCTGAATGACCTTGCCCCAGGTGGGAAGCACAGGATCTCCCAAGCCCAGCACGGCCAGCGAGGCTTCCAGGAAGACGTACCCCGGAATGGCGTTGATGAACGCTGGGATCGTGAGGGGGAGAAACCGCGGCACCAGGTAGCGCACGATGATCCGGAAGTTTCCGGCGCCGTAGGCTCGCGCCGCCTCAACATACGGGAGGCTTCGCGTTTGAAGGTACATGGCCCGGTAGTTCTTGCTTCCCCCAATGACCCCGTAAAGGATGAGCACGGCCAGCATAATCCACAGGCTTCGGGACCAGAACATCCCCACCATGATGAGGATGGGAAGCAAGGGGAGAATCATGCGGAGCTCTGTGAGCCGGTCGACCAAGGCGTCGACCCATCCCCCATACCAGGTAGCCACAGCGGAGATGAAGAGATACCAAAGGGTGAGGATCAAGGCTGCGCTCATCCCGAAAACCATGGCAATGGGCGCCCCCCAGAGAAGAGCGATGGACAGATCCCGTCGGAGGTTGTCCGTGCCGGCCCAACCGTGGACTTGTCCGTACACGATCAACTTCAGCTGGGCTTCGCTTTGGGGCTCGAACGTGAAGAGGTCCACCAAGAGTTCGTATCGCCCCCGCAGGGGCTTTCCCGGCTCCGCGGGATGGGCAAAAAGGGCCTCATGGGGTGGTCGGCCGCCCAAGCGCTTCACCAGGGCCGCATCCGCGGAGATGATGTAGCGCCCACCTCCCCTCAGTACCTGAGTGCCGATCGGGATTTCCCGACCGTCCGGTGTGCGCCAGGTCAACACCGCTTGAGGGGGCGTTCGCGTGAACGTGGCCTCGTAAAACAACGCCAACTCCTTGGGAAAACCTCCCCCATTTAGAAAGTCGCAGGAGAAGCTGAGGGTTCGTCGCCGGACTCCCCCGCCCAGATCCTCCGCGTGCAAGGCTTTCGCCCGCTCGTGCGTTACGCTAATGGTTTCCGGAAGGTCTGCCCCGAACCAGTTAAACCAACGGGGCGCGGCGTTACGGGGATATTCCAGCCAAGTCAATTCCCCAGCTCGCCATAACCGGATCGCTTCGGAGTAGGGGTAACGCACGACGGCGTACACCGACATGAGGATCAATAGGCCCACCGCCGCCAATCCCACCAAGGCCGAGGGATAACGCCGAAGCTCCTGCAATCTTGCCCAAAGGTTCACAGCCTCTGCCCTCCCACGGCGCCGATCCTCACGCGCGGGTCCAGCGCCGCATAAAGGATGTCCAAAACGAAGACGCTCATGGCCAAGAGATAACCGTAAATCACGTTGGCGCCCACGATCACCGGGGTGTCGTTCTGGGCGATCGCGTTATACAACATCCTTCCCAGCCCCGGCCAGGAGAACACCGTCTCGGTGATGACCCCGCCCATCCACACCGCGATCAGCATCATGGCGAAGCTGGTGACAATGGGCGGGAGCGTCGGCCGCAAAATATACCGACGCTCAATGGACCGCGACGAAAGGCCCTTCGCCCGCGCCAACTCCACGTAATCCTCGCTGGAGTAGATGAGGAAAAACGTTCTCCAACTGTAAATGGTAGCAAAAATTCCGCCGACGATCACCGAGCTTACAGGAAGGACCATGTGCTTGAGAACACTCAGGGCCCGTCCGAGAAAGGTGGGCGGGGCCAAAGGATCAATGAACCCTCCGTACGGCAGAACTTTCAGAAGCGAGGCGAAGATGAGGATGAGGATGATCCCGTAGAACCAGGCCGGCGGGGCGGAGGTGGGGGCCAACATGACCACCAGGCGGTCCACAAAAGATCCATAGCGCCGCGAAAGGATCAAAGCGATGAACACCGAGGTGGAAAAGAGCAGGAATTGAGCCGTTCCCCAAAGGAGAAGCGTGTAAGGAAGTCGCTCCACGAGAATCAACCGCACCTGCCGCGAGCCCGTGTCACTGTGGATCCTCTCGGCATAACCCAAGTTCAAAGTGATGCCGTTCCAAAGGTAACGAAAGGCCCTCTCAATGAAGGGCCGATCCAGACCGTACTGGATTCTTAAAACCTCCACATGTTGGTCATAGATTTTCTTCCGCTCCCCCTCTGGCAATTGTTGCAGATCCGGGTTTTGCATCATCGCGCCCACTTGCTCGCGAATTTGGGATTCGATGATCTTGTCCATGGCCCCGCCCATGTTGGCGATGAGAATGATGAGCCAAACCGCCACGATCACCGTGAAGAAAAGAAGGAGGCCGCGAACGCCCGCGTATGTTCCCAGTCGCCGAAGGTTCTCCAGCATAAGACCTCCCGGAATTACCACGCATGATAACAAAAAAAGGCGCCGGGTGCACCCCGGCGCC
>ERZ1685331.78-NODE-78-length-31123-cov-19.530610_pt1 | contig 31123 bp, 30 predicted proteins | sample MGYA00580194_ERZ1685331 | MGnify/ENA primary metagenome ERZ1685331 (study PRJEB41501, sample SAMN08275520) | hot springs metagenome | biome: alkaline hot spring; material: microbial mat | place: Russia: Ush-Beldyr | collected 2015-07 | depth 0.5 m m ...
CCCCCCCTACCCCACCCCCCCCCCCCACTGCCCCCTCGCCTCCGTCCCGCCCCTTCCCCGCGCCCCCTCCGCGAGCCGCCCCCCCCCCACCCCCCCCCCCCCGTCGCGTGGGGGCGGGCGCCCCCGCCCCCGCGCCCGCGCCGGTGACGCGCGGTGCCGGTGACGTGCCCGCATCCGTGGCGCGCCCGCGCCGGTGACGTGCCCGCGCCCATTCCCAGTTCCCCGTTGCGTGATGTAGGGGCGCGCCGCTGGCGCGCCCGCGCCGGTGCCGATGGCGCGCGGCGCCCATTCCCCATTGCAGGTTGCAGGCGCGAGGTGACAGGAGCAAGGCAAGAGGTAAGGGACAAGAATCCGGTTCTCAGTTCTCAGTTCTCGGTTCTCGTAACCCTACCATGCCAGCGCGCGGGCGATGGCGCGTTCGGTAGCAACAATGGCGGGAAGCACCATGCAGCGAGTGCGCCCATATTCTGCTGTCAGGCGCCACCCAAGCGTCCGCAGATGCGGTTGGCGACAGCGCCGCATCCAGCGCAGCGCATACCGCACCGACAGATGGCTCAGGCGTACCAGTCGGTCACGCCGCCCAAGCAACGCCACGCCAGGAATGATCAGCGGCCAGCCAGGCAGCACTGGCAGCAACAGCCCAAGAATGCCGATAAGCAATAAAAGCACACCCGTGACACGGCGTGCGATGTTCAGCGGCCCGGCTATCAGCGCCCAAACTCGTTTCATTTCACTCCCAATCGCTGCTGTTGAGTTTGCTGAAAATCCATTAGCCTTTTGCGCTTCCTCGCACAACGCTCCGTCGCGCCGCGCTTTCGTGCTATGGTACGGTTAATAATACCGTATCGAGAAGCGCGACGCCAGGGAAAAAGTTCCTGCATCACCCCTGGTTTTCCCAGACAATCAGCGTCGAGTCGTTGCCAAGTTCGCCTGCCTCGATATAGTTCGGCAGAATGCCGCGCAACTCAAAGCCCGCGCGCAGTTGCGGCGTCAGCGTCGGGTCGGTCAGGACGCCAGCGGCGACCGCCTGCGCATATTCCATTGGACTCATTCGGTCGCGGTAGCGCACATATCCGGGAATCATGCCGCCGCCAACCACGCCGCGCAACCCCAGGCGACGCACCAGGTCTTTGCGTACATTGTAGAGCATGCGCGAAATGCCGCGTCCCCGATAGTCGGGATGCACGCTCATGTCAGCGCCATAGAGCCATTCCCCTTCTGGATCGTGGTTGGTAAAAAAGTTCCCGGCGACGATCCAGTGGTAGGTGTGCGGCGCCAGCGCGATAGCGCCGCTGATGCGAAAGGTGCTGCTCTGCCCGACGACCCGATCGCCATCGAGCGCAACGTGCTGCCCTTCGGGAAAGAGGCGCAACTGCGACTCGAAATGCTCGCGCCGCATCAGTTCGTGATCGGCGAGCGTCGGGAAACAGATGCGCTGGTGCTGCACCAGCTGGTCGATATGCTCAGGGCGCGTGTTGACAATCACGATCTCGCTCATACGTCCTCACCGCGTAACCGTTGTAACTCGACGCGGAGCCGTTCGAGTTCCGCTTCGGCGGCGCGCCGCGCTTCCGCCTCACGCTGCGCCTGTTGCTCGGCGAGGCGCGCCTGTTGCTCGGCGAGGCGCGCCTGTTGCTCGGTGAGGCGCACCTGTTGCTCAGCGAGGTGCGCCTGTTCCTGCGCCGCCTGCGCTCTGGCAAGCGCATCCTGCAAGGCATCGCTCAGGTGCTCGGTGCGCACGACTTCCTGCCCGGTCGCAAGGTCAATCAGTCGGAGCATCGTATCGTCACGATACAGTTTCAGCCCCAACTCACGGCTGATAATGCCGCCATCAGCCTCGAACGGCAGCGCTGCATATTCTCCGTCGATCAGGATAAACCCCTGCAGGGGCGGCTTTAGATACTCACCCAGCGGATCGAACAGGAAATACTCGCGCACGCCAAGCATGGCATAGAGGGCGCGTTTGTTTCCTTTGTCTTCCAGCCTGGTCGAGCGAGAGGTCATCTCCATAACCACGCAGGGAGCGGCGCCTTCCTCCCACAGTTTGTAGGTGCGCCGCAGCCCTTTGCGCACCCCCTTGACCACGAACACATCCGGTGACACGACCGCCGAGGGGTTGCCTTCCTCGTAGTAGAACATCAGGTTGCCGCTCACGTAGATGTCCGGCACGCCACGAAAATGCCGATCCAGCGTTTCGACGATGTGCAGGATTTCGCGGCGATGTGCGTCGGTCTCACCCACGGGTTTGCCATCGCTTTCCGGGTATTCAATCACGGCTGGCGCTGTTATGACCTCAGCCATTCACCCCTCCTTTCCGTTGTGCAACCACACGCAGCGCCTCGTCCAGCACATCGAGCCCTTCGTGCAACTGATCGTCGGTGATGACCAGCGGCATGAGCAGGCGAATGCAGTTGGCGTACAGTCCGGCGCGCATGGTCAGCAGTCCGTGCTCGGCGCAGTACTGCACCACCTCCAGCACCTCATCGGCTGCCGGTTCGCGGCTGGTGCGGTCTTTGACCAGTTCAATCGCCAGCATCGCGCCCAACCCGCGCACATCGCCGACCGGCGCAATGTCGCGCAGCCAGACCGCACCGCGTTCGCGCACAATCGCGCCAATCTGATGCGCCCGGCGTAGCAGTTCGCCGTCGTCGAACATCTTCAACACTTCGAGCGCTGCGACGCATGCCAGCGGATTGCCGCCGTAGGTGCCGCCAATACCGCCGATATGCGCCTTGTCCATGATCTCTGCGCGCCCGGTGGTTGCTGCGAGCGGCATCCCGGCAGCGATCGACTTGGCGCTCACCAGAATATCTGGCTCGACCCCCATCTGTTCCATGGCGAACAGTGTGCCGGTGCGCCCGAAGCCGCACTGCACCTCATCGGCGATCAGCACACTGCCGTTGCGGCTGCAGAAATCGCGCAGGCGCCGCATGAACTCGCGCGGCGTCGGGATGAATCCGCCTTCGCCCTGGACCGGCTCAATAATGACCGCTGCAATCGCCTCTGGACCAATGTGCGCCACCAGCATGCGCTCGAACGCCTCCCAGCAGCGTTCGACCGCCTCATCCTCGCTCACCCCCATCCGATAGGCGGCGGGGAACGGCGCACGGTACACCTCAGGCGCGAATGGTCCGAACGTCTTTTTGAACGTGTACTTGCTGGTGAGGGTGAGCGTTAGCAACGTGCGCCCGTGGTACGCTCCCTCGAATGCAATAATCGCCTGGCGACCGGTCGCGGCGCGGGCGATCTTGATGGCGTTCTCGACCCCTTCGGCGCCGCTGTTCGACAGGATCGTCTTGCAAGGACCGCTGATCGGTACGACCGTATTGAGATATTCACACAGCGCCACGTATGGCTCATACGTGCCGACGAGCGCCGAGAAGTGGATCAGCTTCGCCGCCTGCTCCTGAATCGCAGCCACCACCGTCGGCGGGCAGTGCCCCGCATTCAGGACGCCAATCCCGCCAACGAAATCGATGAACGTGTTACCGTCAACATCGGTCACCAGTGCGCCCGACGCGCTTTCGACGGCGATCTGATGCGCTTTGTAGAGACCATTCGGCATAGCCGCTGCGCGTCGCGCCAGCAGTTCGCGCGAACGCGGTCCCGGAATCGTTGTGCGGAGGTTGATGCTGCGCGTCGGCGTGGCGGTCATGGCGAGTCCTTTCTCTGGCGGCAGGAAGAAGAACAAGCCAGCAGCCGACGACTGCTGGCGATGCCGCTTCCAGTCACTGGCGCTGCGGAAGCATTTCTGACTATAGCACAGGTTCAGGGCGCTGGCAAGGTCACTCTGGTTCGTACCCGCTTGCGTCTTCGATGATCACTTCGTACCCATCATCACGCCGGCGGAAGCGGATGTGCCGCGCGCCTTCGATGCCGCGACGCTGGAGTTCGGCGGCGATATGTTCACGGATTGCGGGCCACAACCCGCCTTCGCCGCTATAGTAGCTTCGCAGCAGCGCCGTCAACTGTTCATCTGCCATCCAGCGCACCATAGGCGCTCCTTCCAATTTGGCTGCATCTCAACCCTTCCTGCTATGATGATACTCCATCGCGCCGGAGGATGCCAGTAACGGCAGCCCGGGGCAGTCATGATTTATCACGAACCACCGTGTAGCATATGCTGTCCCATGTCGCACTGCCCAATCTTGACCGGCGGCGCATGCGCGGAGGTGAACGCTCACGCAAAGCGCACAGAGTCGCACTGGCGCGGGGCTGCGTGCAGTAGAGGGCGCTGCCGCCTGATTCTGCCAGGACTCGCAACCAGGGTCAGTGATGACCGCAAACAACACGCATCATGCGCCGCCCCACGCTACGCTGCTCGACCGACGTGCCCGGCATGTCGCGCCTCGCTTGCAATCAGCACAGAGCGCTCGCCGGTCGCTGTTCAACGTGCAGACGTGAGTGCCCGCGCTGAACGCATGAAGCCCTGCACCAGCAGAGCCGGTTCAGAGCCTCACATATACCCGGCGAGAACACGGCAGCACTCTTCGCGCCCGCAGCCCGACGGTTCAGCCCTTTGCCACGATCAGGCCGCCGCGTCGGGCTGCGCCATAGGAGGCTGCCTGATCATTCCCGCCCGGCTCTGCCCGATCTCCGGCGCCTGCGCACGCACAAGCGCTCCAAGGATACACACCGGCGGTTAATAAAACATTAAGTCCGACTTAATGTTGGTTTCGTGAGTACTTAACGCTGATACGGTACCAATAGAAGTGTTGCGTTGAAATCATCCATGCCTGCACCTGGTGTTGCACCCGCGCGTCCCTCAATGGCGATCAGGAGCGGCGCTGCGCCGATGTGAATTGCGCCACCACTGCAGTCTATGCTGATAGTATGAGTGCGTTGCAAGTATCCCGCGCGCGTGTTAGTGCGCGCGTGTGGCGTGAAAGATTATTGTTTCTCCTGCTGATTGGTCCGAACATGCTGCTCCTGGCAGCATTTACGTTCTGGCCCATGATCTACAACGCCTACCTGAGCACAATCAGCTGGAACTTCCTCAGCCCGATCCGGCGCTTCGTCGGTCTGCGCAATTACGAAACCGTCCTGACCAACGAGATTTTTCGTACTGTTTTGATCAATACCGCAGTTTTCACAGTTGTGTCGGTCGCTGCAACGATGGCGCTCGGACTGGGGCTGGCATTGCTGTTGAACCAGCCGTTGCGTTGGCGCGACGGCGCGCGGGCAGTGCTCTTTACGCCAACCGTCCTTTCAGGCGCGGCGATTGCCATTGTCTGGATCTACATCTTCGATCCGCGTTTCGGGCTGCTGGCGCAAATCCTTGGCTGGTTCGGCATTCTTTCGCCGAACTGGCTTGCCGACCCGAACTGGGCGATGACGGCGCTGTTGATCGTCTATATCTGGAAAAATACTGGCTACGCCGTCGTCATCTATCTGGCAGGGTTGCAGACGATCGACCGGACGCTCTACGAAGCGGTCCGGATCGACGGCGCCGGACCGTGGGGGCAATTCTGGCACGTGACGCTTCCGGGTCTTTCACCGATCATTTTTTTCCTGCTGGTGACCAGCGTTCTGGCATGCTTCCAGGCGTTCGACATCATCCGGGTGATGACCGACGGCGGTCCGGTGAATGCCACCAATATGCTGGTGTACCACCTGTACGAACGCGGCTTCATCCAGTCGCAGGCCGGTCCAGCAGGCGTGGTGGCGATGGTGATGTTTGCGCTGATGCTGATCCTGACCGTCCTGCAGTTGCGCTTCATCGAACGGCGGGTGCATTACAGTTGAAGGTGGGAAGGTTGAAGGCGCGATCAGCGCAGGTAGGAGCGCGCTGCGGGCGTGCTTACAAAGGGGGAGAGGCGGGAGGGGCAAGAGGTGCAGTTCTCAGTTCTCGCACCCCTTAACCCCTGACCCCTAACGACATGGAACAGCAAGCAGGTCTCCAACAACGTGCAGCGATGAAGCGATACAGGCAACGCCAGCGCGCGCTTGCCCTGCGGGAGCGCTGGCTCTGGCGCATGGCAGGGTATGCGGCGATCGTTGTCTCTGCGCTGATGATCGGACTGCCAATCTACTGGATGCTGATTGCATCGCTCAAAACCAGCCGTGAGATTTACACCGTGCCGCCGACCTGGATCCCGCTCAATCCCACGTTGGAGAACTATCCCGCCGCCTGGAGAGCGGCGCCATTCGCGCGCTACTACATCAACAGCATCATTGTGACCCTGGCGACAACGCTCTCGAAGATGACTCTGGCGGTGCTGACGGCGTATGCACTGGTGTTCCTGCGCTTTCCCGGCAAGAACGTGGTTTTCGTGACGGTGCTGGCGGCGCTCATGGTGCCGGCGCAGATCACGATCGTGCCGAACTTTCTGACGATGGGCGATCTCAGGCTGGTCAATACGTACTGGGGGCTAATCCTGCCTGGCGCGGCGACGGCGTTCGGCACCTTCCTTATGCGCCAGTACTTTATGACATTGCCGCGTGAAGTATTTGAAGCAGCCGAGATCGACGGCGCCGGGCATATGCGGCGCCTGTGGGAGATTGCGGTGCCGCTGGCGATGCCCGCGCTGGTGACAACTGGCCTCTTCGCGGTTGTCAATGAGTGGAACGAGTTTCTCTGGCCCCTGATCATTACCAGCACGGAGGACATGCGCACCCTGCCGATTGGCGTGGCGCGCCTGCTCGACCAGGAAGGACTGGCGCGCTGGGGCGTGGTGATGGCGGGAACCATGTTCGTTGTGCTGCCGGTGGTTATCCTGTTCGTCTGGGCGCAACGCTACATTGTTGAAGGCATCGCCGCAGGGGCGGTGAAAGGATAGGGTTGAACGTTGAGGGTGCGAACGTGGAAGGTGGTCGTTGCACGTTGAACATCCCACGCGCTGACACATTCGTTCGCATTCGCTCGCGACGGGGTTGAGGGTTGAAATGACCGGCGCAGTCACATTCGATTGCACCGGTCGCATCAGGCGTCAACCCCAAGCGCAGATGCTCGTGAGAGGAGAGAGGACATCATGGCAAAGATCACCCGACGACAATTCCTGCGCGGTGTAGCAGCCGGCGCCGGCGCGCTGACGCTGGCAGCCTGCGGTGGAGCAGCCACAACCTCGCCGACCGCCGCGCCGCCCACCGCCGAACAGGCGACCGCCGTGCCGCCCACCACAGCGCCGACTGTCGCACCGGCGACCGCTGTGCCGCCCGCGACCATGCCTGCTGGATCGATGGGTTCAACTGTTGAGATCACCTACTGGGGATCGTTCAGCGGCGTTCTGGGCGAAGCCGAACAGGCGACGGTCGAACAATTCAACAGCATGCAGAAGGATGTCAAAGTCAACTACCAGTTCCAGGGCAATTACGAAGAGACGGCGCAGAAACTGACGGCGGCTGTGCAGGCGCGGCAGACTCCCGACGTCAGCCTGCTCTCGGATGTCTGGTGGTTCTCGTTCTACATCAACGGCCAGTTGCAACCGCTCGATGACCTGATGGCAGCCGAAGGCGTCAAGCGCGAGGCGTATGTCGATGTGCTGCTCAACGAAGGCATCCGCAAGAATACGGTGTACTGGATCCCATTCGCGCGCTCAACGCCGCTGTTCTATTACAACAAAGAAGCCTGGGCGGAAGCCGGGCTTGAAGATCGCGCGCCGAAGACATGGGACGAATTCATGGAGTGGGCGCCGAAACTCAACAAAGAAGGGCGTTCGGCATTCGCCCATCCCGGCGCCGCCAGCTACATCGCCTGGCTCTTCCAGGGCGTGATCTGGCAGTACGGCGGTCGCTACAGCGATCCTGACTTCACCATCCGCATTCACGAGGAAAATGGCATTAAGGCGGGCAACTTCTACCGTGACACGACCCAAACCTACAAGTGGGCGACGACGCCAAAGGATGTGACCCAGGACTTCGTCACCGGGTTGTCAGCCAGCGCAATGTTGAGCACTGCTGCGCTGGCGGGCGTCGAGAAGAACGCGCAGTTCTCGGTTGGCACCGGCTTCCTGCCGGAAGGTCCGGCTGGCTTCGGATGCTGCACCGGCGGCGCAGGCATGGCGATCCTGACCGGTTTGCCCGCCGAGAAGCAGCAGGCGGCGATGAAGTGGATCGCCTTCGCAACCGGTGAAGAGTGGACCATTGAGTGGGCGCAGCGCACGGGATATATGCCGGTGCGCAAAGCCGCCGTCGAATCGGAGCGCATGCAGAAATACTTTACCGAGCGACCGAACTTTCGCACGGCTGTCGAGCAGTTGCCAAAGACCCGCCCGCAGGACTCGGCGCGCGTCTATGTGCGCGGCGGCGACCAGATCATCGGCAAGGGGCTGGAGCGCATCACGATCGCCGGCGAAGACCCGGCGAAGGTCTGGATGGATGTCAAGGCGGAACTCGAAGAGACCGCTAAACCGACCGTCGAACTGCTGAAGACGGTCGAGGGTTAGGAGTCAGTGGGTCAGGGGGTCAGAGGTTTCGAGAACCGAGAACCAGGAACCGAGAACCAGGAACCGGTTTTCTCGCCTCTTGCCCCTTGCCTCTCGCCACCTTCCTCTTGTCCCTTGCCCCTTGCCTCTCGCCACCTTCCTCTTGCCCCTCGCCTCACAGATCGACCGCCTTCAACCTGCAACCTTCGACTCCTCCACTTTTCCCACGTTCAACTCGCAACACGAAACGTTCAACCCGACTTGCGATGACTTCTCCATCGTTCTACAATAAAATAACAGGACTTACGCGGTGGCGCGTTTTCTGGCGCCGCCAGAGCCTGCGGCAGCGGGGTGCTCCCGATGTGGGGCGGCGGCAATGCCGCCGCACCGCACCACAAAAGAAGATACGTACCGCGTACCTCCTGTAAAATAAGAACACGTTCAATTCGTGATAACTCCTGTGAGAAATGACCATGTTGCACATAGATATCGGCGTTGTCAAAGTCCCGCGCTACGGCGCATCCGAAAGCGGCGACACGCTTGAAGTAATTGAACGACCCGGCGGAGGTCTGTCGGTGGTGCTGGTGGACGGGCAGGGAAGCGGGCGCGGCGCCAAGACGCTGAGCAACCTGATCGCCACGCGCGCAATTGCGCAACTCAAAGACGGAGCGCGCGACGGCGTGGTGGCGCGCGCCGTCCACGATTATCTCTACACCTATCGCATGGGGCAGGCATCGGCAACGCTTAATATTCTCTCTATCGACTTCGCCAGCGGGAGCCTGCGCGTCTCGCGCAACAACCCGGCGCCGTTCTTTGTCCTCGACACAGGGCGCGTCGAGTTGCACAACGAGCCATCGACGCCGATCGGCTTACATCCCCTTGCCCGACCGGTGATCACCGAGATCGCATTGCGTCCTGGTTTGCAGGTTGTGATGTTCACCGACGGCCTGCTCAGGGCTGGCGAGCGCTACGGGGTCGATATGGAACTCGGCAACTATCTGGCGGGGTGGCACACAGAGGCGGATCAGCCTGCCAAAGCGCTCGCCGAAGCGCTGCTCAGTCGCGCGATGGAACTCGACCGGAACGAACCAGCAGACGACATCAGCATTGTGGTTGCCGCTGTGGTAGAACGCGAAAGCGCGAACCGCGCACGCCGCATGACAGTCAGCGTGCCGATTGAGCGCGTCACCGAACGCCACGAGGAGGCGTTCGATGGCGTCGATGATTGAGTGCGAGACGCGAGGTAAGAGGTGGAGGGTGTGAGAGGCGCGCAACCAGACATAGGCGCTGCCGCGCACCGTCTCTCTGTGGAAATACTGTGGGCTGGCGCCCCCGACGGGATTCGAACCCGTGATCTCCACCTTGAAAGGGTGGCGTCCTTGTCCGCTAGACGACGGGGGCGCACCGCTGCCATTATACCAGAGATTTTTCTGCGATCAAACGCCAAAACAGCGCCAGGGTGCAGGCATGCATTGACAGGAAGCAGGCGCGCGGGCGTTCACGCCCGCGCTGAACGCCCGACGACCCGCTGGCGCGGGGCTGCTCCGGGCATGCGTGGGCGCCGGTTGACGCCTGCTAGCCTGTGTCTCCTGAGAACTGCTGGCTCCGGGCATGCGTGGGCGCCGGGACACGGCGAGCTGCCGCCTGACAATGCGTGCCCAGATCCACTATGCGCGCGGCGCTGGCGTTTTCTCTTTCTCGTCCTGATCGTTGAGGTCCCGCAGCAGGTCATCGTCGCTCAGGTTGAGCGGCACCACTTCCTCTTCCTGCGCTTCCGCCAGCTCTTCATCATCGGCTGGCTCGTCCAGCGGCGCGACAGTGGTATCGACCTGCACAACGTACTTTTTGAGCGTCAACAATTGCTTTGCCAGCAGCGGCGCCTGATCGGCGGTGAGCGCCCGGGTGAGTTCGACATCCAGCAGCGCCGACGTTCCGGCGCCAGGCAGCACAGTGGCGCGTTTGACCGGCGCACCCAGGCGGGCGAGCGCGTTGAGCGCCTTCCCCACGGCGCGATTGTCGTCGTGCAGGTGGATGCGGAGCCGACTTACCGATCTGCCAAAGTTGAGCTGCGCCTCGAGCCACTCAAGAATCGTCAGCGTGAACAGGAACAGCACTGTACCAGCAATCGCCAGCCATCCCAGCCCCGTCGCCACAGTGACGCCAATGCCAGCGCAGCCCCACAGGGTGGCGGCAGTCGTCAGACCGCGCACCGTCGTACCATGGCGCAGGATCGCGCCAGCCCCCATAAACCCGATCCCCGAAACCACGTAACTGGCGACCCGCAGCGCATCGCGCTCGCCGGTCAAGTCGGCAAAGCCATACGCGCCTGCCATCGTCACCAGGCAGGCGCCCAACCCGACCAGAATATGCGGGCGAAAGCCGCTTGCCCGCTCGTGACTCGAACGTTCGAGACCGACCAACCCACAGAGCATCATCGTCAGCACGAGCCGAAAGATCACGTCGAGATTGACCGGTCCCAGCAAACGCATCAACTCGATGACAACATCCTGCATGACAACCTCTCCGTTCGTCTTCTCTCCGCTTTCAGGTCTGAGCACGATACAGCAGGATGGGAACACGGATCGACGCGGATGCAGCGGACTCACACAGATCTGCTTGTGATGGAAAGCCGCCGATCCGTGAAAATCCTTCCCGCCGTGGGAGTCCGTGTTATCCCATCCTCGCCAGGGCGATATTCCAACGCCTCTCGTGTCTTATAATAAACGAAGATTGTGAGACAATAGCGCCATACCCATGTTCATGTCGCATGCTGCGCCGGCTCCACGCGCACCGACACTGAGTCGATCTGGCGCTGCTGCGCCAGCACATCTCCCTCAATCGCCCCAGAAACTCGATGCGATTCCTGGATTGGTTGCTGCGCTGGCTGCGTCACCGTCAGCGCAGCCGTTATCCTGCGCCTGATGCGATGGAATACGCTTCCCAATGGGGCCCATCCTTGTCAATCACGACGAGCCGTTGTCGTCAGAAAGATACACAATAGTGCACCCCTCTGACTGGCGATCAGCGCAGGCTGCTGTGCCATCAGTCGGAACCGTCTCTCACGCTGCCTCATCCGTTCCGGGCATCGGCACGCCTCAACTCCCCTCTCCAGCGTTGCCGGGGAGGGAGCAGGGGGAGTGAAGCAAAAAGCCGTTGGGACACGTCACATACCCCTCGCGCCTGAAATCTCTCCCTGTGAGAGGTCGCCTTCGCCCTCCAGACGTTGATCAGACGCTATCCACCATTCTCTGGCAGGCGCAGCCGCCCCTCGCGCGCGTCGTACTCGAAGAGTTCGGCATAGCGCCCCCAGTCAATCACCGTATCGAGCGTGCGCGCGGCCTCATCTTCGCCCATAAAGTCTTCCAATTCCGTCAGGAATCGCTCGCGCGGCGCCCGGTGATCGGAGCGGTTCGCCAGCACGCGCCGGATATGCGCTGCCAGCGGCACACGGTTCATCAGATGCTCGGCAAAAATGACCTTGCGCTCCTGAATGTCGCTCCGCGCCAGTTTCACGCCTTCCGGCAGCAGCGTGATGTCCCCTTCGCGGGTCTGCGCGAAGCCCAGCAGCTCAGCCGCATCGGTGATCAGGAAGAGATCGTCCGCGTCGAGCTGCATCTCCGCCGCCAGCGCCGGCAGATCGTCGCGCCCGCGATCCGAACCGGTGTCAACCCGTTCGATCAAGCCGATTATCTGAGCCACCTCCGCTTCCGGGAGCCGCATACCCAGGCTGGCGTGATCAATCTCAACCGCCATAGCGCCGGCAAATGCCGCCTCCGGCGTCGTCATTGCCTGGTAGATCGTCTCGACGACGGCAAGAAATGCCGGATCGCTGCGATCCCGCGGACGCGGCAGGTCGATCCGCTGGCTGCTGATGATCCGTCCCGGATTGGAGCCGAGGATGAACATCCGATCAGCCATCAGGACCGCCTCTTCGATGTTATGCGTCACCATCAGGATCGCCCGCGTCGGAATGCGTCGCTCTTCCCACAGATCGAGCAGCTCGGTGCGCAGATTTTCGGCAGTCAGCACATCGAGCGCCGAAAATGGCTCGTCCATCAGCAGCACGTCGGGGTTGGTCACCAGGGCGCGGGCAAACCCGACCCGCTGGCGCATGCCGCCGGACAATTCCTTTGGATATGCGCTCTCGAACCCGTCGAGACCGATCAGATCAATCGCCTCCAGCGCCCGCCGCCGCCGCTCACCTTCCGGCACGCCCTGCGTCTCCAATCCGAGTTCGACGTTCTCCAGCACCGTCAGCCAGGGGAAGAGCGCAAAGGACTGGAAGACCATCGCCATCCCCGGCATTGGTCCGGTCACCAGACGGTTCCGGTAGCGCACCTCGCCGCTCGACGGGGAGATCAGCCCGATCAGGCAGCGTAGCAGTGTTGATTTACCGGAACCGGAGCGTCCCAGCAGGGCGACGATCTCGCCTTCTGCCAGGTCCAGATTGATGGTATCGAGCACCAGCAGATCGCCGTTTTCGGGCGTCTTGAAGATTTTATGCAGGTTGCGGGCGCTCAGAATGACTTTCCCAGCGCTCGCTGTCGTCTTTGGTATCAGGGTCGTTGCCATATGATGCTCCTTTCGATGAGATCGTGAACGGCTTCAGCCAGATCAATGTCGGACACATGCTTCGCTTCCGCAAGCCGGTGCAGAAACAATTTCATTCGTTGTCATTGTGTCTCTCCAGTCTTCTCTAACGGTCACAGCGCGCCCTAATCCAGGCGGAAGCGTGTCTCAGCCAGAGTGTAGAGCCGTTGCCAGAACAGACGGTTGAACGCCAGCACGAGCAGTCCCATCACCAGCATACCCAGCCCGACGTGCGGGTTGAACTCGCCGGTGCTCCAGTAAGCGATATACGCGCCCAGACCGCTCAGTGTGAGGGTCGTCGCGCCCCACGATACGACCTCGGAGACGATCGAGGCGTTCCACGAGCCTCCCGACGCCGTGATTCCGCCGGTAACGAACGCCGGAAAGATCGCCGGAATAATCAGCTTGCGCCACCATGCCCAACCCCGCAGCCCCAGGACCTGCGCCGCCTCTTTCAGGTCATTTGGAATGCTGACCGTGCCGGCGATCACGTTGAACAGGATGTACCACTGCGCTCCCAGGATCATCAGCGGCGCCTGAAACAGACTCTGCGGCAGCGCATAGGTAGCGATGAGCACGACTGCAATGGGAAAGAGCAGGTTAGCCGGGAACGCCGCCGCAAACTGCGCCAGCGGCTGCACGAACTGCGCAACCCGCGGACGCAGCCCGATCCAGACGCCAATCGGCGTCCATACCAGCGTGGAGATGCCGATCCAGATCACCACGCGCATTGTCGTAAGCAACCCCAACCAGAGGCACTCCAGCACCTCCGACCAGGCAACCTTACCGGCTGGCGCCATCGGCGCCGCGCAGACGGCAGCCAGGTCATCCGGCGCACCGACGCGCTCGTTGCGCAGCAGCTCCGCCAGCGCCGCGCTCACCTGCGCCCCGCCAGCCGTCGCCGCGCAGACATCCGACAGCCAGACCGTCTGATCCGGGTTGACCGTCACCCCGAACGCGGCAAACTGGCGGGCAATCGCCGGGCTAAGATCGGTATTCACATTCGGGTTTGCCGCCAGCACGCGACCGTTGTCGAATCCCAGTCCTGGACCGAACATGTAGGTCACCAGAAACCAGACCGCCCACAGCGTCACGGCAATGACCAACCCATACCAGACCCGGTCAATCACACGATCAATTGGCCGGAGGTCAGGCTGCACCTCCACCCGTGAACCAGGGGCTTCTTTGATCGGGAGCGTTGGAATGCTGCGCCGAATCACAGCACCGATGGCGTTCAGGTTGCTGACGAACCCCGACCGCTGCACCAGGCGTAGCATCCACGACTGCGCCACTTCCTGCGCTTCGGACTGCTCAAACTTGAACTTTTCGGACCAGGCGACAATCGGACGGAAGATCAACTGGTCGTAGATCAGGATGATGATCAGTAACGTCAGACCGGCATAGACCATGGCAGCAATATCTGCCTGTTCGATAGCCAGGGCAATGTACGACCCGATTCCCGGCAGGTACTGGTCATTGTCGCGCCCAACCACGGAAATGACCTCAGAGGCGACCACGAAGAACCACCCACCCGACATCGACATCATCGTGTTCCAGATCAATCCGGGCAGCGCAAACGGCACTTCGAGCTTCCAGAACTTCTTCCAGGGCGAGAGGCGCAGCACGGCAGCGGCTTCACGCAGTTCCCTGGGAGTGGTAATCAGCGAGTGATAAAAACTAAACGTCATATTCCAGACCTGGGAGGTGAAGATCGCAAAGATGCTGGCTGCCTCAAGCCCAAGCAGGCTGCCGCGAAACACGCCCAGGAAGATCGCCGTGGTCACGGTCAGAAACCCAAGAATCGGCAGTGACTGAAGGAAGTCCAGCGCCGGAATAACCACCACCTCGGCACGCCGCGATTTGGCGGCAAGGGTCGCAACCGTGAACGTGAAGAGCAGGCTCAACAACACTGCCAGAAACATGCGGAACACCGTCCGCAGCCCATAGTAGGGCAGGTTGAGCGGATCCAGCGTGACCGTCAGATCGGGCGTTGTAGCGACGTCGAATGACTGTGACGCGCCCTGAAAGGCGATCGTCAGCAAGAGAATAACAACGATGACCAGCGGAACAACGACAACGTCCCACGGTGTGAGTTTGAGACGCGGGCGCAGCACGCCAGCATCGGGAAAGGTTACGCGCATTGGCAGCCTCCTAACATGCGAAGGTAAACGACTGTCACGTGTGTATCGCCGGTTGAAGGCAACATCGTCGTTGCCAGGGGCTTCTGGTCGGTTCAATCAGAGCCTGTCCGCGCTAGCCCGCAGCCTGCGGCTTCCGCCGCCGGGCGCCAGCGAATGGGCGCGCAGGGTTAGTCGGATCGGCGCCAGACACGGGCGCCGCTTTTCAGCAGCGCCGCAGCCTCCAGAATCGCCTGCGCATCGCGCTGCTCGATCCACGCTGCACAGCGCAGCGCAATCGTCGAACCGCAGCGCGGCAGCAGCCAGAGCCAGGCGCGGTCGAACGAGTCAAAACCTTCGGGCAATGGCGCGCGCAGCCGCGCCAGCATCCGCTCATACCGCTGCTGGTGGAGGCGTTCACGTTCAGCCATCCGCAGCAAGACGATTTCACGCTGCTCATCGGGCGTCAGAGACGCCAGGCGCCGGTAGAGCAGCACGATCACGTGGTGGCGGCGCCAGGCGCGCTGCACAGCGTCGATCAACATCCACTGCAGCGTCGCCCGGCGGTAGAGGAGCGTGGTTACCAGCATACGCCCTTTCTCCTGCACAGCGGTCAACGGCTACTGCTCCATCAACGGGACCAACCGCCCTGACGCATCAGGCTCCGGTTCCGGCGTTCGCCCGATCGGCGCCGCACGCTGTGGCGCTGCGACGGTCCGTGTTCGGCGAGCATCGACCGACAGCGGGTGTGGCGTGTTGATAGTCAGCGAGATCAGGCGCTGCGTCTGCGGGCGCACGAAGGTTGCTGTCAGACGCCCGTCTTTGTTCACCGTCCAGCGAATTGTCAGCATCGCGGGTTCCTCCTTTCCCCTTCAAGCCAAAAGTTTTCATCCATGCGGCTGTTGCAGGGCGCAGCGAACCATGCGCGCGATCATGGGATCGGCGCCGATCGACATCAGGCACAATGCAGGGCAAACCCTACCTGCCCATCGGTCAGCAGCGGACAGGCCGCCGCACGGTGCGACAACAAATTGTGACCGGAAACCTGGAAAACAGCAGCGCAGCGCCGGAGATGACAGATGTGCATTGAGCACATCGGGCGTGCGCTCAACAAACAACCCTGGCGCATCTTTCTCGCCAGGGTGTCACAGAGGAAGCGCAGACAAAGCTACGCGACACTGGCGAGAAGAGGTGCGTCGGGGAATGCCGTTGCGGCGCCGCGCCGCCGCCTACGATGACCGCCTTCGTCCATAATTTCGCCTCAAGTAGAAACCCCTCCGGTAATGCCGGAGGGGATGGACGCTCTCACGAACGCTCCCCCTCCGGTTGAGCTTAAGCTGTCACACAACGTAGCGGCAGCGCCACAGTTACTTTGGCAAAGCCCTTAAGCCGAGCCTGCTGTGCGCCCCTGAGCGTCTTTCGACGGGCCGGAGCAGTAACCTGTGTTTGTGTGAAGCCGCGCCTACCAGGGAGCAACTTTCAGAACCGTCGATATTTTATCTCACAAATCACCGGCTGTCAAGACCCATGCTGCCCCATGTCGCCGTGCGTTTACCACAGCGCATACGTGTCAAAAAGCTGTATCCTCTCTGTAACTGTTCCGACTACCCTCATGACAGAAACGGTTGCGCTGGGCGCGTCTTTTTTATCCCCTACACAAACGCGCGCCCGGAAGCGCCGTGGAATAGACAACACCAGACCCCCTGAATCCAACCCGCCCTTGTCGGGCGCACATGTCGAAGGAGACGCTGATGGGCCAGAAAAACGGCTTCGATCCGAACGATCCGATTGGCAACCTGCGCAAGGCCCGCGATGCAACGCTCGACGCGTGGGCCAAGGCCATGATCGACCTGGTCAACACCGAGACGTTTGCACGTTGGGTCGGAGCGACGCTCGACTCGTACCTGATCGCGTCGGCGCCGCTGCAGAACCTGATCAACACCTCGATGAAGACGTCGCTGGCGCGTCTGAACCTTCCATCGCGCGAGGAACTGACCACGCTTGCGCGTCGGGTGACCAACATCGAGATGCGCCTGGACGACATCGAGATCAAACTCGACCAACTGGCGCACGCGCTGCGCACGCAAACGCCGGTGATCGTCGAGATGCTGACCGAGCAACTCGAGCAGAACAAGCAGGAAGGCGCAGAACTCAACGGCATGGAGCAGCGCCTGGCAGCGCTTGACCACAAAGCTGATCAGATGCTTCAGTTGATCGAGCGACTGCAACATGCCGCGCTCGTGCCGGAGGAAGCGCCGCAAAAGCGCCGCAAGGCGCCGCGCCAGATTCCGCCGCCCGATCCGCCGACACCCGAGGAAGTCAAAGAAGATCACGCCATTGAAGGGTTTTAGAAGATATGTGGCGTATGCCGCATTTGAGCAACAAGGAGTAGGTCGATGACGACGTCGCCTGAGACGACGCTCTTTCCTGTAGATCTGGCGACAGTAGCGAAGAATCTGTACGCCGAGGCTGAGCGTTTGGGGAAAGCCTATGATATGGGCGTCCGGGTCGCCACGGGCAAGCAGAAGGCGAAAGTGGCGCAGACGCCAAAAGAAGCGATCTGGACGCTGAATAAGACGACGCTGTACCACTACTACCCGCAGGCGCCTGCGGAGAAACGCAAACGTGTACCCTTGCTGCTCGTCTTTGCGTTGATCAATAAGCCCTACATCTTCGACTTGCGTCCCGGAAACAGCTTCGTCGAATACATCGTCCAGCAAGGGTATAGCGTCTACCTGATCGACTGGGGCGCCCCGGGTCCAGAAGATGCGCATCTAACCTTCGACGATTATGCGCTCGAATATCTGCCGCGCGCTGTTCGTCGCATGCAAATGCACAGCGGGCAGCACGATTTCAGCATGCTTGGCTGGTGCATCGGCGCAACGCTCGCGACGATCTATGCGGCAATGCGCCCGGACGACGGTCTGCGCAATCTGATCCTGCTGACGGCGCCGATTGATTTTTCCAACAAGGACGCAATGGGTCCGTTTCCCAAGTGGCTGAAAGATGAATATTTCAACCTCGACGCCATCCTGGAGCAGACGGGCAACTACCCCGGCGAGATGATCGATGTCGGCAGTAAATTGCTCAAGCCGGTCGAAAATCTGGTTGGCAATTACCTGCGGTTGCTCGATAACCTCGATGATCCGAAGATCGTCGAGTCGTGGCAGGCGATGAACACCTGGGTGAGCGACGGCGTGCCGTTTGCTGGCGCTGCCTATCGTCAACTGGTCGTCGATCTCTACCGCGAAAACCGGTTGATGAACGGCACCTGGATCATGCGCGGTCGCCCGGTCAATCTGGGGGACATCAAAGCGTCGCTGCTCAACATCATCGCACGGCAGGATCACATTGTGCCGCCGTGCCAGTCGGAAACCATTCTGGATCGTGTGAGCAGCGCCGACAAACATCAGATCATTATGCCTGGCGGTCATATCGGCATCATGGCTGGCAGCGGGGCGCGTCGTGGTCTGTGGCCGCAGATCGATGCCTGGCTTGCCGATCGATCGATCTAAAACGGTTATCAGCAATGAGGAGACAAGACGATGCGCCTGAAGGATAAGGTGGCAATTGTGACTGGTGCAGGTCATGGAATCGGCAAAGCGACCGCGATTGCCTTCGCGCGCGAGGGAGCGCGCGTTGCGGCCGTCGATATCAATATGGCCGGCGCCGAAGCGACAGCGGCTGAGATTACCAGACAGGACGGGCGCGCAATCGCCGTCCACGCCGATGTCTCTCAGGCGGCGTCGGTGGAGTCGATGGTCGAGACAGTGCTGGCATGGGGTGGCCGGATCGACGTGCTACTCAATAACGCCGGCATCACGCGCGATGCGCGCCTGGTGAAGATGACCGAACAACAGTGGGACGCGGTGATCAACGTCAATCTCAAAGGCGTCTGGCTGTGCGCGCGCGCCGTTGCACCGCATATGAGCGCCCAGGGAAGCGGGTCGATCATCAATGTCAGCTCAATCGTCGGTCTGTACGGCAACTTTGGTCAGTCGAACTATGCCGCAACCAAAGGCGGCGTCATTGCAATGACCAAGACCTGGGCGCGTGAACTTGGTCCTTCCGGCGTGCGGGTCAATGCCGTGACTCCAGGCTTCATTGCAACCGAGATGATCGGCACAATCCCGGAAAAGGTGATCCTGACCGTTCAGGAACGCACGCCGCTGCGCCGCCTCGGTAAGCCGGAAGAGGTCGCTGCGGTGTATATCTTCCTCGCATCCGATGACTCGAGTTTTGTGACCGGCTCGGTCATTCAGGTAGACGGCGGTCTGCTCTGGTAACTGCGCTCTTCTGCTGACATTTCCGTACCGTTCTGGCGACGCTGGATGGCGACATCCAGCGTTGCTGTTTTTCTGGCGAGCCTCTTTGTGCTATGATTATTTCACTGTTTTGCGCAGATACGACATATGGCTGATGATCTGCTTCTTGGCATCGACATTGGGACGACCAACATCAAAGCGCTCGTCTTCGCCACGAGCGGCGTACTGGCAGCGTCTGCCAGCATTGCCACCCCTACCGAACGACCGCATCCGGGATGGGCTGAACACGATCCGCACACCCTCTGGCAGGCGGTCGTCGCTGTGCTTCGTCGCGCGCTGGCGTCTGTCGACGATCCCCGACGGGTGCGCGGTCTGGCAGTGGCGAGTTTCGGCGAAGCAGGCGTGCTGGTCGATGTGCACGGCGAACCGTTGACGCCGATCATTGCCTGGTATGATCGGCGCACCACACTCTATGTCCAGCGCTGGAATGCGCATGACGATCTGCTGGAGACGTTTCGGTTGACCGGCATGCTGCCGGTGCCGATCTACGGAGTCTTCAAGCTGCAATGGTTGCGTGATTATGAGCCGCAAGGGTATGCCGCTGCAACAACCTGGCTGCATGTCGCCGATTATGTTGCCTTTCGCCTGTGCGGTGCGCGCGCAACCGACTACTCGCTCGCATCGCGCAGCATGCTCTTCGACCTGCGCGCGCGCCGCTGGTCGGATGCGCTGATCGACCGCGCCGGGTTGCGCGGCGACCTGCTCCCCGAACCGGTGGCAAGTGGTACGCGCATCGGTGCGGTCACGCCGGAAGCGGCGGCAGCGACGGGCCTGGCGCCAGGAACGATCGTTGGCGCAGGCGGGCACGATCATGTGTGCGGCGCGCTTGCCGCCGATGTGCGGCGCGTTGGCGATTGCCTCGACTCGATGGGCACAGCAGAGGCGGCGTTTTTGCCGCTCGACGATATTCCGCTCGATGAGCGTCTGTTCATTACCAACATGTCGTCCTGGACGCACGTGACGTTTGGCGCACACGTGGCGCGCGACCGCTATTATGCGATGGACGGGTTGTTCAGCAGTGGCGCGGCGGTCGAGTGGATGCGCGGGATCGCAGCGCCGGGCGCGCCGCTCCACGAAGCGGCGGCGGAGGTTGAGTCGCTGGCGGCGTCGGCGCCGCCGGGCAGCCTGGGGGTGCTGTTCCTGCCGCATCTGACCGCTGGCGAGCGAGGAGCGTTCGTCGGTTTGACCGCAAGCAGCGGGCGGGCTGCGCTGGCGCGCGCTGTCTACGAAGGTCTGGCGTTCGAGTGGCGACATATGCTCGACAATATCGAGAGTATGCTGGGGGTGCGCGCCAGGACGATCCGGGCAATCGGCGGCGGAACCCGCCTGCCGGTCTGGATGGGCATCAAGGCGCACGTGTTGGGGCGACCGATCCAGGTGCTGGATATGGACGAAAGCGTCGCCCTGGGCGCCGCAATGCTCGGCGGGATCGCCGCAGGCGTCTATGGTAGCGAGGACGAAGCAGTTGGCGCATTGCAGGTGCACGAGCGAACGGTTGCGCATGATGAAGCGCAGCACGCATTGTACGAGCGCATCTACCGCGAAGCGTTTCTGCGCCTGGCGCCAGCGCTGGCGCCGGTGTACGCCGTTATCAACGAACTGGAGACTCGATGAGTGGAAGGGTCATTTTCCACATGGCGCCAGTTGAACGCTGGAAGGCGTGGCCCGCGCACGAACCGTATGTTCCGGCAGAGTTTGCCGTTGATGGGTTCGTGCATTGCACAGAAGGCGAAGAATTGATGGCGCGCGTCGCCAACGCCCTCTACCGCGAGACACCAGGCGATTTTGTGCTGCTGATCATCGCTGTGGACAGATTGACCGCGCCGGTGCGCTGGGAGCGCCCTGCCAGTGCAGACCCGGCGCCGCTCTTTCCGCACATCTACGGACCGATCGATCCAGAGGCGATCATCGAGGTGCGGCGCATCAGACGTGACGCTGATGGTACGTTTTTGCTATAATCAACGTATTATCAGGCAAGGAAACGATTATGGCTGATACAACCCGACACGCCAGAGCGCGGCGCAAACCGGGCGACGCCGGACCGACCGAAAAAATGCGTGAGTACCTGGAGGTCATCTATTACCTGGCGGCGCGTGGAGAACCGGTCATCAGCGCGCGCCTGGCGGAATGGATGCACGTGACCCCCCCGACTGTCGCCGATATGGTCAGCCGCATGGAGGAGCGCGGCTATATCGTGCGCGATGGGCGCGGTGAGATCTCGCTGACGGACGAAGGGTTTCGCCTGGCGGAAGCGATGGTGCGGCGGCACCGCATTCTGGAGCGCTTCCTGGTCGATGTGATGGGATTGCAGTGGCACGAAATTCACGAGGAAGCGGTGCGCCTGGAACACGCGCTCTCGCCGCGCCTGGAAGAGCGGATCGAGGAACTCGTCGGTGAGGCGACCACATGCCCGCATGGCAACCCGATCCCCGGTCGCTGCGACATGTATGCTGGCACGGTGCGCCTCGATCAGGCGAAGCCCGAAGGGGTTTTCACCCTGCGGCGCATCACCGAGGAGGCGGAAGAGGATACAGTGCTGATCCGCTACCTGCAGAACAGCCACCTGGTTCCAGGCGAGCAGTTTGCCATTATCGGCAACTCCCCGGTGTACGGCGTCACCCTTCAACGCGACGACCGGCAGATCACGCTTTCGCCGCAGATTGCCGCTTACCTCTGGGGCGACGTGACGGCTACTTAATCCTGCCGAACTGACGCTCGATCTGGGTTGTCGTGAGCAGAATCATCGTCGGGCGACCGTGGGGGCAGGTGCGCGGCGAGGCGCAACGCTCCAGTTGCATCACCAGCCCGCGCATTTCGTCGAACGAAAGCGTTTGCCCGGCGCGCACCGAGGTGTGGCACGACAGGGTGATCAGCATTGTCTCGCGCCAGTCGTGCGGCGTCGTTCCACCGCGACCGCTCAGGTGATCGGCGATTTCGAGCAGCGCCGTCGCCAGATCGCCGGGATAGAGCACCGCCGGAATGGCGCGGACGCGCAGGCTCCGGCCAAACGGCTCGATAACAAACCCCCACTCCGCCAGCCGGTCGGCGGCAGCCAACAGCACGTCCTGCGCCGTCGGCGGCAGATCGACCACCTGTGGAATGAGCAATTCCTGGCGTTCAATCACGCCCGCGCCACGTTGCGCCATCAGGCGCTCATACGCGATCCGTTCGTGTGCGGCGTGCTGATCGATGAGATACATCCCATCCGGCGCCTCGGCGATGATGTAGGATTGAGCAATCTGCCCGACAATCCGCAACGGCGGCAGTTTCGAGGTATGCACCGCTGGCGAGGTATCGGGCAGCGGCGCCGGTTCACGCTGCCACGCACCACGCTGCCCTTCGTCGCGCCAGCCGCTTGCCTGTGTCGATGTCGCCCCCGATTCGTCGCCAGCAGACATCCAAGGCGGCGCGTCCCACGCGCTTTCGTGGGATGTGCCAAGACGACGCAGTTCGAAGCGGCGTTGCGCCGTGTCGAGCGACGCAGGGATTCCCGGCTCCCCCCAGGGGCGTACGCCGCTTTCCAATAGCGCCGCACGCACCGCTCGCCCCAGCACGCTCATTACCTGAGTGGTATTGCGGAACTTCACCTCGCTCTTGGTCGGATGGACATTGACATCGACGGCTGCGGGGTGCACTGTGATGTTCAGGATCGCCAGCGGATGGCGACCTTTCATCAGCAGGGTGTGATACGCTTCTTCGAGGACGATGGCGATCTGCCCGCGCGGTTGAATGGCGCGGCGGTTGATGAACAGGTGGATGGCTGCGCGCGAACTGCGGGTCAGCCCGGGCGGCGACACCAACCCGGATACGTGGACGTAATCGATGCTTTCGCCGGCAGCGGCATCGACCGCCAGCAACTGGCGCGCAACATCGAGCCCGTAGATCTCGATCGTGGCGGCGCGCAGATCGCCGTTGCCGCTGGTCTGAAGCGTTACACGCCCATCGATGGAGAGGCTGAAGCGCACTTCGGGGTAGGCAAGCGCATACTGGGTGACGACAGCCGTAATTGCGGCGGACTCCGTGGCATCGGAACGGAGAAAATCGCGCCGCACCGGCGTATTGTAGAACAGGTTGCGCACGCTGATCGTCGTGCCTGGCGAGCATCCACGCGGCATGACCGCCTGCACCTCGCCGCCGGCGATTCGCAGTTCAACACCCGCGTCGGCATTGGCAGCCCGGGTGATGCAGATCACCTGCGCCACGGCTGCGATCGACGGGAGCGCCTCGCCGCGAAAGCCGAGCGTCGCAATCGACCACAGATCATCGGCAGTGGACAATTTCGAGGTCGCGTGGCGCGCAAACGCAAGTTCGACCTCATCGGCAGGAATGCCGCATCCGTCGTCCTGCACCCGAATTTCGCGCAATCCGCCGCCGCGCGCTTCCACGCCAATGCGGCGCGCCCCGGCATCGAGCGCGTTTTCGACCAGTTCACGCACCACCGAGGCTGGACGTTCGATCACTTCGCCAGCGGCAATCTGCGCAGCAACGGTGGCATCGAGCACCCGTATCGGCATAGCGCTTCTACTCCGAAATACGAACACGTATGCGACAATTGTACCACGCTTTGCCGGAATATGACGCAGGAATTATGGCGTCGGCGTGCGTACTGGCAGCAGTGGAATAGGAGTGCGGGTTGCGGTTGCAATTGGCGTGGCCGGCGACGCACCTGGCGTGGCAGTGACGGCTGGCGCCGCTGTGGGCATTGGCGTGCTGGTGGCAGCTGGAGAGGGCGTTACGGTCGCGGTTGGCGATACGATCGGCACAGCCGTTTCTGTTGCAACCGGAATAATGGCGGGAACCTGCGATGGCGGTTCGGTGGGAGGAGGCGGCGTCACGGTCGGCGGTGGTTCGGTCGGTGCAGCAGTTGGCGAGATTTCGATTGGCGCAGGGCTTGCCAGCCCCGGCGCCTGCACCGATGGATAGGCGACGAACAGGGTCACAAGGACGAGCCCCGTAAAGAGAACCGTAGCAAGCGTCGCTCCGATCCAATTCATCCGCCGCGGCGCGGGGGCGTCGTGGGGTTGAGGCGCCGCGACCGGCGGAGGGGCGGGGGGAGGCGCAACCGACTGCGGCGCAGTGCGCAGCGTAACTGGTTCAGCAACTGCTGGCGTCAGGCTGGCAGTCGCCGAAAATTCAATGGTTTCCGCCGTCGTCGGCGCTGGAAATTCGATGGTAGTGCGCGAGGACTCCGATGGGTCGATGACCGTTGCAGCTGCGTCGAGTTCATCGACATGCGCAATAATCGTCGTGATATTGTCGGTGCCGCCGCGCTCATTCGCCAGGTCGATCAACCGATCAACCGCATCGGTGAGGGGCATTGAGCGAGCAATTGCGCTGATCTCCTCATCGCTGACCAGCCCGTGCAACCCGTCGGAGCAAAGCACCACCGTATCGCCGACCTGCAACGGCAGGTGGAACAGGTCCACCTGCACATCCGGCTGGTACCCCAGAGCGCGGGTAATGACATTGCGGTAGTAACTGGATTTCGCCTGATCGGCGGTGATGACGCCAGCCGCCACCTGCTCGCCGACGAGCGAATGGTCGCGTGAAATCTGGCAGATATCGTCGCTGCGGATCAGGTAGGCGCGGCTGTCGCCGACGTTGGCGACGTGCAACATGCCTTTGTAGAACAGCGCTGCGACGCCGGTGGTGCCCATCGCGCCGCGCCCTTCGGCGTGGATGCGCTCATTGGCGCGCTCAAACGCCCGGCGCAGCACATCAACGCGATCAGGGGAAGCATCGCTATAGTAGGTGCTGAGGATGGTTTCGACGCCGAGGCGGCTGGCGACTTCTCCGGCAGCGTGCCCCCCCATCCCATCGCAGACGATCAGCAACTCGCCATGCAGACCGACCCCTGCGCCTTCGCCAACGCCAAAATCGTCTTCGTTGTGATCCCGCGTTTTGCCGACATCCGTGCGAGCGCTATGGCGCAGTTTCATAGGCTCCTCCGCCGGGAGGCATCCCTCAGTGACGCGAAAGTATACCATGCCCGCAGATCAGGTGCAACCTCCGGCGCTTTTCTGCGTTACATGAGACGGCATAACAAAAGCGACATACACCTACCGACTTGCCGTACAACGTACCAACTGAATCAGGAGTATGTGCAATGCATCGCAGCTATCATCTCAATCGCTCGCTCATCTCGTGCATGCTGATCACTGTCATCGTTCTCCTTTTCCTTCTCGTGCCAGCGCCCTTCGCCCATGCGAACGAACCCGTCCTCGTGAAGTCGTTCCAGACCGCGTATGGTGTCAACAGACGCGACATTGCGGTTGTCAATGGCGTGTTCTTCTTCATCGCCGATGATGGAATCCACGGCGCTGAATTGTGGCGGAGCGACGGAACGCCGGACGGCACACGCCTGGTGAAGGACATCCGCTCCGGCGCGGCTGGCGCCGATCTCTCCTGGTTTCACGTGGTCGGCAATACGCTCTTCTTCGTCGCCGACGACGGCGTTCACGGGCACGAGTTGTGGCGCAGCGACGGCACTGCCGAAGGCACGTTCATGCATGGTCGAAGACATTCGCCCCGGAAGCCAGGGGAGTGGGTTACAGTTCTATTACCCGAATATTCCAATGCTGGTGTTGGGAGAGACGCTCTTCTTCGCCGCCGATGACGGCATCCACGGGCGTGAGTTATGGCGCAGCGACGTGGCGACGCCTGGCGCGCGGTTGGTGCGCGACATCCGTCCTGGCGCAGGAAGTGCACTCTGGGAGAGTACGCATATGGTCGCCATGAATGGCGCTTTGTACTTCTTCGCCTCCAGCAATGGCTCCAGTTTGGATGTGTGGCGCAGCGACGGCACGGCTGAAGGCACGTTCGGTCTCCGGTCGCTCCATGGATCTGAGGGATGGTTCGATACGAGGGGAAGATTGATCGTTCACGGCAACACCCTCTTTATTGCAACCCCCAACAGCCTCTGGAAAAGTGATGGGACCCCAGCAGGCACGGTCGTGATACGTGATGATATTTGCGTCTCAACGGTCAGTTCGGAGCGCTTCGCTGTCATGGGCGATGTGCTCTTCTTTGTCGGAGGCGAGTATACGAACCGGTATTCGTGGCCTCCTTGCACCTATGAGCTTATGCGCAGCGACGGAACGACAGAGGGCACATTTCTGGTAAAGGCGATTTCGAACGATGAGTGGTTTGGCCCCGGCTCGCTCGGCTATTATACACACCTGATCGTTGTCAATAACACGCTTTTCTTCCAGGCTTTTGACCGTATTCATGGGCGCGAATTGTGGAAGAGCGACGGCACTGCCGAAGGCACTGTCATGCTCAAAGATATCGCTCCAGGTCCCAATTCCTCACTGAGTCCACATCATCTTTTCACCATCATGGGACAGACGATTTTCTTTATGGCGAATGACAGCGTTCACGGGAACGAATTGTGGCGGAGCGACGGTACGGCGGAGGGAACAATCATGGTCAGGGATATTCATCCCGGCTTGCCAAACAGCCTGGATTATTCGGACCTGACATCTCTGCAAACCAGTCTGTTCTTCAATGTCTACCCGGTGCTGGTTTTGGGCTTACCAGGCGGATTATGGCGATCAGACGGCACAGCGGAAGGAACCGTCCAGGTTCTGCCGGAAATCGCATTCGCCCGCGCGGAGATCTGCGGTCAGACGTTTATCACGTCGTCGACCAATCTGTACGTCCTGTTGTCGGACCCCAACCGCTGCACGATCCGCGGGCGGGTGACCGACAACACAGGGCGCGGCGTGGCGGGCGCGACGGTGCGCGCGGGTGAGCGCAGCGCCACCACGGATGCAGACGGGTTCTATGCGCTGAGCGGGCTGCCGACGGGAACCTACACCCTCACCGCGACACTGAGCGGCTATCAGATCACGCCGGTCAGCCGCACTGTCACGCTCACCGGCGACGTGAGCGGGCAGGATTTCAGCGCCGCGCCGCTGACCTATCGCATCAGCGGGCGGGTGAGCGACGGCGCGGGGCGCGGCGTGGCGGGCGCGACGGTGCGCGCGGGTGAGCGCAGCGCCACCACGGATGCGGACGGGTTCTACGCGCTGACTGATCTTCCGGCGGACGACTACACGCTCACCGCCAGCAAATCAGGTTGCACGATTGCGCCTCCACAGCGCACGGTGACCGTGCCGCCCGATGGGGTCAATCAGGATTTCAACGCTGTCTGTCTGACTGAGCGCGTATTTCTGCCGTTGATAGTGCGGTGACAGGCAACCGGGTCGAGCACAAGGGGTGACGCACAGGTGCAGCGGCGCTGTGTCTTGCAATCAATGCGCTACACCTGTGCGTCTTCGCGTCCTGATCCCTTGTGCCCCTCATCCCATTGCCCCTTCCTCCACAAGAGGAGAAGGGGGAGTTTGCGCATCCTGGCGGCTCAAACGAGCGATACAACGCCAGGGCGTGCCGGAAAACTCTGCTATTGTGAGTTACTCCCCCGCAAGCGGGGGGTGGGGAGAGCAGGGGGAGATGGGGAGTCCTGATGCTTGAAACAGATGATGCGACATGCGGGGTTGCCAGAAAAATCGACCCTTGCAAGCCTCAATCCATCCCGTCTTATTCAGACTTCTTCCGTTCGTAGAAAACAGCCCCAACTCGTCGGATATGTTCGATAACATCCGGGTCGCTGATGTGGCTCAACACGGAAAGGTCGATCATGTACGGAAGCAAAAGATCGTCGAGATCGTCCATGATTTTTGTGAGCGCCAGAAAGGTCAGGCGATCATCGCCGATCAGCGTCAGATCAATATCCGAATTGTATTTGTGCGTTCCTTTGGCGCGTGAACCGTAGATGATCGCCTTCTCGACTTCAGGATGACGGGCAAGGACATGACAGATGCTTTCGACAACTGACTCTTTCAATCCAAATCGCTGCGTCATGACTCATCGCCTTTCAACTTTGTCAGCGTTGTGTACAGCCTCATAAATTCAGGGAAGTATTGGCTCACGATCGCTGAAGCAACCTGTCGCGCAATCTCCTCATTATATGTATGGCTGGTCAATGCACGACTTCTGATCATACTCATCCAGACATCGCCATGTTCGATCAATCCACGCCGAAATGCGAGACGAAAGGCGTCGCGGCTGCCGAGAATGCCTGTGTCGCCCTGCGACTCGAAGTAGTCCTTGATGACATTCCAGGACAACTCGAAGGTGTACTCGAATGCCTGAATTAACCCCTGCTCTTCGAGTTCGTTCAACTCCCCTTTAGCAATAAGCTTCTCTAACTGACGCAACGCTCTGGTAAAATGATTGAGCCGCCGAATCCAGCGAATATCCGGTTCTGTCATCTGGGGGTCCTCCCATCCACAGTGCCGCGCTCGCCCACTTCTACGAGAACGCCGCGCACCACCGACTCGGGCACATCATCGCGCACTGTCGCCGCGCCGACCCCCAGCGGCAATGCCCAGCGCACCTTTCCTGCCCGCACCTTCTTGTCGCGCAGGGTGCGTTCGATCAGGTCGTCGACGGTCATACCAGGCGGCAGATCGGTCGGCAGCCCATACGCGCGCAGCAGGCGCGCCTGACGTGCGACGAACGCCGATTCGACCATCCCCAGGCGCGCGGCGATCTGCGCCTCGAGGTGCATACCGATGGCGACTGCTTCGCCGTGCAGCAGGTCGCCATAGCCGCATGCGGCTTCGATGGCATGCCCCAGGGTGTGCCCGTAATTGAGGAGCATGCGTTCGCCGGTCTCGCGTTCGTCGATGTTCACGATCTCGATTTTGACCCTGGCGGCGCGCCGGATCACTGCCGCCAGCGCCTCACCCTGGAGTGACGCCGGTTCGCCAATCGCTTCGAGATGCGCAAACAGATCGGCGTCGCGGATAACAGCGTGTTTGATCACTTCCGCCCAACCGGCGCGCAGTTCACGCGGCGGCAGGGTTGCCAGCGTGACGGTATCGGCGAGAACCAGGCGCGGTTGATGGAACGCGCCGATCAGGTTTTTGCCAAGCGGATGGTTCACCCCGGTTTTGCCGCCGATTGCCGAGTCGACCATTGCCAGCAGGGTGGTTGGCAGGTGCGCCAGGGCAATGCCGCGCAGCACGGTCGCCGCCACAAACCCCGCCAGGTCGCCGACGACCCCGCCACCCAGCGCCAGCACGACGTCGCGCCGCTCGACGCCGTTGCCGATCAACCAGTCATAGAGCCGCGCCGCCATTGCCAGGTCTTTGCTCGGTTCACCGACTGGCACAGCGTACCCGTGTGCAGCGTACCCGGCGCTGCGCAGGCGCTCGATCAGCGCGGGAGCATAGCGCGGGAACACCTGATCGTCGCTGATGATCCACACGGCGCCGCGCAAACCGGCGTGGTGCAGCCGCTCTGGCAGGCGATCAAGCGCGCCGTGCGCAACAACGACCTCGTAGCTGCCGCCAGGGGTCGTGACGTACAGATGATCAGCAGGGTGAGTCATGGTTCCTGTCTATTATCGTCAGAGCTTATTTGAATTCGGCAAGATCTGAGCCTGTCGAAGCCAGCGCCGATTGAGCATGCCGCTATTGGCGACGGTTGTCGGGGGCAGGCATGGCGAGAAAGACGGTAATGCCCAAATAGACGCTGATCGCCCTGTTCGTTCTCAGTTCTTGGTTCTCAGTTCTTGGTTCTCAGTTCTTGGTTCTCAGTTCTTGGTTCTCAGTTCTTGGTTCACGGCGTCGGCGTCGGCAAAGTGAACGACGGCGGCGTCAGCGGGCGCGCGTCTGTGGGCGCGACGATTCGGATGGCGCTGTTGAAATCATACAGACGGATCAACATGCTGAACGATGTCGGTTCCGTCTGCCCTGCCGGAGTTCCGGTCAGATCGATCGTCATCTTATGAAGGCGTCCATCGTCGCAAATGGAGAGACGCGTTTCCGCCTGTTCGACCTCTTCGGGCTTGAGGGTGAACGGCAGCGTTCCCTGTTGGTTGACGCCGGTCAGGAGCCGGATGGTGGTCTCTTTGTCACCGATGAAGATCGCGCAGCGCAAACCGTCGAGCGTCTCGAATCCGCCAGGGGTGAAGCTGGCGAGATCAAGATTGCCGCTCTGCTGAAGCGAGCCGGTGACCTGATCAGGAGAGACGGTCACAGCCGAGGATGCCTGATCGGCAGGCAGTTCGTACCAGGCGTCGTCGGGCGCGCCGAACAACGGCGCCGGACCGCGAATGTACGACTTGCCATCGACGGTCAGAAACTGGACGCTTTTCTCGGGATCGCCGGACAGGAGCACGGCAAAGAAGCCGCCGATCTCCACGCGCGAGTTCTTCCCGGCGACCTCGCCTTTCATGGTGATGACCTCGACCATGCCATCCGGCGATGCGACTGGCGCCCCTCCACCCGTTGGACCTGTCGTTCTGAACGAAAACTCGATGCGGTAGGAGTCGGCTTTTGTGGCGGCGAGCAATCCGCTCTGAATGACATCGGCGGATGCCGCAGCCGGAGGTTGGGTCGGGGTTGGCAGCGGAGTGGCCGTCGGACGCGGCGTGGGGATCGGTGAAGGTGTCGGCGTGGGCGTTGGCGGAACAGGCGTCGGCGTGGGTGCAGCGCCGATAATGCCGCACCCGACAAGCGCCAGCAGCAACGCGGTGAGCAGCAGAAGATGTCTGAGATTCATGGCAGTGTCTCCTCGGGCAGAAGCCCTTGTGAGCCTGGCTGGTGATCGATATGGATTGCGACGGATTGCGACGGATTGGGCAATGTACTACCCCGGTTCCCGGTTCTCAGTTCTCAGTTCTCAGTTCTCAGTTCTCAGTTCTCAGTTCTCAGTT
>ERZ1685331.79-NODE-79-length-31050-cov-18.422229_pt1 | contig 31050 bp, 30 predicted proteins | sample MGYA00580194_ERZ1685331 | MGnify/ENA primary metagenome ERZ1685331 (study PRJEB41501, sample SAMN08275520) | hot springs metagenome | biome: alkaline hot spring; material: microbial mat | place: Russia: Ush-Beldyr | collected 2015-07 | depth 0.5 m m ...
TCTCAGTTCTCGGTTCTCAGTTCTCGGTTCCTGGTTTCTGGTACACCGCAGCCATACGGCGCACGTGTTCTCGAATATCGTTGCGCAGCGCATCGGGCGCCAACACTTCCACGTTCGCTCCCCAACTCAACACCCACGAACGAATCTCGCGCACGCCGCCGACCCGCAGGATCACGTCGCATCCGCCATCGTCGCGCTCGACGATCTGCTGGCTGTGATGCCAGACGCTTTCCCGCACCCGCCGCGCAGCGTCGCCGGTGAAGCGCAGCCGCACCTCCACCTCGGTCTCGTTCATCACTCCCCAGGCAGCGCCAAAATGCGCGTAGGGGTCGAACTCGTCAGGGATAGTGTAGGTCTCGTCCAGCATGGTCGCCTGCGCAATGCGTTCGAGTTTGAAGGTGCGCAACGCGCCGCGCAGCCGGTCGTGCGCAACCACGTAGGATGCCGGCTCGCTCCGCGCTACTTCCAGCACATAGGGTTCGATGACCCGTTGCGTTACATCGCCGCTTGCGGCGCGATAGTCAATGGCGACGCATCGCCGATCCGCCCAGGCGCGGGTGATCGTTTCGAGCACCCGGATATACTCCGTTCGGCGCGACCGTTCACGAATCAAATCGGCAACGCGGGCGATATGGGTTGAAACCGTGGCGTCGGGAAGGCTTGCGGCAAGTTTTTGCAACGCTGAGACGACGTGCGGGTTGTTTTCGTCGCTGTGGTGCGCGAGCAGCCGCGCTGCGAAGAAGAGCGCCACTGCCTCGTTGAGGTTCAGGCGCACCGTCGAGAGGTACGAGTCGCGCTCGATTCCGTAGCGCCCGCCATGCTGCCAGACCGGCGCGCCCATCTCTTCGAGCGCGGCGAGGTCGCGGTAGATGGTGCGCCGATCGACGCCGCAGCGCTCCGCAAGATCAACGACGCGCAGGCCGCCCGGGGCGTTGTAGAGCAGATGTTCGATCCGGCGCAACCGCGCAGCCTTGCTCTGAACCCGCTCAGACGCCATGGCGCGTTGCCCCGCTTACAGCGCGCCGGAGACGCGCAATGCGACCATGACAGCGATCAGAAGCGTGGCAATGATCGCAATCCGGCGCAGATCGTGACGTGCAACATCATAATCGGGCGTGTAATCGACCGGCTCGGCTGCGGGGCGCACCTGGCGCCGTTGGCGGCGCGACGAGACGCTCGTTGCCATCTCGCGCTCCGGCGCAGCGCGACCGACGCCGTGGGAACGCGGGCTGATCGCCGAAGACGTGGGCAGTACCACTTCTTCCTGAACTGCTGACGTTGCGCGACCCTCTGCCTCATTCTCTGCCAGCGCCGTAGTGTCGGCAGGCGCGGCGAGGTCCGCCTTCGGCGGCGACGGGTGTTTATCAATGGGTCGTCCCGGCGCAGGCGCAGCGGGACGCTGCCGCCCCTGGGCGCGCTGCTGCTGGCGACGACGCTGTGAGCGTGATTGTGATGCCATGAACGAACCTTTCACATCGAAATCGCTGGTGGGTATTATAGCACGGTGTGGGGTTAGGGGTTAGGGACTCGCGCTGGCGTTTTGCCGTGGTTCAGCCTGTGTAAGCACGGCGATCCCGGCATAGTTTTGCGGCGTGATGTTCCAGTGTTCGGGATGGTCGCACTCGAACTCGACCGTAATCTCCTATGTCTTACGATCGATGCGCACCACACAGGCGCACCACGGCATCTCGCCCTCGTACGCATAGCCTCGCGCCGATCGTCAAGTATGTCGTGCACCTCGATGCCTGTAGGCGTGGCGGGTTGGGAGCGTCCCTGCGCGTCGTAGGCAAAGCCGTAGAGACTGCTCACACCATCGTCGATCTGGGCGACCAGAGCAGCGCCGCGACCTTTGGATTCCGGACGATCGCGGCGCCCGGTTCGCGGATGAGGGTGTCTTTGTCCATACAACACTCCTTCGCGAAATCGTCGCTCAATGGTAGTTCTGCATCCTGGCACCGGGTACGTGAGGAAGCGGAGGACGGGGAGCAGGGAATAGTTGTTGCAGTCGTCAACCTTTGGAGGATGTGAGGGTGTCTTGTGTCTCCCTCGTTACTGCTCCACCGCTTGTTAGTCCCTGGCAGGGATGTGCGCTTTCTCCCCACTGCGCCGGATGCAGTATAACACACCGTATCAAGAGTCATCATCCCCTGGCGGAGATGTAGGTTTTTCTCACCGTAAAGACCTCAAGGGGCGGGGGCATTCTTCGATCTGCCCACGTTCAACGTTCAACGCTTCCTGCCTCAAGACTCTTGAAATCGGGCGGCGTCCCCGATACGAGCGGAGACCTCATGGGTCGGAAACACCTTCAACAGAGAACGCGCCACCTGCAACCTTCCACCTGCAACCTTCCACCTGCAACCTTCCCACCTGTAACCTTCCACCTGCAACCTTCCCACCTTCAACATGGTTGTGTCGCGCAATTTGACCAGACATTCCCCACCTGCAACTTTCCAACCGTCAACCTGACTTTTCTCACCTTCATCTCAGGCAGAAGTCGTTGTCTTGTGGTAGACTTTTTATACAACCCTGCTGGCTCGCTCACAATTCCCCATGCAAAGGAGAGGCGCATGCGCGTGCTGGCGCGTCTGGCGGTAGCGATTGGTGTTCTTCTAGCGCTCGCGGCATATCTGATGCCGGCGCCGGTTCAGGCTCAGACGACACTGCCGCAGTGGTACGAACTCCGAACCCAAAAATTTGCGATCCTGTATGCCGATGGCGATCTGGCGCGGGCTGAGGAGTATGCGACCTTCGTTGACGAGGTGTACGACGAGATTACGTCGATCTTCAGCCATGCCGCGCCGACGCCGGTGACACTGCGACTCTATCCGACCCGCCGCGCCTACGACGTCGCCAACCCGCTGGCTGCATCGGTGCAGGGAATCATTGCGCACGCCGATTTTCGCCGCAATGAGGTGGTGGTCATTCTCGATCAGACGATCAATCAATCTCCTGACAATCAATCTCCTGAAGAGATCAGGAATAATGTCCGCCACGAGTTGACCCATATCGTCCTGGCGGAACTCTCGTCGAACCGGTTGAACGTCGGTTTCCACGAAGGCATTGCGCAGTACGTCGAGCGTCCTTCGCCTGACCTTGAGCGCAAGGTGACAGCGCTGCGGCAGGCGCTCGAACGCGATGCGCTGCTGCCCTGGAGCGCCCTCGATGACCGCGATCAGGTCTACGGCAGCCCGCAGGTCGGGTATCCGCAGACCCTCTCGATTGTCGCATTTCTGGTCGAACGCTATTCGTTCGTCAAATTGCGCGAATTTATCACGACGAGCGCGCGGAGCAGCGGGTATCGTTCGGCGCTCGAACGCACGTATGGCGTGCCATCGACCGACCTCGAGCGTATGTGGCGCGAATGGCTGCCGTCGTACCTCGATGGCGGCTTCCGCCATAATGCGCTGACAGAGTATGATCTGACCCCGATCAAAACCATGATCGCCGATGGTCGCTACGCCGAAGCCAGACGTGAACTGGAACTGGCAATTCCCTGGCTGCGCAATACCCAACAGAATGACGTGCTGGCGCAGGCGCAGGAATTGCTGACGCAGAGCGAAGCCGGTCTGTACGCCGAAGACCTGGCGCGGCAGGCGCGCGCTGCGCTCGAGGCGAATGACTATGCGACTGCGGCAAACCTTGCACGGCGCGCGCTCGATGCCTATGTGGCCCTCGATAACCAGAGCCGCGTCGAGACGCTGACCGTCTACGCAACTATCGCTGACCGCGGGTTGCGGGCAACAGCGCTGCTCGAACAGGCAACCGCGCTTGCCGGTGACTGGCGAACCTTTGCCGATGCGCGCATCTTTGCCGATCAGGCTGCCTCTGAGTTTCTTTCGCTCAGCAACCAGGAGCACGCGGCGCGCGCGCTGACTCTGCGCGCCGAGATCGACCGCGTGCAGAGCCTTGCAGGCATCTTCCTGCTGGTTGTCGGGTTGGGGGGCATTGCCGTCGGTTTCACCCGGCGCCTGGTCGTTCGTGAAGCGGAGGTGTGGTGATGCCGGAACGTCAACATTCGCTGGTGAAACAACTGCGACGACTGGCATGGGAACGCTGGGCGCGCCGCGCCCTGCGCACCGTCCTGCAGTCCACATCGATTGCGCTTGGCGTCTGGTGCGCCGGCATGGGGGCAAACCTGCTGTGGAGCTGGAATATCGGCGTGCCGGAACTGACGGCGCTCGCGCTGGCGATCGTTGGCGTCGCTCTGCTGTCGCTGCTGCGCCCGCCGATGCGCCCCGCCGAGGTTGCGCGCCGCCTCGACCGGCGCTTCAATCTCAACGAGCAACTGGCGACCGCCGTCGAGATGGTGCAGATTGATCCGCGTTCATCACCAATGACGGCGCGCCTGCTCGATCGGTCAACCGCGACGGCGTATCAGGTGCACCGGTATGTGCGCCAGCGGCAGGCGGCGCCCTGGACTGATCTGCTCACGCTGCTGGCGTTGCTGCTGGTAGCAGGCGGACTGGCGCTCATTTCGGGCATCGGCAGCCTGTCGCTCAACCCGTCGTCGGTGACGTCGCTGCCGGCGCTGCCGCAGCAAACCGTACCGTTGCCATTTCCAATGGAAGATATGATGCCGATGCCTGGCAGCGACCAGTTCATCCCGCTGGAAGGCGGCGAGGAGATGCTGCCGTTCCGTCCAGGGAATAGCGCCGGGAATCAGCAGTCGGCAGCGGCACCGTCGCAGCAATCGGCGCCATCCACAGCAGACCCGCAAACGCTCGAAGCGCTGGCAAACGCGCTGCGCGACCTGGGGACCACCCGTCCGGTGGCGGATGCGCTCGACCGTGGCGACACCGATGCTGCGGCGCAACGCCTGCGCGAACTCGCCGATCAGGCGGGTGCGCTTTCGGAAGAAGCGCGCCAGGCGCTCAGTCGCGCACTGGAAGAAGCGGCGCGCAACATCGAACGCCGCGACCCGGCGCTCGCTGAACAGGTGCGCCAGTCGGCGCGCGATCTCGCTCGCCAGCAGAGTGCTGCTCAAAGTCTCGAAGAACTGGCACAGGCTATCGATCAGATGGACGAATCAGCGGCTGCCAGCAGCACATCGCCCTCGAACGAACCCGGAAATGAGGGACAGGCGAGCACCCCTGGCGGTCCTTCCGGTCAACCCGGCACAGAAGGCGAGAGCCTGACGGGTCTGTCGGGAAGCGCTGCCGGCAATAACCCTTCCGGCGAGCAGCGCCCGGTCGCCCCCGCAGGGAGACTCGGCGTCGAAGGGCAACCGGCGCCGATCGAGGTGCAGGGTGGCGGGCAGAGCACGAATACAACCAATAATCCGAACCCAACCCTCCAGGGGAGCGCCGGAACAGCATTTGGCGGGCAGCCGGGAACCGGCGGCGCAATCGGCGCCGACTCGCTGCGTATTCTTCTCGATGAACGCGATGTGGTTCAGGAATATTTTCAGCCCTAAACGGCAGGCGGCGCTTCCGCCGCTGTTCAACGAAGCCTTTCTCCGCCGCCTGGAACGACTGAGTTTGCAGGCGCAACGCACCCTGCGCGGTCGACCGACTGGCGGGGCGCATCTCAGTCATCGCCTGCTGCCGACGTCGATCTTTAGCGACCATCGTCCCTACAGCATCGGCGACGATTATCGTTATGTCGATTGGAACGTCTATGCCCACCAGGATGCGCTTTTCGTCAAGCTTGGCGAGATCGAGCAGGATGTCAACATTCATCTGCTGCTCGACGTGTCACGCTCGATGACGTGGGGTTCGCCTTCCAAGCTGCGCGCAGCGCAGTTGCTCGCCGGGACGCTGGGGTACCTGGCGCTGGCGCACAACGATCGGCTCCATGTCGCGCCGTTCGCTGCGACTGTTCAGCGAGAATTCGGTCCGGCGCATGGAAAGTCGCGCCTGATCGAGATGCTGCGCTTTATCGAGCAGGTGCAACCCGGCGGTGAAACCAATCTTGGCGCTGTGCTCGAAGGGTATGCCCGGCGCCACCCGCGCGGCGGACTTCTGGTGCTCTGTTCCGACCTGCTGGCGCCGGAAGGTCTCGAGGCCGGGCTGCGCGCCTACCCGCCGCCGATCTGGCAGGTGTTGGTGATTCACCTGCTCGATCCTGGTGAATTGAATCCTGAACGTCTCGGTCCGATCGAACTCGAGGATATAGAGACTGGCAAACTGCTGCCGCTGGTCGTCGATGATGAAACGCTCACGCACTACCGCCGCAATCTGGCCGCCTGGCAGCGGGGGATCGAGTCGGTGTGCGGCAAACGGGGCGCGACCTGCGCGCGCGTGCTCAGCACATGGCCCCTCGAACGGCAGATCATTCCGTATCTCCGCGCGCGTCAGATACTGACATAGCCCATGAGTTTTCTTCTGCCACTCGGATTACTGGCGCTGCTTGCCCTGCCGATCATCGTGCTGCTCCATTTCCTGCGCGAACGGCGGCGGCGCGTGCCAACGCCGAGCCTGCTGCTCTGGGCAAACCTGCCGCGCCGTATGGAAGGTGAGCGGAGCCGGCGCCTGCCGCTGACGCTGCTGCTGCTCCTCCATCTTCTGGTCGCGGCGCTGCTCGGCGTTGCCCTGGGAGGACCGCAGATCGCGGGCGCGCTCGCGCCCGATGCGCGCCATACCGCCATTATTCTCGACACCTCCACCAGCATGGCAGCCATCGACAATGGCACGAGCCGCTTCGAACAGGCGCGCCAACGGGTGCGCGCGATCACAGCATCCGCCGCTCCCGGCGACCGGATCACATTGATCACCGCCGGACCACGGGCGCAGATCGTGGCGTCCGGCGACGACCCCTTCCTGATCACTGTCGCGCTCGACCGGCTCCAACCCGGCGGCGTCGGCACGGCGATCAACGAGGCGTTAACGCTGGCAGAAGCCGCACTCGACCCGCAATTCAGCCGGCGGATCGTGGTCCTGACCGACAGCGCGCTGCCGCCGCAACCTGCGCGGGACGTGCTCGTGCCGGTCGAATGGGAAAGCATTGGCTCAAATGTACCAAACCGCGCAATCATCGCCTTTGCCAGCCGTCCCTGGGGCGGTCGCCTCCAGGTGTATGCGCGGGTCGCCAATTACGATGCCGCTCCCTTCAACGGAACGCTTCGGGTTTTCTCCGGCAATCAGGTCGTGGCGGAAGAACGGGTTGCAATTGCGCCGAATGGCGAAACCGAGGTCAGCTGGGCGTTGACCGGCGGCTTTGGGGCGTTACGCGCGGCGATCGACGGGAGCGATGCGCTGCCGCAGGACGACTCCGCCTACCTCAGCGTCTCCCAGGGACGCCCGATCCTGGCGCTGCTGGTGTCGAACGAACCCGCACCCCTTCGTCGCGCACTCGAAATCATTCCTGGCGTGACGGTGGCCGTCACGACTCCAACCGCCTACGCAACGGCGCCTGAGCGTGCTGCCGCAGACCTGACGATCTTCGACCGTTTCCTGCCGGATGCCTGGCCCCAGGGCGCCGCTCTGGCGATTGCTCCACCGCCCGGATCGTCGCTGTTGAATGTGGCGCCCAACACACGCGAACTTGAAACCGGCAGACTGCTGCAACAACGGGGCAGCACGCTCGAAGGGCTGGGATTCGGCGGCGTTGTGTTTGGCGCCGTGCGCATTGTCGAGCCGCCGCCGTGGGCAGAGGTGCAGCTCTCATCCGACAATGTGCCATTGATCCTCCGTGGACGAACCGACAATCACGAAATTGCGGTCTGGACGTTCAATCTTGCCAACAGTAACCTGACGACGCGCCTGGCGTTCCCTATCCTGGTCGCGCGCACGGTGCGCGACCTGGCGCCGCCGCCGCTGCCACAGGCGGTGCGCGCCGGTGAGCCGCTGGTCATCCGCCCCGATCCGCGCACCACGACTCTGCGGCTGCGCGGTCCTGGCGACCGGCAGATCACCGCGCCAGCGGCAGCGGTCGTCACACTCGATACGCTGGTCGAGCCGGGGTTGTACCAGGTGGAAGAACAACGCGACAATACCACCGTCCTTGCCGGCATGGTCGGAGTCAATGCAGGGGCGGCAATCGAGTCGAACCTGCGCCCGCAGAGCGCGCCGCCATTGCGCGCGCCGGGAAATGACCCCGGCAGCGCCTCGGGACGACAGATGCTCGACCTGTGGCCCTGGCTGGCGCTGGCTGCACTCCTGGTTCTGGCGCTAGAATGGGCATATGTTTTGCGCCGACGCTAGAAAGGGTTCGCATGATCCTTCGCAACCCGCAGTTTCTTCTGCTCCTGACGCTCATACCGCTGATCATCGGCGGCTGGCTGTGGCGGCGTGGTCGCCTGCCTGCGGCGGCGCTGGCGCTGCGGGTGCTCATTGTGACGCTCATTATCGGCGCGCTTGCCAATCCGGTTGTGGTGCAGGGGCGTATCGAAAGCGCGGGTGCGCCACTGGTCGTGGTGCTGGTCGATCAATCGGACAGCCTGACCGACGAAGGCAAGGCGGCGTTGCGCGCGCGCGCTGCGGCGCTGGCTGCAAGCAGCAGCAGTCCGGTGCAGATTATCACGTTTGGAACGACGGCAGCCGCAGAACAGAGCGCACCCCCTGGCGATCAGACTGATATTGCCGCGGCGTTGCGCGCCGCGCGCGGGTTGATCGGCGCCGGCGGCGGGCGCGTGGCGCTCCTCTCGGACGGGCTTCAAACCCGGGGTGATGCGCTTGCCGAGGCGCGGGCGCTCGCGCTGGCGGGCATTCCGGTCGATACTGAATATTATCAGACGCCTGCACGCCCGGAGTTCTGGGTGGCAACCGTCGAAACGCCTGCTACGCTGCGCGAGGGCGAAGAGTTCACCGCCCGCGTCGTGATGTTCAGCACCGTCGCTGCTGATGCCCAACTCGAACTGACCGTCGGCAACGAGCGGGTGCTGGCGCAGCAGGTGCGCCTGACACCTGGCGAGAATACTCTCCCCTACACCGGTCGCGCCGGACGGCCAGGCATTCTGCGGATGCAGGCGACGCTGAGCGGTCAGCCTGATACCCTGGCGCGCAACAATGTCGCCGGTGCAACCGTGCTGGTGGCGCCGATGCCGCGCATTCTCCTGGTGGAAGGACCAGACAGCGCTGGCAGTGCGCCATTGCGCAGCACACTGCGCGAGGCGGGCATTATGGCTGATGTGGCGGATGCCGCATCGCTGCCTGCACAAATCTCAGCACTCGGATTGTACGACGGGATCGTGTTGATCGATGTGCCTGCCAGCGCACTGACCCTCGACCAGATGGCGACACTGCGCGAGTTTGTGCGCAGCGAGGGGCGCGGGTTGCTGGCAATCGGCGGACGATCCAGTTTCACGCTGGGCGCCTACAAGGACACGCCGCTCGAAGAAGCGCTGCCGGTAACCATGGTTCCGCCGCCGCGCCCGGAACGTTCCAACACGACGCTGCTCTTGATCATCGACCAGTCCGCCAGTATGGGACCAGAAACCGGCCTCTCCAAATTCACCATGGCGAAAGAAGCCGCGATTATGGCGACCGAGTCATTGCGCGCAGAGGATCGGATTGGGGTGCTGGCATTTGACGTATCAACGCGCTGGGTGGTCGATTTCCAGCCGGTTGGCGTCGGGCTGAGTCTGGCGGATGTGCAACGCCGCATCAGCACGCTGCCGCTCGGTGGCGGCACCGACATCTATAACGCACTGCAGGTGGGGTTGCCGGAATTGGCGCGTCAGCCGGGGCGGGTGCGCCATGCCGTGCTGCTCACCGACGGTCGTTCTTTTACTGACGATCGACCGGCATACCAGGCGCTGATCGAAGAAGCGCGCAGCCAGAATATCACCCTTTCCACCATTGCGATCGGAACCGACGCAGACATCGACCTGCTGCAGGTGCTGGCGCGCTGGGGCGCCGGACGCTACTACTTCGCCGCCGAACCGAACGATATCCCCCGCCTGACGCTGCTCGAAAGCGAAATCGTGCGCACTGAGCCGCAGGTGGAAGGTGATTTCCGCGCCGAACAGACCGCACCGCACCCCATGCTGCGCGATTTTGCCCCAGAGCAGATACCTGGATTGAAGGGCTATGTCGCCACGACCCTGAAACCCGGCGCCGATCTGGTGCTGCGGTCGCCTGACGGCGACCCGGTGCTGGCAGTCTGGCAATATGGGTTGGGGCGCGCCGCCGCCTGGACCCCTGGCGCTGAAGCGCCATGGGCTGCCGACTGGTCGAACTGGCCCGAATACGGGCGCTTCTGGGCGCAGTTGATCCGCTACACTCTCCCCGAACCGGATAGCGGACCGCTCCAGGTGCGCATCGTCCGCGACGGCGGCGGTGTGCGCATTGTAGCCGACTCGATCGCTCCGGGCGGCAGACCACTCGATCTGGCGGACACCCAGGCGACGATTGTGCTTCCCAACGGCGCATCGCAACTGATCACCCTGCGACAGACGGCGCCGGGGCGCTATGAACAGGCGCTGATTCTGCCGACCGATGGACCGTATGCCATCGAGGTGCGCCAACAAAAAGGGAGCGAGGTGCGCGCGGCACAGGCTGGCTACGTGCAGCGCTACTCTGACGAATACCTTCCCCCTGCCGATCCGCAAACCGGCGCGCGTCTGATGAACGACATCAGCGTGATTACCGGCGGAAGCGCCTTGCGTGGAGGTTCGATCATCGCGCCAGGCGGCAGCGTTGTCAGTGCCGAGCGCCGGCCCGACACAGGACTGTGGCCCTGGCTGCTCGGTCTGGCGGCGCTGCTCTGGCCCCTCGAAATCGCCGTCCGGCGCGGATGGGTGCGCATAGGTCGGTGACAGGTGATGAGTGACGAGCGCCCCTGAACGAATCACAGCAGACCACCTGCCTGCGCGAATCGAGACGTAAGCGTCCACGAAGGTGAACTCTCAGCGGAACGCCCCCGGCTATGACTCTTGCAGAGATAGCAATGTTCGTTATTCGCCAGCCTGCGCGTGTTATACGGGCGCGTCGGGAGCGGTCTGGCATTGGCAGGAGTTGGATGCTCTGGTGCACAAGAGCACACAGATTCGCAGAGATCGAGACGGACTCACACGAATCAAGCGCCCGCCATCATGCGCAGAATCCGCGTGCTTCCGTGTTCCCTTCCATACCACATCGTACTCGAACCCAGGCACGGCGGCGCCCTGCGTAGAATCGGTCCGATGGTTCCGCGTCGGGCAGGGGATGGGGGTGCGCCACACCAGAATGCCGTTCAACATCCGGGATGAACACCCGCGCCGTCGCACAAAGCCCTGCGTTGACGGGGCTGATTGCGGGCATCTGTGCACTCCGTAGCAGGGCGCGAAGCGCCCTTTGCCAATCAGACCGGCAGTTCAGCGTCGGGCGTGAGCGGGGCAGACCGGGTGTACACCACGCCGGCGCCATCCCGAAGAAAAAACCCCTGTGTCTTTGCTGTCCGATCAGAGGCGGCGCAAGCGGCGCTCGCGCACCCCGCTTCAGCCTCAACCTGCGTGATGTCAAGCGCCGGATCGTGGTATAGTAGATTCCGATATGCAAAGCATGATCGCCTGACTGCCCTCTCCGCACCATTCAATATGACCAGCATCAACATCACACCGCCAGCGACCCAGCAGGACGCAACCCCAGCGATCCCCGCCAATCGCAATGCGTTGGGAAAGGAACTCATCTACCGCACGCTGGTGCTGCCCGCCTGCCGCTCGATGTTTGATCGGGTCTGGTTGCACATCGAGGGACCTGTACCCCACCCGGCTGAAGGTCCGGTCATTGTGTATATGAACCATCCCGGCTGGTGGGACGGGTACATGGCGTTCCTGCTGGACAAAATCGTGCTGAACGAGCGATTTCAGAGTTACATTATGATGGAAGAGCGGCAATTGCGCATCTACCGGTTCTTCACCTGGTGCGGCGCGTTTTCTGTTGATCGGCGTCGCCCTGGCGAAGCGGAGCGCTCGGTTGCCTATATCAGCCGCTTGCTGCGCGAACGGCGCGATCGCATGCTCTGGATTCTGCCGCAGGGGCGTATCGTCCCGAATGACCGCCGACCGTTGAAGGTCTACCCCGGCGTTGCACGCATTGCAAAGCAGGTGGGAGATGTGCTCTTCTGGCCCGTCGCGCTGCGCTACGAATTTCGCGGCGAGCAGCGCCCCGAAGCGTTCATTCGCGTCGGACCGCCGCACACCAGCGATCTGACGGCGCCGGAAGAGGCGATTGTCGCCGACGTGCAGGCGCGCCTGACGGCGGCAGTCGACGCACTGCGCGACGAGGTCAACGAAGAGCGACTGGAAGCATACTGCACGCTGTTGCGCGGAAAGCGCGACATCAGCCGCCTCTGGGCTGACGTCGTCGCAATGTGGCGCCGATCCATACAGCGACTGCCAGGAAGATCACGCCAACCAGACCCGCCAGCGGATACCCGCGCGCCAGATTCGCGGCAGTGAAGAAGATGCTGCTCAGCAGGTAGAGGAGCGCAGGGGCGCGATACCAGACGAATAGCAGCATGCGCGCCCATATCGACGGCATCTTCTTTTGAGATTGAACCTCAACAGGTTCGATGCCGGCATCAGTAGGCAGGAGAAACGACACAATCAGCGCCATGAAAAACCCCACGCCCCACCAGCCGGCAAAGTTCTGCGGCGGCACCTGGTAATATGGACCGGTGTCGATCCAGGTCCAGTAGGAATTGATGAACGTTGCAACCGTTTCGATCTGCAGATCGAGCACGACAATCAGGGCGCCGGTGAGCGCCGCAAGCCCGATGCGCCCGCCGCGCCCGCCGAGCGCCAGGCGCGCCAGTTGCCACGACCCAAACCCGGCCATCAACCAGGCAAGCGTAATCGGAACCGGCACGATCCCCAGTATCTGCGGCTGCAACATCTCGGTATATTGGTAGCGACCGAATGGCCAGCCAGTGGTTTCGCCGATATGCTCGACTGCCCATGCCAGCACCGCTGCCAGCGCAACCGCGAGACCGCCGCGCGCGCCATACATGCCCAACCCCCAGAAGATCACCGCCAGACCCTGGACGATCAGCATTGCGGCGCCCATCCAGAGACCCCAGGACGGCACGGCATCGAGCGCAACAGTGATGGTTGAGCCGGGAAAGACCGCACAGTAGGCACAGAAACACACCAGAGAAAGCCATCGAAACAGAGGTGACGACGACATGGAAGTGGATGGCGCAACACGCAACGAACGACTGGCATTACTTCTGCTTTGCATACTTTTCCTCGCAACACGACTCCCTGGACTGCTGGCGCTGCCACTCTTCAACGACGAAGCGGTGTACCTGTACCGCGCGCAACAATTCCCTGCTCAACTCCAGTTTACCATTCACGATGGCAAACTCCTTCACGAATTGTTACTGGCCGCACTTGCCCGCCTGCCCTGGGACCCGCTCCTCACCGGGCGGCTCCTGTCGGTGGTGTGTGGCTGGCTCACGATTGTTGGATTGTGGCTCAGTGGGAGAGTTATTGCCGATCACACCGCCGGTGTGGTGGCCAGCCTGCTATACATCTTCTCGCCCCTGGCAATTATTCATGACCGCCTGGCCATTCCCGACGCCATGCTGGGCAGTATGGCGAGTTTCCTGCTGGCAGCCAGTCTCCGTCTGACTGTGACTCCTCAACCAAACCGCTGGCACGCAGCGGGGATCGGTGCACTGGTGGCGCTTGCTGCGCTGGTCAAACTGCCTGGATTGTTTCTTTTTGCGCTCCCTGCACTGATCATTATGACACGAACACCATCCCAGGACTCCCATCGGCGATGGGCGCTGCTGCGCACGGCTCTGATTATCACCCTGCTCGGAATTACCGCATTTGCACCATTCAACTACGGCGGCGCCGAGAGTCAGAAAGTTGGCGTGACCAATATCGTGCTCCAGTTTGAGCGACTAGCAGCAAACATCCGCCACATCGTCGGGTGGATGGCAATAACTCTGCCATTACCGACATTCGCGCTTGTTGGTTTTGGACTGATTCAGCAACGCACGCGCCGTCTGGTCCTGACTCTTGCTGCAACCGCCGGTCTCTTCTGCCTGGCGCTGGCTGCGATTGGGAGCACGCTCTATCCGCGCTACATCCTGCCATCGTGGCCAATGCTGTTGCTTGCTGCCGCTCTTGGCGCGCGCCAGATCCCTCACTCTTCCCGCATCATGCGCGGTGCAGCGATGATCGTGGCGACGATCTCAGCAGTCTGGGGCTTCGTTTTCAATCTTCAATATGCCAGAGACCCCGCCGGCGCCTGGTTGAGCGCGGTTGACCGACGACAGTACATTGAGTCCTGGTCAGCAGGATACAACCTGCCGGATGTCTACGCCGCTCTCTGCGCCGCAGCAACAGAGAAGGGCGGCATTGTGGTCGTCAGCCCCGTTCACGAGCGGGTCATCCATTTCGGTCCTAAAATTTATCTCCGCGATGAACGGCTTATTTCCTTTACCGATATTGATTTTCGCAGCGCCGACGCTCGCGCGCTGATCCGCGACATCGCAGCGCGTCATCCGGTCTTCATGACCCTCGACGCCCAGGAAATCGTTGCGTTTGACATCGAGCAGCGCTTCCCCGAACTCAAGCGCATACGCGAGTGGCGCAATCCGCATAGCACAATGGCGTTTTATCTGTACGCCTGGTCGCCGTGAGAACTGAGAACCAAGAACTGAGAACCCTATTGGTGATAATCTGTTTCAATCCGTGTGTATCCGTGTTTTACCTCTCACCCTGCTCCTGGGCGCCAAAGCCGCCGCCGCCGGGTGTTTCGATGCGCAGAATATCGCCGGGGCGCACATCGATGGTTGTTTTGCCAGGCAGGATGCGTTCCTCGTCATCACGCACCAGAACATTGCGTCCGCGCAATCCGGGAGCGCCGCCGTGCAATCCGTAGGGAGCAAACACCCGACGTTCGGTCAACAAACTGACGGTGACCGGCGCCCTGAACTCGATCTCGCGCACCAGACCATCGCCGCCGTGCATGCGGCCTGTGCCGCCTGAGCCGCGACGCAATCCGTAGCGACGTACCATCAGCGGAAACTGCCGCTCCAGCGCCTCAACCGGCGTATTGAGGGTATTGGTCATGTGCACCTGCACGCCGCCGAGACCTGGAAGGGTCGGACGCGCCCCCATTCCGCCGCCGAGCGTTTCGTAGTAAGCGAATGACGCGCCGTTCTGTGCCGTCCCGCCGAATGTCCAGTTATTCATCGTCCCTGCTGAGGCAGCGGGAATGCGATCGGGAAGCGCCTGCGCCAGCGCCCCAAACACAACGTCAACGACGCGCTGCGCTGTTTCGACATTCCCTCCAGCCACTGCGGCAGGAGAACGCGGCGCCAGTATACTCCCTTCGGGAACACGAATGTCGAGCGGCGCAAACGCGCCAGCCGACAATGGCATATCAGGAGGACCGAGACAGCGAAAACAGTAGAGCACCGCCGATTCGGTCACAGCGCGGGGCGCATTGAGCGGTCCGCGACACTGCGGCGCTGTTCCGTCAAAGTCTACGATAGCGCGCTCACCATGGATGGTGATGCGCACACAGATCGCCAGCGGATCGGGATCGACGCCGTCATTGTCCAGCACGTCTTCAAAGGCATATGTACCATCTGGTATTGCGGCGATCACCGCGCGCATATGGCGTTCGCCATATGCCAGGAGCGCATTCATATGACGCGCCACCCACTCTGGACCGTGCCGTTCTGCCAGTTCCGCCAGACGTTGCGCACCGACGCGATGGCAGGCAAGCTGGGCTGCCAGGTCGCCGCGCCGCTCATCGGGGGTGCGCGAATTGCGGCAGATCAACGCGATAATCGCATCATCGGGCGCACCGCCGCGCGCCAGGAGCGTTGGCGGAATGATCAACCCCTCCTGATACACCTCGCGGCTCATCGGCATCGAACCGGGAGTCATGCCGCCGACATCGGCATGGTGAGCGCGCGTTGCCGTGTAGCCGATCAGCGTCGCACCGGCATACACCGGAGCGACGGTTGTCAGATCGGGAAGGTGCGTACCGCCGAGATAGGGGTCATTCAGGATGACCACATCGCCCGGCGCAAGCGTGAACTGCGCCAGCGCCGCCTCGACCGAGCGCGGCATGGCGCCAAGGTGCACCGGGATGTGCGCCGCCTGAGCGATCATCCGTCCCCGGGCATCGAAGACTGCGCAGGAGAAATCGCGTCGCTCCTTGATATTCGCCGAAAGTGCGCTCCGCCCAAGCGCAGCGCCCATCTCTTCGGCAATCGCAGCGCAACGATTGCGAAATACCTCAAGATCGACGGGATCGACAGAGGGATGAGAAAAATACGATGACATGTGCGAATATCGTCACTTGAACTTAACGATTGCCATGGTACCATAGCATTGGTAAGATAGACATTCCAGGAACGCCTGCCGGGTATCGAACCGGAGCAGCGTGCAGGTTCCAGGCGTACTCCTCGCGGGAAAACCGCCGCGCCGCCATAATGTACGGAAAAGGGCGTGTTATGAGCACCAGGCGACCGCTTCGCATTCTACTCATCGAGGACGACAGCATGATTGCCAGCATTATTGCGCTTGGAATGCGTACACTCGGCGTGCCTTACCTGCTCGACACCGCCTACTCTGCCGAAGAAGGTCTCGATCTGTTCGATGCAAACGCCTATGATCTCGTGATGAGCGATTACAATCTGCGTGGAATGAACGGATTGTCATTACTCACGAAAATCCGGCAGAACAGGCCTGACGTGCCCACAGTGCTCTTTACCGCATACGACACCCCTCAGTTGCAACGACAGGCGCGCGAGGCTGGGGTGAATGATTACATCGCCAAGCCGTTTCTGATCGAGGATTTTGTAAACATCGCGCGCAATCTGCTCCCTATTGCCGCCAATGAGCTTGGCGCTCATCTGCAATAACCGTCGCTACTTCCGCCTGCGTCGCCGCAACCAGAGCGCTGCGATGGCGGCGATCATCAGCAGAACGGTCCATGGCACCGGTATCGCATACACAAGGGCGATGCCGTAGGCGCTCCCAATCAACACCGTCGCAATCATAACGAACGCCAGGATCGTTCCCTCCCATCCTGGTGATTGTTCCGGCATATGCATTCCTCTCCGGCTTGTCCTGAACCAGCGCTCAGCGTATAATCAGCGCGGCTTTTGCCAGGATATGCTGTGCGCCGCCGCACCAGCGGACGGCGCTCTTTTTGTGTGAGATCAGACCATGTCGTGGTTCGTCGAACTACTCAAGAGCAATCCACTTCTGCTCCTCTTCGTCGTGGCTGCGATCGGTTATCCGCTTGGACGCATCCGACTGTTCGGGCACAGCCTCGGCGTCGCCGCCGTGCTGTTCGCCGGTCTGGCGATCGGCGCACTCGACCCGGACCTCAAACTGCCGGATGTCGTCTATACTCTTGGACTGGTGGTTTTTGTCTACACCATCGGGCTGAGTAGCGGCGCCGGGTTCTTTGCATCGTTCCGGCGCAAAGGATTGCGTGATAACCTGCTGATCGTCGGCATGCTGATCGTCGCGGCACTGGCCGTCGCCGGAGTGCAATACGCCTTCGGGTTGCGCCCAACCCTCGCCGCCGGATTGTTCGCCGGAAGCCTCACCAATACGCCGGCGCTGGCTGCCGTGCTGGAACAGATCAAAACCATCGCCCCCGCCGATGCGCGCGATCAACTGCTGACCGACCCGGTGATCGGGTATTCGATCGCCTACCCTATCGGCGTCATCGGCATGATCGTCACGATTGCCACCCTTCAGCGTGCCTGGCGTGTGGATTATACCAGCGAAGCGCAGAGTCTGCGCGATCTCGGCGCTGTAGGGCAGAAACTGGCCAACCGCACCGTGCGCATCACGCGCCCCGAGATCAGTCTGCTGACCGTCGACGAACTGTTGCGCGCCAAGCAGTGGCGGGTGATCTTCGGCAGAACGCTGCGCAACGGTCAGATGACGCTGGTGGACGGCGCCACCCATCTGCAACAGGGAGACCTGGTCAGTCTCATCGGCACAGAGGAAGAGATCGCCGAAGCCGCCGTATTCCTGGGTGAGATGACGGATGAACACCTGGAACTCGACCGCAGCAAACTCGATTTCCGGCGCGTTTTCGTGTCCAATCCGCAGGTTGTCGGACGACCGCTGCGCGAGTTGCAGTTGCCGCAACGCTACGGCGCGCTGGTGACACGCGTGCGCCGCGGCGACATGGAACTGCTGCCCCACGGCGATATGGTTTTGGAACTTGGCGACCGGGTGCGGGTTGTTGCGCTGCGTGAGCGCATGGACGAGGTGAGCGACTTTTTTGGCGACTCGTACCGCGCCCTGAGTGAGATCGACATCCTCACCTTCAGCCTGGGGCTGGCGATGGGGCTGCTGCTCGGCATGATCCCGTTCCCGCTGCCCGGCGGTGCGACCTTCCGCCTCGGCGTCGCCGGGGGCCCGCTGGTGATGGCGCTGATCCTGGGCGCGCGCGAACGCACCGGACCGCTGGTGTGGAACATTCCGTACAGCGCCAATCTGACCCTGCGCCAGATCGGGCTGGTGCTGTTCCTAGCAGGCGTTGGCACACGCTCCGGCTATGCGTTCATCAGCACCTTCGCGCCGAGCGGCGGGGCGGTTCTGTTCGTCGCCGGCGCCGTCATCACCTGTGGCGTGGCATTCCTGACGCTCTGGATCGGGCACAAACTGCTGCATATCCCGATGAGCCTGCTGATCGGCATGCTCGCCGGGTTGCAGACCCAACCCGCAATCCTTGCATTTGCGCTCGAACAAACGAAGAACGACGCGCCGAACATCGGCTACACCACGGTCTATCCGATGGCGATGATCGCCAAGATTCTGCTGGCGCAGGCGCTCATTCTCTTTCTGCAATGAAAAGATGTAACCCGATGCGCCTGCGTTGCATCGTATGCATGATCTCGGTTTGCCAGGCATGCCAGGAGTGCGCGTATGATGGACCAGCCATCGATCCATGTCTCGACAGATGATCAGAGGAGAGCCGCAGCGCGTCCGCAGTTGCAGTACGTTCCCATCTCGTTTTTTGCTGCGGTGCTCGGTCTGACAGGCACAACGATTGCATTTCAACGCGCGGAACGATTGCTGGCGCTGCCGTTCGCCCTGAGCGGCATACTGCTCGTTGCGTCGCTGGCGGCTTTTCTTGCCATTACGATGCTCTATGCGCTGAAGGCGGCGCGATACCCCGATGCGGTCAAACGGGAGTTCGCCCATCCGATCAAGATCAATTTCTTCCCGACCATCTCGATCAGTTTGCTGTTGTTCAGTATTGCGTTCCTACGCCTGAACAGCGACGTTTCACGCGCTTTCTGGATTTTCGGCGTCGTCATCCATCTGCTGTTCACAGTCACTATTCTTTCAGCCTGGATGCAGCGAACAACACTTCAGATCCAGCATATCAATCCCGCATGGTTCATCCCGGCAGTTGGCAATGTTATCGTACCGATTGCAGGCGTCGAGCACGCTCCGGTCGAGATCTCCTGGTTTTTCTTCAGCATCGGTCTGATCTTCTGGCTGGCGCTGTTTATTCTGTTTCTGAACCGCATCATTTTCCATAATCCGCTCCCTGAGCGTCTTACGCCAACACTGTTTATCATGATCGCACCGCCGGCGATTGGCTTCATTTCGTATCTCCGATTAATGGAGCACGAGGCGAGCGGTTTTGACATGGATAGTTTCGCCAGGATTTTGTATTATTTCGCGCTCTTCATCCTTTTGATGTTGATCGCACAGTATCGTCAGTTTGTCAAAATCCCCTTCTACCTGTCGTGGTGGGCATATTCATTCCCCATGGCGGCAATCACGATCGCAACAATAGTGATGGCGTCGAAAACGAATATGCTGTTCTTCCAGGGTCTGGCGTATCTGTTGCTGATTGCCCTGGGGACGCTGATCGCCGTGCTGCTGTTCCGCACGATTTCTGCGATCGTTCAGCGGAAGATCTGTGTTGAGGAGGAGTAAGCGCGTAGCGCCTCATGTGCAGCGCGCCAGCCGCTCTCGATAGCGCCATGCACGGTCTGCGGGTTGCTCTCGTAGACCGTCGCTTCGCCGGCGAAGAAGAGCGTTGCCCCCTCTGGGGTCGCCAGGATGCGACGCGCCGCTTCCGCGCCCGGCGGCACGTGCGCATATCCGCCATACGCGAAGGGGTCGGCGCTCCAGACGACACGCCTCGCTGCAACGCATCGTTGCGCCAGGTCGTCCCGCCCCAGCAATGTTTGCAGTTCCCTCAGACCAACGGCAAGCGCCCCGGCTTCATCGAGCGCATCGAGAACGCGAGCGCGCACCGCAGTCGCATAGGCGATGATAACGCCCGCGTCTCGCGCCGCGTGCGCGGCGGGCCACCAGCGCGCCGCAAGACCCGTGTGCGCCATGAAGGTCAGATCGGCGTCCCAGAGCGGTTCGTCGAAGCGGTAGAGCAGTTTGGTCGCCGCTTCAACCCGCATTGCCTGGATTGCCCACTGCTTCGCTGAGCTGAGCGGCGGATCGAACTGTGGTACACCGCGTTGCAGCGCCGCTACGGGGATGGTCACGATACAGCAATCGGCGTGAAACGTGTCGGCATCGGTTTCGACCGCGACTCCGCCGGGGGAGTGTCGCACAACCCGCGCAACCGCACCAAAGCGAAGATCGAGACCACCGGCGTACCACGCGAGCAGCGGCGCGTACCCTGAGCGCAGACGATACTCCTTTTTTCCGGCGTGATCGACGCGCAATTCACGCGCCAGATCAGCGCAACTCAACGTCTCGACCGCAGCATAGCACGTTTGCGCCAGCAACACGTCTGCGACCGTCAGCGCCTCGTCATTGAACCCGCTATCGCGCAGATAGTGCGCCAGCGACCGATCCGGCGCGTCGAGCGGCATGGCGCGCAACCCGTCGAACGCCCGAAACAGAGCCATGATCAGATCACGCCGGGCAACCGGCAGCGCATCGAGTGTGCGCGCCGCTCCGCTATCGCTCCAGCGCAGACGTCCATACCGGTCAACCGGGATGGTCTCGATGCCCGCCGCAGCGGCAAGCGCATGCGTCACGGCATGTTCGCCGTGGATGAACTCTGCGCCGTATTCGACAGGAAACGGCGCGAAGGTCTCATCGGTCCAGATTCTTCCGCCGATGCGCTGGCGCGCCTCGAGCACCTGAACCGCCGCTCCTGCGTCGTGCAGTCGTCGAGCGGCGGCGAGACCGGCAGCGCCGGCGCCAAGAACGATGACATGCATAGAGAACACCGGGTATAATGCAACAGGCTGAACAACAATACAATGAGCATACCATGGAAATCCGCATTGCGACGACTGTCGATGCCCCGGCGCTTGCCTGGCTGAATGCTGCATTCAACGGCGTGCAGATGTCGCCGGAGCGTATGGCGGAGCAACTTGCCCGCTGCAACGGCATCGAATACGCGCTGATCGCATACGACGACGATAAGGCGATTGGCTTCGCGTGCCTGCGTCTGATACCATGGCTCTGTTACAATGTGAGGTATGCAGAACTGACAGAGTTGTTCGTGATCGAAGTGTTCCGGCGACGCGGCGTGGCATCGGCGCTTGTGACGCGCGCCGAACGACTGGCGCGCGAGGCGGGCGCTACAGAATTGCGCATTCTGACCGGGCGCGACAATATCGCCGCGCAAGCGTTCTATCAGGCATTGGGATACGAGGACGAGGACGAGATGCTCTTGACACGGCATCTCTGAGCATTTCTCGGAATCGATGACGTGAAGAATGGCTGACGCAAGAGCGCGACGACGCAAAACGGCAGAGTCATTGCAAGAATTTGCGCCTCTGTATCAACCTTTCCGAGAGAACCGATGCTTCAGGGAGGCGACCCATGTTTAGATTGCTGCGCGTGATGCTGCTGATAGCGGTCACGGCTTCGCTCTGCGCAGGGTGCGGCGCAGGCGCGCCAGCCGTCACCCCCACGCCAACCCCGACGCCAGCCGAAATCAGTGCGCGCGCCGGACAGGCGACGAGCGCCGCTCAGAGCCTGGCATTTTCGATCACGGTAACCGGTCAACCGGTGTACAGCGATCCATCGCGCGTGTTCGTCCTGACGTCCATCGAGGGCGCGCTCCGACGACCCGATGGGGCGCTGGCGACGCTCAAACTGCGCAGCGCTGCTGGCGTCAGCGAGGTGCGTACTGTCTCGCTGGCAGGCAAGCAGTACATTACCAACCCGCTGACGCGCGCCTGGCAATGCCTGGCGCCAGGGCAAGCATTCGATGCCGCTATCCTATTTGATCCACAAAAGGGGATTGAACGTCTGCTCCAGGATGGCATCGAAACTATCACACTCGTCGGCGAAGAAGACCTGGATGGCCGCCTGACCTACCATCTGCGCGGCACAATTCCCGGCGCGCGCCTGGCGGAGATCAGCGGCGGGCTGATCGGCGCCGCGCCGGTCGCTGCCGACATCTGGGCAGACCGGGAGACGTTGCGGCTGGCGAAGATCGTGCTGGTCGACAAGGCGCCCGATGCACAGGCGCCAACCACCTGGACGCTGATCTTCAGCGCTTACGATCAAGCGGTCGATGTGCGCGCGCCGATTGAGTGTTAGGTGGAGGGAAGGTGATCCGTTGACCATCGAACAGCAACCAACGGCTCTCAGCACACCGCAGCCAACCAAAGAACGCGGCATGTCCGCCTGGCTTCAGCGGCCCTCTGTGGCGCTTGCCCTGGTTTGTGCTGCGGTGTTCGTTGGCGCTGTCGATCTGACGATTGTCACGGCGGTGCTGCCGAAGATTATGGTCGATCTCAGCGTCTCGATCGATACCGAACTGCACCGCGCTTCATGGATTATTACCGGGTATCTGCTCGCCTATACGATCAGCATGACGTTTACCGGTCGCCTGTCCGACCTGTATGGACGGCGCGCCGCCTACCTGATCTGCCTGACCATTTTTACGATCGGCTCAATTGTGGTGGCAGTCGCGCCCGCGCTCGAAGAGGTCGTTCTGGGGCGGGTGGTGCAGGCGCTCGGCGCCGGGGCGCTGGTGCCGATTTCGATGGCGCTGGTGAGCGATCTCTTCCCGCCGGAGCGCCGTCCGGCGGCGCTGGGAGTGATTGCTGCCGTTGATACTGCCGGGTGGATGGTGGGACACGTCTACGGCGGTGCGCTGATGCGCCTGTTTGACGACTGGCGCCTTCTGTTCTGGCTCAATGTGCCGTTCGGCATCGTTGCTCTGGCGCTGACCTGGCTGGCATTGCGGCGCGTGGTCGTCAGCCGCGCAGCGGGACGTTTCGACTGGCGTGGCGCGGTATTGATTTCGATCAGTCTGACGGCGTTCAACATCGGAATGGGCGCTGGCGCCGAGTTGGGGCAGACCGATTTCTACGGCGAGCGTCCCGGACCGCCGCCATACGCGCTGCCGCTCACGCTGGCATCGTTTGTCGTGCTGGCGGCGTTCATCTGGGTCGAGCGTCGAGCGCACGACCCGCTGCTCGACCTGGCGCTGTTCCGGCAGCGCGGGACGGTTGCAGCATCGATCATGAACGTGTTGATCGGGTTTGTGCTGGCGCTGGCGATTGCCAACGTCCCATTGTTCATCAACACACGCCTGGGGCTGCTCTACCCGACCGACCCTGACATTCTGCGGCGGGGCGCGTGGGAGACCGGTCTGGTGCTGTCGGCGCTGACCCTGGCGCTGGCGCTGCTGGCGTGGCCCGGCGGTCGCCTGGCGGGACGGTTTGGCGAACGTCTCCCGGCGCTGATCGGGCTGGTTGTGGCAACTGCCGGATACCTGGCGATGAGCCGCTGGCAATCGGACACCGATTACTGGACGATGGTCGGCGGGCTGACGCTGGCAGGCTGCGGTGTGGGCATGGCGCTGGCGCCAACCGCGTCGGCGATTATCGCGGCTGCCGGACCCGACCGGCGCGGCGCGGCGTCGGCGCTGGTGATCATCCTGCGGCTGATCGGCATGACCGCCGGCGTCTCGACGCTGACCCTGTGGGGGGTGCAGCGGCAGGATGCACTGCGCCGCGCTCCGGACCCGGCGATGCTGATGGATTTTGATCGGGCGCGGATGTTTCTGATCGATGTAGCGGCGCAGGTGGTGGGAGAAACGTTTCTCTTTGCCGTAGCAGCGTGCATACTGGCGCTCGTGGCAGCGATCTGGCTGCCGGGGCGCGCCGTCAGGGAAGCGTCGGAATGACAGGCGCCTGGTTTCCGGTAATCGTCATCAGGATGCCGGGCAGTTTCTTCGGGTTATCGACTAGGATGACAATCGTAGCAGTTCCCGCCAGCGCCGAAAGCAAGTTAACTTTATAGGCGACCTCACCAGGTAGAATGTGAACAATCGCTCTTGCGAGCATAAACCACAGCCAATGCCCGCCGCCATCACGTGGCAGGGTCCCATCGAAGGCGGATCTTTGGAAGAAAGCATCGTCCCCCCAAAGCACAGTGGGAGCCAGGGTGGAAATGTAGAACGCGAGCGCCAGTGCCGGTAGTGCGAGGATGAGTAGTCCCATCGACACAGACTCGCTCTTTCTTACAGACACGGCAGTTGGCGGACTGCGCATCAGCCACTGCGAAGCCAGCGCAGCGAGCGAAGCGGTTGTTCGATCACCTGCTCTATTATACGCGCCTGGAGACACTTTGGTCACGGTGTGTTGGGCAGCATGTGTCACAGGCTGAACGGCTCGTCCACAACCGGCACAACGATCGCCGGCCAGCCCCACGCGAACCACCGTTCGGGCGTTCAGGCCTTCTGCGCAAGAATCCACAGATACGCGATCTCGACGTTCTATCGCGGTTTCCTGGAGTACCATGCCTGCTACGCGAATGAAGTACTGCACGGTGGCAGAATCGTAACTACTGAAAAACATCGGCACCCCCAACCAAGTGCCGACACTACCGGCGTTCTCCACGGCCTCCGTCCCAAGCAGCAGATACCCGCCCGGTTTCAACCACGTCGCAATACGGCCGAAAATCGCGGCATGTTCTTCACGCGGCAGATGTTCCAAGGTGTAGAACGACACCACTGCATCAAACGACCCGGGCGAGAAAGCGATGGAGCCGAGGTCCGCATGCAGGAATGTGCCACTCGGCACATTCTGGCGCGCCTTGATGATCTGCGCCTCCGAAATATCGACACCGGTCACGTGATGCTGGTGAGCTAGGGCGATATCGGCAGGGTCGCCGGAACCACAGCCAAGATCGAGGATGGCGGCACGAGCGGGGAGGAGCGCAAGGAGTTTTTCCAGCCAGCGCATGCGCGGCCACGTCGCCGTATGCTCCAACTGGGCGTAGGCATCGGCGACCTGATCATACCCCTGTGCCACCAACTGTTTGGGATCGCGTGTGTCTGACTCGTGGGACACGATGGACTCCTTCATGCACTGAGCCGCTTCGCATGGAAACGGCGAGGATCGATACGCAATGCGCGACGATTGCCACGAGAGCCGCCCAACGACTGCGTTCACTTGCGGGCCGGCTGCAAGGGACATGATGTCTCGAAAAACCGCCATGCCGGCCCGTCAAGTGCAACGCTTTGTTCGTCCTCAATGCCCATTCAATTGGCGCTGCAAGTCGAGCTGCAATCCCCATTGCTCCGCAACCGGGACAAGTCGACGATGACGTTCTTTGATCGGCGCGCCTTGCGTCCACAAGAATGGGTAAATCCCAATAACCTGGTCACCGTTAAGTTTCTTGACCTCGGACGCCCAATCCTCCCAGCGCAAGGAATCATAGAATTCACTCAGCTTTTCGGACATCGCCCACACAAGAAACTGCGAATAACCGAAGCCACATGGCTCCCACTGGAGCGAATCGGGAGCGTAGAAGTAGACATTGCCAGTGTCTTCGCCGAGTGCACCGCCGTTGATTGCGAAAAAGCCGCCGACAGCATCATCGGCCACCAAGCGGTTATCAACCACAGAATGCCAAGCGGTCGGGTAATGCTCTGTGTCAGTTCGCTGATGTTGGCAAGTTCAAATGCTTTCAAAAAACCCAGAAGGTGAATTAATCCGTGAACGATCAAAATTACAACGAATATCAGTCTTGCCATTTTGCTCTCCCAATTATTATGTCTGCTTGAAACCGCCTAACGGCTAGCGCTTCACCCGCGCCGCGCAGCGAGCGGAGCGGCGTCGGGTGCAACCCATTGTTATTGTTATGCGGCGACGTAGCATCTGACGCGCTCAGGGTGGTCTCGCACCAGCGCACTCCCTGGCACGCCACGCAGTGTCCAGAGAACAGCGAGGTCCCCTCCAGCCACAAATGTGAAGACCATCCCGAACGCAGCCCAAACTGGCTGGTCGAAGACCAGACCGACAGGAATGGCAGTAGCCCGACCGCCAGTAGAGCCATTACCGTGCCCCACCGATAGGCTCGTGCGCCAAGCGGGGTGGTGACATGAACAAATGGCGTAAACGTCTTCAGCTGAAAGCCAAACCGTATGTGCCGCCACGGAAGGCGTCCCACCAGTTTCCACGTCAGACCGTGGACGAACTCATGCGTTAGTAGCCCCACAATGAACAGCAGCACACCACTGTGAAGAGTCAGCACAACATCGAGGCCATCCCACAACGCTGCTCGTCCCCGCACAATCGCGAAGATCACCCATTCCACCAGCACAATCGGCCCCGCAAGTAGGAACAGCAGCAGCAATGCTCGCTCTGCGGAGATTGAGCGATCCACATCCGGACCTGACGGCGCACCCATGTCAGGTCGCCGATCTGTCATTCCACCGTGGCTCGTCGGGGTCATGATGCCGCCTGGTACCGGGCAAAGTCCCGACGTTGCAGGCGCTCGAGGAACACCAGCGCCAGGACCGGCAGCATCATGTAGAATGCGATCCAGACCGGATAGGCTCTCTTAAGCGAAACGTATGGCTCGAAATCGAACGCTGTGAGAAGATTGTTCGCAACCAGCAACAGGCTCCACGCGATGAGCGTGCGCGGAACGATGTAGCCGAAGACGTAAGCGAGCACACTGCCCGTGCGGTCCGCGAGGGTTGCGTTGGCGCGCGGATCGCAGTAGTGTCGCTTGAACGTTCCAAGGCTGAGACCCAATGTCTGCGGGAAGTTGTCGACGGGTCGGAAGACGTAGCAATAGTTCAATGCAGTCGAAAGCGCGAGCACGGCGGCAGCGGCAACAATCAATGCCGGCCAGCCCCCAGCCGCCAAAGGGTTCATCTCGCGTGAGAGATCGGGCGTAACCAAATGGGTGCTCAGCCCGTCCCCAAGCCGAGTAAGCACCACCAGGCCCGTCGTTAACAGGAACTCAACTTGCTGGCGCATAGATTCTCCTAAGCCGCATAACGGCTGGCCGCTCAGCCGCACGCGAAGCGCAGCGGAGCGGCGTCGGCTGCAGCGGCGGGTTGGGCGGCAGCCAAAGCAACAACAACAGCCCCGACTCTACTTGGCCTAAAAGACTTCGCGATAGCGCCCAGGATCAAGTCGGTAAACCAGCATGTTTCCTGTTCCATAGCCGCTCAAGGTTCAGATGGTGCGTTCTGCAATTGAACCGCTTACGGCCTAGTCACGGGGACTTGCGCCCATTTCTTAGCGACTTCGGCTAATTTGCCCGGATCAGCAATGTAGTTCTCGAAATAGCCGCAGGTGCTACACACCAATGCAAGGATGGGTGTGCGGGTCGTCAGTGTACTGACATAGACGAAAACCCCATTGCCATCGCCAAAGCCAAGGACGTTCGACTTGGAATACACACTGGCCGAACCGCATTTCGGGCAGATACCGTTTTTCATGGTCAAGCCTCTCATTGGTGGTATGGATGGATTGCCGTACGCCGCTATGGCGACTGTGCCAGGGTATGCACAACCCAACATATTGGGACTCGCTTCAGATGATACCCTATCTCAAGATAGCACTCAAAATGACATGGGTATCTTTCTCTGCTGCAGCCCAACGGCTCAGCCGCGAGCCGTTGGGCGACTGCTCTTCTCAAGCCTCTTCGCTCGCGATTCTCTCTATCTGTGAAGCCAGCTCAGGTAATTCAACAGTAGCAATCTGCCACACCACATCCAGGTTGCCAAAGTAATGATGGATTAACCGATCACGAACACCAGCCAAGCTTCTCCAGGGAACTTCGTCGTATTTCTCCCGAACTCCCCTAGAAAGGTTCTTAGTAGCTTCGCCAACGATTTCCAGATTACGAATAACTGCATCCTGGGTTCGGCTGTCTGCCAGAAAGGCAGCGTATGTCATCCCTGCCGTGTAAGCGCCAATGCGACGAATCGCTTCTCGGATGTCGCTTCGCCATTCTCTGTTCGTGCGCTTCGACAGACACAAGTCTCTCCGCAATGTTCTGCGCAACCCACGGTATGCGAATTCCCTGGATGCCAGCAGGCGTCAAAAGGTCTACCTTTCGCCCCAAGAGGTGTTCCAGATATTCTGCTAATTCTACAAATCTCAAGCCGATCGGACGCTCAAATTCGACCACCATATCTACATCGCTCATATCGCTCGGCTGTCCTTTGGCGTAAGAACCGAATAGCCCTATCCTCTTGACGCCATACTCCGCAGCAAGATAGGGATAGTGCTCTCGCAGCAGTGCAATGATCTCTTCTACGCTTGTCATTGTGTCATTGTTCCATTAGGCAGGTCTCGAGCGGGCGCCCAACATGAAGGAGACCGACCGCCTCCGCCTATGCCCGCCTGTACTACACGAGACGGACAACCGTCCGTCTCATCCCGCCCCGCACAGCGTTCGACCGCCCTTCGTCCGCCGATGCGCGCAGATGGCCTGATAGACGGAAGCCTTCTGTCCTGAAACTCACGTGCGACTCTGCCGCATCGTTTGTATGCCTTGCGCGGTACATTGTTGTGACGAGTATAAGTCACTCTATATCGGATGTAAAGGGGTTTCCAGATGTCCTCTTCCGGTCATCCGCCCAGACTGCTCGATCAGGTGCGCGGCGCGCTGCGCCGCAAACACTCCTCGCTCCGCACCGAGGAGGCGTCCATCGGATGAGTGCGCCGGTTCATCCGCTTTCATAACCTGCGCCATCCGCGCGAGATGGGATCACGTGAAATTGGCGCCTTCCTAACTTACCTTGCCGTCAAAGAGGAGGTTGCCGCTTCGACCCAGAACCAGGCGCTGAGCGCACTACTCTTCCTGTATCGCGAGGTGTTGCAGATCGAGCTTAACGCCGATCTCGCCATAACCCCTGCCAAACGACCTCAGTGCCTGCCTGCCGTGCTTAGCCGCGCCGAGGTGCGCGACGTGCTCGCCGCGCTGTCGGGAACCCATCAGTTGATGGCGCAACTGCTCTACGGCAGCGGGCTGCGCTTGCTGGAATGTTTGCGTCTGCGGGTGAAAGATCTCGATTTTGAGCAGCGCCAACTGATTGTGCGGCAGGGCAAAGGCGGCAAGGATCGGGCGACGTTGCTGCCCGCACGATTGCACGAGTCGCTGCGCACTCATCTGGAACACGTGCGTTCGATCCACGAGCAGGATCTCCACGAGGGCTTCGGTGAGGTCTGGCTGCCCGACGCTCTGGCGCGGAAATTGCCTTCCGCCAGCCGTGAGTGGGTCTGGCAGTATGTGTTTCCGTCGAGCCAGCGCTCTGTCGATCCGCGTTCGGGCCGCATTATGCGCCATCATCAAGACGAAAGCGGGTTGCAGAAGGCTGTCCGGCGGGCGGCGCAGCAGGCCGGTATCCAGAAGCGCGTCACCTGCCACACGTTTCGCTATAGCTTCGCCACGCATTTGCTTGAGGCTGGCTATGATATTCGCACCGTGCAGGAGCTTCTGGGCCACAAGGATGTGCAGACTACGATGATCTACGCCCACGTCCTGCGCCGGGGTTCCGGCGCGGTGCGCAGCCCCCTCGATGACCAATGAGGCCGCTCTGTTCGGCTTCATTGATGTACCCTGCTCATGCTGCCTCCGGTCCTATCTTCGGGTACAATAGAAACAGAGGGGTAACCGTTCACTGCTGGCGGTTAACAACCGCGCGGATCGCCCACAACGGGGTTCGGGAAAAGAACTCCGAAGTGAAGCATCGGCAGCGGAAGGGCTTCCGCAAGCGCCGACGCGCGGCGCCGCACAGTGCGTCTCTCGCGCAGATGAGATGTCTGCGCTTTCAGGAGACGCATAAACGGCTGCCACCGGAATGCTGGAGGAGTCGCATGAACCGTGCAGACCTGAGAGCGCTTTCTGCCCTGACCGCCGCTGGTGTGCTCGCCGCCTGGTTGATCATCGGCTGGCTCGACGCCTCCCTGGCGCCTGGCGCCGGCGGGGCGTGGCTGGCGTTGACGGTGTTGCTCGGCGGAGTGGCGGTGCGTCTGCGGCAGGGACGCGGTGCGGCGTCGTGCGCCGTGGGACCGCGCCTGCGCCCGTTGCAGGTCAGTTGTTTCGGCGCGATTGCGCTCGGCGTTCAACTGCTGCATGCTGCAGAAACCGGCGCACTCCTGGCGGCGCTTCCGATTCTGGCAGCGCCCTGGTTGCCCGCCGCCTGCATCTCTGGCGGAGTCATCGGACTGGCTGTTTTGAGTTTTGCTTCCGACTGTCGCAACGCGGCGTACAGCGGCGAATCACTGGAGGACCATGAACGTGGAACCGCGTAACCTGCCGCTCCATCATCTGGTGCGCCCCGCAGCGGGCAACGACCCGCACCCGCCGCTGCTCTTCCTCTTCCACGGGTATGGCAGCAACGAGGAGGACCTGTTCGGTCTAACGCCCTATATCGATCCGCAGTTTCTGGTGCTCAGCACACGCGCGCCACTCGTGCTCATGCCCGGCATGTACGCCTGGTTCGAGATCGGGTTCACACCAGACGGCGCAATCGCCGTCGATGATGTGCAGGCGCGCCACGCAGCCCGGGTGACGGCACAGTTCGTTGAACAGGCAACGCAGGCGTACCACGCCGACCCGCGACGGGTCTTCGTCGCCGGGTTCAGCCAGGGAGGGACGATGGCGGCGCTGACGGCGCTGACGCGCCCCGAACTGACGGCGGGCGCGGCGGTGCTGAGCGGCATTGTGCCGTCGGCGATTGTTGATGAACTGCCAGAACGCGCCGCGTTGACCGGCAAACCGTTTCTGGTCATCCACGGCACACGCGACCAGGTCGTTTCGGTTGCCCACGGGCGCGCCAGCCGCGACTTCCTGAACCAGCTCGGCGTCGCACTTACCTACCGCGAATACCCGATGGCGCACGAAATCAACCTCGACGCGCTGCTCGACCTGACCGAGTGGCTGAGGGGGTTGAAGGTTGAACGTTGAACGTTGAACGTAGG
>ERZ1685331.80-NODE-80-length-30828-cov-20.911513_pt1 | contig 30828 bp, 27 predicted proteins | sample MGYA00580194_ERZ1685331 | MGnify/ENA primary metagenome ERZ1685331 (study PRJEB41501, sample SAMN08275520) | hot springs metagenome | biome: alkaline hot spring; material: microbial mat | place: Russia: Ush-Beldyr | collected 2015-07 | depth 0.5 m m ...
GGCTCTCCTCGGCCATCCCAGGCCCGTGCCACGTGGCGCACAGCTTCTTGAGCCAGGAATAGGCCGCCGCCTCGATCCCCGGAGATCCAGCCAAGGCCCGGAAGCCGAAACGTCCGGCCGTCGGGAGCGATGCCGGCGGCGTTGAACCCTGCGCCGCACACAACCACTACTCCCCAGGGCCGGGAGGCCCCGGCGCGCAACGCCACTAAGGTGTCGTTCTCCACCCGCAGATGGCGTGCCAGGTTGAGCTTGCGCAGCCCCTCCCCTAAAAGCTCGAAATCCTCAGGCAGATCGGCCCCAGCTACGCCGAAAACCCCAAAAGTTGCGGGCAACTGCACCCCTGCTTCGCCACAGGCCGCCTCACAAGCCCGCTGGATTTCGGCGAGGGCGCGAGCCAATCCCACGGTTTGATGGTTCCCGGGACCGGCTCGGCCGAACCCCAGCACCCGGCCACTGGTCTCAACCACCAGAGCAAAAGTTTTGGAGTTACCCGCGTCGACTCCGAGGACGAAACTCATGGCGCGCGGAAGAACTGCGGAAGGTAAGGCCGATGGGCCTCTTTCAAGGCTTTCCACAGCCCCTGGGCCACGGCAAACGAGGGCACTAACGGATGAGCAAGCAAAGCCTGAATGGTTCGCCGCTCGTCACCTGTCACCGCCGCTTCCACCGTAAGCTCCTCGTAGGATTTTAACGCTTGGACCAAACCGCGAATCTGAGGGGGCAGGGGGCCGCACGGCAAAGGATGGGCCCCTTCCCGATCCACAAGGGCGGGCACCTCCACCACAGCGTCGGCGGAAAGATCAGGGATCGCACCATCATTTCGTACGTTCACGATGTGCACTTCGCGTTTATCATTGTAGATGGCGCTGATAAGCGTGACCGCCGCAGTAGAATAGTAAGCCCCGCCGCGTTTCCCTAAAAGTTCGGGCTTCCGCACCAGCGCAGGGTCTGCATACATCCGAAGCAACTCCGCATCGATCGCCTGGACTTCCTCGGCCCGAGTTTTCCCAGCCGCCCTTTGCTCAGCCAAGACTTCGTCGTGATGGTAGTAGTACCGCAGGTAGTAACTGGGGATCATCCCTAATATTTCTAAGAGATCTGGTGAGAACGGCAATTCCCCGCGGCGCGCCCTGTCCAGGGCTTCGGCAAAAACCTTGGAGAAAACGTCTTCCCCAGCGCAGCGTACCCCGCGTACCCAGCCCAGGTGGTTCAAACCTACGTAGTCCAACTCAATCTCCGAGGGATCAACCTGGAGCCAGGTGGCAAAGGTGTACTTGAACCCCGTGGGGATATTGCAGAGTCCCAAAACCCGTACGTTGCTATAGCGGAGAAGGGCCTCGGTGACCACCCCGGAAGGGTTGGTAAAATTAATTAAAAAGGTGTTGGGGCAGAGCTTTCCCATGGCGTGTGCTAACTCCAGCATCACGGGGATGGTGCGCAAGGCTTTAGCGAAACCACCAGGGCCGGTTGTCTCTTGCCCCACCACCCCAAACTGCGGAGGGATGCGCTCATCTAAGGCACGGGCGGTCATCCCCCCGACCCGAATTTGCGCGATAACAAAATCTGCCCCGGCGAGCGCTTCCTCCCGGCGGGAGGCGAGGGTGACGCGGAAAGCGCCTCCCTTCGCCTGCACCATACGCTCGGCAAACCTCCCCACGATCTGCAGCCGCGCTGGGTCAATGTCCATAAGGCACAGTTCTCCCAGTGGGAGTTCATCCTTTCTTTCCAGAAATCCTTCGACGAGCTCGGGCGTGTAGACGCTTGCGCCGCCGATAACCGCGATCTTCAGGCCCACTGGCCGACCTCCGGGAAGGGGAACAAAAGCCCGCGGGGTCTTCTGGGGCCGACTTGGGCTAAACCTGGCGCACGTTTGATCGCGGGCATGGCCGCGCCCACGGGCGCACCCCGCTCAACGGGGGGAATCCCCAAGCAGGACGTTGGTCCCAAGCTCTTGCGAAAAATCCCACCTTTCGCGGAGCTTGGGTACGTCGGAAAGGAGCTTCTGCACGTAGGGATGGGTGGGCGAGAAGAGCACTTGGCTTGCCGGGCCCTGCTCTACCACCTTGCCCTTATGCATCACCACGGCCTTGTCCGCAATGTACGCGGCCTGCCCCACGTCGTGGGTGATAAAGAGGATAGCGATTCCTCGGTCCCTCAAATCGAAAAGATGGTTTAGGATCCCGGCCCGAGAGGAGGCATCGATCATGCTCGTGGGCTCGTCGGCCACCACGAGATCGGGCTCTATGAGGAGGGCCCGTGCGATGAGGAGCCGCTGGAGTTGCCCCCCGCTCAATTGATGGGGATAGCGCCCAAGAACCTCGGAAGCGTTCAGCCCCACAACGTCTAAGACCTCCATGATCCGGGCCTGGCGTTCCGTTAAGGCCATACGCCCGTTCTTGAAGGCCAAGGCCCGATGAAGTACACGATCGATGCGGTAAAAATAATTAAACGCGGCGTAAGGGTCTTGGAAAACCTGTTGAACCTTGGCGTAATAGGCGCGGGGGGGATAGGAGAAGATATCCGTCCCGTCCAAGAGGATCTCGCCAGCCGTAGGGCGAAAGATCCTTAAAATGAGGTTTGCCACGGTAGTTTTTCCGCTTCCGCTCTCCCCAAGGAGAGTGACGATCTCCCCCCGCTTCACCACGAAGGAAACGCCTTGGCACCCCACCACGCGCGTGGTCTTGAGGTACCCGCTTGTGTAGATCTTCGTCAATTGGCGAACGTCTAAGAGCACCGCGGCGTCCTGGGCACGCATCACCCGCCTCCTGAGAAACGCCAACAGCGCAACATGCGTTTCCCGGCCAGCGTGACCTCCGGGGGCTCGCTTTGCGCACAGCGGGGCTGGGCCAACGAGCAGCGGGGATGGAACCGGCACCCCGGGGGTGGGTTGCGCATGTCCGGAGGCCGCCCGGGAATGCACTCCAATCGAGCCCGCCGCCCAGCGTGCGGCTCATAGGAAGCAATGGAGGATAAGAGCCCCCGAGTGTAGGGATGACGCGGGGAGTCCAACACTTCCTCCACTGGCCCCACCTCCACCAATTGCCCAGCGTACATCACGGCCAGGGTTTCGCAGACCTGGCGGGCCACAGGAATGTCGTGGGTGATGAAAAGCATGCTTTTCACCGTGCCCCGGTGCCGCAAAAGCATGAGCGTTTTCACGAGGAGCTTTTGCGAGCTCACATCGAGTGCAGATGTGGGCTCATCCACCACCAGGATCTTGGGGTTCCACAGGGTGGAGATCGCCACCACCACCCGCTGTTTCATGCCCCCGCTCAGCTCATGGGGGTACAAGTTCAGCACGCGTCGGGGCAGCCCCAAACTCTCGAAGTGTTCTCCGGCCGTGGTGAAGACCTCCTCGTTCGAGGGCCTCCGCCCCGTACGTTCTTTCACCACATCCCGCAAAAGATCCCGGATGCGTTTCACGGGGTTAAGGGAGTCCATGGCCGCCTGAGGGATATACGCCAGGCGTTTGCACAAAACCTCGGTGCGCAGGGTTTCTTCAGGAATGGCATAAACGTTGAACCCATCCACCATGACCGTGCCCCCTTGGTAATGGAGCACCGGCCCCGTCACCCCGGTGATGAGCTGGGCCAGTGTGGATTTGCCGCACCCCGACTCGCCCACCAAGCCCACACCCTCCCCAGCGCGGATGGTAAGGGAAACGTCATCCACGCCGTGAACAACCCCGAACCCCCCTACGTAGTAGCCGCGGAGTCTCTCCACGATGACCAAGGGGTTTTCCATGTTCGCTCACCACGTCCTCAGGCGAGGATTGAAGATCTGGTCCATCCGCTTGTGCATGATGAGGGAAAACACCGTGAGGAGCGTGAGCACCAACCCCGGCGGCAAAAAGGTCCACCAGTGCCCCACGCGCGTGGCCTCATGGACCATGGCCCAAAACAGCAGATTCCCAAGGGACACGGCATCGGTGGGACCCAAGCCGATCATGCTGATCCCGGCCTCGGCGCCAATGGCTCCCCCCAGCATGAGGACGAACACCATCACAATGTAGGCCAGCATGTAGGGCATGATTTCCAAGAACGCGATCTTCACATGCCGATCCCCGCTGATTTTGGCCAAGCGCACGAACTCGCGTTCCCTTAGGCTTAGAACCTGGGCGCGAATGCACCGGGCGGCCCAAGGCCAGCTCACCACCCCGATGATCGTCCCCACCAAGACAAGTGAGCGCCGCTCAAAGATAGCCGCCAAGATAATCAACACGGGAAGAACTGGAAACACCATGACCACGTTGGTGAGCAGGTTCAAGGTCTCCCCAGCCACCCCTTTCATATACCCGCTGACGAGTCCGACCGTGACCCCCAGGGCCACCCCGATCAGGCCGGCGTACACCCCCACCAGGAGGGAGGTGCGGATTCCTACCACGAGCCTGGCCAGCACATCTCGACCAAAGGGGTCGGTCCCCAGAAGGAACTGGCGCGAGGGCGGTTGGTTGGGAAGCCATACAAACGCATGGGGATTGCGCACGAACCGCGGGCCCAACACCCCGACCCCCACGATCAGGCCCACCACGCCCAAGGCCATGAGGAACTGCCCGTCCCGCACAAGCCTCCGCCACATGTTCAACCCCTCTCCACGTAGCCGGTGCGAATGCGCGGATCAATCAGACCGTAAAGGATGTCCATGAGGAAGTTCCCGAGGAGCACCACCACCACAGTTACCAAGAACGTGCCCATGAGGAGGGGGTAGTCTCGGCTCAATATGGCCCGGTACCCCAAACTGCCCAGTCCTGGCCAGCCGAACACCACCTCCGTGATCACGGTCTGCCCGATGAGGCCGCTCAGCACCAGGTTAAACCCGGTGTATTGGGGAAGCATGGCGTTCCGCTTGGCGTACTTCTTGAGGGTCCGTTTGCGGAACCCCAGTTGTTGACAATACAGGATGTAATCGGAGCGCATCTCGTACAGCATCATGGACCACATGCCCACGGTCCAGGTGCCGATGGAACCGATGAGGAGGGCCAGGAAGGGGAGGGCGTAGTGCCAGGCCACATTCATGAGGAAGCTCAAACTCCAGTTCGGCAGGAGTTCCGGGCTATGCCAGCCGTAAAAGGGGAACAACCCGGCTTTCAAGGCGAGGAGGAAGCTCAGGATCATGGCAAACCAATAGAACGGCATTTGGGCAAAGAAAAGCGACCCGTAGTAAACCAAGCTGCTTACCCCACGTTGGGAAATGGCGGCGGAGGCCCCAATGTAATTGCCAAGGTAAAAGGAGAGCAAAAGGACCGGGACGACCAACACCAACGTGAACAGGAGGGCACGCCCGACGATCTCCGCGACCGGTTGCATGCTAAAGGCAAAGGAGGGGCCTAAATCGCCGCGGAAAAGTCGCTGCCAGAAAACCAAATACTGTTGATGTAAGGGCTTATCAAGGCCGAAAAATTCTTCCAATGCGGCGCGAATGCGGGCGAAGTCCGCCGCGCGCCCTACCGCCGGACTGGCCCCTCCCGCCAAGCCCGGTAACCCCGGCTGCGCCGGCCGCAGCATCATGTCCACGGGGTTCCCCGGCATCAGCCGCGGGATGAAAAAAGTCATGGTGAATCCGGCCACGATGGCGAGGAGATAGAAGGTCCCCCGGCTCACCAGAAACCGGACAAAGGGGTGGGCGAAAAAGGCAACTCCCCCATGGAGCACTCCCCTCACCTTAACTTTTTCGGCTGCCGCGTCGTTCACCGTTTTCGCCTCCGGCCTCAAGAATAGCCAAAAGGGGGTGGGGCTCACCGCCCCACCCCCTCTCCTTTTAGAACGCGGGAACCCAGGGGTACTCGTCGGCGGGGATGGGCTGGGCGCCCTTCTTCAGGCTCCTAACGAGGATCTGCATGGCCCCGGGGTTAGCCACAGCCCAGGGGGCCAAAGGTTGCAGGTATGGGTTCTCCAGGGTGGGCCAGTTGTGCCAGTACATCTGGCTAAAGCTGTACCAGTACGCGTTGTAGAAAACAGGGAGCGTGGGCATTTCCTTGGCCAAGATCTCCTGGAGCTTGCTCACCAACACCTTTTCCTCGGGAGTGCCCTCGGCCGTGATGTCCAGCTGGTCCAGAAGGGCCACGAACTCTTGTGCGCTTGGGGGTTCACCGGGGAAGTCCGGGTGGTACCAGCCGGAGAAGTTCGTCCACTGGCCCGGGGTGCCCGTATAGTTCCAGCTATAGTTTCCATGGAACGTGGCATCGTAGCCTCCACCGCCCATGCAGAAGTGCATGAGTTGGAAGTCCATGGCCATGAATTTGGCCGTGTACGTGCCGAACTCCAAGAACACAGGCTCGACCTTGATCCCGATTTCGCCGATGTCCCGCTGGAACAGCACCGTTTGCATCATGGAGTCCGTCCACCCGTAGGGGACGATCATGGTCCAAGGGCCGAGGCGCACGTTTCGGCCGGGCACATCGGGCAGCATGTCCTCCACAGGCGTCCCCCGCCACACCGCCGGCGCATCCTTGGTGTACCAAAATCCGCCATGGCGGAAACAATACTCCTCCAGGATCGCTATGGCCTTCTCCGGATCGTAGTAAGGCTGGTGGCTCTTAACGATGTCCCAATCCGTGAGCTTTGCGCCCTCGGCGCTCTGGGGGCTGATGCGCGTGACCAATGCCTGTTCCACGTACCCGCTTACCGAGACGATGGAAATGTCCCGGTAGTTGAGGGCGTAGGCGATGGCGTGGTGGAGCCAGGGCTCGTTGAGGGGATAGATGTTATGGTTGAACACGATCTCCACCACCGAGGAGTGGGCGAAGTACGGGGGTTTGCGCATGGTCCAGGTGTTCACAAAGGGGCCAGCCGGTTTAGTGGCGATCTCCCAAATCCGCGGGTAATAGAATCCCGACCAGTCCAAATCTCCGCGCTCAAAAGCCACGTTCGCCGCGTAGTTGGTAGCGAAGAACCGATGCCCGAGGTATTTCGGCTGAGGGAGCCCCCACACGGCCTTCCCCCACCACTCCTCATTGCGCATCAGGATCTCGTACTCCGGCGTGGCCGCCGTGGGGAAATACATGCCCGAGGCCACCCGCCACTCCGGCTTAATTGGGCGCCAGTCGTTGTTGTAAACCCACTCGTAGGGGAAACCGTGTACAGCCTCGATCTCGGTCCAGATGTGCTTGGGAAGGATGAGGGTCCCTCCGGTCAATGCGCCCCAGACCACGCGGCTATAGGGGAACTCCTTCTTGAGATAGATCCGGAGGACTTTCTCGCTCAGCGCTTCCGAGCGTTCCCGGCGCGCATCATACCCCAGGTTTTTCCAGTGCCGCGGGTACAGGTAGTCAAAGGTATAAATGACGTCCTCCGCGGTGATGGGCTTGCCATCCGACCAGCGCGCCGCGTCCCGAATCTTGATCTCGATCGTCCAAGGATCGACCCAGGCTATGCTTTCGCCGATGATGCCAACGACCTTGTCATGGACCCAAGCGAACAGCGGTTCATACATGAAGAACGTGCCCCACGCGGTGCCCCATCCCAGGGGGTTCCAGTTGCCCGGAAGGGTCCAATACCCCCCGGCCCAAACGATCTCATCCCTCGGGATCACCACCGGCTGAGCCATCGCGGGGATCCCCAGTCCTAAAACCAGTAAGCAAACGGTAACATGCCACGAAACCTTCATGGCCACCTCCTTACCGAACTTTCACCACCCACACCCAAGCGTCTTCCAAACCAAAAACTGCCTTCGATTGCCTGCACGTCCCTTCAGCTCTCACCTCCTTCCGTGTCCCTGGGTTTCGGCAAAAGAGGACGGAGCGCCTGCCGCGCTCCCGTCCTCCCCAGGCCCGTGCCCTCATAGGAACCTCACCGAACATCTCCTGCACGCTGATAAACGCGCACATAGTCCACGTACATGCGTTGGGGAAAGGACGTGGTTTCGTGGGGATACCCCGGCCAATGCCCGCCCACGGCCACATTCATAAGGAGGAAAAACTCCCGGTCAAACACCCAGCGGTAGATTTGGACCTGGGGATAAGCCCATTCCATACCCATCTGCCGCAATTCCTCCCGATTCATGCGGGCTAAAGTTTCTCGGTTGAACACGAAGTACAGGTTCTCGTCCACGTACCAGCGGATTTCCTCCTCCTCCCATTCCACAGAGAACACGTGGAACGCCTCGTCGAAACCTGGCGCATCCGGGGGAAGCGTATAGGAAGCGCCTAGGCTGCGACCACCGGAATACCCTGGGCCGTGCACGTGGCCATAAACGGTGCGGGGGTCGTGCCCCACCATTTCCATGATGTCGATTTCGCCGCACAGAGGCCAGCCTACCTGATCGATGTTCGCCCCAAGCAACCATAACGCAGGCCAAAGCCCCTTCCCCCTTGGAAGCTTCGCGCGAATTTCTATTCTTCCATAGCGGATATGGAACTTCTTCTTCGTGGTCATGCGCGCGGACGTATACCGATAGGTGCCCCATGCATCGCGCACCATTTCCGCCCTGACCTCGATGACCAAGCATCCGTCCTGGATGAAGGCGTTACGATCCGTGTAGTACTGGAGTTCAGCGTTCCCCCAGCCCGGGATTCCCTGGGCGTGGCCGTTGCCGATTTCAAAGTTCCAAATGTTCGGATCTAAAGTAGCTTCCTCGAATTCTTGGCCCCAAATAAGCTGCCACTTGGCCACCATGCCCGCGATCTCCGCGGCCAAGCTCGCCCTCCTCGGGAACTCGGCCTCCCAGCCCGCAAAAAGCAGCTTAAATACTGCAAGTAAAAAAAAGTAAAAAACGAAACCCAGGCGCGGCCTGACAAGCCGCCGGACCACTTTCTCACGCTTTACTCCCTGGAGCCCCGCCGGGTCCTCCAGCACGTTCCCCCCTCTCCTCCCACAAGTACCAGAGGTTTTGCCCGGGAGCTTGGCGCAGGCGTGGTGCTCCGCACCACAAGCTCCGTGGGAAGGACCACCTTCCTTTGGCGAATTTTTTTTTCCCGAATGAGCTTAGCTAAAAGCTGAACGCCTGCTCGCCCCATTTCCACCATGGGCTGGCGCACCGTGGTGAGGGGCGGATCCGTTTGCGCCGCGAGAGGCACGTCGTCAAACCCCACCACGGCGATGTCTTGGGGGATGCGCAACCCCCGCTCGCGGATGGCCCGCATGGCGCCCAGGGCCATCCAGTCGCAGGCCACAAAAACCGCTTCCAACCGGGGAGAAATGCGCAGCAGCCGGGTCATAGCCTGGTATCCGCCCTCGGGAAGGAACCAACCCACCTCTACCCATTTCTTGGAGATCCTTATACCATGGCTCTGCAGAGCATCCCGGTAGGCGCGCCATCGCTCCTGGCTGGCCTGAATTTCCGGTATCCCATTGATGTAGCCTATCCGGCGGTAACCCAACGCCAGGAGGTGTTCTACGGCCTGTCTTGCCCCTCCGTAGTTGTCCACGATCACCTCCGCCACGCCGTCCTCGCTTTGGATCTCCCGGTCCACCACCACAACCGGAAAACCTCCGGCATGGATTTCCCGAATGAGGCGTTCGTTTCCGCGAGGGGTAACAAAGAGAATCCCATCCACCCGGCGCTCCTGCAAAAGGCGGAGGCAGAGCTCTTCCCGTTCGGGGTTGCCCATCGTGGTGGCCAATACCAGGAAGAACCCATGTTGGAGAGCCTCCTCTTCCAGGCCGCGGATGACCTCAGCATAAAAGGGGCTGCTCAGGTCAGGAACGATCACGCCTAACGTGTCCGTTCGTTGAAGGGCGAGGCTTCGGGCCGAGGCATGGGGGCGATAGTTGAGCTTCTTGGCCACCTCAAGGACGAGGCGGCGCGTATCCAAGCTAACCCCGGGTTTTCCGTTCAGGGCCAAAGATACGGTAGCTTTGGAGACGCCACACGCTCGGGCGATGTCCGCCAGCCGCGCCATTTGAACCGGTTTATAGGATACTATGGTTACCCCTTCCCTGTCAAGAGGGAGGCCGAAAATAGTGGGCCGAGTGGGCAAAACGCCTGGGCATTCGGCCATGGCTTCCCGCCTCACCACGAAGGAGCGATCCTTTCCCAGGGCCGCCACCGCGGAGCAGAGGAACGTCTTTTTCTAAACCGGTTTAAGAACTTCGGCCTCCCAAACCCGCTCTTTTCTCAATACCCCAAGCCCCCTAAAATCCGCCAAAAGGAGGTGCCCGCGTGGGCTTTTCCCTGCGTGCGTTACTGTTTTCCCTGGTGACCGCGGTGCCGGCCATGTCCTTGGGCGGCTGCGCCCGGGAGGGCCCCCTTTACCGTGACCCCCGCGCACCGCTGGAGGAGCGTGTGGAGGACCTGCTTTCCCGCATGACCCTCGCGGAAAAGATCGGCCAGATACTACAAATCAACGTCACTCGCCTCATGGGGCATACCCCCTGGGACCGTGGCCCCCTAAACGAGGTCTGGCTCCGGCGGATCATTGGGGAAGCCGGGGTCGGCTCCATCCTGAGCGGAGGAGGAGCGGCTCCCCCAGGTCGCCGACCTCGGGATTGGGCCAACATGATCAATACCATCCAGGAGTTCGCTCGCCAGAACACGCGGCTGGGGATCCCCGTCCTCTACGGTTTGGATGCCGTGCATGGCCACAACAACGTGCTCGGCGCCACCCTCTTCCCCCACAACCTCGGCCTCTCCACCTCTTGGAATCCTAAGCTCGTGGAGCGCGTGGCCGCCGCCACCGCCCAGGACATGAAGGCCACGGGCATTCCTTGGAACTTTGCTCCGGTCTGTGATTTGGCCCGGGACCCGCGCTGGGGGCGCTTCTACGAAACATTTGGCGAGGATCCTCTGCTGGCTGGCGATCTGGCCGCGGCCTTCGTGCGCGGCTTGCAGTCCCAAGGCGTAGCGGCCACCGCCAAACACTTCGTGGGCTATTCCCAACCGTTGACGGGATTCGATCGCCAGCCCGCAGAGCTCTCCCCGCGCAGCCTCTACTTGTATCACTTGCCTCCCTTCGCTGCAGCCCTGGGGGCGGGCGCAAAAACCGTGATGGCAAACTCGGGGTCAGTCAACGGAGTGCCGGTGCACGCCTCTCCCTACCTACTCAGCGCGGTTCTCCGAAACCATCTTGGGTTCCAAGGCCTGGTGGTGAGCGATTGGGAGGACGTGCGCCGGCTCCACACCGTGTATGGGGTGGCCGCTTCGTACAAGGAGGCCATAGCGCTTGCCATCAACGCCGGCGTGGATATGGTTATGGAACCCTTCCACGCCGAGGAGTTCGTGCGCTTACTCCGCGAGCTGGTGCAGGAAGGAAAGGTTTCGGAAGCGCGTATCAACGAGGCTGTCCGACGAATTCTTCGGCTCAAGTTTGCGCTAGGTCTGTTCGATGATCTCGCCCCTATAGATTCCGAAAGAGCGGAAGCTCAGGTTGTCGGTGGGCATCGGGAGCTGGCAAAGGAGGCGGCGCGGGAGTCCATAGTGCTCCTCAAAAACGATGGCCTTCTTCCGTTTCCTCCGGGCCTAAAAAGCTTGGCGGTGATAGGTCCAGCTGCGGATAGCGTGCCCATGCTCATGGGGGGATGGACCATCGACTGGCAGGGAGCCCCCTCCACCGAGCTCCCCCCTGCGGTGACCATTCTGGAAGGCCTGCGTACCCTGGCCCCAACCGTGGAGCTCCGATATGCCCGAGGCCTGCCGGCCAAAGCCGAACTCCTCCCGGAGCACCTGGTGCGGCGCGAGATCGAACGTGCTGCAGAAATGGCGCGCGGCACACAGGCCGCCGTCGTGGCCGTGGGCGAGGAACCCTACGCGGAAGGGGCAGGGGACCGGGAAAATCTCGAGCTCGATCGTTACCAAGTCGAACTGATCCAAGCCATTGCTAGCGCCAATCCAAACACGGTGGTGATCTTGGTGGCTGGCCGCCCTCTGATCATCGAGAGCTTCCTCGACAAGATCCGCGCCTTTCTTATGGCCCACCTTCCGGGTGCCGAAGGCGGCACCGCGCTTGCAGAGATCCTCTTTGGCCACTACAACCCTTCGGCTCGCCTCACCTATTCCTGGCCGCGGTCCATGGGACAAATCCCCCTTTTCTATAATATTCTGCGCACCGGGCGCTATGAACCACGGTATCCCTTTGGCTACGGCCTGAGCTACGCCGTCTTTAAATATGAAAAACTGGAGTTGCCCCGTGGAGCAAGCTTAGGAGAGCCTCTAAGGCTGCGTGTGGCCCTCCGGAACACGAGCGAGCAGCCGGGATGGGAGGTTGTGCAGGTCTATGCCAGCCCCCTCTTCCCCCCTGTGCTTGCTCCCCGGGAGAGCCTCGTGGCTTACCAGCGGGTGTACCTCGCCCCTGGCGAACAGCGGTGGGTGGAGCTCGAAGTTCGGCCTCATGCCCTGGCCTTGATCCCCGGGGACGTATTTGAGATCGGAGAGCCACGTTTGTTTCCCGGGAGGTATAAACTGCGCGTCGGCTCGCTTGAGGCCTTTTTCTCCTGGGAGTAAGGTCGAAGGGCCATGGAGGGAAAGGGGGGAATCCGAACTGGGATAACTTGGGGATGATGCCACCCTCCCCAAAAGAAGCCTTTCCCCACCCTTCCGCATCGATTCCTACGCTCGAGGTGCCCATGCGCAGAGGGGTCAACCTTGGCAATGCCCTTGAGGCCCCATACGAAGGAGCCTGGGGCGTAGTTTTGAAGGAGGAGTACTTCCGGTTGATCCGGGAAGCCGGTTTTGATACGGTGCGCATTCCTATTCGCTGGTCGGCCCACGCTCAGGCGTCCCCACCCTACGCTATCGACGAGAGGTTCTTCCGCCGCGTGGACTGGGCCATCGACCAGGCCCTGCGGCATGGGCTAGTGGTGGTCATCAACATCCATCACTACGATGAGCTCATGAGCGATCCGGAGGGCCACCGCCCGCGTTTTTTGGCGCTTTGGGAACAAATCGCCCGTAGGTACGCGGATCGACCGCCCACCCTGCTCTTTGAACTTCTCAACGAACCCCACGCCAGACTCACCGCTCCGGTTTGGAACAAACTCGCTATCGAGGCCCTACAGATCCTGCGCCGGACCAATCCCACCCGGTGGGTCATCGTGGGCCCCGCGGACTGGAACCATGTGCGCAGCTTGCCCTCCCTGGAATTGCCCGCGGAAGATCGAGCGATCCTCGTCACCTTCCACTACTACGAACCTTTTCAGTTCACCCACCAGGGCGCATCCTGGGTTTCGGGAAGCACGGCCTGGCTAGGCACGCGCTGGGAAGGACGCGAGGAGGAAAAACGAGCGATCGCTCAAGACCTCGATTACGCCGTGCACTGGGCGAGGGCGCAAAACCGCCCGTTGTTCCTGGGCGAATTCGGGGCCTACAGCCGGGCCGACTTGGCCTCGCGCGTGCGCTGGACAGCGTTCGTCGCCCGCCAGGCGGAAGCCCGGGGCATCCCCTGGTGCTACTGGGAATTCTGTTCGGGGTTTGGCATCTACGATCCCCGCGCCCAACGGTGGCGAGAGGAGCTCCTTTTGGCCCTCATCCCTCCCCCTTAGCCCTGAGAAGCCCCCTAGGAGCGCATCTTTTCCAAGAGAAGCTCCTCAAGTTGCAGGGCGTTTTCGGGGGCCCAGGCATTCCAGTCGTTGTTGAAATAGATGAAAACCCGGGCCACCGGAAGCGCCCGGATCCGCTCCGCCCATAGCCGCAGTTCCCTCGTGGAGTAACGATACGCGTACCACGCGCTTTTTCCGTGAAAGCGCACGAAGGCATGCGCGGCCGTGGCCGTCACGTATTCGGGAAGACCGGGAGCGCTCACAATGCACATGGCCACGCCTCTTTCCCGCAGAAGCCCTTCCGTCTCCCCCTGGAACCAGCTGGCGTGCCGAAACTCCAGGGTATGGGGAAAACGGGGGTCGAGCTGATCCAAAATGCGCAGGAGGAGATCGCGGCTGTACCGGAGGCTTGGGGGAAGCTGGAAAAGGAAGCCCCCGAGTTTCTCCCCAAGCAGCTCACCCATAGCGTAGAAACGCCGGAGGAGCTCCTCCGTCCCCCGGAATTTCCGAAGGTGGGTGATCCCCCGAAAGGCCTTGAGAGTGAAAAGGAAACCCTCCGGCCCCTTCCGGTACCAGGCCTTCACCATCTGCTCGGTGGGGAAGCGGTAGAACGTGGCGTTCACCTCCACCGTGTTGAAGACTTGGGCGTAAAAATCTAACCACGCCCGCGCGGGAAGGCCCGCCGGATAAAAAAGCCCTTCCCAGTGGGGGTAGATCCAACCGGAGCAACCCACCCGGTACTCGGGCATCCCAAAGGGAGTATAGACCGCGGGTAAAATGTGGGGCCATGGCCAGGGTGGCGGTCGGTGAGCGCTTCCAGATAAAAACCAAGCTCAAGCCCCGGGGCGATCAGCCCAAGGCCATCAGGGAGCTCACGGCCGGGGTCCTCGAAGGCCTTCGCTACCAGACCCTTCTAGGGGCCACGGGGACAGGCAAAACCTTCACCATCGCCCACCTCATCCAAAACGTGCAGAAGCCCACCCTGGTGATCGCCCATAACAAGACCCTCACCGCCCAGCTCTACGGCGAGTTCCGCGAGCTTTTCCCAAATAACGCCGTGCACTACTTCGTTTCCTACTACGACTACTACCAGCCCGAGGCCTACCTCCCCGAGACCGACACCTACATCGAGAAGGACGCGGAGATCAACGAAGAGATCGATCGCCTGCGGCATGCGGCCACCGCGAGCCTGCTTGAGCGCCGGGATGTCATCATCGTGGCCTCTGTCTCCTGCATCTATGGCCTCGGGTCCCCCCAGGACTACTACGCGATGTCCCTCGCTTTGGAAGCGGGAAGAGAACACGATCTTGACGAAGTTTTGCGGCAGCTTGTGCTTCTCCAGTATCGGCGGAACGAGCTTGCTTTCGAGCGGGCCACCTTCCGTCTCCGTGGGGATGTCCTTGAGATCATCCCCGCCTCCGAGGAAATGGGGTACCGCATCGAGTGGTTCGGGGACGAGGTGGAACGCATCACGGTGATCGACCCCCTCACGGGCGAGGCCCTCTCCGAGCGGACGCGGGTGACCATTCCGCCCGCCACCCATTACGTGACCCCCGAGGAGCGACTGCGGCGGGCCATCGAGAGCATCGAGGAGGAGCTTGAACAGAGGCTCAAGGAGCTCCGGGCGCAGGGGAAGCTCCTTGAGGCCCAACGCCTTGAGCAGCGCACGCGCTTCGATCTGGAGATGCTGCGGGAGATGGGCTATTGCCCGGGGATCGAGAACTACTCCCGGCATTTGGACGGCCGGAGACCGGGGGAGCCGCCTTGGACGCTTTTGGACTACTTCCCGCCCGACTTCCTTGTGGTGATCGACGAGTCCCACCAGACCGTGCCCCAGCTCCGCGGGATGTACCACGGCGACCGCTCCCGCAAGGAAACCCTGGTGGAGTACGGGTTCCGTCTCCCATCGGCCCTCGACAACCGCCCCCTCACCTTTGAGGAGTTCGAGGCGCGGGTGAAGCAGGTCATCTTCATGTCCGCCACCCCCGGGCCCTACGAGCAGGCCGTGTCCCAAAAGATCGTGGAGCAGATTGTGCGGCCCACGGGCCTCGTGGATCCTGAGGTGGAGGTGCATCCCGTGCGGGGCCAGATCGACCACCTCGTTTCCCAGCTCCGCAGGGTCACCGCGCAGGGCGAGCGGGCCCTGGTCACCACCCTTACCAAGAGGATGGCCGAGGACCTCACCGACTACCTTGTGGAGCTTGGGTTCCGCGCCCGCTACCTCCACTCGGAGATCGAGACCCTCGACCGTGTGGAGATCCTGAGGGACCTACGGTTGGGCAAATTCGACGTCCTTGTGGGCGTGAACCTCCTCAGGGAAGGACTCGATCTTCCGGAAGTATCCCTGGTGGCCATTCTCGATGCCGACAAAGAGGGGTTCCTTCGCTCCTCCACCTCCCTCATCCAGACCATCGGCCGCGCGGCGCGCAACGTGCGGGGGAAAGTCATCCTCTACGCGGACGAGGTCACCGAGGCCATTCGGGAGGCGATCGACGAGACCAACCGCCGGCGCAAGATCCAAATGGAGTACAACCTAAAGCACGGGATCACTCCGGAGACGATCAAAAAGGAAGTGAAGGACATCGTGGGCGATCTCACCGGGGGCCGGGCCGAGCCCATCTCTATCCCCAAGAAGCCGGAGAAGCTTCCCAAGGAAGAGATTGCTGACCTCATCCGGAAGCTCGAGCGGGAGATGAGGGCGGCCGCGGAGCGGCTGGAGTTCGAGCTCGCCGCGGCCTACCGCGACAAGATCCGCGAGCTCCGCAAACTCCTTTAAGCCGGGATCAAATCCGTGTCGTCCGCGAGCCGCACCACCGCGTGGGCCACGAGTTTCGCCGCGTTTGTCAGGTCCGAGAGGGACACGATCTCGCAGGGCGAGTGCATGTAGCGGTTGGGAATGGAGATGAGGGCGGTGGCCACCCCCGCCCGCGTGATCTGGATGGCATTGGCGTCGGTTCCGGTGGCCGCGGGAGCGGGTTCGATTTGGTATGGAATCTTCTCCTCCTCGGCCACCTGCATAAGAAGCTCAAAGAGCCTGGGGTTGATGTTGGCCCCCCGGGCGAGGACCGGCCCCCCGCCCACCTTAATGTCGCCCAGTTTCTTCTTCTCGCCCTCCGTTCCCGGATGGTCCGTGGCGTGGCACACGTCCACGGCGATCCCCACCTTGGGATCGAGGCCGTAGGCGCTGGTCCGGGCCCCGCGGAGCCCGAGCTCCTCCTGTACCGTGGCCACGGCGAAGGCCGCCGCCTTGGGCCGGAGATCCCGCAGAAGACGCAAGGCCTCGAGGACCACGTAGGCGCCGATCCGGTCGTCGATCCCCCGGGCCACCAGGAGGTCCTCGTTCAAAAACGCGGGCTCCCAGGCCAGGACCACAGGATCACCGATGGCCACCTTCCTTAGGGCCTCCTCTTTGTTTTTCGCCCCGATATCCACCCAGAGGTCCTCCACGCGTACAGCCTTCTTCCGCTCCTCGTCCTCAAGGAGGTGGATGGGCTTGCGGCCGACCGCGCCCAAGACGCGGCCGTTTTTGGCACGGATCCACACGCGCTGGCCGGGGATGATCTGGGCGTCCCAGCCGCCGATGGGGCGAAGGTAGAGGTACCCTTTGTCGTCCACGTGGGAGACCATGAGGCCGATCTCGTCCATGTGGCCGGCGAGCATGACCCGCGGCGCGCCCATCTCGTTCACCACAGCGAAAGCGTTCCCGTGAAGGTCCCGCCAGGTTCGTTCGGCAAAAGTTCTGGCCTCCTCCACCCAAACCCGCGCCGCCTCCTCCTCGAATCCCGAGGGACTGATCGTCGACAAGAACCGCACGAGAAACTCCCTGCGCTCCATCATTCGGCCTCCTTTTGAGCTTTCTCATTCTAGCAGGTGAGGTGCAAGAGCGCGGCCGCCTGTTTCCGCGGCGCAAGTTCGTTGTAGAGTGCCACGGCCTCCTTCGTCGGAGCAACCCGAAGCTCCACGCCCCGCAAGGACAGAAGGGCCTCCGCCTCTTCGGTCACCCGGAGCATCCCGGAAAAGCCGGTGCCGATGACCACCACCTCCGGGCCCAGTTCCAAGACCTCGGAGAGGTCCTCCGGATGGACCCGGTGGCCCTCCCGCCGCCACCAGCTCCCCACCCTCCCCGCGCAGACCCAAAGGTCTTCATGGTAGGGCACCCCGTCGACCTCGATCCTCCCGAACCGGTAGCCTTCAAGCTTCATCCCCGGATCCACATAAATGGTAACGCACATCTTGGTCGCTGGAAATTTTTTGAACGTGTCTCACCGACTTGGCCGATCTCCAAGCGGGCCTCAACGGATTTGTTCTTCTTTACCTCGGTGGGGAGGAGGCAAGGAGACGGTTCTCTACGGGTGGAGTATGTCGGTTATTCCCGTGCTGATTGGGCTCCTGGCCGGCCTGTTTTTCGCCGGCTTTGGGCAGGGATCAGCGTACCACCCGTTCCTCCCGAAGACCGTGGCCTTAGCTCAGGCGCAAGCTGCCGCTGAAGCCCAGGCCTGGGCTCAGGCGCGCTTATACCACGGCGCAAGCCATCGCCACGGCCCAAGCCTGCGCCAAGGCCGAAGCGGCCGCGAAGGCCATGGCTCAAGCGGTGACCCAGGCCTACGCGTAAGCACAAGCGGTACAGCCCCAATGGCCGTGGGCCCGCTCCTCTTGCTGTACCCCGGATGGGCGCACCGTCGCGTTCCCTAGGACGTTTCCAGCCTCGGGCTCAGCCGCGTTAGGGTGGCCCTCTTCGGCGGCGGGAAGGTAAAAGTAAGGGTCCAGGCCAACGACGCCACAGGGCAAAGAAAAGCGCAGAGAAAAAGGCGAACCTCGAGCCCTGTTTGGTGAGCGGCCCAATCCCTGGCCCCATCGTCCTCACCTATTGAAAGTCCACGCGCGCCGGGCCACGGGCACGCCCCCGGGCGGATCGCATGACCCCGTTCAGCGTATCGCTCAAGGCTGGGACAAAGATCACTTACGGTTACCCGGCCGCACGAGCGGTGGCCCTTACGGCCGTAGTCCCGTGTACCACGAGGGTTAGGGGGGAGGCCACGACACCCGCTCGGAAGACCGGCACTTGGGATGTAAGCGCCAGTACTACCTGATCACCGTTACCATGAACGCCAAGGTCAAGGTCGTCGGGAGGCATCAAGACATCATCGGGTGAGTCGCGCATAAAACTCGGGGGCGGCCAGTCCCGCCCCCGTTTTATTTCCCGTAGGCGAAGACGAAGTAGAGCGTCCCCACCCAACCGGCGAGGATGAGGAGGGCCAAGAGCTGAGCGGTCCCGAGTTTCCGCGCGGCCCGTGCGCGTAGGAAAACGAGGCCCACAAGCATCAGCACCACCGCGCCGCTTCCGGCGAGCACGTGCTCCTCCTCGAGGCTCGCGAAGATGGGTGCTCGGTCGAAAAAGTCGGCGAAGGCGAGGATGATCACGTTGAAGGCGCAGCTCCCGTAGACGTTGCCCATCGCCATCTCTTGTGCGCCGAGCCGAAGGGCACCGAAGGTCACGCTCGTTTCGGGCATGGTGGTGACCAAGGACACGGCGAGCACGCCGAGGAACGTTCCGGAAACGCCGAGAAGCTCGCTGAGGGAATCGGCGCTGTAGGCAAGAAGGGGCGCGCCCACGAGAATCCCCAAGACCCCCAGGCTGAAGATCATCCATGCCCGTCGGAGCGGCAAGGACGGAGGTGCCGTGGCCTCCTCCCCGTGAGAGGAAGGTTCCCGGACCCGATAGATCCAAAACATGGCGAGGAGGTACAGAGCCAAAAGCAAAAGGCTCCCCCCGCTGACCGGCCCCAGGGCAAGGGGAAAGAAGACGAAAGCCACCGCGAGCCCCGTCAAGAGCACGGCCGCGCCGCCGAGAATGCGCTGGTCCTTGCCTGGGGGGCGCACCCGGGCTTGGGGAAAGAGGAGGGTGAGAAGAGCGAGCACCACGACGTTAACCATGTTCGCCCCAAAGACGTTCCCACCGGCGAGTTTGGGCGCGCCGAGCCGCACGGCTGAGACGCTCGTCACGAGCTCAGGAAGGGAGGTAGCGATGGCCAAGAAGATCGTGCCCACCCAAAGCCGGCCCAGCCCAGTTTTCTCGGCAAGGGTGTCCCCGCTTTGCGAAAGCGCGATCCCACTGCGGACAACAATGACGGCGCTGGCAAGAAAGAGCGCCACAAAACCAAGGATCTCTCCCATCTTTCCCTCCTCGATCCGGACAAGGAGGCCATTTTGGCTTACTTTGTGCGGATTCGCAAAAGACCTTGGGCCTCGCCTCGGAAAAGAAATTTGGCGGCCCTTTCCATAAGGAGGCGTTGGCGCCGGAAAAGCAGGGAACAAAGCTGGGCATTCTCCCGAGCGCTCTTGGGATCGGTTCCCGGCCAGCACACGGCACAGAGAAGATCGCCATCGGGGTTGTCAAGGTAGTCCAGGTGGCCAGCGCCCACCTGGGTGATCTCCAAAGCGGGACCGGGGGCCGCCGCAAAGAACCTCCGGAAATTCCCATCCGGCGGAGCACAGGGCATGCCGAAGCGCACGCGCTCGCCGTGCTCCGTCCCCAGAAGGAGCATCGGCGCCCTAATCCTGGCGAGCCCAGCGATGGCGGAAGGAAAACGCACGGGATCGGAAACGCCCGGCGGCCCTCCGTTCACAGGGTCCAGCTCCACCTCCCCCTCCGCGGCGGCCAAAAAGAAAAGCGTTCCCCCAAGGGAGTGGCCCCCCAGCGCCACCCGGCCTCTTTGGGAAGGGCAGAACGGACGAAAGCAGATCCTGAACGAGGACGCGGTGATCGGGGGTGAAGAGACTGTAGCGGTAGGAGAGAAGGGCCACGGCCATCAGCGGGCCTCCCGCACCAGACGCGGGTCCCCCTGGAGGAGGGCGAGCGCCCGCAGCGCGCTCCGTTCCTTGTCCTTCACCTCGAGCATGAGGTCGAAGTCGTGGGGTCGGCTTTCCTCTAGGAACCGAACAAAGTGGTACTCGTCCAGGGCGTAGGCGTGGCTTCCCCGCCGCGAGTCTGGGTGCGGGGAGGAGTAGTCCACGATCGGAAGGCCATCGGAAGCCGTCCAGGTCGTGGCCTGAAGGGCGAGGGCCTCCCTCAGGGTGTGCCCGTCGGGGTGAAGCGCGTGGTGGTAGACGTCGAACACCACCGGGGCCCCGGTGAACTCGTGAACGTGCAGGGCATCGGAGAGCGTGTACAGCCGCTCGTCGTTCTCCACCACAAGCCGCGCCCGCACCTCCGGCTCCAGGTCCGCCACCGCGCGGAGGAAACGCCGCAGGGCTTCCCCTTTGTCCCCGTACGCTCCGCCGATGTGGATTTGGATCTTTGCTGTTCTGTCAGCGGCGAGGAGATCGAGGACCCGGGCGTGGTAGCGGAGCTCCGCGCGGGCGGCCGCCACCACTTCCCGCCGGGGGGAGTTGAGGAGGGTGTACTGCCCCGGGTGCATCCCCACCCGGACGCCAAGCTTCCGGATGACCCCCCCAACCTCGGCGAACGCGGAGCGGAGTGCGCTGTCCCACGGGAAGCGGTTCTCCGGGTGGGAGGCGAGGGGGACGAGGTTCGAGGTGATCCGGAGAAACAGCAGCCCCCGCGCCGCGTTCCAGCGCACCATCTCCGCCAGACACCGCAGGTTCCCCTCCACGGTCGCGTAGAGGCGGCCCTCGTCCAGGGAGGCGAGGCGGAACGTGCGGCTGGGCCGGCAGGGGAGCCCGAGGTTGATGCAGGGATAGCCGATCCTCACTGGGGATCGCGGCCTCCTCCGGAGTCCGTGGGGGAGAGGAGAGAGGACGGGAACGGGAAGAACAGCCGCTGGTCGGCAAGGTACGGGACGCCAAACCGGACGATCCACGCCCGGAGGACCCCCACTGGCGCGGAGAGGGGGACGTGCCCGGCCCGGTACTCCTCCAGGACCTCGCGGAAGTAGACCCGCTCCCCAGGGGACAGTTCGTCCGACACGTACCCGAAGGCGTGGAGCAGCGCGTTGGCCGCCGACGGCCGCCGCAGCGGCCGGCGCAGGGCAACCTGGAACAGGCGGCGGTACTGGGAAAAGACTTCGGGTGCAGGCCTTCGCGCGGGGTTCGCCACAACCCGCCCCAGTTCGGTGAGGGCCCTCTGGCTCAAAGCCATGAGGAGGAGCTTGTACCGGGCGTGGAAGTCCACCAGGTCCCGGAGCCTCCCCCCGGCCTCGACCTCTCGGAGGCTCGCCAGGGCGAAGACCGCGGTGAGGAAGCCCTCCCGCAGGGCGCGGTTCGTGAGGCGGCCTTCGTCCTCAATCGGAAGGTCTGGGAAGCGCTCCCGCACCGCGCCCCCGAACATCCCCGCCCGCCGGGCTACCGCCCCACCCTTCCCGGTGGACGCGTACACCTTGGCGTCGGCGATCCCACACGAGGGGGACCGGCTCTTGAGGACGAACCCGTCCACCGGGGGGATCGATGCGAGGAGCCCCTCGGCGAACTGGAGCATGGACGCGGTGTAGTCCCGCCCCGTGGCCGGCTGCAGGAGCTGGGGCTCCCCTCTCCCCACCAGGCGTAACGGGTGACGGGGCGAGGGGAGCCCGATTCCCATCTCTGGGCACACGGGGACAAACTCCACCTCGCCCTTCATCGCGGCCACCTCGGGAGCAGAGATCATGCTCCCGTCGTACCGGCACCTGTCGAACCCCAGGCAGCGGCTGACCACCAGCCGCGGCTTGGCAAACGCGGTCATCGCCCCAGATCCCCGATGAACATGGCCTCGAGCTCCGCGCAGGTTGCCTCTCCCCGAAGGCGGCGCAGAACGAAGAACGTCGCCTCGGGAACAGGGCGACCCTTCCCCGAGATCAGGAAGAAGACCGCCGACGCCCCAAGCGTGACCTGCTCGTCCTCCCACAGGATCTCGCCCCGGATCAGGTCCGGGCTCAGAACCCGGCCCCGGTACTCCTGGCGCAGCCGCTGGACGACGTACGTCTCCCCAGGAAAGAGGCCAAGGATCCTGACTCGGACAGTGAAGCCAGGCTTCCCGTCCCCATCCGGATCGCCCACCCGAGGGTCGTCGGCCGTCACCGGAAGGGGGTCCTCAGGGCGCCCAAGCTCCGCCCCGTTGATCACGTAGTGGGGGAGGATCGCAATTCCCAGGGCGTCGCCCTCCCGCGTGATCCTCCCGGTGAGGGGCCCCACCCGCACGGTCCTCACGAACTCCGGAGCCACGGAAATGTTGACCATGGGTGTGCCCAGGTCGAAGGCCATGGAGCAGACCTCCTCCGCCCAGAGGGTGAGGCGTTCGCCATCCTGAGCGATCCGGACCCGCGCCACCTGAATCACCCGGCGCAGCCGTTCGCCGAGGCGTGGGACTTCCCACGTCTCGGCGATCACCTGCAGGAGGGCCCAGGGGCCAGTGAGGTCGGGGAGGGTTCCCTGGGCGGCGATCGGCCAACCGAACGCCACGCCCAGCGCAAGCAACAGGGCCGGACCCACCACGCTTCTCCTTCTCCCCGCCGAGCAGGGGGAACTGGGATTGGAAGGGGGGCCGGTCCCCCCCGAGCCCTCAGCCCACCTCCAGCCGCTTCTCCGACTCCCACAGGCCGTGGATGTTGCAGTACGCCAAGGCGTGAAGCGTCCCCGGCTTGGACGTCTTGAAGGCGAACGCCACCTCGTGGTGGGTGTGCACCGGTCCCTGGTTAGGGCCGGCCACGGCCTCGCCGTGGGCGTTGAACTCGAACATCCCAAGCTCGTAGGTGTACTTGTCCCCGTCCGGCGAGAAGTACGCCGCAATCCAGCGGATGTGGTGCTCGGTGGTGTTGGGGTGGGCGATGGCCTTGCCCAGGGAGATTTTCACCTGGACCCACTCCTCAGGCTTCACCCGGTCCGGACACTCAATCACCGGGACGTGCTTCTCCTTCTGCCAATCAGCCACCTGGATCTTCTCGCAGATTCTCATTCCTCTTCCTTTTTCCTCTTTCCAAGCTCCAAATCGAGCCAAAGGACCTGGCCTGGGGCGTCCCCAAACCTTTCCAAAATGTCCGCTACCCTCCGGGCCTGATCCTCTTCCTCCACCTGCTCGGAGACAAACCACTGGAGCATGACCTCCGCGGGATAGTCCTTCTCCTGGCGGGCGAGCTCCACGAGTTTATGGATGCGTTCGGAGATATAGCGTTCATGTTCGTAGGCGGCGCGCCAGGCGGAAAGAGGGGAATCCCACTCGAACTGGGGCTCCCGGAGGGCTTGGAGCTTCACCCGGCCGCCCCGCTCCACCACGTGCTTGTAAATCCGAAGCGCATGTTCCTTCTCCTCCTCCACCTGAACCTCCATCCAGCGGGCCATGCCCTCGAGGCCCTGGCTGTGGAAGTAAGCGGCCATGGCCAGGTACAGGTACGCGGAGAAGAGTTCCTCCCGAATCTGCTCGTTCAGCGCTTCCTCCATCCGCTTCCCAATCATGTTTCCCCTTCTTGCCCAGGAGAAGAAAGGGGAGGGGCGAAAACCCCTCCCCCGGCTCCTCAGGCCTTGCGGTGGCAGAACCACCAGTCGTAGCACTGGACCTTACCTTCCTTGGCCTCCTCGAGGCGCTTCTTCGCCCCGTGGACGTCGCCCGGCGGCGGGACGATCACGTTCCCGCCGATGAGCTCGTTCTCCGGCCAGTTGGCGGGGATGGCCACCCCCTCCTTCATCGCCGTCTGGAACGCCTTCAGGATGCGCAGGATCTCCGGGATGTTGCGCCCGATGTTGAGCGGATAGTAGAGGATGGTGCGGATGACCCCCTGCGGGCAGAGGATAAATACCGCCCGCACCGTGGCCGCCTCCGACGCCCCAGGATGGATCATCCCGTAGAGTTCGGCGATCTTCCCCGTGGTGTCGGCCACGATCGGGAAGGGAATGTCCACCCCGAGCTTCTCCTTGATCCACTCCACCCACTTGATGTGGGAGTAGACGTGGTCGACAGACAGACCCACGAGTTCTGTGTTCAGGGCCTTGAAGTCCTGGTACCGTTTGGCGAAGGCCACGAACTCCGTGGTGCACACCGGCGTGTAGTCCGCCGGGTGAGAGAAGAAGACGACCCACTTCCCCTTGAGGTCCTTGGGGAAGTCAATCGGGCCGTGGGTCGTCTGGGCCTTGAACTCCGGAGCCGGTTCACCGATGAGCGGAAGCCTCTTTTCCATCTGAACCTCCTTCTTCTCCCTTCACAACGCTTTGGACCTGGCCTGAGGAGCTTGCCTACTTGGGCCTAGCTCCTAGGCTTTCTTCTCCACAGTGTGGCCGCCCGTGGGGCACACGTGGACCATCACCATTGGCTTCCCTTTTCCTGTCTAAGCGCGTTCGCGCACCATGCCGGTCTCGCAACGCCTTCGGCCGTCTCCCCGGCGTGGGCCCACCTCCCGTGGCTGAGAGCATCCGTGAGGTTTGCTTCCATACATCTTCCTCAGCGGTCCTCCCCTCTACTTCAGGAACTTGGACACAAACGGGGAGGTCTCCCCCCGACGCATGAAGTGCCCTGAGGGCCCCTCACCCAGGAACTCCGAGAACCACGACTCGTGCTCGATCTCCTCGTTGAGGATCGCCAGCGCCAGGTCGTAAGTCCGGTGGTCCTTGCCCGCGGTGAGGTGGCAGATGTGGGTGTACCCCCGGACTGCGCACCGCTCGGCCTCCACCAACACCTTCAGCATCGCGGGGATGTCCGTGGGGTCCTTGGGGAGGCTCGCCGGGGGACAGGCCGAAAGGTCGTGGAAGTCCTTCATGTTCGCAGGCAGCTTCCCCCCGAGCTCGTAGATGCGGGGCACAAGAGCCTCGAAGTGGTTCCGATCCTCGATCCGCGCCACTTCGGCGATTTCCTTGACCCCTTCGCCCACCAGGCCGATGAGGTTCACCCTTAGGATCGTGTAGTAGTAGTACGTGGTCAGCTCCGCCGCCGCGTTCTTCACAAGCAACTCCAGGAGTTGATTTACGTCAACCCCCGCCCGCTCCACCATCTCTCTTGCCACCTTAGCCATCGTGTGCCTCCTTGGCATCCGAACAAAGCGAACAGACCCCGAAGAACGTGACTTCGTGGCCGAGAACCTTGAATCCCACCCTGGGCTGGAAGGCGTCGAGGGCCTCCTGGTAGGGGAGTTCGGCGTCGTACACCCGGTGGCAGCGTGTGCACACAAGGTGGTAGTGGGGAACTCGAACCGGGTCGAACCGATCCGCGCCGATCCCCTGGACCTCCCGGACACGGCCTTCCTCAGCCAGAGACCGCAAGGCCCGGTACACCGTGGCCAGGCTGATCTCTTGGCCTGTTTCACGTAGGGATAGGTAGAGCTCCGCCGCCGTGGGGTGATCCTTGCGGCTGGAAAGCGCCTCCCACACAAGGGCTTTCTTTTCTTTCCCCGGGTTGCTCATGATTATTAGTCTCATTATAACACCCGCCCCCACAAAGTCAAGCCGGCGACCAGGCCGCCCTCCCGCTTGAGGAACTCCAGCGCCGAGAAACGCGAAAAACTCAGGCTCCCCCAGCGCGAAACGGCATAGTACACCATCTCTGGTGACTGGGCTTCATGGCCGCTTCCCGTATGGATTTTCGCAAAGCCCCCAAGCCGGCGCCCTTTTGGCCGCTCATTTGGAGAGCTGAGGACCGGTTACAAAAGCTTTTCCATCGCCTCCTCCCCCGAGAACCCTCCACCCCCTTCGTCCGCCGCTTCACTTCCTTCGCCAAGCGCTCAAGCCCGTTCGTGGTGTAGAGGTATCTTTGGATGGGTTTGGGGTGCCGCAGGAACGCCAAAAGGGCGTAGGCCTTGGTCTCCCACCGCGAACGGTCCGCGGATAACCGAGCCCCAGCGTTCCCGCCGCTTCCCGAGCGCCTCCCTTGCCTCCTTGTATGTTAAAGGGTGCGAAGAGGCAATGGGATAGACCGTTTGCCTCTGGGTTGCGAAGACCGTGGAAGAGCGTGAGTCGTCCCGTCCTTCCCCCTCGAGAGCCTGAACAGTTGTCAGGGCCAGAAAGTCCGCAGCACAAGGGCGAGCCTCGCTAGGGAGCTTACCTCAGGGAGGGAGCCATGGACACGCGGTTCGTTGGCATCGACTTGAGCCGGGACACCCTCAGCGTAGCCGTTCACCCGGGCGGAGAGACCCAGGAGTTCCCCAACACGGACCAGGGAAAAACGGAGCTCGTTACCCACCTCTTAGCGTTGGAGGTCGCCCTGGTCGTGGTGGAAGCCGGCGGGAGCTCGAGCGCCCCGTGGCCCGCCCCTTGGTCAACGCCCGGCCCCACAAGCTTTGGTGAACCCCCGGCAAGCGCGCGACTACGCCAGGGCGATGGGGCGGCTCGCCAAGGCCGACACGATGGACGCGCGGGTTCTCGCCCAGTTCACGGCAGCGGTCCAGCCCGCGCTACGTTCGCTCTCGGACGAGAAGATCCGGGAGCTCGTGGATCTTTTGGCGCGGCGGGGGCAGCTGGATCGGAAGAAGGTGGCAGCGCTAGTGGAGGTGGCGCCGTTCAACAGGGACAGCGGGCGACCGCGGGGCAAGCGGAAGGTGGGGGAGGGCGGGGAGAGGTGCGCCAAGTGCTGTGCGTGGCCACCGCCACCGCGGTGCGGTGCAACCCGGTGATCCGAGCGTTCTACCTCCAGCTGGCGGAGGCAGGGAAGACGGCCAAGGTGGCGCTCGGGGCGTGCCTGCGAAAGCTTCTGGTCATCCTCAACGCCATGGTCCACCGTGGGAGACCGTGGACCCCAGCGCTCGCCCCGCCTTGCCCACCCCAGTTACTCCCCCGTACCCACTACCCATGTAGTACTGTTGGAAGTCCGGGGAGAGGATGAAGCGAAGGTTTTGGATATGGTTTTTCGTGGGGACCGCGGCGGTGCTTGCGCCCAGAGCCGCTGGAGAGGCCCACCTCACCCCCCTGGCCGTGTACAGGCTGGGGTTTCGGTTCGTGTATTCCCTCGCGTTTTCCCCGGATGGGAGGGCGCTTGCCGTGGCTGGTTCAGGCGGCGGCGCCCTGCACCTCCTGGACCCGCACACGGGCGCGATCCTCCGGGACCTTGAGGGCCACACGGACTACGTGCGCGCGGTCGCATTCACCCCAGATGGAGCCTACCTCGCCAGCGGCGCCGACGACGGCGCGATCCGCCTTTGGAACCTGCGCCCTTCCGGCGAGGGACGGATGCTAGGGGGACACGGAGGTGGGGTCAATTCCATCGCGATCAGCCCTGATGGCACGTACCTTGCTTCCGCCTCGGACGACGCCACGATCAAGCTCTGGGAGGTGGCGACGGGGAAGGAGTGCCAAACCCTCCGGGGGCATCAACTTTGGGTGTACGCGGTGGCGTTCAGCCCCGACGGGGGTTATCTGGCAAGCGGGGGATACGATGAAAACGTGGTCCTCTGGGACCTGCGGACCTGGGAGCGCCGGGTTCTGGGTAGTCACAGGGGCCCTGTGACCGCGGTGGCCTTTAGCCCGGACGGGGCTCTCCTGGCCTCCGCGGGATTCGACCGGACAGTCCGCCTTTGGGATATCAGGTCGGGCACGGTGCGCACCCTCCGCGGGCACGAGGGAACCGTCTACGCCGTGGCCTTCTCTCCCCAGGGGCATCTCCTCGCCTCGGCTTCGGCCGACCGTACGGTGCGTGTTTGGAATCCGGCCACAGGCACGGTTTGGGCGGTGCTCACCGACTACTTTGAGGCCGTGCGGGCCCTGGCGTTCAGTCCGGATGGAAACCTTCTCGCCACCGGATCCTGTGCGCGCTACTACGCGGACTACTGTGGGGAAGGGGAGGTGCGCCTTTGGCTCATCCCACCCCACTCCGCCGACCATGGAAAAGAGAACGGACGAATCCCCCAGGGCTTTTGCGGACGCAGTTGCTCAAGCCCGCCGGCAAGGGTTACGCAGCGCTGCGCCAAAGATACCTACGCCGCACGGTCGTTCCCAGACGGGTTTTCCGCCAAGTCTAAGGCCAGCGATCTTCTTGGGGATTGCTGCGCACTGGGCACAGACTACGAGGCTTTCCCGCACACCTGTTTTCTCCGCCTCTCTCCGCATTGCGGGCAGAACCCCCGGGGTTAGAGGCTAGTATATTTTGAGCGATGAGCGAGGTCCGGAGTTTTCCGGTGCGGGGAATGACGTGCGCGGCCTGCACAGCCCATGTGGAGAAGGCGCTGTCCCAGGTCCCTGGCGTGCAGGAGGCCCGCGTCAACTTGGCCACGGAGATGGCTACGGTGAAGGGGGAGGCCGGCATTTCGTGGGCCAAGCTTGTGCAGGCCGTGAAGGAAGCGGGCTACGAGGTCCCCACCGAGACGGTGGTCCTCCCCATCGGCGGGATGACCTGCGCCTCGTGCGTCGCCCACGTGGAGGAGGCCCTGCGCGGGCTTCCTGGCGTCGTCTCCGCCGCCGGGAACCTGGCCACGGAGAAGGCGACGGTCACCTTCATCCCCGGCTTGGTGGGGATACCCGACTTCAAGCGGGCGGTGGCGGAGGCCGGGTACGAAGTGTTGGAGGCTCCCGCCGAGGCGGCGGCGGCCGAAGAGGACGAGGCCGAACGCAAGATGCGCGAGAGCCGCACCCGCATGCGCGTTGCCTGGGCGTTCACCGTCCCCATTATCCTCTGGATGCTCCCCGAAATGCTCTGGGGAGTGATGTGGCCCAGCCACATGGCCTTCAACCTGGGGATGATTCTCCTGGCCGCGCCCGTCCTCTTCTGGGTGGGCCGCCGGACCTACCGCAGCGGCCTCTCCGCCGCCCGGCACGGCTCCGCCAACATGGATACCCTCATCGCCCTGGGCACGGGCGTCTCCTTCCTCACTGGCCCGGCGTCCTTCTTCTTCCCCGTCGCCAACTACGCCGGGATCGCGGCGATGATTATGGCCTTCCACCTCACCGGCCGATACGTGGAGGAGACGGCCAAAGGCCGCGCCTCCCAGGCCATCCGCAAACTCCTGGAACTGGGCGCCAAAACGGCGCGCGTCGTCCGGGACGGGATCGAGATAGAGGTGCCCATTGAGGAAGTCCGGGTCGGGGACGTTATGATTGTCCGTCCGGGGGAGAAAATCCCCACCGACGGGGTTGTCCTGGAGGGGGAGAGCGCGGTGGACGAATCCATGGCCACCGGCGAGTCTATGCCCGTGGAGAAGCGCTCCGGCGACGAAGTCATCGGCGCCACTGTCAACCAGGACGGGCTCTTGAAGGTCCGGGCCACCCGGGTGGGGCGGGACACCTTCCTGGCCCAGGTCATCCGGTTGGTGGAGGAGGCCCAGGGCTCCAAAGTCCCCATCCAGGCCTTCGCCGACCGGGTGACGGCCGTCTTTGTGCCGGTCGTCTTGGGGATCGCGCTCCTCACCTTGGTGGCGTGGCTGGCCTTCCCCGGCCTGATGCGGAGCCTGGTGGCGGCCGGGGCCTTCCTGCCCTGGGTGAACCCGCACCTGGGAGCAGTCACCTTAGCCATCATCTCCACCGTGGCCGTCCTGGTCATCGCCTGTCCCTGCGCGCTGGGCCTGGCGACGCCCACCGCGCTCATGGTCGGAAGCGGCATGGGCGCCGAGCGCGGCATCCTCATCCGCTCCGGCGAGGCGGTCCAGACCCTCAAGGACGTGCGGGTGGTGGTCTTTGATAAGACGGGGACCCTCACGAAGGGGCGGCCCGAGGCGACCGACGTCGTCCCGGCCGAAGGGATGAGCGCGGAGGAACTCCTGTATCTGGCCGGGTCGGCGGAGCGGGGGTCGGAGCATCCCTTGGGGCGGGCGGTGGTGGCAGGGGCCCTGGCCCGGGGCCTGGCGCTCGCGGACCCCGCCGAATTCCAGGCCCTGCGCGGCCGCGGGGTCGCGGCGACGGTGGATGGGAAGCGGGTCCTGGTGGGCTCCCGGCGGCTGATGGAGGAGGCGGGGCTCTCCCCGGCCCCGCTGGAGGAGGCCCTGCGCCGTCTGGAAGAAGAGGCGAAGACGGCGATTCTGGTGGCGGTGGACGGCCGCCTGGGAGGGGTCCTGGCGGTGGCCGACCCGCTGAAGGAGGACGCCGCCCGGGCCGTGGAGGAACTGCACCAACTCGGCCTGCGGACGGCGATGATCACCGGCGACAATCGCCGGACGGCGGAGGCGGTCGCCCGGCGGCTGGGGATAGACGAGGTGCGGGCCGAGGTCCTCCCCGAGGGCAAAGTGGCGGAGGTCCGTCGCCTGCAAGAGGAGTACGGCCGGGTGGCCTTCGTGGGCGACGGCATCAACGATGCCCCGGCGCTGAAGGCGGCGGATGTGGGGCTGGCCATTGGCACCGGCACAGACATCGCCATTGAGGCCGGCGACGTGACCTTGGTGCGTGGGGAACTGGCGGGCGTCGTGGAGGCGATCGGCCTCAGCCGGGTCACCTTCCGCAAAATCCGCCAGAACCTGTTCTGGGCCTTCTTCTACAACGTGGTGATGATTCCGCTGGCGGTGATGGGCTGGATGCATCCGGTGCTGGCGGAGATCGCTATGGCCACCTCCTCGGTGACGGTGGTGACCAACGCCAACACCTTGCGGCG
>ERZ1685331.81-NODE-81-length-30746-cov-13.681698_pt1 | contig 30746 bp, 26 predicted proteins | sample MGYA00580194_ERZ1685331 | MGnify/ENA primary metagenome ERZ1685331 (study PRJEB41501, sample SAMN08275520) | hot springs metagenome | biome: alkaline hot spring; material: microbial mat | place: Russia: Ush-Beldyr | collected 2015-07 | depth 0.5 m m ...
GAGCACTTGTCACTCTGGCTGGACTGTAAGATAATAGTCCTGACGATTTGGAAGGTTCTCAAGCGGGAAGGCATCAGCCAGCCGGGGCACGCGACGATGGAAGAGTTTGTGGGAAGAACCAGTGACGAGGGTGCGTGATGACGGTTCATCGTAGACCCATCGGTTCGTTTGTCGTCCAGACCAACTCGAAGGGTGCTGGAGGGGCGTTACTGTCCCGCGGTTGGCGGACGAAGCGGTGCGGGCAAATCGACGCTCGCTCGAGCAGGCTCGCGAGGTCGGTGATGTTGTGGAAGCCCGGCGCAGAGCCAAGGGGCAGCGAGTTGGGTTTACGTTGAAGAGAGCATCAGTCGGGAGGGAGGTAGAGAGGTATGTACCCGGTACAGATCGCGATTTATGGGGCTGGTGGGTTCGCCAGAGAAGTTGCCTGGCTAGTTCAGGAGTGCAACACCGGAGCAGAATTGTACGAAGTCGTCTGCTTCATTGATGACGACGAAACGACTCATGGTTCAATCTTGAACGGCATCCCGATAATGGGATTAGAAGAGGTATGTTCGCTGTTTCCTAGTGCGAGGGTGGTAGGCGGCGTGGGCTCTCCTCGGACACGTCAGCGCCTTATGGAGAAGGCGGCTGCTGCTGGCTTGGGATTTGAAAGCATCATTCATCCCAGAGTCGAGCGCTCACGGTGGATACAGATTGGCTCTGGTACAGTGATCTGCGCTGGTAATATCCTGACCACGAACATCGTGATAGGGCAGCATGTGCAAATCAACCCGGGTTGCACCATAGGTCACGATGTAGTCATTGGCGACTATACTACCCTGACGCCCGGCGTGCACATTTCGGGCTATGTGCATCTTGGTAAACGGGTATATGTAGGGACTGGTGCAGTCATCATCAACGGTACCCAGAGCAGTCCGATTGTGATTGGTGATGATGTTGTCATAGGCGCAGGAGCGTGTGTTACCAAGTCCATTCTAGAGGGTTTGACTGTTGTCGGTGTGCCTGCTAAACCCATCCAGCGGTCAGACTGAAGGGAACCTAAACGGGGGAGGAGAGGCGCACAGCTCGGTGAGGGCGACTCTTTTGCAGTATAGCGTTGCTAACCGCCGAACTCCTGGTATTCAGTGTGTTCGCCATAACGGTTGGCCGCTTCCTGGTGGCCGTAGATACAACGCCTCCCGAGCCGATGTTATCATAGTCGGGAAGGAATAATAACGGCTTCGGATGGGGGCTTGTCGTATACCCGTTTAGCGTAGTTTGCGTTCCGGCTGCCGTCTTTAGCGGCGGAATGTTATACACCCGCTGCGCCGGGCAGGCCTTTCGTGCGCTGCTGTCCGATACGATCATCTACGTGAGCGCCGCCCCCGACCCACGCTACGATCCCGCTCACTGGTGGCGGAGCGAGGAGGGCCTGGTCGGTGAGACGGTTGAGTTGGGTTCTTGCTGGATTCGCTATGACATCGTTCCCTTCTGAGCCTGTCCAGACGATGGATCGAATCCCAATGTCCTCTCCTGATCTGACAGATGCCGAACTCGCGGCCGTCACACAGGTCTTGCGCACTCCGCACCTGAGCATCGGCCCACAGATCGAAGTGTTCGAGCGAGCGATGGCCGCGTATGTCGGTGCTCAATACGCCATCGCGGTCAACTCCGGCACCAGCGGTTTGCACCTCTGCGTCATCGCTGCCGGGGTCGGCGAGGGAGACTTGGTCATCACCCCCCCTTTCTCCTTCATCGCTTCCGCCAACGTCATCCTTTACGAACGCGCCATCCCCGTTTTTGTGGATATAGATCCTCAAACGCTCAACATCGACCCGGCGCTGGTGGCTCAGGCCGTAAACGACCTGACGCGCGGCGGCAAGGCAGCGCAAAAGTGGCTTCCTCCGGCAATCCGCACGCAATCCGCAATTCGCAATTTGAAGGCTATTCTTCCCGTGGATGCCTTTGGCCAACCGGCGGACTATGATCCGATTCGTGAGGCGGCGGACCGGCATGACTTGGTGATCATCGAAGACGCCTGCGAGGCTATCGGCGCAGAGTACAAGGGACGCAAGGCAGGCACGCTGGGTGACGTAGGGGTCTTTGCCTTTTATCCCAACAAGCAGATGACCACCGGCGAGGGCGGCATGATCGTCACCAACCGGGAGGACTGGGACGCACTCTTCCGCTCCCTGCGCAACCAGGGGCGGGACGTCTTCAACGGCTGGCTCAATCACAGCCGTCTGGGTTACAACTACCGCATGGACGAGATGAGCGCTGCCCTGGGCGTGGCTCAGTTGCGACGTATCGAGGAATTGTTGACGAAACGGGAGCGAGTGGCCGGCTGGTACAATGAGCGGTTGAAGGATTTGGCCGGCGTGCAGATCCCCCACATTGCTTCTACCACCACTCGGATGTCTTGGTTTGTCTACGTCATCCGTCTGTCGCCGGAAATAGACCGCAATCGGGTGATGGCCGCCCTGGAAAAGCGGGGCATTCCTTCGCGGCCTTATTTTACCCCCATCCATCTCCAGCCTTTCTATCGCGAGCGTTTTGGTTACCAGAAAGGTGATTTTCCCGTCACCGAGTCCGTGGCCCGTTCGACGTTGGCTTTACCCTTCTCTGGCGTGATGACGGAGGAGCAGGTGGATTGTGTATGTGAGGCATTAAGAGCGGTCATTTGAGCCGAGAACGATTGGAGGTCGGCAACCCGTTATGACTCGTCCCCTTAGCCGCCGCAAACTGCCGCCGATCCGCAACCGTTACTTCTTTATCGCGGACGTGCTGTTGATGCCCCTGGCTGTTGTCATTAGTTTCTTGCTTCGGCTGGAGACCGCCCAGCTACAGCCCTACGCGCGTACTATTCTCATCTTCGCAGCGTCAGCGGCAATCGTCAAGCCAGTGATCTTCTACCTGTTTGGTCTCTACCGCCGCTACTGGCGCTATGCCGGCGCCAATGAACTGGCCAACATTGCCCTGGCAGCATTGACCGGTACCGCAGTAACAACGCTGTTGATGTATTCGCTTGCCTCCCTCGTCTGGGAATTCCCTGCTCTGCCCCGTTCTATTCCTTTCCTGGATTGGCTGGTCAGCCTCCCCCTCGTCGGCGGGACGCGCTTCGCCGTGCGGCTGGCAGCCGATGTCTCATCCAGATCGTGGCGCAAAGGTCATCCGAAGGACAGTCGGTATCGGGAGCGGCGTGTGTTGGTGATGGGCGCCGGCGACGCCGGCGCGATGATCGTGCGCGAGATGCAGGTTAACCCCGGCCTGGGATACATTCCCGTCGGCCTGCTGGACGATGATCGAGCCAAGGTCGGCATGGAGATCCACAGTGTGCCTGTGCGAGGTACGCGAGAAGATATACCCCGGTTAGTGCAGGAGGAGCGGATAGACGAGGTGATCATCGCTATGCCCACTGCGCCGGGGCGGGCGATCCGTGAGATCGTCGCGATTTGCCAAGAGGCCGGCGTGGCCTGCAAAACCATGCCAGGAATCTATGAGCTGATCGCCGGCCATGTGAGCATCAAACAGGTGCGCGAGGTGTGCATCGAGGACCTCTTGCGGCGCGAACCGGTGCAGATCGATGGCGCAGAAGGCAGACGGTATCTTAATAATGCCGTGGTATTAGTCACGGGGGCCGGCGGTTCCATCGGTGCCGAACTGTGCCGCCAGATCGCTCGGCATAATCCAGCCCAATTGCTCTTGATGGGTCACGGTGAAAACAGCATCTTTCACATCCTGCTGGAATTGCAGGAAAAGTTCCCCCACCTGGCCGTGCGCCCACTTGTCGCCGATGTTCGCGACTATGACTGGCTAGCGACTCTGTTCGCCCGCCACAGGCCTGAAGTGGTCTTTCATGCCGCGGCTCACAAGCACGTGCCGCTGATGGAGACCAACGTGGCCGAGGCGGTGAGGAACAACGTCTTCGGCACTCTGAACTTGTTGCAAGTCGCCGAAACCAACGACGTCAGGCGCTTCGTGCTCATCTCTACGGACAAGGCGGTCAACCCGGTGAACGTGATGGGAGCCACCAAACGGCTGGCCGAAATGTTGGTACAGGACGTGGCCCGGCGCACCGAGCGAGCCTACGTAGCCGTGCGTTTTGGCAACGTGCTGGGCAGCCGGGGCAGTGTAATACCTCTCTTCCAGCACCAGATCGCCAGCGGGGGGCCGGTTAAGGTGACCCATCCGGACATGCAGCGCTACTTTATGACCATTCCTGAAGCAGCACAACTCGTCATCCAGGCGGCAGCCTTGGGGCAAGGAGGCGAGATATTCGTGCTGGATATGGGCGAGCAGGTGCGCATTGTGGACCTGGCGGCGGATTTGATTCGCCTCTCGGGGTTAGAGCCTGGACGCGACATCGAGATCGTCTTCACCGGCCCCCGTCCGGGAGAAAGATTGAGCGAGGCAATGTTTGCCGATGGCGAGGTAGCCTGTCCTACATCGCACAAAAGGATACTCGTGACGCAAGGAAGCAACACTTGGGATAGCGAGGCGCTTTCCCGTCACTTGCAAGAGTTGGAGATACTGGTCAAGAAGGGAGAAGCCGCACATATTCGGGCCAAGATGCAGGAAATCGTGCCAGAGTATAAACCCCTATCTCAGGACCTCCCCAGGCAGGCAGGACAGTGAAGGCGTGTCCACCTATGCCATAGAACCTCTGGGGGTGATGCATTGATGAGCCGACACCGCTGGCTGATGCTTCTTCTAGGGCTGACTCTGGTGCGCGGCCTGATTTACGCGGTGGTCATTCCTCCGTGGCAGGCCCCTGATGAAACCGGGCACTTTGAATACGCCTGGCTGATCGCTCGCTTGGGCCGTTTGCCTGCCACAGGGGATCTCTCTCCGACTTTCGAACGCGAACTTGTGGGCTCGCTGTATGAGTGGCGTTATGGTGAGTTTATCAGGAGATCCTTACCCGAGCGGATGCCTACTCGAATAGGCGACCTGCCGTCCCCGATCTTCGCCAGCCAATCGCGTACTGTCTTGACAGGCCGTTTTTCGCTCGCCTATTTGTGGCAGGCGGTGTTCCTGCTGCCTTTTCGTTATCAGGCTCTCGCTTTCCAACTGTATGCCGCTCGCCTATCGTCGGTTCTTCTCAATGTAGCCATTACCTGGTTAGCAATCCAGACATTTTTGGAACTGGTGCCTTCTCGTTCAACCTCTGCCTTCCTGATGGCAGCCGTGGTGACGTTTCTGCCACAACATACTTTCATCAACAGTACGGTCGGAGATGGCGTTCTGGCAGGACTGATGGCCTGTCTGGTTCTGTATTGCTGGGTGCGCCTCTTCCGGCATGGACCCAGATTTTGGGAGATGGTGGGCCTGGCGTTGGGTACCTGTGTCGGCATCTGGAGCAAGACCACGGCAGCCTTCCTGATTCCTGTAAATATCGGACTGGCTATCTGGTGGCTTGTGCGCTGCTATTGGCAAAGCCGATTCAATCGGCAGCACTTGATCTATCTCTGTGCCAGCGTTGTTCTGCTTGGAACAGGTGTATGGCTGTGGAGCCGTTTCTCTTACCTGGGGACTCACACCTTGCAATCGGTGTACTCGTTTCGGCAGGCTTTGTTAACCTCGGAGCCATTGTGGATGGATGTACGTGGGCTTACCGGCTGAACCGACGGACGCTGGAGGTATTGGGCCGCTACCATCGGGACAACCTGGCGCGAGCCCTCTGGCGGATTCTGCTCTCCCAGCCCCGCTGGCTGCTCCTGGGCGCGCGGGCGCTGGCGCAGAGATTTTGGCGTTCACCGACAGCCGCCTTGGTGTTCGACGCCCTTCATCGGGAGCGGCCAGTATGAGCAAGATTTTCATCTGGATGGGACGCATCCTCCGCTTGCTGAGCAGCCTGGAATGGCTGGCTGTGATGGCCGCGGCCCCCCTGCTGACTTTCCCCACTGTCCGTCCGCGCTGGACGGCCATCGCGCTGGTAGTGCTGGTGGCGATATGGCTGTTGCGTTGGGCGGTGCGGCGGGAGCCCTGGCCGATCACCCCCCTCAATGGCCCGCTGCTCCTTTTCGCCCTGATGGTCCCGGTGGGAATCTGGGCTTCTCCATTCTCTGAGTTGACCTTGCCCAAAGCGACCGGGCTGGTTCTGGGACTGGCCGTCTTTCGGGCAGTAGCGTTCACCGTCCGTTCTCACCGCACGCTGGGTCCGGCGGTGCTTCTCTTTTGCCTGTTAGGGTTGGGCATTCTGGCGGCTGGCGTGCTGGGAGCCACGTGGTCGGCCAAAGTGGGCCCGGTGTACGAATTGACCCGGCGAATTCCCCGGCTGATTCAACACCTGCCCGAATCTCAAGCCGATGCGGTGAATCCCAACCAGTTGGCCGGCGCGCCGACCCTGTACCTGCCATTGGCTCTGGCGCTGGTCTTCGGATACCGTTTCTCCCGCCGGGCCGTCGTGGGCCCTCTCTTCGGGCTCATCGGAAGCCTTCTTTTCCTGATGCTGGTCGCCGGCACCCTGCTCCTCACCCAATCCCGCAGCGGCTGGATCGGCGGGGCGGCGGGGGGTTGGGCTCTCCTCTCCCTGGCCGGCCTCACCGCTCGACGCCGCTGGGCCCGCTGGCTGGGGGTCACCCTGCCCATCCTGGCCGTTCTGGCGGTGGCGGGGGCTATCCTCTACCTGGGCCCTCAGGCACTGGGGAAAAGTCTCCTCGGGAAGGAAACCGCCAGCCCAGTGGAGGAGGTGGTGGGGAGCATCACCCTGGAGGGGCGGGTGGAAATCTGGAGCCGGGCCCTCTACGCCATCCAGGACTTTCCCTTCACCGGCTGCGGGTTGGGCACCTTCCGCCGGGTGGTGCCCGTCCTATACCCGCTCTTCACCATCCCACCGGATACCGATATCGCCCACGCCCACAACATCTTCCTGCAGACGGTGCTGGACCTGGGTATCCCGGGGCTGGTGGCGTACCTGGCGCTGCTTTGGACCGCGCTGGCCCTCTGCTGGCGGGTGGCCCTCACCCCTCCCCCCAGAGGGGGTGCCGCCGAAGGCGGCGGGGGTGGGGTGAGGGCTCTGGCCCTCGGCCTGGCCGCAGGCCTGGTCGCCCTCCACGTTTACGGCCTCACCGACGCCCTGGCCCTGGGCTCTAAGCCCGCCGTCGTCTTCTGGTACGCGCTGGGGCTGGTGGCCGCACTGGGACGGATGGAGGGACAGGATGATTGATATCGGGGGCGTCGCCGCCAACGCCCTCTGGATTCTGGGCCTCTCCCTCATCCTGGCCGCGCTCAGTTGGGCGAACTGGGTGGCGGCCCGGGAGCGGATCCCCTTCCGGCGCGCGCTGGGCCGGCCGGGGGTCCGGCGCGCTGTGGACGGCGGGCTGATGCTCTTCTGTGCCGGCTTGGCCGCGACGGGCCGGACCGGGTGGGAGCGGGCGCTGTGGGGCGTGCTGGCGGCCGGCTGCGGGGCGCTGGCGATATGGGAGGAGTGGATGGGCCGCCGGAAGGACGGGCGCGGCGTCCACCCCGAGTTGCATACCGGGTCGCCGGTGGAGACCGCGGGCGTGGAGGGAACGGGCGATGAGGAATGAAACCCGCACCCGCTGGATAGAGGTCGCGCGCTGGGTTGTGGGCCTCAGCGTGGCCGCCCTGTCCGTCTGGCTGCTGGCCCGCGACCTGGATTGGTCCGGCGTGCGGGAGGCGCTGGCTGCCGCCGATTACCGCTGGATCGTGGCGGGAGTCCTGGCCATCGTCGGCACGTTTCTCACCCGCACCCGCCGCTGGCAGGCCCTCCTCTGGCACACCCGCGTCCCCACCCGCCCGGCGATGACCGCCCTGCTGGTCGGCCAGGTGGTCAACCTGGCTCTCCCGATGCGCAGCGGCGATGTCGCCCGGGCCGCCTGGATCGCCCCCGAACGGCAGACCGGCTTCCCCGAAGCGCTGGGCAGCATCGCCGTGGAGAAGGTCTGGGACCTCCTGGCCCTTCTGGTCTGCGGGGTCGTCCTCCTGGTCTGGCTGCCCCTCCCCGACTGGTTCGCCCGTTCCACCGAGGGAACCGCCCTGGCTCTGGCCGCCGGCGGGGGGGTCCTCTGGGCCGGCCTCCACTGGCAGGAGACGCTCTTCCGCTGGATCGGGCGTCTGCTGGCCCGCTTCCCCGCCGGATGGGACCGTACCCTCCTTCCCCTCCTGCGCCGGCTGACCAACGGCTTGGAGGGACTCCGCCGCCCCGGCGTCTCCGGGCCGGCGCTCCTGTGGACCGCCCTCACCTGGGGGCTGGGCGCGGCGGCCAACGGGGCCGTCCTGGCCGCCTTCGGCATCCCTTCGGCCGCTGCGGCCCTCTTCCTCCTGGCCGCCCTGATGGTCGGCGGGACGGTCCCCGTGCCGGGCCGCCTGGGGCTCTTTGAGGGCATCTGCGTCCTCTCCCTGGCCCTGTTTGACGTCCCCCGCGACCTGGCCCTGGCCGTCGGACTGGTGCTCCATCTAGTGGTGATGGGACCTCCGCTGGCCGGAGCAGCCCTGCTGGCACTATGGCCGGGGCGCCTGAGGAGGGCATCCGAATGAGCCCTCCCCGCTATTCAGTCATCGTGCCCGCTTATCAGGCCGAAGAGACCATCGACTCCTGCGTGCGGGCCCTCCACGAGCAGACGGTTCCCCGCGACCGGTACGAGATTATCGTGGTGGACGATGGCTCTACCGACCGGACGGCCGACATAGCCCGCGAGGCCGGCGCGGACCGGGTGCTGACCATCCCGCATGGGGGCCCCTCGGCGGCCCGCAACGCGGGAGTAGGGGTCGCCCGAGGAGAAATCGTCCTCTTTACCGACGCCGACTGCGAGCCCTGGCCCGACTGGGTGGAGCGGATGACCGCTCCCTTCGCCGACCCCGAGGTGATGGGTGCCAAGGGGGTCTACCGGACCCGGCAACGGGCCCTGATCGCCTGTCTGGTCCAACGGGAGTATGAGTTCCGCTACGAGCGGATGGCCCGCTTGCCGTCCATTGACTTTGTGGACACCTACGCGGCGGCCTACCGGCGGGAACTCTTCCTCCGCTACGGCGGGTTCGCCACCGACATCCCCATCCCCTCTGTAGAGGACATAGACTTTTCCTTCCGCCTGGCCCGGGCCGGCCACCGGCTGGTCTTCGTGCCCGACGCGCGGGTCTGGCATGCCCATCCGTCCACCCTGAAAGCGTACCTCCTCCGGAAGGCCCGCTACGGCTTCTGGCGCGGGCTGCTCTACCTCTGGCATCCGGAGAAGCGGCGGGGAGATACGCACACAGACCCCGCACTGAAGAAGCAGTTTGCCCTTCTCCTGTTAATGGGGATTTGTCTGGTCGGCGGGCTGTTCTGGCGTCCCCTGTTTCTGGGGGCTGCCGGAGCCCTGATCGCTTTTCTGGGGACGACGCTCCCCTTCGCCCGCTGGGCCTGGGCGCGGGATCGGGCCGTGGCGCTGGCCTGGCCCGGAGTGACGCTGCTGCGCGGGCTCTTCCAGGGAGCGGGACTGGCGGTGGGACTGGTCTATCATCGTTGGCGCCGGATGGTTCCCCGTTCGCGGGTGAGGAAAGCGGAGGCCGGATGAGAGCGCGCAGGTTGATCCCCATCGGGCTTCTCTCTGCCTCGGTTCTGCTGGTGGTGTATGGGCTCACCCTGCCCCCCTCCCTCACCTGGGCCCACTGGGGCGCCGACAGCGGCGACCTGGTGACCGCCGTCGCGCGGGGCCGTCTCCCTCATCCGCCCGGCTTCCCGACTTACCTGCTCCTGGGGGCGGCCTTCGTGCGCCTCCCCTGGGGCGACCCGGCCTGGCGGCTGAACCTCCTCTCCGCGCTTTCCGCCGCCGGAGCCGCCGGATTGTCCGCGTCCGCTGCCTACCTGCTCTCATCCTCTGCCATCGTTGCCATCGTGACGGGCCTCTCTCTGGGATTGTCGCCCCTCTTCTGGTCCCAGGCTCTCATCGCCGAAGTCTACGCCCCGGCCGCGCTCTTCTCCGCCGCCGTCCTCCTCCTGGCCCTCCGCCCGGCCCCGGCCTGGCTCCGGAGCGCCCTCTGGGGGCTGGGGGTCGGCGTCCATCCGACTCTCCTCTTCTTGGCCCCGCTGGTGGGAGAAAGCCACGAAGGGCACGAATTAAAAATTGGGTTCGCGGTCATCCGCGTCTATCCGCGTCCCCTTCTCTTTGCCCTGGTGACGGTTAGTTTACTGTACGGCCCGGTCCTCCTGGCCTGGGGGATGGCCCCCTCCCCCTGGGCTGACCTCTCCACTCCTGCCGGATGGTGGGCCTATGTGAGCGGTCGTCTGTATCACGGCTATCTTTTCGGTCTTCCCCTGGCCCTTTGGCCGCGACGGCTCCTGGCGTGGGCCGGCCTGATGGCCCGCCAGTTCACCCCCGTCGGCGCGCTGCTGGCCCTCTGGGGCTGGACGCGCCCTGGGCAAGAGCGGCGAGGTCTGGCGCTGGCGACGGCTCTGGCCTTTAGCGCGTTCACCCTCTACGCCGTCGGCTACAACACGGCCGATTCGCTGGTCTACTTGGTCCCTGGGCTGCCGCTGGCAGCGCTTTGGTTGGGAGGGGGGTTGGCGCAGGCCGCTGCCTGGTTGAACCGTCGGGTGCGATGGGGCGCCTGGGCGCTCCTGCTGTTGCCGCTCGTTCAGGTGCTGTTGTTCTGGAAGCAGATGGACCTGCACCGGGATCGCTCGGCGATGGAGTGGGCGGAGCGCGTGCTGGAACAGGCGCCACCCCAGGCGGTTCTGCTCACCGCGCAGGATGCTCACACCTTCACGCTCTGGTATGTTCACGATGTGCTGGACGAGCGGCCAGACGTGACGATAATAGATCGCGATCTGTGGGGTTACGAACCGTATCGCAGTATGGTGATCGGGGATTTGGGACTGGCAGCCGCTTCCGGTGATTTGTCCGAAGCGATGAATCGTGCCGGGCGGCCTGTGGTGAGTGTATCGGATGGCCAATAGCGACCCGCAACCCGTAAGACATCACGCGCGACGGCTCCGCTGGCTGGGCTGGCTGGTGCTCCTCGCCGGCCTGGCGCTCCTCATCGTGTGGGGCGTGCGCCTGGCCCAAGCCGGCCTCGCTTTGCGCCAGCACCTGCGCCAGGTCCAGGCATTGATCGCTGCGCCAGAGCCGGCCGATCCGGCAGCCGCTTGCGATCTGGTTCGAGCCTTGCGCAGCGACGTGGCGACGCTGCGCGGTGAGGCCGGATGGCTGGTGTCGCTGGCCCCGGCCCTGGGTTGGCTGCCGAGGGTCGGGGGAGACCTGCGGGCGGCGCCTCACCTGTTGGTCGTAGCCGATGGCCTGACCGAGGCCGGCGCGCTGGCGTGCGACGCGCTGGAGCCGGCGCTGACAGCCTCCGGGGAGGGATCTGCCTCACTGGAGCAGGCCGTTCGCCTCCTTGCCAGCCGTCACGCCGACCTGGAGCGGGCACTGGCGGCGGTCCAGCAGGCGCAGGTCGCTTGGACGCAGGTGAACGTGGATCATCTTTCGCCGTCGCTGGCCTCAAAAGCGGCGCCTCTGGAGCGTGGCCTGCCTCTCTTGCGGGCCGGGCTGGGCCTGGCGACGGTGGCTCCCGACCTTCTGGGCATGAACGGGCCGCGCACGTACCTCATCCTGGCGTTGAACGAGGACGAACTGCGCCCTATAGCAGGCTACATCACCGGCGTTGGCGAGGTGCGCGTGGAGGCAGGGCGCCTGGTCACGATGACCTTCCGCGACGGTTATGCCGTGGACGATTTCACCCAACCGTATCCCGATCCTCCCGAACCGTTGCGGCGCTATATGGGGATTGACCTGTGGGTTTTCCGCGATAGCAACTGGTCGCCCGATTTCCCCACGGCGGCCCGCCAGGCCATCGCCCTTTACCGCCCCGGCTACCCGGTCACGATTGATGGCGTGATCGCGCTGGATCAACGGGCCGTGCAGCAGTTGGTGGAGGCCATCGGGCCATTGGCGGTAGAAGGGAGCGAAGGGCCAGTGACCGGCGAAACGGTGATCGCGTACATCCGTCGCGCCTGGGCACCGGAGGATGGGGTCTTCACCCGCGAATGGTGGGCGCGGCGCAAGTCGTTTATGGGGCCTCTGGCAGAAGCAGCCTGGCAGCGGATCGAGCAGGGGCAAGTGGATCCAATAGCGCTCGCCCGGGCCCTCCTACAGGTGTTGGACGAAAAGCACTTGCTCATCTACCTGCAAGATCCGGCTGCGGAAGCCGTCCTGGCCGAACCAGGCTGGGACGGTGCGCTCCGTCCGGGAACGGGCGACTTTCTGATGGTCGTGGACGCCAACGTCGGGTATAATAAGGCCAGCGCGAAAGTGCAAGAGGCTATCACCTATGAGGTGGACCTGAGCCGTCGGCCCCCGCGCGCCACACTGACCCTGGTATACACCCATACGGCAACGGGGAATTACCCTTGCGTTCCAGAGGTCCGCTACGATCCGGTCTACGAGCAGATGATGGACCGCTGTCTCTGGGATTACCTGCGCGTTTACGTCCCCCAGGGAAGCCGGCTGCTGGACGCCACCCGGATTCCGGTGCCGGGGGAGGCCCTCTGGTCGGGTCAGCCGGAATCCGGCGAGGTGACCGTCCGACCGGCGGAGGAAGGGCCGTTTCTCTCCCTGGAGACGCTGCTCCTCCTGCCACCGGGCACGGTCCAGACCCGTTCCTTCATCTGGGAATCGCCGGAAAGCGTGATCACCTGGGAGGGGAACGAAGGGACCTACACCCTGCGGTTGCAGAAACAGCCGGGGACGGTGGGGCATCCGCTGCGGCTGCGCATCCGACTCCCCGAAGGGGCCGTTCTGGTCGCCGCCGACCCGCCCCTATCGGCGGTGGAGGGCGCCGTCCTGATCTATGAGACCCGGCTGGATCGGGACCGCGGGTTCTTTCTGCACTTTCGTGAGGAGTGAGGGTTGCAGTCAGTCACGAAGGGGCGCTAACTGGACTGGAGGGAGTGATGAATAGAGCGGCTTTCTGGTTTGCAGTGATCGGTCTGCTGGCCCTGGGATTGGCCGTCGGGCCGGACCTCTGGGCGGCCCCGGGGCAGGCGCCGGATCGACTGACCGTGCCGACCCGGACACCGGTGCCGCCCCCGACCGAGCCGCCGCCTCCGCCCCCGCCCCCGCCAGCAGAGACTCCCACACCGATCCCGCCCCCACCCCCCCCCGCACCCCCCCCCCCCCCCCCATCCCACCCCCCCCATACGAGCCAAACGGCAACGGCCACCCAGCCCGCAACACCACCTCCGCCCCCAGAACCGTCCCCCCCCACTGCTGTGGCGCCGGTGGAGACCCCCTCGCCGACACCCGCCGCTTCGGCGGAACGGGCGGGCTGGGGGCCTTCTCCCCTCCTGTGCGGAGGATTGGGGTTGATCGGGGTGGGCCTGGTCCTTCTGCTGGTCTTCGGGAGACGTCGTGGGCAGTAACCGCCGGATTCAGGCTCTGGGGTGGGCCCTGATGCTGGCAGGGGGAGCGCTGGCGCTGATCGCGCTGCTCCAGGGGAGGGCATGGCTCCTGACGCCAGCCCTTCGCTTTCCGTCGCCCCTGCCGGTTTCGTCCTCCCTCACTCCGGAACCCCTGATCCCCACCCGCACCCCGACTCTGGCACCTCTGCTCACCTCCTCTCCCCAACCCTCGCTGTCGCCCGCTTCTTCTACCCCACAGCCCCTGCCCTCCGCGACGGCTCCATCTCCCACGCCCGATCTTTCCCATTTCACGTTTCACGCCTCCCGTTTCACTTATCATGGCCTTCCTCGCTGGGGCATCGGGGTTGCGGTCGGGTCTATTTCACGATATAATACGACTCCCCTGAAGCTGGGCTGGTATCTGGACTGGCGGGCCCGCGCCGACCCACCCCGGCCGGGGGGTGTGGAGTACGTCCAGATGGTCCGACTGCGAGATGGCGCCCTCCGGCCCAACGCGGAGACTCTGGCGGCCATCGCGCAGGCCAACCCGGGCTCCCTCTGGTTGATCGGCAACGAGCCGGATGTGAAGTGGCAAGACAACGTGGAGCCCGGGACCTACGCCCGGCTCTACCACGAGGCGTATACGGTTATCAAGGCAGCGGACCCCGCGGCACAGATAGCCATCGGTGGCGTCTCCCAGCCCACTCCGCTGCGGTTGCGCTATCTGGACGCGGTGCTGGATGCCTACAGGGAGCAGTTCGGCACAGAGATGCCAGTGGACGTCTGGAACGTCCACAACTTTATCCTGCGGGAGGAGCGGGGATCGTGGGGCGTGGACATCCCCCCTGGCCTTCCGGACGACCGGGGTATGCTCTACGAGATAGACGACTCGGGCAATCTGGAGGTATTCCGGCGGCAGATATGGGACTTTCGGCGCTGGATGGCGGCGCGGGGGTATGGCGGCTGGCCGCTGATCGTCTCCGAGTATGGCATCCCCATGCCGGAGGACTATGGTTTCCCGCCCGAGCGGGTGGTGGCTTTCCTGCGAGGGACCTTTGAGTTCTTCCTGACGGCGGCCGACCCGGCCCTGGGCGACCCGGCGGACGGCTATCGGCTGGTCCAGCGCTGGTGCTGGTACAGTCTGGACGACGTCACCTACCCCACCGGTCGCCTCTTTGATCCCCAGACGGGGGCAATGACGGCGGTGGGGGAGGGGTGGGTAAGGATAGTGAGCCAGTGGATAGGAGGTGAAAGATGAGGCGCGAAACTCGTTTGTGGATGCTTCTGGCTTTAGGAGTGTGCTTATCCCTGCTTTTACTGGTATGGACGGCGCCGGGATGGGGAATGCCGGACCAAAACGTGATGCGGCAGACGGTGCCCGAACTTACTCCCCGGGCCTATTCACCTATTGTGGCAGAGAATGCCTCCAATATACAGACAACAGACCAGGCACCCAACTGCCGCTACGGTGTAGCGGCGTGGGGGTCTGGTCAACTCAATTGGCTGCCGGCTTTGGGTGTAGGGTGGTATCTGGATTTCGGGGCGCATGTGCCGAACGGGCCGGACGGTATCGAGTTTGTTCAGGTCATTCGTATCAAGCAAAACAAATCCGATTGTACCTATCTTCCTAGATACTCGGTTAACCCGCCGCTGACCGAAAGCGGGCTGGGCAATCTGGTGCGCGCCGTTCCGGGCGCCTTATGGTTGATCGGCAATGAGCCAGACCGTGGGCCGAATCCTGGTAGCTGTACAGCGGGGGCACAAGACGATACCTATCCAGAAGTGTATGCTGAAGCCTATCACGATGTTTACCACTTTATCAAGCAACGGGATCCGACAGCGCAAGTTGGGGTGGCGGGATTGGTACAGGTAACACCTGGGCGGATCCAGTACCTTGACAAGGTGTGGCAGGCCTACTTGCAGAAATTCGGCACGACAATGCCCGTGGATGTTTGGAATATGCATCTCTACATTCTCCCCGAGGTCGAATGGAATGGTCAGCCTAACGGAATCGCGAATGTCGCGCTGGGAACAGACCCGGCTCTCGGTATGCGTAACAGTAACCATGGCAGCCCTGACAATTGGCGGAATTGTTTGGATCCACGCGACAACATCTATTGTTATGCCGAACACGACAACCTGACTATCTTTGCGGACCAAATCCTGAGAATGCGAGCCTGGATGAAGGCGCGTGGACAGCAGAACAAGCCATTGATTCTATCGGAGTATTCACTGCTCTTCAGCTTCGAAGACTACGATGATCCGTACAGGCCGACCAAGTGTTGGGTGCAGGACGAGTTCGGCAAGTGCTTTACGGCAGCGCGTGTCACCGAATTTATGACCCGTACGTTTAACTACCTGGAAACCGCAACGGACCCCAATCTGGGTTACCCTTTGGACAACAATCGTCTGGTACAACAATGGTTATGGTTCAGTATGTATTACCCCGGCGCTGGGAAAGTAAGCAGCCTGGTGGTCAGCGATTCCACATCGCTTACGCCAGTAGGGTGGGTGTTTTCGAATACCGTGAACCACCTTGCCACGTACGTGAATTTGTTTCCCGCTGATGTGGCTCACCCGGTGGCTTTTACTCCTACGCCGAGCGATACGGTAAGTGTCACTTTGTCGGTCAGGGTATATAACAATGGCAATACCCATACTACGAACCCATTCACGGTGACGTTCTACGCAGACTCTGCGTTGACCGAGGTGATAGGCACATCGGTGTTCACAGGCTCGTTAGGAGGTTGTGCCCGCCGTCAGGTCACGGCTACCGCCACCTGGGAGGGCCTGGCAGAGGGGACTCATCACTACTGGGTCAAGGTCGAGGGTGACTCCCACACGGCCGATAATGTTACCAAAGGGGTTGTCCTGATCAATCCAAAGCAGGTATTCTTGCCGGTCGTTCTACGATGAAAGCACGCAGGGGATTCAACGATCCTTTCGCCTCAGGAGTACGTAACTGCCTATCCTGTCCTGCACAAGGAATTCATCATTCAAATAAGCGCTCAACTCTGGGAATACGGCCAGTGTGTTTGAGTTGATCACAGTGTAGCGAATTCCCTCTTCTGCGACTCTGGTACGCAAGGATTCTATATCGGTCAAGTATGTTCTTGACCACTGGACAAACTTTCTCTGGGCGAAAAATGCGACATCTTTATCGCTCAAGATGATCGCGTCAGGATTGGAAACGACTTCTAGGCGTTGTGCGATAGCGACAGTCCCTTGCGCTCCTTTGTCATACAGGGTTCCCCCAGGTAGGCGCATCATCTGCAGCGAGTTTGCAGCGCTTGCCCAAACAATGAGTGCTAAGGTTACCACTGCAAGCGCCTTCCATAATCGTGAGGCGTCATATAACAGTATGAGCTCCTCTCCGGCGAGGTATACAAACAACAAGGGGAGCAGGAAAAGGATGTACTTTATGAAACCATAGGCCTCTGCTCCTAAAGCCGCATGGGAGGTGAGACCTGTTATGAGCATTACAGGCAGGTAGCCCCGCTTGGGAGCACGGCATACTTCCTTGGTACAGATGGTCTTGAGACATAGGCCTGCAATTGTGATTACGATAGGCAGGCCGATTTCCTCACTATATATCTGGGTGTACCGTACGGCTGTGTGGACCTGGTTGATCAGCCACGCAAGGGTGACTTGGGCGTCTAATCGGCTGATGTTGTGCAAGAATGGTTGGCTGAAGGGCAAGCGAGAGATCCGACAAAAGATCAAGAATGTGAGTAGGAAGCCAGCCGTGCCTGCGACGATTGCGGCTGTGGTACGCCACGGTCTCTGATCACGGCCTGCCAATAGAACGTATATAAGCGTGCCGATCACTAGATTTACGGCTATCCCCAGACTTGTGAAAAACGCCAGTGCAGTCAGAAGGGCAAACTTCCAGGGAAAACGTTGCTCTTGTTCGCTCAAGTAGATTGCCACGAACCATATAGCAACGCAAGGGCCAAGCGTCGCATTATAGTCAATCAGTATAGACCCGCGCACGGCCAGACTGTTCAATGTGTAGAGTATTAGCGCAATCAGGAACACTTGACGATGTTTATCAGGATAGAGTTTTCGACTTAGAGCCAGCATGCCAATGAATATGCCGATGCTGAATATAAGATTGAAGTACCTGAGGAGATGGCTGCTTGCTGGTGTTAGAGGCAATAACCGGAAGGCCAGAGAACCTAGGTAGATGTAGAGGGGCGGATGCCACATTCCAAAAGTGTAGCGACTTGTGCCCTCTACCAAGGCAAAAAAGGTCTCCTTCAGAATGCCGGTTTCAGGTTTGAATCGCCAAAATACAAACTCCTGGCCATCCAGATAACGGGTGGACAGATACATCAAGTGGTCGGGATCAATGTTGACCTCACCTGCATAGTACAAGGGGAGGCCGAGCCGCTGGACGTTTTCCATACATTGATAGTAATCCACTTCGTCCAGGCGCAATGGATTTTTCGAGACCTGCCAGACAAAATGGATTAGATATAGTAACAGTATAAACAAGGATGCTGTCCAAAATATCGCTCGCGATCTGCTCTTGGGCCACATAGCAAGCTCTCCTGCAGGGGGTGTTAGCCGGGTTTTGCAATGTTTATATTGTATCTCAATGTTTTCCCCGAGCAAGTCCAGGAGGCACTGTTGAAAAGCCAGCGAATCCCTTTTCATCCTAGCATAGCAGTAATCGTCTTTTTGGCACTACTTGTTCAGCTACCCCTTGTCTTGAAAGTGAAAATAGTAGAATACGACGAGGCTATTTTTCTGGATGTCGCTAGCAATATTCAACGCTCCGGGTTGCCTCTTCGCTCTATTGGCAGCACAGGCGTATTCTTTTTCGATCACACCCTGTTATATCCGTATTTCCTGAGCACTTACGCAAAGGAAGGGGTATCCTTTAGCCGTTGGGTAACAACGCTTTTTAGCTTGGGCTGTGTGCTTCTGGTATACAACGTTGGTAAGCGCTCGGGAGGACATATTGCAGGCTTTGTCAGTGCGCTGGTGTTAGGTATTCAGTCCTTCTTTGCTCTTTACTCTCATTTTGTACGCATGGAGATTTTCTGTCTATTTTTCTTGTTAGTGGGATTGTCCCTGATTCGGGGCGCCTCCACGAGAACTTGGTTGGCAGGAGTTGCTCTGGCCATTGCTGTGCTGTTTAAAGAAATAGCGCTGCTTTTCACTGCGATTTGTGGAGTGTATGTTCTGATCAATCTCTGGCGTGATAGACCGTCTCTATGGAGAACAGTGTTACTGGTTGTGGCACCTTCCATTGCGGCTCTGGTAGTCTGGGGAATTGGATGTTGGCTGTTGTCACCTTCTACATTTATCGCAGTGATGCAACGTTGGATAGGAGCAGCAAGTGGCGCGGGCAGCAATGATCCACGGGTTTTAGCACCTTTTCAATGGGTGCACCGAATTGTTGTTGATCTACTGGGACCTGGCTTGACTGCTTTATGGGCCTTGGCCGTGATCTATTCGATTTTGCGTAAGAGACTCGTGGCGTTGGACTGGATTTTGTTGGGATATCCGGTTTTGGCAATTTTGCTTTCGTTCTTCATTCGGTTGAAAGAACCGCGCCACCTGATCGGTGTTTTGCCCACCATGGCCTTATTCATTGGGACAAAAATAGACTGGAATGACTTGTTAGGTTGGGCGCGGGAGAACCGACTGCACAAAGTAGTTCTCGCACTGGTTGCTTTGGCTTTCCTGTTTTCGGTTTCTCCACTGAGACTGCCTTTAGAGAACGCACGGGACTTGAACGCCTGGTTCGACCCCCTCTATGCTTGGCGCCTTTTTGAGAATGACCGTTACTATAACGTGCTGCGACTGGCCGGCTTGTATCTGCAGGAGCATACGGACCCGGATGAAGTTATCACGGTGGTGCATGAGGCAACCGTTACAGCGTACTATGCAAGCCGGCATTATTATATGCTTTACACCATTCCGCTGGACAGAGTTTTGGCTATTCTTGAGCAAACCCGTTACCTGGTATGGGATCACGAACTCTTCCTGGCTCTAAACGAGGAAGAAATTCAGATAGTGCGGGAATACGTGAAGCAACACTTTTTCGTAGAGCAGGTCATTCGGGACCAGTATAGGGAGGTCACCATTCACCGCCGACGGGATCTTTGATCTATGGCCGTGATCCAGTTTCAGAACGTCTCCAAAAAATTCATCCTTCATCATGAACGCCCGCGCTCCTTTCAGGAAGTCGTGGTTGGAGCACTGAAACGCTGGGGCAACAGCAGGAAGGAGGAATTCTGGGCTCTGCGCGAATTCTCTCTATCCGTTGAACCGGGAGAAATCGTAGGGATTATCGGTAATAATGGAGCGGGTAAAAGCACGATTCTGAAACTGGCCGCAAGAATCATAGAACCCACTGCCGGGAAGGTCATCGTAAACGGGCGGGTGGGTGCTCTCCTGGAATTAGGTGTCGGGTTTCATCCTGATCTGACCGGGCGCGAGAACATCTACCTTAGTGGAGCCATCTTGGGAATGAGCCGTCGGGAGATTGGCACTTTGGTAGAAAACATTGCTGAGTTTGCAGAAATGGACCAATTTATTGACATTCCGGTGAAACATTATTCTTCCGGCATGCTGGTGCGCCTGGGTTTTGCTGTTGCAGTCAGCATCCGGCCAGCCGTATTGCTGGTAGATGAGGTTCTGGCGGTGGGGGATCTCTCCTTCCGTAAGAAGTGCCTTCAGCGAATTCGGGAAATGCAGGAGGAGGGAACAGCCATTCTGTACGTCTCTCACGCGCTGGATGAAGTACGGCGTTTGTGTCATCGCGCCCTCTGGTTGGAAGCGGGGGTTGTTCAAGCGGAGGGGAACCCAGACGAGGTGGTAAAAACCTATGTAAGCGACGCCGCGCAAAAGCGCGGTCAAAGCCCACCATATAGGAGCCAAGTCTTGCGCTGGGGTAGCGGGGAAGTGGAGATCACAGGAGCAGCGACGTTGGATATTTCCGGTAAGGAGTGTGACACTTTTGTCAGTGGCTCCCCCTTTGCAGTTCGCATAGATTATCGGTGTCGCCAGCCAGTCAGCCACCTGGCTTTTGGATTAAGTATATATGCAGAGGATGGTACATGGGTAACTAGCCCGAACTCCTTGACCTCAAAAGCCTTGGTTGCGGCAAAAGAACAGGGTAGTGCCTATTACGTCGTTGAAAGCCTGCCGTTGCGTCCAGGGGGCTACGACGTGACAGTCGCTGTATTTGATGGCTCTGCCGCCCCTCTCTATGCGCCTTATGACCATCTTCACCATATCTGCCGCTTCACCATCGTAGAAAAGGAAAGACCGATGCCCCAAGATGGTCTGGTGGAATTTCCTCACCGATGGCTGGACGAAGAGGGCTGGCCCAAGTTTTTGAGGGGAAGGGTCAACTCGCTTGGGGAGGATGTATGAATTTACAGGAAGAGAGCCCGCGTCTGCCCGAACTGTATGAATATGATTTTCGCTCTTCCGTGCCGGTGATCGGGCCCCTGATCTCCTTGGTAAGGCGCTGGTTGTACAGTTTGACTGCCAAGTGGGGCGTGTGGGTTGTGATCCAGCAACAGAACCGGATCAATCGGATGGTGGAGACATGGTTTCGCAAGCAGGAGTTGTGGCTTCACGAGCAGGGCGCCTTGCTGGTAGACCTGGATCGGGATTTGACCTTGCTCGCCCGGGCTGTGGCGGAGATGGAGGTTCGGCAGAGGCATCTGGCAAAGATGCTGGCGGACCGGCCCCTAGCTCAGAACCAAGAGGAAAACGTCTGATCCTATGCCTATAGCCGACAAATTGAAAATCGCGTATATTAGCCCGTTCAATCCTCTTCAGAGCGGTATCTCCGACTATAGCGAGACACTCGTACCGCTTCTTTCAGAGTTTTTCGATCTGACCCTCTACAGCGATTGTGGTGTTCCTTCCAACCCAATGATCGCTAACCGATTTCAAGTGTATCCGGTTCAATATCTGCATGCACATCGTTCGTCATACGACCTCCGTTTATACCAGATCGGGAACAGTCCTCATCACCGTAGCGCTTTCGCGGCACTCAGGTGCCTGCCGGGGGTCGTGGTGCTCCATGAGCCATTTCTGCATCATGGGTTATACTGGAGCTCACCCTTACACTTTTATCGGCGCGAGTTGTTCTATGATCTGGGCAGACCTGACCAGGCGCGCCTGAAACAGTTAGAGCATCTCCTGTTGAACGACGACCGGCAACAGATGATAAATATTCCTCTAATCGGAAGAATCTTAGATTCAAGCCCTGGCATTGTAGTGCACTCTCGGACAGCCCGCAAAGTGATAGAGACATACTGGGCTAACTCGCATCGTCAGTCTGCTCTGCCGGAGATTAGGGTTATCCCTCAATTGATGGCGATGCCGGGCCCTTACGATACCAAGGAATGTCGCGCCCGCTTCGGGCTGCCGCCGGATGCTTTCGTCGTCGGTATGGGCGGGGTCATCCATCCGGTGAAAGAGCCTCGTCTGGTGCTCCAGGCTTTTGCTCGCCTGGCTGTGGATTTGCCTGAGGCTCGGCTCCTGTTCGTCGGAGAAGTATACCAGGAAACAGGCGACATCCTCGAACAGGTTGGAGAACTCGGGATTGCGGAGAGGGCAACGATTTTAGGGCGTGTAGAGGCACTGGAGTGTCTGCATCAAGCGATGGCTGCCTGTGATATGATCGTCAACTTGCGCCGCACAACCATCGGAGAGACATCGGCTGTAGCTCTGCGAGCAATGGCGCTGGGCAAGCCCGTCGTCGTGCGGGATATCGGGTGGTTCAGCGAGTTGCCGGACGACGTTTGTGTGAAGATTGGGCCGGAGGACAGCGCGGAGAAACTGGCCGCTGTTATGCGGGCTCTGGCGGCTTCCCCGGAAATGCGACTCCGGATCGGCCGGGAGGCTCAGCGTTACGTCCAGCGGGAATGTGATCCGTCCCAGATTGCCCGGCAATACGCAGAGTTCCTATGGGATATTTATTGGAATACGGTAGGCCCAGAGTTGAGAGGATAAGCATCTTATGCTCGCTGTGCTGCTCATTCTGCTGCTCTGTATTTGGACAGGCTATGGGATTTTTGGCCTGCTGGGGCCAAGACGGCTCCAAAGCGATCTCCCCGCCGGCATTTTCGCCTACGGTCTGGTGGGCATACTGCTGACAGGATGGATCGCCCTGATCGCTGCCGAGGTGGGTTTTTTCTCGGCCAGAGCCGTTCTGCTTGCCGATGTCTTGATCGGAACGCTAGGTTGTTGGGCAGGCCGGTACAGAAAAGTCCGTTTGGATTGGAAAAGCCAGGGTATCTGGCGTGGAGAGGGGCTTCTCATTGCCCTCTTGCTGGTGCTGATGGGGATACTTTATTTTCGGCCGCACGAGTTTATCTTTGGAGGGGCAGACGCGGGAGTATATGTGAACCTGGGCGCGAACATCGCCCGCACTGGCCGCTGGCTGATCCATAATCCCGATTGGGCCGTTATATCCCCCGATGTGTACCCAATGTTCTTTCGGGAGCATCCCTCCTACTTCATCCCCCGCTACAATTATTTGCCGGGATTCTATGTCTCTGATAGCGGCGCACAGACGATCATTCCTCAGTTCTACCCCCTGCATCCGGTCTGGCTGGCAGTCGCTTACGGTCTAGGAGGAATATGGGCTGCCCTCCATATGACGCCCTTATGGGGCATGCTGGGCGTGCTGGCTTTCTACTTTGCTGTACGGGAGGCCTTTGGCCATCGCCTGGCTGCTGTAGCGGCGACCGTGCTGGCTCTCACACCCACTCAGGTCTGGTTTGCCCGGTATCCGACTGCCGAGGTCCTGACCCAGTTCCTTCTGTTTGGCGGCTTGTGGGCTTTTGCCCGATATGTTCGCCAGGGCGAGAGATGGGCAGCCATTCTGGCCGGTCTGGCCCTGGGAGAGGTGATGCTGGCCCGGGTGGACATGTATTTCCTGCTGGGAGTGCTTCCCGTGTATGCGGCCTACCTGCGCTTGCAACGCCGGCTGGACCAACGCTTCTGGCTTCTTGCGATCCCTATGTTGGCTCTGGGAATCCATTCACTTCTTCACGCCGTTTTGCAAGGATGGCCATACCTACACAATGTCTATTTTGCCGGTCGCACGCTCACATATGCCAAGCTGGCTGTGGTGGCAAGTGGGTTGATTCTCCTGGTAATGGCATTTCTTTTTCTCGACCGGCTTGTGCACCGCTTGGGTGGAGTGGCACGCTTTGAGCCTCCCTGGCAGATATTGCTATCTATCGCCGCCGTCGTCCTGGTACTGTTGGCAGCATACGCCTATTTCCTGCGCCCCCTGCAGGCCGATCCTTCACGCGCCGCATCTTACTGGTATGGTGAAAGTACGATTCCCGACGTCGAGCCTTACAATATGGTGCGGCTGGGATGGTATCTATCCCGTCCAGGGCTGGCGCTGGGTGTGTTAGGCATCGCGCTCATCGTGAGTAGAAACGTCAATGGGCGCACGTGGATGATGGTCGGCATCGGCGTTTTCTTTTCACTCCTGTTTATATACCGCACCTTTAACAATCCGCACCACGTGTATGTGATGCGCCGGTATGTGCCCGCCGTCATTCCCACTTTCGCGCTGGGTATGGCGTATACAGTCCTGTATCCTGCGGGATGGGGAAAAGTCGGTCGTGTGCTGGCCGCAGGACTGACCGCGGCTGTAGTTCTCTTGATGCCGTACAAAGGGCAGGTGATGATCCCCCAGGTAGACTATAAGGGAAGCGTTGAGCAATTTCGCGTCTTTGCGAGTTTGATTCCAGAGGATGCTGTGGTATTATTCAACGACGACGAGCCTGTCGGAGCAGCGGGTGTCTTTGGTACGCCCCTGGCTTTTCTTGAGGGGCGCACGGTGTTGGATTTGCGGGAGGAGCACCTGAACTTGGACCGCCTGGATGCTCTCGTGGAGGGTTGGCAGGCAGTGGGAAGGCCAGTGGTCGTCGTGGATGGCTCATCGCCAGTGAGTGGTTTATGCGACCGTTGGCGTTGTCAGGTCAGCAGCACGTTTCAGTTTGACCTGCGCGTTCTAGAACATTCGTATGACCACTGGCCGGTTACCGTCGTGCCCTATCGGCCGGTGCTGACGACTTACATTGTGAAGCAGGTTCATTAGCAGCTCTGAACCTACCCGGAGGTCAATGGATGGTCAAGGGTCTGGATATACCGGATAGTGTGATTGAAATTCACGACCCGGAGATTGATCCGACTCAGATTATGGCGCAAATCCGCGAGCGAATTCGCCAGCGCCGGGAGGCGGTGGGGGAGCCCCAACGGCATTTTCCCTCTTTTGAGGCGGCAGCCTATCCCGGCGAGCCGGAGGGGGAGCATTACGACGCCGACCTGTATTATCACTTGCGCCGCGCCAATGAACGTTATGCCCAGATGGAGGTGGAGCCGTTGCTAGCCCCCTCCTCCATCTCTCAGCTCCCCATACTGGGCCCGCTCTGGCAGCGGCTCCGCCGGGAGGCCCACAACTTGGTGCTGTTCTATCTGAACCGCCTTGCCCGACAGCAAGTCGCCGTGAACCGACATCTGGTGAGCACCCTGAATCGCATGACGGTTCAGTTAGAGGAACAGAGACGGCAGATCCGGGCCCTCCAGGAGGAAGTGCGGAGGCTACGGGGGGAAGACTAATGCGCGTGGCGGTGATCACCCCTCGGTATGGCCCCGAGGTGGTGGGCGGGGCGGAGACGCTGGCCCGCGGCTTTGCCGAAGCGGCGGCCTCAAGGGGATGGGAGGTGGAGGTCTGGACCACCTGCGCCCGCAGCCATTACACTTGGGAAAACCTCCATCCCCCGGGCGCGGAGCGGAGGAACGGCGTGCTCGTCCGCCGGTTCCCGGTGGAGCGCTGGGACCGGGAGCAATGGGCCGATCTGGAGCTCCGGTTGGCCCACCAGGGGTTCCTCCCCTCCGCCGAAGCCTACGCCTGGCTGGAGAGTGGGCCCCACAGCCCTCGCCTCTACGCCTATGTGGCCCGCCATGCCGCGGGCTTTGAAGCCGTGGTGGCTTTGCCTTATGCGACGCCCCTCATCCACTACGCCGCCTGGGCGGCCCCCGAGCGGGTCATCCTCTGGCCCTGTCTCCACGACGAGCCTTACGCCTATTTGGAGCCTGTCTGCCTGTTGCTGGAAAGTGTGTGGGGAGTCGTATTCAACTCGCCGGAGGAAGCAGACCTGGCCGTCCGACGCCTTAACATTCGCCCCCACCAACATGCTGTTCTGGGAGGGGGTGTGTGTTCGCCTCCTGGTGCTTCCCCAAGGCTCTTCTGGAAGAGACTGGGCCGCTTTCTGATGTATGCCGGACGGTTGGAGGAGGGGAAGAACATCCTTCTTCTGTATGATTATGCGCGGCGATATTTTGAGGAGAAAGGGACGATCCGTCTGGTGATAATCGGGACAGGCCCGGTGAAGCCACCTAAACATCCGGCCTTTGTGGATTTGGGATTGGTCTCTGAGGAAGAGAAAGCCGCGCTCTATCGTGCTGCGCTGGCTCTCTGCCAGCCTTCATTGCGGGAGAGTTTCTCCCTGACCATTATGGAATCCTGGCTGGCCGAGCGCCCGGTTCTGGTCCACGAGGATTGTCCGGTCACCTCTGGGCAGGTGCGGCGCAGCCGGGGTGGGCTGTGGTTCCGCACCTACGAGGAGTTTGCGGAGGCCGTGGATTGGCTGTTGACTCATCCCGATCTGGCCACCCGGATGGGGGAGAACGGCAAACGCTACGTGCTCAGCAATTACACATGGGAGGCCGTCCTGAATCATTTTGAGGCGCTGATTCAGCAGTGGAGGGAGACATGACGAAGACGCTCCACCAGTTCATCATCGGAGCAACGCCGGGGGACGCGATTACAGACCACGCCCTTGTGCTTCAACGATGGCTCCGGGAGGCCGGATTGGATTCGGAGATCTACGCCGAAAGCATCCACCCCTCCCTTCTCGGGAAAGTGCGGCCTTATCACGAGTATCGCCCCCGCAGGGTGGGCGAGCTGGGGATCCTCCACCACAGCATCGGGGCTGATCTGGTCGATGCTCTCGTGGATATGGGTGTGTGCTTCCTTCTAATTTACCACAACATCACCCCTCCCGACTTTTTTCAGTTCACAGATCCAATGCTGACGGCTCAGGTGCGGAGGGGGAAGGAACAGCTGGAGCGGCTGCGCGAGCGGACCGTGCTGGCCCTGGGGGACTCGTCGTTCAACGAGCATGAACTGCGCCGGATCGGCTACACCCAGACGGGGGTGCTGCCTCTCGTCCTGGACCCCAGTCGCTACACTCTAGAGCCCAACCCAGATCTGCTGGCCCGCTATCGCAACCGGGGATCGGGGCTGCTGTTCGTGGGACGAATAGTGCCGAACAAGCGGCAGGAGGATTTGATCAGGCTGCTATATTTTTATCGGCGGATCGACCCAACCGCGCGACTCTTTTTGGTGGGTGCTCATTGGGCGCCGGCCTACGTCGAATGGCTGCAGAATCTCTCGACGGAACTAGGTTTAGAGGATGCAGTCATATTTGTGGGTCACGTTTCGCAAGCGGACCTGATCACTTACTATCATCTGGCCGATGTATATGTTTCCATGAGCGAACATGAAGGCTTTGGGAAGCCGCTGATAGAAAGCATGTACCTGGGTGTGCCGGTGGTGGCCTATGCGGCAGCCGCCGTGCCGGAGACGATGGGCGGCGCGGGGGTGCTTTTTCATGTCAAGGATTATGAGGTCCTATCGGAGTTGGTGGATCTCATCGTGAAGGACGGAGCGCTCCGGGAACGGATCATCACCCGCCAGCGGGAACGGGCTCAGGCGTTTCTGGAGCCCAACGTGCGCCGGCGATGGGAGTGTTTCCTAAACATGGCGCTTGGGGGGTAATATGGCTCCCATTCAAGCCCTTGGGCGGATCCTGGATGAGGTGGGACGGTTTGCTTTCTGGGCGCGCTGCCGGCTTGATCACCTTTTCCTCCGCGCAGTTTATCGGGCTTGTCTGAAGCGTGAGCCGGATGAGGTGGGAATGCAATATTATCTGCAAGCGCTTCAGCGTAAAAGTATGAGCCGGATAGGTGTGCTGCAGTCGGTGTTGCGATCCAGCGAATTCCGCTCAGTTCGGGGTCTTCCCGTCCATCCTCTCAATGCGTTGCATCAGGCCAGGATGATGGTCGTCCAGCGACTTCTCCCGCCCGCCCAGATCATTGTGGATCTGGGAGGAGCGGCAAGGGATCATCCTGAAGGCGCTTTGCTGGCAATGGGCTACCCCTATCGCCCTCACCGGGTTATCGTTGTTGACTTGCCCCCCGAGCGGCGGATAGGGACAGGGTGGGAGCATACCCAATCGTTGATCACCGCAGATGGAGTCCATATCTCCTATCACTACGGTTCTATGTCGGACCTTTCCTTCCGGATGGGTGGGAGTGTAGATCTGGTATGGGCCGGCCAGAGTATAGAGCATGTGACAGAAGCAGAGGCCGAAGTAACGTGCCGGGAAGCCTTTCGGGTTTTGAGGCCGGGCGGTTATTTCTGCCTGGATACGCCGAACGCAGTCTTGACGCGCCTGCAATCCCCGAAGGAGATGATTCACCCTGAGCACAAAAAGGAATATTGTGTACATGAAATGGTGGCGCTCTTAGAGCGCGTCGGTTTTCGGGTGTTGGAAGGGAAGGGGATCTGCCCGATGCCCCATAGTCTGCAAACGGGCATCTTTGACCAGGCAGAGATCACTCGTAATATTGGCTTTAGTGATCGGCCGGAAGAAGGTTATCTCTTTTTCCTCAAAGCCATTAAGCCCGGCTGATGCTTTCTCTTCGGAGAATTCAGGGTGACTGAACAATTGCCCCCCAAGTATACCCTATGGTGGGTTAAAGTGCGAATTTTACCTTAATGCGGTATTACTTTTTGAGTGATCAGGATGCCCTATCCCGACCCCAAATCGGGCTCTTTCAGCAGTATGGTATTCGCTACCTCTTCCTCCACATGTACGGGGAGAAAGAGAGAGAAATGTGGATCACGATGCAGAACAATCCGGCGTTCCGGCCGGTGGGCTGTTGGGATCCCTTGCCGGGGCCGAATCCTTGGCCCTATCCTATCTGTGTGGCTGAGGTGGCCGCGGCGCAGGAGCCGATCCGGGTTCTACTGAGCGATGGCTGGTCTGGGCAGGAAGATTGGGGGGTCTGGGCGGAGGGAACCCGGTCCACAGCCGGTTGGATCGCCGACGCCCAACGAGATTACTCTCTGCAAATTGGCGCTTTCCCACTATGTGTCCCGGGCCAGCGCCAGCGGATCTCGATAAAAGTGAACGGGCAGGAGATTGGCGCTTATCAATGGGAAGAGTGCGAACTTTGGGAAGGGGAGAGGCCGATCCCCGGCTCTGTAGTCAGGATTGGCTGGAACGAGATTACCTTTGAATACGCCTATGCCTTCAGCCCTGCAGAGGTCACCCGTGGGCAGAACCCCGATCCTCGCGTATTATCTGTCGGGTTCACAAAATTGGAGGTGATCAAGTGAAATTCTATAGGGGGTTGATAATAGGGTTGTACTTGAGCATCGCCCTGAGCGCGGCTGGGCCGATGGTCATTACGCTACAGGGAGAGCATACGGTATACCCGGCCTATATGTCGCCACGCTGGAACTGCCAATTGTCTGGCGGCCGGATTGAGGATTCATCGCCGACTCTCTACAACCTAGACGACGACGGCAAATTGGAGATTATTATCGGGACCACGAAAAACGGTGCTTCGCCCGTCCTGGCCGTTTTAGAAGACGACGGCACGATTAAATGGAGCGTTACTCTGGCTGATCCAATGAACTCATCGCCTGCTGTGGCGGATATCAGTTACCCACCAGATGGGATAGCGGAGATCATTGTCACCACGGGCGGCGACGTGACCCGATGCCGGGGTTCAATCATTGCTTATAACCGCAACGGCGTGCAGTTATGGAAATACGACACCAACGATGCGCAGGGAACTGGCACCCCTTGTGGCAACTGGTCTTCTCCCACTATCGGCGATCTGAACGGCGACGGGGATATGGAGATCGTCTTCGGCTCCTGGGATCGCAACATTTATATGCTCAACCACCTGGGTCAATACCAGTGGCACTATCATGTCGCCGATACCGTCTGGTCCACCGCGGCCCTGGCAGACCTGGATCGGGACGGTGATCTGGAGATCATCATCGGCACCGACATCACCGGCGGAGGGGTGTTGCCCGACGGGTATCGCCCCACCGATGGCGGATTTGTGCTGATTCTGGATAAGGACGGCCGCAAACTGGCGCGCCGTCAGATGAATGAGGCCATTTTCTCCTCTCCCGCCGTGGGAGATGCGGATGGGGACGGGCGGCTGGAGATTTTCGTGGGCACCGGGATGTACTGGTATCTGCATGGGAGGTATACGCAACCGTATGTCTATGGCTTTCGGGTGAATATGGCGGGGCCGGAGTGGGTGCTGGAGGACCTGCCGGGCTGGCCGCGCCCCGTGGCCTATCCAGGGATGAGTTCCCCGGCCCTGGCGGACCTGGATAGCGATGGCGATCTGGAGATCATTATCGGCACAGGCTACCATGGAATGAGCGAACCAGGGCAGTGTCCCCCTACGTGCTATGGCGCGGTATACGCCTGGCACCATGACGGTTCTCCAGTATCCGGGTTCCCAATGTGGCCGAAGGATTATATGAACAAGAACGGCTTTATCCGCTCTTCCCCAACCGTAGCCGATGTAGATGGCGATGGACAATTGGAGATCCTGGTGGCGATGAACTGGGATGTCATTGTGATCGGCAGCAATGGTCAGCAGGAGAACATATTACATACAACCTACTCCCTTTTTGCCTCACCAGCCGTCGGCGATCTGGATAACGATGGCAAAACGGATGTGGTGATTGGCGGATCGGCATATCACAGTTCTAGCCACGGTCACGTGTATGCCTTTACCTTCGGTCCCAACAGTTATAATTCGGCCCTCCGTCCCTGGCCTATGTTCCATCGCGATTCGCGACACACCGGGTATTATCCCCTACCGCCACGGCTGAGCGTTTCTCCTGCCTCGCTATATGTGCTTCACCAATACGGGAGCGGAAACAGCGAGAGAGCCCATTTGAGGCTGCGCAATCTCGGCGACGGTGTATTTAACTGGGCGGTTGCTTCTAAGCCACTCACCGTGATGGTTACACCGCTATCAGGGACGGTTTTCTACACCTCCACCGTTCCGCTGACCGTCACGGTGTCCACTACGGGCTACAATACCGGCACTTACTCGCTGGGGAACATCGTATTTACAGGGACCAGTGGGGGAAGTCCCGTGATGGATAGTCCGGTTAACATTCCGGTTACACTATACGTCGGTCAGGTATACCGGGTGCATTTGCCGATCATCCTGCGTTCGGCGCCATAACGAGATGCACATCCTCCACATCCTTCAGCGCTACTGGCCGGCCCGGGGAGGGGCGGAGACCCACTTTCAC
>ERZ1685331.82-NODE-82-length-30289-cov-19.818449_pt1 | contig 30289 bp, 22 predicted proteins | sample MGYA00580194_ERZ1685331 | MGnify/ENA primary metagenome ERZ1685331 (study PRJEB41501, sample SAMN08275520) | hot springs metagenome | biome: alkaline hot spring; material: microbial mat | place: Russia: Ush-Beldyr | collected 2015-07 | depth 0.5 m m ...
GTTCTCAGTTCTCAGTTCTCGGTTCTCGGTTCTCGGTTCTCAGTTCTCAGTTCTCAGTTCTCGGTTCTCGGTTCTCAGTTCTCAGTTCTCGGTTCTCGGTTCCTGGTTGATTTGACAAACCCGTGTGTCTTGCGTATGATTCACATGTTCATCACGGGGCGTGGCGCAGCCTGGTAGCGCACAGCGTTTGGGACGCTGGGGTCGTGGGTTCGAATCCCTCCGCCCCGACCATAACCTTGGAGTTTTCCTCGCTTAAGCCCGCGCGTGCGGGTCATGCTAGTTTACCCCAAAACTGCATCCAACCGACGTTTTCCATCGTATAATAGAGCGAATGGGAGTTTGCGCCTCAGATCGCTGGGGCGGGATTGATGTGCTCTTTATCTTTTTTGATTATTGACAAGGCAAGCGCCCTGAGTGTATGATTATGTCGGGTTCTTGTCATCAAGAGCCTGGTGGGTTCGTCGCCCCCTTACATGAGCACAAGCGCTCGACCAGGCTCGTTGGGCGCGCCTGATACAGGATACGAAGAGGGCGCGGCTCCTCCCGGCATATTGGAGGGGCCGCGCTGTGTCTCTCTAGATGGAGTTGCGCCATGAGCCGAATGATGCAGGAGCAGCATCCGTGGGATGAACTTGATGAGCGCCAGGAGATCGTCAATGAGGACGATACGGCGCCCGTAACAGATATTGACGATATCGCTGCCGAGACCCTGGAGGAAACGCTGGAGCCGGATTCGACGCTCGATTCGATCCAGCACTACCTGCAGGAGATTGGCCGCGTGCCGCTGCTGACGGCTGCGGAAGAGATCGAACTTGCCGAGCGTATGGAGCGCGGTGGCGCCGCCGAACGTCGCCTGGCGTCGGCGGAAGATCTCAGCCTGCAGTTGCGTCAGGCGCTGCTCGCCGATGTGGCCGCCGGTCAGGAAGCGCGCCGCCATCTGATCCAGGCGAACCTGCGCCTGGTGGTGAGTATTGCCAAGAAGTATGTCGGTCGCGGGCTCTCGCTGCTCGACCTCATCCAGGAAGGCAACATCGGCCTGATGCGCGCCGTCGAGAAGTTCGACTACCGCAAAGGGAATCGCTTCTCGACGTATGCCACCTGGTGGATCCGCCAGGCGGTGACCCGCGCGATCGCCGAGCAGGGGCGCACCATCCGCCTGCCGGTGCACATGAGCGAGTCGGTCGGGCAGGTCAAGCGTGCGGCCGATCGCCTGGCGCAGGCGCTGGAGCGGCAGCCGACGCCTGAGGAGATTGCAACCGCGCTCGGTCAGCCGACCGAGCGAATTGAGCGCGTGCTCGAAGCGTCGCGTCGCCCGGTGTCGCTCGAGACGCCGGTTGGCGAGGATGGCGAGCATACCCTTGGCGATTTCTTGCAGGATAGCGAGCTGCCCACGCCGGTCGAGGCGGCATCGCATCAATTGCTCCGGCGCGATCTTGCCGCTGCGCTCGATCGCCTGAATGAGCGCGAACGGCGGATCATCGATCTGCGCTATGGGCTGGTGGACGGGCAGCGCCGCACCCTCGAGGAAGTCGGTCGGGTGCTGGGGATGACCCGTGAGCGCGCACGCCAGATCGAGGCGGAAGCGCTGCGCCGCCTGCGCGCGCCCGACGTGGGACTCCACCTGCGTGATTACCTGGAGTAGAGACGGCTTTTCCTTCGCACCCCCCTTCCGCACTGCGGAAGGGGGCTTTCTTGTAACGTGGCGATGGGCAGTGTACCGCATCGCCCCTACCTTTCATCTTTCATCCCTAACCTTCGGGCGCTCCAACCCTGTTCTTCCGCCCAAAATGCGCGCTGCGCCACAATGAACAGGACGATAATCGGCGCCGTCATGATCGTTGCTCCCGCCATAAGCAGCGACCAGTTGGTGATGTCCATCTGCTGGAGTATCCGCAGTCCAACCGGGAGGGTGTAGCGCGACTCGGATTTGAGGTAGAGAAGTGGATTGATAAAATCGCTCCAGTATTGCACAAACGTAAGCACGCTCACCGCGCCGGTCGCGGGGCGTGCCAGCGGCATGGCAATGCGCGACCAGACGGAGAGCGCACCCAGACCGTCAAGACGCGCCGACTCGATAACTTCAGTCGGGACGCGGCGAAAACTCCAATAGAAGATCAGCACAAACAGCGGACTCGACCCCATCCACACCGGCGTGAGGAGCGCAGCGTAGGTGTCGATCAGGCGCAGTTCGTTCAACACCAGAAAGCGCGGCAGCCAGAGCGCCGTGATCGGCGTCATGCGCACAATGATGGCGCATACAATGAGTGCATTGCGCATGCCTTCCGGCAATTGCGCTATGGCAAACCCTGCCCATGATGCAACGATGACGGTGAGCGGAACCGCCAGCGCCGCGACGATCATCGAGTTGAGCAGATAGCGTTCGAGCGGGAGCAGGTCGAAGAGGCGCAGGTAGTTCGACCACTCGAATGACTCGGGGAGCCAATCGAACGCGGATGACGGCGGCGCGCCAGGAGGACGGAGCGATGCCATGATCACCCAGAATGCCGGCGCCGCGAAAACGAACGCGACACACAGCGCCGCCAGGTGAAACCATGCACGGCGCCAGACAGAACGTTCAAACCGCGTCATCGTACCCCCAGCCGCCGAGCATGCGCCAGACCAGCACAATCAGCACACCAACGCCAGCGAAGAGCGTCGCCGTCATTGCCGCACCCTCCCCGAAACGAAAACGATCAAATGCGGTCTGGTACGTCAGCAATGGTAGAAAGAGGGTTGCATAGTACGGACCGCCGCCGGTCATGATCAGCGCAGGCGTGAATGTGTTCTGCGCGCTGGCAATCATGTCTCGAATGATAATCAGCAGCAGCCAGGGCATGATCAACGGCAATGTCACATGCCGAAAGGTCGCCAGCCGTCCGGCGCCATCGATTGCCGCAGCATCGTAGTACTCCTCGGGGATATGTCGCAACCCGGCGATCAGTACGACAAACCCTTCGCCAATCTGGAAGAGCGCGGCAAATGCCAGCGCTGGCAGAGCAGTGCGCGGATCGACCAGCCAGGCTGTCGCAGGGAGGCTGAAGATGGCAAGGATCAGGTTAAGCGGCCCATAGACCGGATTGAGAATCCAGAGCCAGATCAGCGCATACGCCACCCCCGGCACAACGGTCGGCAGATAGACGGCGGCGCGGTACAGGCGAACGCCGCGCCGCGAACGGTGCAACAACAGCGCCAGTCCCAACGTGATCAGGGTGCGCAGCGGCACGGTCAGCGCCAGGAACGTCAATGAATTCACCACCGCGCGCCAGAAGAGGTCGTCGCTCATCAACTGACGATAATTCTGCAGGCCACGCCACACCGGCGGCGAAAGACCGTCGTAGGCGGTGAACCCTAGAGCGAATGACAACCCTGCCGGTATGATCACCAGTACGACGATACCGGTGACGAATGGCAGGAGCAGCAGGTAGAGCGAAAGTCGGTAGCGCGTCTGATAGTGCATGTCGGTCCGTCGCTTATGGAATGCAGAGCGATGATGATACTTTTCTCATCTCCGCCAGCGCTTTCGTCATCGCTTTGTTTGCTGGACGCTGTAGCATGGAGATGGCAACATATGCGCACTGAAGAGGACATGAGACAGGTGCTGAATAGCATACCGTTTGTAAGACCGCTGACTCTCTTCGTTGTTGGTGGTGTTCTGGGAACGCTGGTCTCCTACGATCTGGCATTGAGCTGGGCGTGGCTGGCGCCGATGCTGCTGGGAGTGCATTTATACCTTGGCATTGTGACGGCGCTGCGCCACCGACTGATGATCGTCGCCATGATTCTGGCATTCTGGAGCATCGGCTACAGCGCCATGCTGGCGGCTCAGTATCGTCACCTGGGGTTCAGCGAGAAACTGGAGGTTGCTGCCCGGCTTGGGCGGCTGCTCAGTGCACCGTTTCCAGATGTGACGCCGGTGTTCATCGATGCCAATGCTGCGGCATCGTTCCTGGCGCCAGCCATACCGCTCATTGCCGGGCTGGTATGGAGCACACGCGGCGCATATCGCGCGGCGTGGGGCATTGCTGCCAGTGTTGTCGCTCTTGGTTTGCTGCTCACTTCCTCACGTGGCGCGCTCGTTGCGCTGGCGGCGGCAAGCATCCTCTGGCTCCTGGTGCGTGTGCAGGCATGTGCGCACCGACCCGGCGTCCGTCTGCCGCCGTTTGCCCGGCGGCGCGCTCTCATCACAGGTGCGGCTGTTGCTGGTATCATCGCCAGCAGCATGGTGCTGGTTCAGCATCCGCTGGCGCAGGACGCCTTCGCCTCGGCGATGCTGCGCGCCGCGGATCGGCTGGCGGTCTACCGCAACAGTCTGTTTCTGGCGCTCGATTTTCCGTTCAGCGGCATTGGACCGGGGACGGTGTTCGGGCAGATGTATTCGCGCTTTCAGTTGCTGATCATTCCGACGTACATCGGCTATGCGCACAATCTGTTTCTCGGCGTCTGGCTGGCGCAGGGCATCATCGGTCTGATCGGCTTCTTCTGGTTAGTCATTGCCTCATTGCGCCGCATTGCGCCACTGATCCACGCGCAATCGCCGCTCGTGCAGGGCGCAGCGATCGGGTGCGTTGCGCTCCTGCTCCACGGGCTGACCGACGCACCGCAGTACGACACCTCCTGGGCAACCATGATCCTGGCGTTTGGTCTCTTCGGCATCACCGCCGCCACACGTCCATCTGATACACCGGCGCACGCTGTTGAGTCTGCGCCACAACGCCGCCCCCTCCGCTCGTGGGCAATCGCTGCCGCGAGCATCATCGCGCTGGCAGTGAGCGCGCCACACCTGGCTGCTGCGGGCGCAGGCAACTATGCCGTCTGGCTTCAATCGCGCGCCATGCTTGCCGGGGGGCTAACCCACGAGGAACGCAGCGCCCTCATGCGCGAGTCGGTCGTCTGGGTCAACCACGGGCTGCGGATGGCGCCAGACTCGCCGCTCATTCAGAAGCGGCTGGGTATGCTGGCGCTCGATCTGGGCGACTATCCGCGCGCGATCAACGCCCTCGAGCGCGCCCAAACGTTGCTTGCCAATGATCAGGCGACCTGCAAGGCGCTGGGTATGGCATATGTGTGGAATGGCGACCCCGACTATGGCGCCGAAATCCTGGCGCATCTCGACGATGCCGATGAAGTGCGCGAGGAACTGGGCATCTGGGTCTACGCCTGGCAGGACCGGGGACGCGACGACCTCGCCGCCTACGCGCAGCGCGCCGCGCAGGCAATGGCGACAATTCACTGAGATCTCGATCACGTTTACGATTGCGATGAATCCCTTCAGGCGATAGGGTCAATTCGCAGCGCCCCTACAGCAGACTCTTCAGCTCTTCAGCCGCCTTGCGCGTCATCCCTGGCACAGCGGCGATTTCATCGACGGTTGCGTTGCGAATGCCGTCGAGCGAGCCGAAGCGTTTGAGCAGCAACTGACGCCGTTTCGGTCCGATGCCGGGGATTTCTTCCAGGCGCGACGCAGTCGCCGATTTGCTGCGCAGTTTGCGGTGGTAATCCTTGGCGAAACGATCCGCCTCTTCATCGATCTGCCGGATGAGGCGCAGCGCAGCGCTATCGCGCTCGAGGACGATGAGATCGCTCGCGCCAGGCGTCAGCAGGTCGAAGCGGTCACGATTCGGACCCTTGACCACCCCGACCACCGGAATGTGGTCGAAGCGCAATTCGCGCAGCACGTGCAATGCGCCGTTCACCTGACCGATACCGCCATCGATCAGGATAAGGTCTGGCAGTTCCGCCCACGTTTCCTGGCGTTCGATGTCGGCGTGGGACCCTGGCGCATCGCTCTTTTCCGTCTCTTCCTGATCCCCGGGGTCGGTCTGACCGTTGACGGCGCCGGTCGCCTGCCGATTCTCCGCCGATTGCTCCTCCTCGCCGATGACCATGGCGGCGCGCCGGAAACGCCGCAGCAACACCTCCTGGATCGAGGCGACGTCGTTCGCGCCCTCGACGGTTTTGATCTTGAACTTGCGGTAGCGGCTCTTCTTTGGCGCGCCATGCTCGAAGACGACCATCGCCCCAACCGAATGGCTGCCCTGGGTATTGGAAACATCAAAGCATTCGATGCGCGCCGGCAGCACGCTCAAACCGAGCAGATCGCGCACTTCGGCCAGCCCTGCCACGGCGCGTTGCTCGCTGTTGAGCCATTGCAGGCGGAGTTCGTCGAGTTTCTGGCGGGCATTCTGTTCGGCAAGTTCGACGAGGCGGCGCTTTTCGCCGCGCTGAGGTGTGTGCAGCGCAATCTTGCGCCCCGCCTTTTGCGCCAGCCACTGCTCGATGATTGCCGGATCGTCGAGCGGCGCGGGCAGCAGCAGCGTCGTCGGGAGTTCGGCGGCTGCGTCGTAGAACTGGGTCAGGAACGAGGCGAGCAGGTCTTCGCTGCGCTCCCCCTCGGCGTTTTGCAGCGGAAACGACTCGGCGCTGACCAACTTCCCGGCGCGAATGCACAGCACCTGGACGACCGCCATGCCCTCCTCGCGCGCCAGCCCGATGACATCCTGGTCGGCGTCGTCGTGGCGCAGCACCTGCTGGCGCTGACTGATGAGTTCGATGTCGCGAATGCTGTCGCGCAGCCGCGCAGCGCGCTCGAAGTCGAGCCGTTCCGCCGCCTCTTCCATCTGGCGCCGCAATGTTTTCACCACCAGGTCGCTCTTCCCTTCGAGAAAACGGCAAACCAACTCCACCGTCGCGCGATATTCGTTCTGGTTGACCAGACCTGGCACGCACGGACCCAGGCAGCGCTTGATGTCGTAGTACAGGCATGGTTTGCCAAGCCGCCGGTGACGGTTGAACTTATCGTCGGGGCAGCGCGACGGCGGACGGAAGGCGAACAGTCGGTTGAGCTGGTCGAGGGTGCGGTAGACGGCGCCGGCGCTGGAGTAGGGACCAAAGTAGCGCGCACCCTCTTCCCAGCGCGGGTTGCGCGTCGCAAAAATGCGGGGCCACGGCTCATGCAGCGTCACCTTGATATACGGGTAACTCTTGTCATCCTTCAGCATGACATTGAAGCGCGGACGGTGCTGCTTGATGAGGGTCATCTCGAGCAGCAGCGCTTCGAGTTCGGTGGACGTGACAATCACCTGGAAATCGGCGATCTGAGCGACAAGACGCGCCGTTTTACCGTAGAAATCGCCGGTGTGGGTGAAGTAGGAACGCATGCGGTCACGCAGCCGCTTGCTCTTGCCGATGTAGATAATCTTCCCTTGAGCGTTTTTCCAGAGATACACGCCGGGCGCGAGCGGCACGGCGTGTAACCGCTCTTCAAACGCGACGGGATCGGCAATCGACGTGTGGGTGAGGTCGGGCATGGCTCTATTATACCATTTCCCAACATGACGAATCGCCAGGCAAAAAGTGGTACAATCGCAGATGCACTTCGAACGTCTCTCAGGATAACCATACTATCACGGAAGGACGGAGCCATGTCCAGCGACCTCAAACGCCGCAGTCGCACGATTACCGATGGGCGCACCCGCGCCGGGGCGCGCGCGATGCTCAAGGCAATCGGCTTCACCGATGAAGACCTGGCGAAGCCGATTATCGGGATTGCCAATACCTGGATCGAGACGATGCCGTGCAACATCAACCTGCGCGCGCTGGCGGCGCGCGTCAAGGAGGGGGTGCGCGCGGCAGGCGGCACACCGATGGAGTTCAACACGGTCGCCATTGCCGATGGCGTCACGATGGGCACCGAAGGAATGAAAGCGTCGCTGATCAGCCGCGACCTGATCGCCGACTCGATCGAACTGATGGGACGCGGCTATATGTTCGATGCGATCATTGCGCTGGTGGCGTGCGACAAGACGATCCCCGGCGCGGCGATGGGGTTGACGCGCCTGAACATCCCTGGTTTTCTGCTCTACGGCGGCTCGATTGCTCCCGGTCACTGGCGCGGCAAAGAGATCACGATTCAGCACGTGTACGAGGCGATTGGCGCAGTCGCAGCAGGCAAAATGACCGATGAGGAACTGAAGGAGATCGAGGACGCGGCGTGCCCTGGTCCGGGGGCGTGCGGCGGCCAGTACACTGCCAACACGATGGCGACAATCATGGAGATCATCGGGTTGTCACCCATTGGCACGGCAGCAGTGCCGGCTGCCGACCCGCGCAAAGACTCGGTCGGCTATCGCGCCGGTCAGTTGATCATGGATGTGTTGCAGCGCGACCTGAAGCCGCGCGATATTCTGACGCGCGCCGCGTTCGAGAATGCGATCGCCAGTGTGGCGCTGACCGGCGGTTCGACCAATGCGGTGCTCCATCTGCTGGCGCTGGCGCGTGAGGCTGGCGTGCCCCTGACGCTCGACGATTTCGACGCAATCAGCCGCCGTACCCCGCTCTGCTGCGACCTGATGCCGAGCGGTACGTACTCTGCCATTCATGTCGATCAGGCTGGCGGCATTCAGGTGATCGCCAAACGGCTCGTCGATGGCGGCTTTGCCCACGGCGATGCGATCACCGTCACCGGGCGCACGCTGGCGGAAGAGGCGGCGGATGCCGTCGAAACGCCCGGTCAGGATGTGATCCGTCCGCTCGATAATCCGATCAAGCCGACCGGTGGGTTGCTGGTGCTGCGCGGCAACCTGGCGCCTGAAGGTTCGGTCGTTAAGCTGTTTGGCTACGAACGCACCTATCATCGCGGTCCGGCGCGGGTCTTCGACAGCGAAGAGGCGGCAATGGCCGCGATCGTCAGCGGTGAAATCCGACCAGATGACATTGTTGTTATCCGCTACGAGGGTCCGCGCGGCGGTCCCGGCATGCGCGAGATGCTCGGCGTGACCTCGGCAATCGTTGGCGCCGGTCTCGGTCAGTCAGTGTCGCTCATTACCGACGGGCGCTTCAGCGGTGCGACACGCGGCGTGATGATCGGGCACGTGGCGCCAGAGGCGGCGCGCGGCGGACCGCTTGCGATTGTGCAAGAGGGGGACGAAATCGAGATCAACCTGGACGAGCGCCGCGTCGATCTGCTGATCTCAGAAGAGGAGATCGCCGACCGGTTGCTCGCCTGGCAGCCGCCGACGCCGCGCTTCGCATGGGGCGTCATGGCGCGCTACAGCGCGCTGGTCTCATCGGCGTCGGAAGGCGCAGTGCTGATGACGCCGTAACCAGGAGTTCTTTGGTATCCTTCCCCTCCGATTGTGCCAGGGGCTAATCGTTGGGGCGAGTCTGAGACCCGCCCCAACCAGGAGTTCTTTCATGTCCTCCCCCACCGATTTCACCGGGCTGCTCGAATGGCGTTGCATTGGACCGTTCCGTGGCGGGCGGGTGGTCGCCGTCGCGGGAGATCCGCGTGATATTGGAACCTTCTATTTCGGCGCGTGCGCTGGCGGCGTCTGGAAAACGGTCGATGGCGGCACGTACTGGGAGTGCGTCTCTGACGGCTTCTTCAACACTGCCGCTATCGGCGCGCTCGCTGTTTCCGACTCCGATCCCAACGTTATCTACGCTGGAACAGGCGAAACGACGATCCGAATCGATGTGTCGCATGGCGATGGGGTCTACAAAAGTGCTGACGCTGGCAAAACGTGGGCACACGTCGGTCTGGCGGATACGCGCTTCATCGGCAAAATTCGCATCCACCCGCACAACCCGGATATCGTCTGGGTTGCGGCGCTCGGGCATGCGTTCGGTCCAAACGATGAACGCGGCGTCTTCAAGAGCGTCGATGGCGGGGCGACGTGGCGAAAGGTGTTGTTCAAGAGCAACAGGGCGGGCGCCGTTGATCTCTCGCTCGATCCGAATAATCCGCGCATCCTGTATGCCGCCGTATGGGAAGCCTACCGCAATTTCTGGCAGATCTCCTCGGGTGGACCAGAGAGCAGCCTGTGGATGAGCTATGACGGCGGTGAGACCTGGATCGATATCACCGATCGTCCGGGACTGCCAAAGGGGCTGAAAGGCAAAATGGCGGTTGCTGCCTCACCGGCGCAAGCCGGGCGCGTCTGGGCATTGATCGAGCACGCGAAAGAAGGCGGTCTCTACCGCTCCGACAACTATGGCGACACGTGGGAGAAAGTTTCTGACAACCAGAACCTGATCTCGCGCGCCTGGTACTACGTGCACCTGACGCCCGATCCGCTCGATGCCGAAACCATCTGGGTCAATAATCTCAGCCTGTGGAAATCGACCGATGGCGGGCGCACGTTTGTCGAGGTGGCGACACCCCATGGCGACAACCACGATCTCTGGATCGATCCGCGCAACAACCGGCGCATGATCCAGGGGAACGATGGCGGCGCGTGCGTCTCGTTCAACGGCGGTGCATCCTGGTCGAGCATCCACAATCAGCCGACGGCGCAGTTCTACCATCTGGCAGTGGACAACCGCAAACCGTATGTCGTCTACGGCACGCAGCAGGATAACACCAGCATCGCCGTACCGAGTCGCAGCCGGCATGGCGGCATTCTGTGGGGCGACTGCTGGATCGCCGGTACGGGGGAGAGCGGCTACATTGCCGTGCGTCCCGACAATCCGGACATCGTCTACGTCGGCGCTATCGGGTCGTCACCTGGCGGCGGCAACTGTTTACAGCGGTACGATCATAGCGTCCGGCAGATTCGCCTGATCACCACCTGGCCCGAATATATGGGCGGGTATGGCGCAATCGATCATAAGTATCGTTTTGCCTGGACCTATCCGATTGTCATTTCGCCACACGATCCGAATACGCTCTACATCGGCGGAAACATGATCTTCCGCACCACCGACGAAGGGCAGACGTGGGAGGCGATCAGTCCCGACCTGACGCGCGCCGATCCGACGACGCTGCAACCGACCGGCGGACCGATCAACCGCGACTCAATTGGCGCCGAGGTGTATGCGACGGTGTTTGCCTTTATCGAGTCGCCGCACGAACGCGGCGTCTTCTGGGCAGGCTCCGACGATGGATTGATCCATCTCTCACGCGACAGCGGCGCAACCTGGCAGAACGTCACTCCGCCCGATCTGCCGGCGTGGACGCTGATCAGTTGCATTGAACCTTCACCCTTCGACCCGGCGACAGTCTATGTCGCGGCGACGCGCTACAAACTCGACGACTACCAGCCATACCTGTACAAAACGATCGATTACGGCGCGACCTGGCAGCGGATCAACACCGGAATTCCGGCACACGATTTCACCCGCGTTGTGCGCGCCGATCCGGTGCGTCAGGGATTGCTGTTTGCCGGCACGGAGACCGGGCTATACCTCTCTTTCGACGATGGCGCATCGTGGACGCGCTTCATGCTCAATCTGCCAGTGGCGCCGATCCACGACATCCTGATCAAAGACAGCGATCTGATCGTTGGCACGCACGGTCGCTCGATCTGGATCCTCGATGACATCACGCCGCTGCGGACGATGACTGCAGAGATTGCCGAATCCTCAGCGTACCTGTTCGCACCGCGCACCACCGAGCGCATCCTGCCCGGCATCGACTGGACAGGCAACAACCCTGGCAAGGAATACCTGACAGTCACCGGCGGCGCATTTGTCAACGAGAAGCAGCCGGACGGAACGATGAAACGGCGCTACCTCGATGTGGGACAGAACCCGCCACGCGGGGTCATCGTAACGTACCATTTGAAGGAGACGCCCGCCGCGCCGATAACGCTGAGTTTCCACGACACGCAGGGCAATCTGGTGCGGCGTTTCCGCAGTAAACCGCCGGAGAGCGCCGAAGCGCCAGCAGACGGCGAAAAGAAGGACGACAAAGAGCCAAAGATTCCGGCAAAAGCGGGATGGAACCGTTTCGTCTGGGATATGCGCCACGCGCCGGCGCCGCAGATCGAAGGGAAAGATCCGCCAGCCGAGATGGTCATCGAAGGTCCGTTTGTGGCGCCCGGAACCTTCCGTGTGACGTTGACGGTTGGCGACGCCGAAGTGACGCAGCAATTCGTCATCGTCCAGGATCCGCAATCAACCGCCACGCAAGCCGACCTGGAAGCGCAACACGACCTGGCTATGCGCATTCACCGGATGATCGGCACGACCGTGCGCACGATCAACCGCATGCGCGACCTGCGCGCCCAACTCGACGGATGGACAAAGCGCATCGAAACGCTGCCCGACGGCGCCCCCATTGCAGCCCAGGCAAAGGCGCTGCGGGAAAAGGTGCTGGAGATCGAGAAACACCTTCTGGTTCCCGATCTGCGCCCCGGCTGGGCGGACAACCTCAACCAGGGGGTGCGGTTGCTGGAAAAACTGGTCAACCTGGCGGAGGTGGTTCACCTGGGTGGCTACCGCCCAACCAACGCGGCAGAGGACGTGTTCCGCGATCTTTCGGCACGCATCAGTGCGCAGATAGCACACTTCGATGCCCTGGTCGAGAGCGACCTCCCGGCGCTGAACGCCGCGATTGCGCAGGCAGGCTTTGCAGCAGTCACACCGCTTCGAAGTGCATAATTAATCGGCGTTGGGGCAGGTCTGAGACCTGCCCCAACCGGGCGCAGACCTGCCCCGACGGGTTCAATCTCTTTCCGCCCACAACTCCATAACCCCATCAGGACCCGCAATGACCGCCAGCGACGCCATGCCAAGGAATAGCCCGTGCGCCACCACCCCCGGAATGGCGCTGATCGAAGCTGCGAGCGCCTCTGGATCGGCGATCACGCCAAAGTGGCAATCGAGGATCAGGTGACCCTCATCGGTCACAAACGGCGCACCGCTGCGATCGCGGCGCAGCGTTGGCTCCCCGCCGAGCGCCATCAGCCGACGCACGCAGAGCGGCATCCCGAACGCTACTACTTCGACGGGAAGCGGTGATCGCTCCCCCAGGCGGGAGACGCGCTTGCTGACGCTTGCCATGACGATGAACCGTTCTGCCGATGCTGCGACAATCTTTTCGCGCAGCATCGCCCCGCCCAACCCTTTGATCAAGCGCAGCTGCGGGTCGATTTCATCGGCGCCGTCCAGCGCCAGATCAAGGGACGGATGTTGATCGAGCGTTGTCAGCGGGATGCCCAATTCACGCGCGAGCGCCGCAGTCTGCTCCGACGTCGGCACACCAGCGATCCGTTGCAAACGCCCTGCAACCAGGCGCTCTGCAAGCCCACGCAGCATGAAGGAAGCCGTCGAGCCGGTACCCAGGCCAATCGCCATGCCGTTCTCGACGTAGTCGAGCGCGCGTTCCGCGGCGCGCTGACGGTAGAGATGGTCGTCCACGTTGTCTCCTGTTATTCCCGCGATACCACAATGCGAAGGCGCTGCGACTGGTGCAGCGTACAGATCAGTTCATAGGTTCCGGGATTGTAGTAGCGCTGTTCAAATTGCTGACCCGGATCGATCCTGAAGGGTCCAACCTGGATCGGCTGCGCATCCTCATTACGGATCACGAGCGTATCTTTGCCCCGCAGCGACAGTTCGATAGTCTGTGGCAGAATCTCGAGTTGTTCGCCAGCCGCAAGACGCGCCACGCTGCCCGGCGGCACTGTGAAGACCAGATACCGTTCTGCGTTGCGCCGCTGGTTCTCGTACCAGATGCCCGAACCCGCAACACCAATCAGCACAAGCGCCACGATCACCAGCGCCACACGATGGACCGACCCCATGACTCAGGCGCCTCCACGCCGCACAAGGTAGCGCAGGTCGCTGACGATGTCATCGACCGGCATCCCGTGGGTGAAGAGCAGACGCCAGCGTCCGGCGGCGTCGATGACATAAATGAACGTCGAATGGTCAATCGTGTAGCCAAGCGCCGATCCGGGCAGGTCGCGCCGCATATAGGTGACGCCGTAATCCTTGACGACCGGGTCGAGTTCTGTTTCGCTGCCACGCACTCCGATGAACGTCGGGTCGAACGCCGTGACATACCGCTTCAGACGTTGCGGCGTATCGCGGTCTGGATCGAGCGAGACGAAGATCCCCTGCACCTTCTCGGCGTCAGCGCCCAATTTGCGGCGCGCCGCCGCCATGTCGGAAAGCGCAGCCGGGCACATGTCGGGGCAGTTGGTGAAGCCAAAGTACAGGATAACCACCTTGCCGCGGTGATCGCTCAGATGAAATGGTCTGCCATCAAAATCGGTCAGGGTAAAATCAGGCGCCTCTTTGGGCGGATCAAGCGTCACGCCGCGAAACTCATACCTGCCACACGCGCTGACGATGACCACAAACGCGATCAACATTAGCATTCGAAAACCACGCAGCATGATTGTCCTTTCCAGAACGCTGAATTGTCAGCGTTGCACGGCATTTTTCGCAACTACTGCATTAGTATACCACACGGTGAACGTGGCGCGGATGGCATTGTCTGCCATAGGGGTTCTGGCATGATTGTCAGCCGGGTTACGAGCGCAGTTAGCGTCCTATTGGCACGGTGCACACCCAAACATGAGGAACGAACCTGGCAAGCCGGCTCACGTAAGGGTGGGCGGAGACCTGCTCTTACGGCGTCCGAGATCAGGATGACAGGTCGGGCAGCGGTGCGTGCGGCGCTTGCGGTTAACTCATGACTGCACCCTTTGCCAGGACTGTACCCGGCGTATGGTTTCCGACCTGATACATGTCGTGTATCATGGTATCATTATCACACGCATTCTGAAACATCTGGAGGACAGGAAACACATGCCAAAACTGACGGTTGCCGGCAAAACGGCAGAATGGAGCGCGGACAAGCGGTTGGTCAACGCGATCGAGGACATGGGCGTCAACATCGGGCACCGGTGCGGCGGTCAGGCGCGTTGCACAACGTGCCGGGTCACGTTTGTTTCAGGCGAACCCGATACCATGACCGCAGCCGAATATCAGAAACTCAGCGAGCGCGGTTTGTTGGGTCAGTACCGTCTCTCATGCCAGATTCTCTGCACCCATGATATGGAAGTCGAGCCGGAGATGACCCTGGAGAACCAGGAAAACTGGAGCGATACCGGTCCACGCCCGGCGGACACGGTCGAACCAGCAGCGGAGTGGTTTCCCAAGTTGACATTTGAGGCGTCCTGATGTAGTTGAGGGCGAAGGGTGACGATCGCATAGACGTGCGCTGCCAGCGACTCAGGTTATGTGCGGCGGCGCTGCGCTGTGATCGTCACCAACCGATTGCATTTTGGATGATACAGAAACTCACTCCACTTCGTCACTCGCCTTTTGCGCCCCGCTGAGAATCGACTCCGTCAGCGCCACGCGCTCTTCAGCCAGGACGAGCGCCTGAGCAACGTCGTTTTCGTCAAACAGATCCCGGGGTGTCAGCCCGCTGATCGCAGCGCCATAATCTGTTTGGACGTGGACATCAAACCCCAATTCCTCAGCGCATTCAGCCAGGCGCTGAACACGAGCGACGTGTCCGTGAGAGAAATGACCTGCTGCCAGCGCCTCGCGCAGCAAAGGCGCGGGGCTGTGTGTGCGCCCAAGAGGGGCGAGCAGCGCGAGGACCGCTTTCGCAGCGTTTTCGACCGCCAGTTGTGCATTGTCCACCGGTTATCGTTGCAGGGCATTCGCTTCCGCTTCGATCATCGCCAGCGCCGCTCTCCCGGCATCATCGCTGATGGACGCGCGCCCGGTTGCAATCCGATAGCGCAGCGCCACCAGCACGGCGGTGCGGCGCACCCCCGGCGGTTCGCTGCGCGCGCGCGCGAGTTGACGCTGCAAATCCTCAATGAACGCTGCGCTCATCGTAGTCTTGCCGAAAGCGCCAGGCAGCGGCGGCGCATGCCCGGTCAGAAGCGCCACAAGTGTCGCGGCGCCGATCTTCGACAGATGCTGATTGGCATTCCCGCACTTCGGCGACTGGATGCACGCCGGGCATCCCTCGCTGCACGGGCAATCAATTAGAAGCCGCCATGTCTGCTCCCACCACTGCACCGCCTGCTCATACCCGACCTCGGCGATGCCCACACCTCCCGGCACACCATCGTAGACAAAGATCGTCGCTGCGCCGGTATCGGGATGCGCATCGGTCGAAAGTCCGCCAATGTCGGCGCGGTCGCACTGCGCAAAGAGCGGCAGCAACCCGATGGCGGCATGCTCCATCGCGTGCAACCCATCGAGCGCATCATCGCACACCTGCGCAACCTGGCGGCAGATCGGTTCGGGAATCGTCCACCAGACCGCGATCGTGCGAAACGTCTGCGGCGGCATACTCAGATCGTGCTCACTGATCACCTCGTCGGTGTAGTGTTTCTTGCGTTTGTAGCCGACGACCTGACGGGTAACGTCAACCACCCCAAGCGAGAGAGTCGCCGGTCCGACCTGGCGCTGCTGGCGCACCTGGCGCACGGCGATCTCGGTTTCGTCGATGGTCCGGGTGTAGTACTCGACCTGCACGCGCCGCGCCAGCGCCTGCCGGGATGTCAATTCCGCGACGACATATGTATCGCCCTGGTGCATATAAACAGCGCCGGGAAAGACCTCGAACGGCGCGCGGGTGGCGGCGATCTGCTCAATCCGGCGCCCCGAGTCGCTGTCTATCAGATCGATCGGATCGCCGTCAGCGCTGCGGATGTTCACGTGTGCGGCGGGGCGGGCAGCGCTGGCATACGCCGCGCGACCGTCTGGCAGCGTTGTCAATTCGCCGCGTCGCAGCAACCAGTCGCGCAGTTTTGCGAAGGTAGCGCCAAACCAGACCTTATCGGCGTCGTGCAGCGGCAATTCGGCGGCGGCGCAGCGCAACTGATCGCGCAGGATGTAGGGATTATCCAGCGCAACACGCGCGTGTTCATGCGGACGGCTGAAAAACTCTGCCGGATGCCGCATGTAGAACTGATCGAGCGGATCGTCCTGCGCCACGAGCACTGCCAGGCTCTTCCCTTGCGAGCGTCCGGCGCGCCCTGCCTGCTGCCAGGCGCTGGCGATCGTTCCCGGAAAGCCGCCGATCACGACCGCATCAACGCCGCCGATGTCAACACCCAACTCAAGCGCATTGGTCGAAACCAGCCCGCGCAGATCGCCGCGAGCGAACGTCTGCTCCAGGCGACGACGATCCTCGACGGTATACCCGGCGCGGTAAGCGGCGATCTGCTCGGCGCGCGACGTTGACGGGTTGTGACCGTTTTCTTCCGGCGCGCCGGTATCCAGCCCCTCACGCGCATAGCGCAGCACCAGTTCGGCGCTGCGGCGGGTGCGCGTAAACGCGAGTGTCTTGACGCCAGCGCGCACCAGGGTTGCCAGAACATTCGCCATTTCGACATTCGTGCTGCGCCGTTGACCGTTTTCTGGCAGCAGAGCGCGCATCCACGCCGGAACACGCTGATTGTCGATCACCGGCGGATTCCAGAACAGAAACGCACGTTCTCCCTGCGGCGCCCCATCATCGTCGATTATCTGCACCTCGTCGCCGATGAGCGCCGCCAGATGCTGCTGCGGATTGGCGCTAGTCGCCGAGCAGCAGATGAACTGCGGCGCGCTGCCGTAATGGGCGCACAACCGCCGTAGACGCCGTAGGATCAACGCGACGTGCGTGCCAAACACGCCGCGATAGGTATGCGCCTCATCGAGCACCACATAGCGCAACCGCGCCAGAACACTCTGCCAGCGCACATGGTCGGGCAGCAGCGTGCGGTGGAGCAGATCGGGGTTCGACAGGATAATGTGCGCCCCGGCGCGCACCCGGTCGCGCGTGGCGCGCGGCGTATCGCCATCGAGCGTCGCTGCCGTCAACAATGGACCGCCGGCGGCTTCGAGCGCCTCCAGCAGCGCATTCAACGCGCGCAACTGGTCGGCGGCAAGCGCTTTGGTGGGAAAGAGAAACAATGCGCGCGCAGCAGGATCAGACAGTACCGCTTCAATCGTCGGCAACTGGTAGCAGAGCGTCTTCCCCGAAGCCGTTGCCGTCACAATGCCGATGTGATGACCGGCGCGAGCAGCCTCGAGCGCGGCTGCCTGGTGGGTGTAGAGGCGAGAAATGCCGCGCGCAGCGAGCGCGGCGGCGAGCGGCGGCGGAAGCGGCGCAGATGGTTCCGCGTAGCGCGCGGCGCGCGCGGGCAAACGCTCGATGTGGACAATCTGGTTGGTGTAACCGCGTATGCTGCGGAGGATAGCGACAAAGTCAATCATAAATCCGATCATTGCACGAAGTGGATCGTGTGTCAAATCCGGACCGATGATGGAGTCCGGGCATGCACGGTCTGGCGGCAACCCGCCGCGCCGCCCGACACGGCGTCCTGAGCCTGTCGAAGGGCTGAACTGTCGGGCTGATTGTACAAAGGGCGCCGTCACGCCCTCCGCTGCGTGCAATCCTGCTGTCGCAGGGCTTCGTGCGCTCAGCGCGGACGTTTTATTTTTTGAGAAAATAATCCGGTATCGCCAGGTCACGCCCGCGCAGACGGGCTTTGCAACCGTAGCCCGCAACTTCAGTCGTCGGGCGAGCAGGCGCATAGCAGAATATGTATTCAAAGCGACCGGCACAGTGCGTTGGTTCCTGACACATCATGACTGCACCCCAGACGATGGGTGCAGTCTTGCAGTGACCAGCGGACGCCGGGTTCGCTGCTGCCTGGACTGCTGGCCTGGCACTGGACGGCATAAGGGCGGGTCTGAACCCTTCCGTGCGCCTCTCCGCGTCGTTGCGTCCGATGTTACCAGACGCTATGCCCGGACCTCAGTACGATGCCCATTCGTGCGATATCGGATCGTAATCAGCCTCATGCGCGTTTGATCCGGTTACGGTTTCGTTCTAGCATGCAACTAACAAAAATACAACATTTTGGAGTCGCACCAAGCCATGATGCTTCAACCACGTTCTGTATCCGTCAATGACCGCGAGGTCGCCATGAGCCGAGCATGCTCACGACTATGCCCGTTTGTGCAGCGCCATCATTCTGATCTGATCCGGCTTCGCGATCACCTGGCTGAAGGTCGCCGATGCGCCGATGCGTGGGTAGCGCTGGCGCACCTGGTGCGCGAACCCTGGCAGCGCCTGGACTGCCTGGAGCGCGCATCCGCCATCGACCCTGACGACCAGAATCTGCGAATTGCATACCTTGAACATCGCGTCGTGCTGCACCCCGAGGACGCGCGGGCGGCTGAGGAACTGCGGGAAGCAAAGGCGCGCCGTGTCCTGGAGCGCTACAAGCCACGCATTTTTCGTCATCAGGACGCATCACAACCTATCGGCGTCATCCTGCGCGCACTCTGCGCCATCGGCGACGCCGACCTCGAAGTGGCGCTGGAAGAGCAGGAACAGCTCCGCCGCCTGGGGCGACCGATGCTCCTGGGCGATCTCCTTGTTCTGCGCGGCAAGACGGCGCCAGAAGCGCTGGCGCGCGCACTGACACTGCAAAGCCGCCTCCGCGCTGTCAACGGCGCGATGCCGCGCACACTCAGCGAGTACCTGATTGCGAAAGGACACGTCACTCCCGACCAGCTCGAGCGCGCCTTGCTCGAACAGATCTGGCTCCGCACGTCGGGGAAGCACGAACCGCTCGGCGAGATTTTACTGCGTCACGGCGTGGTCGATGCCACAGTCCTCCAACGCGCCTTCCAACACCACATGCACGACGCGATGACGGCGTTTGTGTGATGAGCGGCAGAGCACAAGATCGGGGCACAGACCCGTCTCTGCTTCCATCAGTCGCCCCACGCAGCGTACAGGCAGGTCTGAGACCTGCCCGCGCAGTGTTCGAGGGCGGGATCAAGGGTCAGGCAGCAGCGAGCACAGCGCCTGCGGTCACCTCATGACTGCCCCGATGTGACGGACGGACAGGAAGAGGAAGGGCGCGACCGACCGGGTTGACAACCCGTTACCCGAAAAACTGGTATACTACAAAGGTGGAGGCGCACTCTACGGAACGATGCAATGGCGCTTGCTGCGATTTTGTTCGACCTCGACGGCACGCTCTACCCGCATTCTGCGGGCGTTCAACGCGCCCTCGACGAGCGCATGAACGTTTATGTGCAACAGGTCACCGGGTGCGCCCCTGAGGAAGCGCCAGCGCTGCGCTACTCCTGGTTTACCCGCTACGGAACGACCCTCGCCGGTCTCCAGCAAGAATACCACATCGACGTTGAAGACTACCTGCGCGTCATTCACGACATTCGTCTGGACACGTTTCTGGCGCGCGACCGTGAACTCGATGCGCTGCTCGATCAACTGGATCTTCGACGCGCAATTTTCACCAATTCACCTGCCGAGCACGCCGCGCGGGTGGTGCGTGCGCTTGGCGTGGCGCAGCACTTTCCGCTCATCTTCGATATTCGCTTCTTCGAGTTTCAGCCGAAACCGAACCAAACCGCCTACACGCGCGCCCTCGACGCGCTCGGCGTCGCTGCCAGCGACACCTTGCTGATCGAAGACACGCCGCAGAACCTGCCCCCGGCACGACAACTCGGCATGCGCACCATCCTGATCGACGAACAGGGCGCCCACAATCCTGACGGCATCGCCGATCACATCGCGCCCGACATTCGCGCTGCGCTGCGCATCGTGCTGAACGGCGGCGACGCGCGGAACTGAACCAGACACTCGTCGGGGCAGGTCTGAGACCTGCCCCGATGGATGCCGATCTCATATCGGTTCAGGCAAGGCGCCGCCTTGCCTCCGCTACGGCGATGCTGCTGGTTCTGTTGCCGGCGCAGGCGCCGGTTCTTCGGTTGGCGCGCGCTGCGGCGCTAGCGCCCGATCGCCGAGCACCTCGCTCGACGGAATGTTCAACATCGGCAACAGACTGTTCTCGCCGCCGACGAAGCGCGGCATCACGCCGTCCCAGCGCTCGATAAAGCGCAGTTGCAGCAGTTCCGCCGAAATGACCTCGCGCTGCAGGCGCAATGCCTCGGCTTCGGCGCGCGCGATTTCCAGCCGCGCGCGCGCTTCGGCTTCGGCGCGCGCAACCTGCTGCTGCGCCTCAATGCGCGCCCGCTCCAGTTCACGCGCCGCGCGCAGCGCATCCTGCTCGGCAACCTGCTTCGCCTCGATGGCGCGCGCAAACTCCGGGCTGAAGTTGAAATCGGTGATCGACACGCTCTCGACAATCACGCCGCGCGGCGTCAACCGTTCGCTCAACCCGCGCTGGATCAGGTCCGATACCTCGGGGCGGCGGGTGATCAACTCTTCCGCCGTGAAGCGCGCCGTCGCGGCTTTGATCGATTCCTGGATCGCAGGATCGACAACGCGCCGCTCGTAATCGACGCCGATCTCGCGCACCAACCGATCCACCTGGCTGGAATCGGGGCGATAGTTGATGACCACCTGCGTTGTGACCGTCTGCAGGTCGCGCGATGCCGCACTCGAGTTCGACTCGTACCGCTGCGTGCGTACCTCGACCACCGTCACGGATGTGATGAAGGGCATACGGAAATGCAACCCCTCTTCGAGCACGCCGGTAATTTCACCAAACGTCTTCAACACGCCGCGTGTTCCCGCTTCAATCGTCGTGACTGCGTTGCTGGCAAGAAAAATGGCGACAATCACGATCAAACTCAGCACGACCAGCACCGATACCGACCGTCCTCGCGCGTCGGGATTCTGAAACGCTCTTCCTTCCTGTCCCTGACTCATCGCAAACCTCTTTCTGTGTACACACGCTCACATCTTATCTCATATGACACTGAAGCCCGGAGAGAAACCCTCCGGGCTTCTATCCACGGCATCATCGCTGTTCTACAACAGTATACCCGATCCTGACGCCACGTGGATGGAAATAATGAACAATTGTCCGGCGATACTGAGATAACCCCGTAATCAAAACACCTTCCCTCTCGCTCCAACGCTCGCATATAGTGCATATCGCAGATGGGAGACAGCGCCAGCAACCGGAACACGAGATGGCTGCGATTGCGCTTTCGCCATCTCATATGCATTCTGATGAATGGACGGGCTGCCGTATGTCATTGCGCGGCGCGTCAGCGCCGAAGCGATTTCCTGAGCAGGGGGAGATTGCTTCACTATCGCCCGCAATGGCACCGGTGCAGAGTCTTCTTGCTCAGACACGGATGCACACGACACAACCAGCATTGATATCAGCCCTCACCGGCCACTTGCAGGAGAAGATCCATGCGTATACTGCTGATCATAATCTCGATGATCGTTCCTCTACTCCTTCCGCCGGCGCCGGCGCGCGCCGCAGGCGTCGTCGGCGATGGGACGCCGGGAAGTTGCACGCGCGACGCGCTGGCCGCCGCGCTCGCAGGCGGCGGCGAGATCCGCTTCAACTGCGGCAGCGCGCCGGTGACGATTCCTGTCACCACGACGCTCGACCTCCGCGCGGCGGCAATCATCGATGGCGGCGGATTGGTCACCCTCGACGGTCAGGGGACGACCCGCATTATGTACGTCAATAAACTCAGCGCTGGCACGAAACTGGCGCTCCGCAACCTCAGGCTGACCAACGGAAAATCGAGCGGTTTCGAGCCATTGTTTGGCGGCTGTATCTATTCCCGGCAGAGCGCTGTCGAACTCAACAACGTCGTCTTTGCCGGATGCCGGGCAGGGAATGGCGCCGCGCTCTATGTGTACGGCGGCATGCTGACCATTGACCAGAGCACTTTCGACGGCAACCAGGCGAGTGATGGCGGCGCAATCTATGCGCTCCAGGGAGGGCGCGTCATTGCGCGCAGTTCGTCATTTATCGCCAATACCGTCACCGGCGATGGCGGCGCGCTGTTTATGGACAATTCGCCCCTCGAAGTTTCCAACTCGCGTTTCGAGAATAATCAGGCGCAGGGCGTGCAACAACGACCGAATGCCGGTCTTGGAGGAGCAATATACGGTAACAACCCCGGCGCCACCATGACCATTACCGGCAGTCAGTTCCGCGAGAACCGCGCCAGATTGCAGGGCGGCGCCGTATTTGCCGATTACAACGCGCCCCTCACCATCACAAACAGCACTTTCACCAACAACCGATCGGACTCGCAAGGCGGAGCGGTAGGAACCTGGAAGACACAGGCGTTGCTCTCCGCCTGTACGTTTACCGGCAATTCCTCCAGCGGCGGCGGCGCCGTGCTGAGCGGCGAAGCCACGACAATGTCTGTCAACCGGAGTGTTTTCACCGGCAATATTGCCGGGCGTGACGGCGGCGCGCTCTACAACTATACCGGACCGTTGACCGTCAATGACACCCTCTTCGACGCCAACCGCGCCGGCACGGACGGCAGAGGCGACACCCGCGGCGGCGCCATCGTCAACTACCGCGCGCCGATGACCATCAACGCCAGCACATTCACCGGCAATATCGTCGAGGGAAGCAACGGATTCGGCGGCGCGATCGGGAATGCCGGCAGCGCGACCATCGTCAACAGCACCCTGTACGACAACTCAGCAGAGTACGGCGGGGCAATCTATGGTCTCCGCGACACACGCGTGGTCAATACGACCATCGCGCGCAACCGGGGGGCGAATGGCGCCAACCTGAACTGGGAACAAACCACCACAATGACGCTCAAGAATACCCTGATTGTTCACAGCAGCGGCGGGCGCAGCTGCCGTCGCGCCGTGTCCACCGATGAAGGCGGCAATATGCAGGAGGGCGACACCAACTGCTTTCCTGGTCAGCCAGCAGTATCGCTGGGGCTGAGCGCCCCTGCGATGCACGGCGGACCCACGTTCACCATCGCGCTGCCGCCTGGCAGCCCGGCTATCGACGCCGGACGCGACTGCCCGCCCTACGATCAGCGCGGATTCCCGCGCGTCGGCGCCTGCGACAGCGGCGCATTCGAGTTCGGCAGCGCCGCGCCAAATCTGCGCGAAGCGGCATTTCTGCCATTGGTCTCGCGTTAGGGCAACGGTGACCATGTGCACTCGTGAATTGACGGAAGACGATGCCCGGGAAGCAGCCGTTCGGTGCTGTCTTCTCACGACTGCCGGTAATGAAAATCGCTCCTGATGGGACCATAGCCGTCCGTCCGCCTTCGCAGACAGGGACAGCAGCGCCCACACAGGTGAACGCCTGACCGTCGCCTGTCACTCGCGCGTCTGCGCCATACGCGACTGATCGACGGCTTCCTTCGTTGTGCTGATGTGGGGACGTTTTGCTGAATACATCACCCGGAAGGTGTCTCCTTCCTGCAAACGATCGTACTCTGAGGGAAAGACCGCTTCATTTTTCTGATAGGTCTTTCCAGAAGCATCACGATACTCATAGACCAGCCGATGCCGGTTGCCCAGGCTGGCTGCGCTTCGATACTTGCGCACAACCAGCGCGTCCGTCTCGACGCCGTTCGCCAGGATTTCCTGGAAGTGATACATGCGCTGGATGAAGCTAAACGCCATCAATCCGACGATGACGAGAGGAAGGGCTCAAAACAGGAGGACAAACAGAACCTCACCACTCATCACACACTCCTTTCGTCACCGTCGCAACTGCGCTTCGAGATCGGCAGGATCAGTTACCGGCAACTGGCAGGCATAATGCTGGCACACATAGGCTGTTGCCCTGCCATCGATCTGCCCGCGCCCCATGAGCAGCGGCGAGGGAATGCGTGGCGGGTCCTCGCCAGGACGCGCAAGCACAATCACACGGTTAGGACGGAATGGCTTCAGAGCGACCGCTGCCAGCGCGCGCGTATCGGCAGCATCCGGGTCGCCAATCAGCGCAATTTCACGCGGCTGGCTCAACGCAAATTCGGCGGCTGCCAGGTAGCGCCCAAAACCGGTCGGGTAGCGCTCCATAAAGGGAACCATTGCGCCGAGAACCGTCAGCGCCCGTTCGCGGTAACGCGGCTCATCGAAGATCAGCGCCAGTCGCAGCAGCAGATCGGCGGCGGCGGAACTGCCGCTCGGCGTCGCGTTATCGCCCGTGTCACGCGGGCGGATGACCAGTTGTTCGTGATGCGATCCGGTATCGTAAAACCCGCCGATCCCGTCATCCCAGAAGCGCTCCAGCAGCGCATCCGCCAGCGCGCGCGCTTCCAGCAGCCAGCGCGGATCGAAGGTCGCCTCGTACAGCGCCAGCAATCCATCCGCCAGCAGCGCATAGTCTTCCAGGAATCCAGGGGTCGGGTTGGCGACTCCCTGCCGCCAGGAACGCAGCAGTTCGCCATCGGCGCGGCGCAACTCGCGCAGGATGAACTCCGCGCAACCCACTGCCGCCATTCGATACTCCTCACGATCCAGCACAACGGCGCCAAGCGCAAACGCGCGCATCGCCATCCCGTTCCAGGCGGTCAACACTTTATCATCGAGTTCCGGCTTCGGACGATGCTGACGCACCTCGAACAACACCCGCCGTCCTCGTTCCGCAATGGCTTCCACCCGTTCGACCGGCATGCCCATTACACGCGCCGCTTCTGGCGGGGAACGTCGCATGTAGAGGATATTTTTGCCCTCGAAATTGCCGCGTTCCGTCACCCCATACAACGCCGAGAACACCGTCGCGTCCGCACCGAGCGCCTCCCGGATCTCAGCCGGCGTCCAGACGAAAAACGCCCCCTCGTGCTTATGAACTGCGTCCGGCGTCGGTAGGGAGTCGGCATCTTGTGTGCTGAAGAACCCTCCGTCTGGATGCCGCATCTCACGCAGCATATACGCCAGCGTTTCCTCGGCGATACGACGATAGAAGGTGTTGCCGGTCGCCTGAAACGTCTCCAGATAGACCCGCGCCAGCAGTGCGTTGTCGTACAGCATCTTCTCGAAGTGCGGCACGAGCCATTGCGCATCGACACTGTACCGGTGGAAGCCGCCGCCGAGTTGGTCGTACATGCCGCCTTCCGCCATTGCCCGCAGCGTCTTTTCCAGCATCTCCATGCCTCTGCCGGTGCGCACCGCGTAGCGTAGCACAAACTCCAGCGTCATCGGCTGCGGGAATTTGGGCGCGCGACCAAAACCGCCGTATTCCGGATCGAATGCCTGCTGCAAACCCACAAACGCAGCATCCAGCCCGGCAGGCGTGAGCACGCTGCCGGGCATCTGCATCCTGGCCGCCTCTCGCATCCGCTCCACCAGATCGCGCCCACGCGCCAGCAGGTCGGCGCGGCGGGTCGCATACGCCTCGGCGACAGAGCGCAGCACACGCCGGAACGACGGCATCTGCCAGCGATCCTCGGGCGGGAAGTAGGTCCCGGCAAAGAACGGCGTGCCATCAGGCGTCAGAAAGACCGTCATCGGCCAGCCGCCGCTGCCGGTCAACGCCTGCACCGCCGTCATATAAATGGAGTCGACATCCGGCCGCTCCTCACGATCGACTTTCACATTGACGAAATACTGGTTCATCAACGCGGCAGTCTCATCATCCTCAAACGACTCGTGCTCCATCACATGGCACCAGTGACATGCCGCATATCCCACACTGAGCAGAATGGGCTTATCCTCCGCCTTTGCGCGCGCAAACGCTTCCTCACCCCAGGGATGCCAGTCAACCGGGTTATACGCATGCTGCAACAGGTATGGGCTCGTCTCATTAATCAGGCGATTCGGACGTCTGGTTTGCTCAGTATTCGCCATAATCGCTCGCTTCCCAACAACAATGACCGCCAGAAACTCGAACTCCTGCTTAAGTCTACCACACTTCACGCAAATCCACAGGTTCTGTCATGCCATTGTCAACTCCACAGCACCGATCTCCCGTGCTATACTCAACCTGTCACCCGGGAAGATCGGATATGCGCGTGTCTGTATGTTCCCGGAGGAGGAAGGCAATGCAATCGCTCGAAACCTGGCTTGGTGCGCGCGGTTATACACTGGCGCAGACGCTCGACCTGCAGCGCGACGTCATTTGTGAGCAGGTCACGCGCAAACTGGCGACCAACTACCCCGATCTCTGTCCTAACCTGCCAGCGGAAGACCCTGAACTCTCACAGCAGATCATGTTCCAGCAAACGCCACAGCGGTTCCACACGATGCTATTGGCAGCGCTCCGCTTTGGCACGCTGGCGATCATCGAGCGAGAGTACTGCTGGTTGTGGGGCATTGTGCAACGTTTTGGCGTCGAGCGCTCGCACTTACTCCAACAGGTGCGGTGGTATTTCGAGGCGACGCGCACACTTGTCCAGCTCTCACTCGAAGATCGCGCCTGGCTGAGCGTGCTCGAGTCAGCCATTGAACAGATCGTGTTGACGGTGACAAACGCCTCGCCAATGAATGCTCAACCGCCACAACCTTCATATTCCCGTGCCATTGCGCGCATGCAGTCATGAATGGTCAGGAAACGACGCCTGCGGCTGCCAGCGATTGAAATCGCCCCTGAAGAACCCGTGCGACTGTCTACCTGCGCAGAAGGGGACAGAGGCGTCCACCTGCGTGGACGCCCGGTGGAATGCCTGTCCGGCGTGACGTATGATTTTTGAGAAAATAATCCGGTTTGCCAGAGCGAGCCCGCGCAGGCGGGCTTCGCTGCGATGCGCAGCGAAGACGCGCTTTCGTGCCGCCTGGCAATTCGACAGAGGATTGCTTTAGCCCCACTCCACTCGCCGCAAGCGTTGCTTGCGATTCTCGCAGTGACGGCAAGACACGATTAGCGAGACTTCTATGCGCATGTCATCCCTGTTCGGGCGTACCCTGCGCGAAACGCCCGCCGATATCGATCATCCATCGTTGCGCCTGATGCTGCGCGCTGGTCTGTCGCGGCTGTCCTCAGGCGCCATCATATTGTTGCCCATCGGTATGCGCGTCCTGCGTCGCCTCGAGACCATCGTGCGCGAGGAATTGACGCGCATCGACGCACAGGAAATTCATCTCTCGTTGTTTCGACCTTTCGCTTCGGATCGCGCGTCAGGACCTCTGTTGCCTTCCCCTTCAACCCTGCACTGCACTGATCAATCCGGGCGATCGCTGGCATTCGCTCCAACGAACGCAACACCTATCGCCAACCTTGCCGCAGGCGAGATTGCCTCGTATCGTCAACTACCCGCGCTGTTGTATCAGATGTACCCTGGCTATTGCAGCGACTGCCGCTCATCGTGGTTGAGAGAAGGGATCGCTCTTACCGTTTACGCACTCGACAGCGGCGCCGCTGAACTGGAACAGACAGGCGCCCGGGTAAATAGCGCCTTCGAGCGCATCTTCCGCCGCTGCGACATTCGACTCATGTCGGTGGAAGCCGGTTCTGACGAAGGAAAGAGCGGCGCCGCTCGCGCCTATGTCGCCGTCTCCGGGCATGGCGACACCAGCGTGATGATCTGTGATTCATGCGGCTATGCTGCCGTTCTGGAAGCGGCGCGAACCGCAATCGACAGGGCAACCGCAGCATCAACAGCGGGAGATGAACCGGATCCGCCCGAAGAAATCGCCACCCCGAACTGCGCCACCATCGCTGATCTGGCGCGTTTTTGCGGCGTACCTGAGTCGGCAACCGCCAAAGCAGTTTTCTTCGATTCACCCGAACGTGGACTGATCTTCGCTGTAATCCGCGGCGATCGGGATATCAATACCCGGAAACTCTGTAGTGCTACCGGCGTCTCGACCCTTACACCGGCGCGACCTGAGCAGATCGATGCGATCGGCGCGGTCGCCGGATATGCCTCGCCGGTCGGGTTACAGAACCGCACGCCCGACCACGTCCTCATCGTTGCCGATCCATCGGTCACAACCGGATCGCCGTGTATTGCAGGCGCCAACCGTCATGGCTACCACCTGCGCAACGTCGTGTACGGGCGCGACTGGCGTGCTGACCTTGTCGCAGACATTACTCTGGCGCGCGCTGGAGATCCGTGTCCCGACTGTAGCGCTTCACTCCGACAGGCAACCGGACTCTCAATCGGTTATGCTGCACGCTACGGCGCCTCCGCCACTAACGCGACATTTCTGGATCGAGAAGGAATCACACGCCCGATTGTCATCGCATCCTTCAGCCTCTTTCTCGAACGAGTGATCTTAACGGTTATCGAACAGCACTGCGATCAGGCAGGAATCGTCTGGACACCAGAAACGGCGCCGTTCGACGTCCATCTGATTCGCCTTGGCAAACAAGACGCGACTCGGCAGGCCGCCGACGCGCTCTACGACGAGCTTATCGCGGCAGGGGTTGCGGTGCTGTACGACGACCGCGACGATACTGCCGGCGTCAAGTTCAACGACGCCGACCTCATCGGCGTGCCGCTTCGCCTGGTCCTCGGTGATCGCTTTCTATCCGACGGTCTGGTGGAAATCAAACAGCGCGCAACCGGCGTTGTAACCCGAACGTCGCGGCAGGAGATCATCGCAGAAGTGCAGAAAATGCGGGCGCCACCGGACTAAAGCCCATCTGCTCATTATTCAATCCGTGCAAATCTGTCGCGTTCCGTGCCCATCCATGTTCCATCATACGCGATGTGCACCACGAGGCGAGCAAACAGTCACCCATCTACGACGCTGGCGCTGTTGTGCGCTGCGCCAGGTAGACGCGCGGCGTCATCCCGCCGGTGCGCACCCGCACCACATTCGTGAGCGTCCAGAAGCCGGCATATTGCGCAAACACACGTTCGATCAGGCGCACCTCGTGGGTCAGCAGACACATCCTGGCGCCAGGCGCCGCCACCCGCGCAGCTTCAGTGATCAGGCGAGGATAGAGCGCTTCATTATCACGATGTGAACCGATCAATTGGCCAAACGGCAGATCGGCGCAGAGGACATCAACAGACCCGGACTCAAGAGATAACGATGTGGCGTCCCACTGTTCAAGTCGCGCCGCTTTTGCAAACCCTGCCGCTTCCAGATTACGCTGTGCACACCGCAGCGCTTCGGGGTCCAGATCACAACCGATCGCCCACCGCGCCGGCGCCAGGAACAGGCGTTCGATCAGGAGCGTTGCGGAGCCACAGGCAAGATTGAGCACGCGATCGGTTGCAGCAGGCTGCGTCATTTGCATCATGACAGACGCAAGCGTCGCATTCAGCGATCCGGGCCAGTTGCACACCCGCCATTCACGGGTTGCGAGAGGGCGCGGCGACAATCGCACGAGCACTTCCCAGCCATCATTCGATGTCGCGCGACGCAGACGGATCAGGAGATCACCTTCATCTGGCGCCACCGTCAGACCGGTATGGTGTGCAAGGGTTTCTTTGAGCCGGGTCAGGACCGACGAATCCTCGCCGGCTGCACTCAGGCGCATGGTGCGATACTGTTCGGGCCGTCCCAGCGAACGCACCATATCCAGTGTTCTGAGCAGGCGAGTAAAGTGTTGATGACCGAGTAATGCGCGAGGGCGCGACACATCATATGTTGCGACCAGATACGCCGCCAGAACGGAACGCAACCGGAGCAGTGACCGCAGTTCACCCGTATACAACATGCGTATTCTGGCCGGGTGCAGTGTCATCGACGAACAGCGGCGTCTAAAACGCTTGCGAATTTCATCGTGCGCATATGTTTCCAATCCTTCGAGCACATCACATTCGATATCGAACATAGGCGGCATTGTTGACGATAAAACAAAAAGTACAGGCGTGTACTTCATTGTACACGCCTGTACTCTCTGGTATGTGGTAGCGGCGGGTGGATTCGAACCACCGACCTTCGGGTTATGAGCCCGACGAG
>ERZ1685331.83-NODE-83-length-30087-cov-19.209510_pt1 | contig 30087 bp, 30 predicted proteins | sample MGYA00580194_ERZ1685331 | MGnify/ENA primary metagenome ERZ1685331 (study PRJEB41501, sample SAMN08275520) | hot springs metagenome | biome: alkaline hot spring; material: microbial mat | place: Russia: Ush-Beldyr | collected 2015-07 | depth 0.5 m m ...
GCCATACGCGCGCCGCGCCCCGACCCGCACCGGGCGCCATCCCGTCCCACACGCGGGCGCGGCACGCCGCGTCCCTACTTGTCACCCGCACCGGGCGCCATGCGCGCGCCGCGCCCCGACCGCCAACCCGCACCATGCGCCCTACCCACCGGCAACGTTCAACATTCAACGTACAACGTGCAACTTTTCATACGCCACCCGACATACACAGCATATAGCCGCATAGCAGACGCGCATCGATCCGATGATGCGCTACGATGCGCTCAGTGACACATCGTTCGTCTTGCGTAAAGCAAATTCACCAGGCGGTGAGGACCCTATGGAGTGTTCAGGAGCGCAATCGCCAGATTGTGTGCGCACCCTTGTCGCTGCGCCCGACGACGAGTATCCGTTGTTCCGCTCCGTGCTGGAACGCCTGCCACAGGTGACGGTGATTGCTGCAACGGATGATGGCCGCATTGCACTGGAATATGTGCGGCGCTGGCGTTTCGATCTGGCGCTGCTCAGTATTTCGCTGGCACAGGCAGATGGCCTGACTGTTGCGCGCCAGGCGCTCCGCACTTCACCTGGCATTCGGGTCGCCATCATTTCCGCCATCGATGACCCCGCCTGTCTCCTCGAGGCGCTGCGGATCGGCGTGAACGGGTATCTGTCCGCCACGGGGTCTACTGACGATCTGGCAGACGCCGTTCAACACATCCTCACGGGAGAAACGATCTTCGATACAGTGATCTCCACACGGGCGCTTCAGCAGATCGTGGCGTCTGGCTGTGCGCGTTGATGAAGATATGCCATCCGGCATAGGGACGATTGTCCAACAGGCAGACGCTGTCGAACGCTCACCGTGCTACAGTCGGCATGCGATCACAACGCAGATGTGCGCCCTTCGATGCGTACCGCAGTGTTGAATGAGCGCGATTGCACCAATGTGAGCGGCGCCAATGCGCCCGATGCATGAGTAAAGTGAGCATCGCATGATCCTGCAACGGTATCTGACCCTCTTCTGGCGCTGGCTCTGGCTAATGCTGCTAATGACGCTGCTCGCCGGCGGCGCAGCGTATCTCGTCAGCAACCGGATGACGCCGATCTACGAAGCCTCGACGACTCTGCTGATCAATCAGGCGCCGGCAAGCAGCGCGTCGCCGGACTATAACGCCGTCCTGACCGCCGAGCGTCTGGCGCGCACCTATGCCGAACTGCTGGTCAAACGTCCGGTGCTCGAAGAGGTGGTGCGCGAACTGAGTCTGCCGGTTATGCCATCAGCACTCGCCGAGCGCATTCGCGTCCGACCGATCCGCGATACGCAGTTGATCGTCGTGACGGTGGAAGACATCGACCCGCAGCGCGCTGCCGACATTGCCAATCGTATTGTGGCGGTCTTCAGCGAACAGAACCGCGAGTTGCAATCCGAACGCTTTGCCGAGTCGAAGCGCAGCCTCGCCAGCGAGGTAGCCAAACTCCAGGCGGATATTGATGCAACGCAGGAGCAACTCGCCGCACTGCACGGGATCGACGATCCGGTGCGACGCGCGCGCCTGGAAGAGGCGCTGGTACAGTACCGCAGCAGTTATGCCACCGTGCTGCGCAGCCTGGAAGAGGTACGGCTGGCAGAAGCGCAGTTGACCAATAGCGTCAATGTGGTGGAGACTGCCGCGCCTGCGTACACGCCGGTGCGTCCGCAGATTGCGATGAACACCGGGATGGCGGCAATCGCCGGTCTGCTGCTGGCTATCGGTCTGGCGCTCCTGATCGAGTACCTCAGTGATCGAGTCAGTTCCGCCGACGATGTGGCAACGGCGGCGCGTGTCGGGATGCTGGCGGCCATCGGGCGGATCGATGGCGCTGAGCCGTCGGACAAACTGATAATGCTGAAAGACCCCTTCTCACAGGTTGCCGAAGCCTATCAGATGCTGCGCGTCAAACTGGAGATTGCACGGTTCGAGAAGCCGCTGCACACCCTCCTGGTGACAAGCAGCAATCCCGGCGAGGGGAAGAGCACAACCGCGGCGAACCTGGCGCTGGCGCTTGCCCGCTCTGGCAAGCGCGCCATTCTGGTGGACACTGACCTGCGGCGTCCGTCGTTGCACCGGTTTTTCCGCCACGCCAATCTGCGCGGCGTCACGACGGCGCTGGTGCGTGATCCGTCAGAGAGCCTGTACAACCACATGATCGCTACCGGTGAGGAAAACCTGCTGGTCCTACCGAGTGGACCGGTTCCTTCCGATCCGGCGGTGATGGTCAGCTCGAAGAAAATGCTCGATCTGATCGATGAGCTGAAACGCATGGCGGATGTGGTGGTGTTCGATAGTCCGCCGATCCTTGCCGTTGCCGATGCGATGCCGCTCGCACACATCTGCGATGCGACACTGCTGGTGGTGCTGGCTGGCGTCACACGCACCAGTCAACTGCGCCGCGCCTGTGATCAGTTGCTACAGGCGGGAGTGGCGCCGCAGGGAGTGGTGTTGAACCGGGTGACGCGGGAACAGGTCGGGTATGACCACTACTACTACTACTACGGCGGGGAACGGAAGCGTCGCCGCCGCAGCGTGTTGAGCCGGTTGTTCAGACGCCGACGGCGACGCCAGAGCAGCATGCCGGGCATGGTCGATACCGTGGATGCTGGCGTCACCGGCATGAGGCACAAGACGCAGGAAGACCGACACGCACCAATCGACACGGTGATGGACGGCTTCTTCCCGCAGTATACCGCGTCTGCACCAGACACTGTGGACGGGCATCCGGTGAGCGCTGGCGTTGTTGTTGCACACGGGGCGGATGAGCGACGCAATGGGACGACGCCGCACCAGGGGATCGAAACGAAGTAGGAGCATCCCGTGACACAGCAATCACAAGCGGGAGTTGCACGCCTGACTGTCGAGACCTATACGGTACGCCTGGCAACGCTGGGATTGATGGTGGTCTCGGCAGTGTTGCAGGCGCGTCTGCTTGGTCCTGAAGGCAAGGGATTGCTCGCCGCTGCGCTTTCCTGGTCAGCATTGATCGGCGGGATCGCCCTGCTCGGCGTGGATAGCGCCATCATCTACTTCGTTGCGCGTTCTGCGCGGCACACACTGTGGACGATGCGCGCTGGTTCGATGTATGCCGTCGGCATTGCGCTGATTGCGCTCGCACCGTTGGGCATGCAGATCGATACCTTGATAGATGAGCGGCTCATACGTTCAGTTGCGTTGTTGACGCCGGTGTTCGTCCTGACGACGCTGTTCAACGCAATCTGTGTCGGATTGAACCGGATCCGATTGACCAACGGTATCAATGCGGTTTCGGCGCTCCTGTACGTGCTGGCGCTTGCCGTCCTGTATGTCGCGGGAATCGATCATGTCGAGTCGGTCATGGCGGCTGTCCTGGGCGTGCAAGTCGTTGTCCTGCTCCTGTTCGCGGTAGCCCTGCGCCCTGTGGGACCTGCTGAATATGTCGCACCGGATCGTCCTGCGTTGATGCGTTATTCGTTGCAGGCGTTTCGAGGCAATCTGGCGGGTCTGCTGTTTCTGCGCAGCAGCCTGGTCATCGTCAGCGGTACGGCGTCGATTGCGCAGGCTGGCATCTATTCCATCGCAGTCGTCTTTGCCGATGTGGTGCTGATGCTGCCGAACACGCTTACCAACATCTTGTTGCCCCGTCTCGCCGGACAACCCCCGGAGACTGTCGCACGGCGCGTCGCGTCTGCGGCGCGCTCTGCCTTTGCCGGGGCGCTGGTGTTGAGCGTGCTGTTTGGCGGATGCGCTTTTGTCATCGTGCCATTTGGATTCGGCGAGGCGTTTCGTCCGGCAGCGGCGGTTGCACTCGTTCTCTGCATCGGTGCAGCGCTCGGTACACCCGGCATGATCCTGTCGCTCTATTTCAATGCGCTCGAACAGCCAGGAACGCCGGCAACCGCCGCCTGGATCGGGTGTGGCGTGTCGATTGTCGTATCACTGGCGCTTGCGCCATTCGCCGGTGCGATGGGCGCTGCCATGGCAGTGGCGATTGCACGAACAACGACGACGTTTGTGCTGATGATGCGTTTTTGCCGCGCCAGTCGCCTGAACTGGCGCGCCTTCCTGGTCTTCCAGGCGGCTGATTGGACGAGCAGTGAACGAAAGATTCACGCCATCTATGAGCAGATTGTCCGCACTCGTCGCGCCTGAGTATCTCCGAGCCGGCGCCGCTCTGCTGATCGGGCTGGCTGTCGCGCCGCTCGCTGGCGTGCTGGCGGCGACGCAGCCATTCCTGCTGCTGATGTTGCTTGGCGCTGCGGCATGGGCCGCCCTGGTGTTGTTTGGCGGCAACGGCGCATTCTTTGTGACCGGCGCCGTCGCTCCGCTCCTCTATCTGATCGATATGCGCAGCGCGCTCTTCAGTCAGGCATTGCTGGCGTTGTATGGCATGGCGTTTATCCACGCGCTCTATCGGGTAGCGCAGCACCCGGACACCAGGCAATGGGATCGCTGGCTGGTTGCCGCTGTCGTCGGCTGGGGGGCAGTCATTGTTCTGGCTGAACGGGCGCTCCTGAGCGAAGGCGTCAGTCTGCGACGTGTTGCGATGACGATAATCGGCATGCTGCCCTACCTCTGGTTTGCACTGGTGGCGCCACGAATGGCAACCGATGGACAGGTGCGTGCGTTGCTCGGCGGTATTGCCGTTGGCGCGACGGCTGTGGCAGGAGCGTTTCTCGTCAATTCGCGCTCGCTGACCGAAGGGCTTCAGGGGCGCGATGCCTGGATCGACACGTATACCGTCATCGGCAGTTTGAAGAACTCCCTGGGACTGCTCTGGGTGATTGGCTGGACCCTTCTGCTCGGATGGCGCTCGAGAGAAGGTTGGATTCTCAGAGCGCCGCTGCTTATCATTCTGCTTACCGCCATCCTCTTCTCATTCAGTCGCTCGTCCTACCTGGCGCTGATTGCCGCAACGCTGCTACTCTACCGCGGACATTCATTGAAACTATGGATCATTGCAGGTGTGATCGGCGCCTTTGTGCTCTTTGGTCTGCCCGAAGCGGTCTGGGCGCGCCTTGAAATGACCTGGTCACCGGGGCGTGGATTCGACCCATCGGCAGAGGCGCGCATCGATCTGTGGGTTGCGGCGATCAATGCCTTTCTCTCAGCGCCACTGACCGGTATCGGATGGGGGAAGTTCAGCGAGTATCTGGTGCGCACCGGGCAGGCGCCGATTGCTGCGGGATCGGCGGTATACGACCTGGGCTTCGCCCATAACTACTTTCTGAGCGCCTTTGCCATGCTCGGTATCGGTGGGATGTTGAGCATTGCCGTGTTTCTGGCGGCCTGGAAGCGTGCAGGCGCGCTGGCTGCGCCTCAGAGCAAGCAGGCGCGCGTCGTCCGGGCAGTGATCCTGGCAGTGCTGGTATCGTCGCTGTTTGGCGAACCGCTCTTTGATCCGATCCTTGCATTTGTCTTCCTTCTGATTCTGGCATGCCTGGTTGGGCAGGAAAGTGAACCATAAATGCCTCGATCATTACGCATTGTCCATATCGTCGGAAGCGCCTTTGCCGGTGGATGGGCATTCCATCCGCTCTGCCGGCTGCGCGATGCCGGGCACAGGGTGTATCTGATCTGCCCGGAAGATGGTCCGCTGCCGGAACGGGCGCGCGCAGCGGGTGTTCCAACACAGATCGTTCCTTTTCCGCGCCGCATCCGACACGTACATACTGCTGCGGCATATGTGGCGCGTGTAGCGGCCTGGCTGCGCCAGGAGCAGATTGATGTGGTGCACAACCATCTCGCGCCAGCCAATGTGTGGGGGCGCCTGGCGGCATATGCGGCGGGTATTCCGGTGCGCCTGACGCAGTGGCCCGGTCCGCTGCCGCTCGAAATTCCGGCGTCGCGCCGGATCGAAATGGCGCTGGCGCGCCTCGATAGCGCCATCATTGCGTCGAGCACCGCCACACAACGCATCTATGAAGCATGCGGCGTCATGCGTGGCCGGATCCGCCTGATCTATTACGGTTTTCCGTTCGACCCGTTCGACCCAGAGATCGATGGCAGTCCGATTCGACGCGAATTTGGCATTGCACCCGATGCGCCGCTGGTTACGATGATCGCCTATATGTACTCACCGCTGAAGGAACGCTCCCTGCGCGGATTGAATGTCTTTGGCGGCTTTGGGCTAAAGGGGCACGAAATCCTGATTGCAGCCGCAGCGCGCGTGCGTGAGGCGAATCCCGCCGCGCGCTTTCTGATCGTCGGCGATTCGCTGGCGCCTGGTGAGGCGGAGCAGTATAAACGCCGGTTGTATCAGATGGTCGCCGATCTGGAGTTGCAGCAGACGGTCCTCTTCGCCGGAAAACGCGCCGATGTTCCGGCGATCCTGGCAGCGAGCGACGTGGCAGTGGTCCCGTCGCTCTCGGAGAACGTTGGCGGCGCCGTTGAGCCGTTGCTCATGGAGCGACCGGTGGTTGCCAGCGCAGTCGGCGGGCTGCCCGACGTGGTGCGCGACGGCGAAACCGGCTACCTTGTGCCGCCGCGCGACCCGGAGGCGCTGGCGAAGGAGCTGCTCCACATCCTGTCGCTGTCGCCGGTCGCTCGACGCGAGATGGGACGCCGGGGGCGCGCCATTGTGCGGGAATTGTTTGATCTGCGCACCACGGTGCAGCAGACCGAGCAACTGTACTACGACATTCTCCATGCTCAGGGAATGGGAGGTGTGCGATGGGCGCGCCGCTGACCATCATCTATGTCACTGGCTATGGCGCCCACGAATGGGCGTTGCACGCACCGCAGTTTCTGGCGCGGCGCGGGCATCGGGTGACGATGGTCTGCCCGTCCGACTCGCCAATGGAGCGCCTGGCGCGCACTGCGGGCATGGCCGTTTGCACCTGGCAGGCGCCGCAGCATCTGAAGGATGTGCGTGGTGTGAGCAGTGCTATCGGCGCGCTCTATCGACGGTTTCGCCAGTATAGCCCGGATGTGGTCGTGTATTACGCGCTGCCGATCAGCCTGTGGGCGCGTGTTGCGGCGCGGCTGGCGGGCGCGCCGGTACGCCTGTTCAAGCCGCCGAGTCTGTGGGACCTGGAGTTGTGGCCCTATCGGCTGGCGGAGTATGGCACCGCCTGGATGGACAGTGCGATTCTGGCGTCGAGCCGGGCGCTGGTGCGCTACTACGAGCGCGCGCCGGTTGCACGCCATGCGGTGATTCTGAGTTACTACGGCTTTCCGCTCGCACGCTTCGATCCATCGCTGAACGGCGCGGCAGTGCGTCAGGAGTTCGGCATTGCGCCCACAGCGCCGGTGGTCACGACCGTTGCGCATCTGATCCCGCCGCTTCGCCGCTTCGACCCGCACTACGGCATCAAAGGGCACGAAGCGCTGATCCGCGCGGCGCGTGATGTCGCGGCGCGCCTGCCGTCCGTGCGTTTCCTGATCGTTGGCGCTGAACCCGAAGGCGCTGATGGCGCATACGAAGCGTCTTTGAAGCAACTCGCGCGCGCGTGTGGCGTCGACCGCCACGTGATCTTTACCGGGAAGCGCGCCGACATTCCGGCGATCCTGGCAGCAAGCGATGTAGCGGCGGTTCCATCGCTTTCGGAAAACGTCGGTGGCGCAGTCGAGCCGTTGCTCATGGAGCGACCGGTGGTTGCCAGCGCGGTCGGCGGGTTGCCCGACGTCGTGCGTGACGGTGAAACCGGGTATCTCGTGCCGCCGCGCGATCCAGGGGCGCTCGCGGATGCGTTGCTGCACCTGCTGACGTTGCCCCCCGCCGCTCGCCGCGCCATGGGGCGCAGGGGGCGCGTCATTGTGCAGCAACTCTTTGACATTGAGCGGGTGGCGCTTGCGGAAGAGCGTATCTTCTACCGGCTGCGAGGCGAACCGTTATGTGCGACCTCAGCATCGTAATCGTCAATTGGAACACACGCGACCTGTTGCGCGCCTGTCTGGCGTCGCTGCGCGACGCGGCGCGCCGCAGCGCCTGTGAGATCATTGTGGTCGATAACGCTTCGACCGATGGCAGCGTCGAGATGGTTCGCACCGCATTTCCGCATGTGCGCCTGATGGCGTTGCCGGAGAACGTCGGTTTTGCCCGCGCCAATAACCTCGGGTTCGCTCAGGCGCAGGGGCGATATTTCCTGCTGTTGAACCCTGATACCTGGCTGCCGCCTGGCGCACTGGACGAAATGACGGCGCTGATGGATCGGATGCCGGATGTCGGGATTCTCGGTCCGCGGCTATTGAATGCCGACGGCAGCCTGCAACCCTCGTGCAGCCGGTTTCCGACGCCGCTCAACATTGCGCTGGATTGCTGGGGCGTCAGCCGGATTGCGCCGCGGAACCGCACGCTGTCCCGCTTCAAGATGACCTGGTGGGCGCACGATGAGGCGCGCGAGGTCGATCAGCCATCGGGCGCATGCCTGCTGGTGCGTCGTGACGCCTGGAATGATGCCGGTCCGCTCGACGGACGCTTCTTTATGTACTTCGAGGAAGTGGATCTGTGCTGGCGCGTGCGACAGGCCGGCTGGCGGATCCGTTTTACACCGACGCCGCAGATCACGCACTACGGCGGCCAGAGTTCGCTCCAGAACCTTGATGCGCGCATTGTGCAGCGGTATGCCAGTCTGGTGTCGTTCTTCCGCAAACATTACGGACCGCTGACGACCGGGGCGCTCTGCGCTGCGATTGCACCGGCGACGCTGGCGCGGGCGCTGCTGGCAGCCGCGCGCGCGGCGCTGGCGGGTCAACGACGGCAGTGGGAGTACGCTGCACAATACTGGCGCGTTACAACGCTGTTGTGTGGTTCGATGATAGCCCGGTGAAGAACCATGAATGTGCTCTTTCTCACACGCTACAGTCAGCGCGGCGGCAGCAGCCGCTATATGGTGCATCAGTATTTGTCGGCGTATACGCAGGCTGGCATCTCGTGTACTGTCGAACCCCTGTTCGATGACCGGTACTTCGAGTTCGGCGTCCTCGACCGTCCGACGGGATTTGGCGACATTGCGCGTCATGGGCTGTACTTTGCCCATCGCATGGCGCGCCGGTTGCAGGTGCTGCTGAACGCACACCGCTACGATCTGGTGGTGTTTGAAAAGGAACTGTTCCCCTACCTGCCGGATGGATTCGAGGCGTGGCTGCGGCGGCGCGGCGTGAAACACGTCGTGCTGTTCGACGATGCCACGTATGCCTACTACCGCCGCCACCCCTTTCCGCTGGTGCGCTGGCTGTGTCGCGGCAAGATCGAGCGCATTGTGCGCAACGCCACGCATGTGATTGTCTGGAATGAACATCTGGCGGGGTATATGCGCCACCTGAACCCGTGTGTGTCGGTAGTGAACAGCGGCGTGGACATCACGCGCTACCCGCCAAAAGATTATCGCGCCCCCCGCACCTCGGAGCGGCTGGTCATCGGCTGGATCGGCACACCAAACGGCTTCCCCTACCTGCAATCGCTGGAAATGGTCTTCGGCGAACTGGCGCGCCACTACCCGATCGAACTGCATGTCATCAGTTCCGTTCCCTATACCAGCGCACACATTCCGGTCATCAACCGCACCTGGAGCCTGCAAACCGAAGTGCAGCATCTCCATGCGTTCGACATTGGCGTGATGCCGTTGCCGGACGACGAATGGACCCGCGGTAAGAGCGGCGTCAAGGCAGTGCAGTATATGGCGGTCGGCGTTCCGGCAGTGTGTTCGCCGGTTGGCGTCGCGCGCCGGTTGATCGTGAACAACGTCAACGGTTTACTGGCAGACAACCCGACGTCCTGGCATGCTGCGCTGGCGCGCCTGCTCGATGACCAGACGCTGCGCGAGCGCATGGGCATGGCAGGACGCGCGACGGTGGTGCAGTCCTATTCCATTCAATCAGTTGCCCCGCGCCTGACGAATATTCTGTTACAGGCGGGACGTAGCCCATAGGAGGGGTATGCGATGACCGCACGAGTCGCGCATGTGACCACGATCGACCAATCGCTGCGCTATCTGTTGCTCAATCAACTGCGCAGCATTGCCGACGCCGGGTACCAGGTCACGGGGATGTCCGCTCCAGGACCGGATGTGTCTGCTCTCGAAGCGCACGGCATTCGCCATATTGCCGTTCCGCTCACGCGACGCCTGACGCCGCTCGCCGATCTGCGCGCGCTGTTGCGTCTGTACCGCGTGTTTCGCCGTGAGCGCTTCACGATCGTGCATACCCACACCCCAAAACCAGGGTTGCTGGGACAATTGGCAGCGCGCATGGCGAGCGTGCCGGTGATTGTCAACACCATTCACGGCTTTTACTTCCACGAGCACATGCCGCCTGCGCAGCGGCGCTTCTACATTGCGATGGAACGCATCGCGGCGCGTTGCTCCGATCTTATCCTCTCGCAGAGCAGCGAGGACCTCGACACCGCGGTGCGCCTGGGCATCTGTCCGCGTGAGCGGATTCAGTTGCTCGGCAATGGCATCGATATTCAGCGGTTTGAGCGGAATCGGATCGATCCGGCGCACCTGGCGCGTCTACGTCAGACACTGGGGTTGCCGCCGAGCGCGCCGGTGATCGGCTTTGTCGGTCGCCTGGTTGCCGAAAAAGGGGTGATCGAACTGGCGCGCGCCGTTCAGCAGGTTCAGTCACATTCTGGTCCGGTCACGCTCCTGATTGTCGGCGGCGTCGACCGGGAAAAGACGGATGCGCTCACCCCAGCGGACGTTCAGGCGGCGGCAGGCACGACGACGTGCGTGTTTGCTGGCGTTCGCCAGGATATGCCAGAAATGTACGCCTTGATGGACATATTTGCGCTGCCATCGTATCGTGAAGGGTTTCCGCGCGCGGCGATGGAAGCGTCGGCAATGGGGATTCCCTGTGTTGTGACCGATGTACGCGGGTGCCGCGAGGCGGTCGAACACGGGCGAAACGGCTTCCTGACGCCGCTGCGTGATGTCGATGCCCTGGCGGATGCCCTGGTGCGGTTGCTCCAGGATGCCAGCCTGCGTGCGGTCATGGGGGCGACTGGTCGCAGCATGGCGCGCGAGCGGTTTGATGAACAGCACGTGTTTCAACGGGTGATTGGCGCCTATCGTCGTCTGCTGCGCGAAAAAGGGCTTCCGGCGCCGGAGAGTGCGGCAATGCCCGCGACCAGCAGAGCGTGATGCTATGTACCGTCGTTATCTGAAGCGCGTCTTCGATGTCTGCATCGCCAGCGTGACGCTTATCGCGCTTGCGCCGCTGCTGCTGGTCATCGCGGCGCTGGTGCGCCTGTCGCTTGGAACGCCGGTGATCTTTCGCCAGCAGCGTCCTGGCTTGGACGGGGAACCCTTCACACTGCTGAAGTTTCGCAGCATGACCGACGCGCGCGATGCGGAAGGCAACCTGTTGCCAGACGATCGGCGACTGACGCGGTTTGGGCGCTTTCTGCGCAGCAGCAGCCTCGATGAACTGCCGGAACTGATCAATGTGCTGCGCGGCGACATGAGTCTGGTAGGACCACGCCCGTTGCTGATGGAATATCTGGATCGTTACACCCCGGAACAGATGCGGCGGCATGCGGTGCGCCCCGGCATCACCGGTTGGGCGCAGGTCAACGGGCGCAACACGATCAGTTGGGAGCAGAAGTTTGCGCTGGATGTCTGGTATGTCGATCACCTCTCGTTCTGGCTCGATCTCCGCATTCTGGCGCTGACCGTGTGGCGGGTGGCGCGCCGTGAGGGGATCAACCAGCGCGGCTGCGCAACGGTCACCATCTTTCAGGGAACATCGGAAGGCAGGTAACGATGAAGCGCGTGTTGATCATTGGCGCCGGCGGGCATGCGCAGGTAGTCGCCGACATTCTTCTGCGCATGCACGAGGCGGACGCCGACCTGACACCGATAGGCTTTCTCGACGATAATCCGCATCTGTTCGGTGAATGGCGGCTGGGATTGCCGATCCTGGGACCGCTCGCCTCCATCGATGCCGTCGATCACGACGCCGTGGTGATCGGCATTGGCGACAACCGGACGCGCCAGGCAATCTACGAGCGGCTGGCGGCGTGTGGCGAGCAGTTCATCGTGGCGCGCCACCCGTCGGCAATTGTTGCACGCGATGCAGTCATTGGCGCGGGGACGGTTATTGCAGCACGGGCAATCGTGAACGCCGGAGCGCACATTGGCGTGAATGTCATCCTCAACAGCGGCTGCATCGTCGAGCACCACAACCGCATTGGCGCCCATGCCCACATTGCGCCCGGCGCAACCCTCGGCGGTGCAGTCGCCGTTGGCGAAGGAGCGCTGGTGGGAATTGGCGCGACGGTACTGCCACAGTGCGCAGTCGGCGCATGGAGCGTGGTTGGCGGTGGAGCAGTGGTAACATCGGCGGTGGGCGATGAGCTGGTGGTTACTGGCGTCCCGGCACGCCCGCACCTGGCGGTTGCTGCCTTGATACCGGCGCAGCGCCGTGCACGTGTCGGGATGAAAGGCGAAAGGCACAAGGATTACAGGTAGAGACGTTGTGCCGCAACACCTCTCCCTCCAGCGCCACAACACCTTGCCCTCTGGCGCCACAACACCTCGCCCTCTGGCGCCGCAACGTCTCTCCTGGAGCGGAGGCGAGCCGGATTGCAGTTGTAAGGTTGCAAGTGGGAAGGTTGTGCGTTGAACGTGACATTAAGAAACGAGTCCGGTCTACCGGCGCTATCACGTCGCGCATCCTCTGCTGGCAATACCAGACGATTTTTACAACCGTCGGGCTAACCTAGAAAGGCTCATTCGCGCGCTTGTTGTAGGGTGAGCGGATGCCCGTTGCCAGCCCACGCTGGCGGGGCTTCGCAATCAGGTTTGCTCGGCACGCAACCCTGGGACGACTAGCCCTACGCCAGCGGGGCTGTGTATGATCGACGCGAGTTTTCATGCCCACGCGCGCTGATGTCGCCAGGATCGCTGGCGGCGCGCTCCCCCTGTGCGTTCCCGTTTGACCGACCTTTACCTGAGACTGATATTTTGTCTTATAATAATGGCATGGTGCTGCATCTGTTGTCTGGTCATCGCCTGTCAGCCCGCCGCGTGCCTGGCTACGAGATGTTGATTGCTTTGATTCTGGTCATTGCCGTCGTTGCGCTCCCCTTCCTCGCTGCACCGTGGTTGATCATCGATGACGCCACCGATACGGCAGATGCGATCATCGTCCTCGGCGGCGAGGCGTATCCGCCGAACCGCACAATCCATGCCCTGAAACTCTACAACCAGCGTCGTGCGCCGGTCGTGGTGTTTGCGGGCGGCGCGCTACCCGGCAGGTCGCCGGAGACATCATCTGCACAGGTGGCGCGCCGCTACGCACTAGCACGTGGATTGCCGCCGAATATTGCGCTCCTGGCGGATGGCGCGCAGAGCACCTACGACGAAGCCGTGCTGGTGCGTGAACTGGTCGTAGCCCACGGCTGGCGCTCATTGATGATTGTCACCGATCCCTACCATACCCGGCGCGCAGTGCGCACCTTTCGCGCGCTCATCCCCGAGGCGCACATCGCCGCGAGCGCCGCTCCATTGCTGGCGCCCTGCACCGATCGCTGGCGGTGCGGCGCGCGCATCTGGCGCTACGCCGCCAGTGAGTTGGTGAAAATGGGGTTCTACCGGCTGTACTACGGAGTGCCGCTGCCCTGAAGCGCAGGTGCGCCTCACTCCAGCAGCGGAAATTCGGCAATCCGCAGCGTGGTGCAACCGTAGGGAATGAGGCGTATCTCTTCGAGTGGCGTATTGACGCGAATTGGCGATGATGGCGGCGGCGCTGCGGCGCCATGTTCCTCCAACCACGTCGGAATGCGCCTCCCATGGGTATAAGACGCCACCGGCGCGCCTTCGGGCGAGAACGGGCGCTCACCAACAGGATGATGGACGATACGGAGGGACTGTTCTGGATGCGCGGCATCCAATTCCAGACCATAGTTCCATGCCGTTGTCGGCAGCACTTCCCAATCTCCCAGACGATCGGCAATTTCTGGCGGGCAGTGCGCGCGCAACCGTTCCCCGGCGGCATAGCGTCCCTCGGCGTCGGGAACGATGCGCTGCCACGCCTCGCCGATCGGAAGCGCAAAGACCAGTGGACCATACTCAATCGCTGCGCCGCCAGAAGGACGACGCACAACCGCCACTCGCATCGGCAGATGCAGATCAATCGTGACAGTTCCATCCCACACACGTTCAATGCGGTGAAATGTTCCCGGCTGCGCTGTCTCGCGCCTGCCATCGATGGAGAGCGTTGCTCCGACAGCCCATCCGGGAATGCGGAGCAACAGCGGAAAGCGCGCAGCCGTGCGACTCGCCACAACGATGCGCACCGCCTCGTTGAACGGATAGTCGGTCTCCACTGTCGTGTGCACAACACTGCCGCCGGCGGTCGTCGTCAGTTCGCAGGGCGCATACGACACTGCCGCCAGCCCGTTGTCGGGCGTGCGCATCCAGAGATGGGAGGCGAATTTGGACCATCCCTGGTGCATGTTGGCAGTGCAGCAGCCATAGTTCGGCTCCAGACCGAAGGTGTTGGCGTCGGCGCGATTGTTAGTGTAGATGGTGTCTTCGAGAATGGCGCAGCGAATCTGATTCACCTGCTGCACATATTGATGCGACCACATATCAGGAGCAAAAGCGGCGGGCAGGGCGTTGAACGTGATGCGCTCCAGGCGATCCGCCAGGCGTGGATCGCCCAGGATGGCGATCAGGATTTCGAGGGAGTACTGATACTCGACGACTGCGCACAGTTCGGTTCCTTGCGAGGGGTTGAGACCGGCGAGATGCTCATCGCCGCTGAAGACGCCGTTCACCTGCCCGTGACAGGCGTCGAGCGTCTCGATGATCTGCCAGACAGCGTCGCGGTCGCGCGGATCGCCCGACTGACGATGCCAGACGCCGGGGGTTTTGATCGCCATCGCATTGTTGACGACATGCGACGCCATATCGAGGCGAAAGGTGCAGCCAGGGAGCGGCACGGGCGGATAGATGTCTTCGCGCCGCTGACGGGATTGATACGGAAACTGCGCGAAGTGAGCGCGCCAGTCGAACCCCTGGCGCTGCACCTTTTCCGCCAGGTCGAGCAGCCATGACCCGCCGGTGCGCTCATAGAGCCAGTGCAGCGAAACTACCAGGTCTGCCCAGCGGTAGCGCCCCCAATCGAAGAGAGGCTGTTCGTCGAGAAGTGCATCGAGACGACGCAGGAAGCGCAGCATTGCCGGTATGACTCGCCGATCGCCGGTGGCCTCCTGGAACTGACTCAGCGCCTTCAACAGCACGAAGACGGGCCACGGATCGAGCGGTTTGCGGCGGGCGTCGCTCGAGTCGTGTATTGGTCCGAGCCAGCCATCATCGTGCTGTCGTTCGAGAATAATGTCGATCCAGCGCGAGACCCTGGCGATCAGGGAGGCATCGCCGAGGGTGTATGCCAGTGGAACCATGCCGTCGAGCCAGTACGGTCCGCGTTCCCACCCCTCGGCAGCGCCGCCGATCCAGGCGCTATGCGCCACATCGGGCCAGAAGCGGTCGAGATGCCCGCTCAGACCGTCCGCCTGCAGACGCGACTGGCGATCGAACCAGCCACGCGGGCGGATGACGCCGGGCGGAAGCGGGATGAACGCTGGGGGGTGAAGAGAAAACGATTTCATCTGAATTTCATCTGTTTCTCAGAAGAAACTCACCAGATTGTGCAACTTTCTGAACAGGCTGCACGTTATACTGGTGTAAGAGCAAGACGACAGCGGCGGTCGTCTCCAGGGCGTGGCAGACGCCCAACCGGACACCCTCCTTCGCCGCCCTCATTCGTCCTCTCTTATCCTCACCGGTCGTCGTTATGACGGCCGGTTTCCTCTTTTTATCGGTCAGATCTATCGTTCTGCACAATGATGCGCACCGGCGTTTCGCCAGCAAGCCAGAGGAGCAGCGTGTTCACAATCGCGATCACCAGGCCCCCAAGAAATGCCGACCAGAAACTATCGACGCGGAACTGCACCCCCAGACCGCCGGCGATATAGGCGGTCAATAAGAGCAAAAGGGCGTTGATCACCAGGGTGAACAGTCCCAGCGTCAGCAACACCAGCGGGCAGGTCAGCAGAGTCAGGATGGGACGCAACGCTGTATTCACCAGACCAAACACCAGCGCAACCACCCCAATTTCCCAGCCGGGACCGACGAACTCGATGCCGGGTACGATTTGTATGGCGACAAAGATCGCCAGCGAGGTCACCAGCCAGCGCAACACCATGCTGCGCGCCATCTGCCAGCGTGACGGGGGTTGTGGAGGAGAGTCAATCATGGTGAAAAGAGCGCATCGGTGGTAAAACTGACCTGCGGCAGCATCACGGCGGTGATCCGTCCACCTGGCAGAATCTTATGAAGCAACGTATACTCGTCTGCTACGGGCATCGTATACTGCTCAACAATCTGCCTGCCAGCATCGACGAGCCAGACTTCGCCAATGCCGGCACGCGCATAGCGCGGCAGTTTCTCCTGCTGGTCATAAGCAAGCGACGTATCTGCAACTTCGATCACGAGCAACATGTCTGCTGGCGTGGCAAGAGCGCTGACACAGGCATCCGCGCGTAGACGCAGCAGCGCCAGATCAGGCTGAGGTTCGTTGTGCTCATTTAGCCGGATCGGCTTTTGCACGCTGACGATGGCAGCATCGCCGGCAAGACGCACCAGCAAAGCGGTAAGACGGTTGACCAGGCTCACATGCCGCGCGCCAGGCGGACGCATCTCGCCAATTTCCCCATCGCTCAGTTCAACCCGGTCATCTTCACACAGAAGACCGGCTTCGCGCAAACGGGCGTATGCGTCGACCGTACATCGGTAGCGTGTGACTGTTTTTGTCGTCATGGGAGCGCTCTTGAACCCCTGCACATCGCCTGCGTGCATATGATACCATGCCGGACAATGTGGTGTGGAAACTGTACGACATCAAGGTGGATAAGCACAGAGTCTTTACGCCTGCGCGCCTTAGTGTGAGTTGATTCGATAGCGTTGGACTGAACTGTTCTCCCGATTGCGTTTATGCCAGACGATCAGACGGTTGCTGAACACACCCTCACGCTTGGAGGGGAAGAGGTGCGGCTCCTGCCGGAGCGCGCACTCTTCTGGCAGCGCACGGCGACGCTGATCATTGCCGATCCGCATATCGGCAAGGCCAGCGCATTTCGCGCGGCAGCGGTCGCCGTGCCGGAAGGAACGACAACTGCCGATCTGGATCGCCTCAGCCAGGTTATTGCCCGCTGCAACGCGCAGAACATCATTATCCTGGGCGATCTGCTGCATGCGCGCAGCGGACGCACCGCCGCAACCCTTGCCGCCTTCGCAGCGTGGCGGGAGCGCCATGCCAATCTCGACCTGATGCTGGTGCGCGGCAACCACGATGCGCGCGCTGGCGACCCGCCGGACGCCTGGGGCATCGCCTGCGTTGATGAGCCGTGGCAAGTGCCGCCCTTCGTCCTGCGCCACCATCCCGAAACCCTGGCATCCGGCTATACGCTTGCTGGCCACCTCCATCCCGCGGTTCGTCTGACCGGCGCCGGCAGACAGCGCGTGACCCTTCCCTGTTTCTGGTTTGGCGCGCAGGTCGGCGTGCTGCCAGCGTTCGGCAGTTTTACCGGCGCAACGGTTATTACTCCTGCGCCGGACGATCAGGTGTTCGTTATTGCTGATGATGCTGTGGTTGCAGTGTCGGGCGCGTCACGCGGAATGGCGCGAGCGTCGCGGGGACGACGTCGGTAAGCGCCGCTTCCGCCAACAACTGGCCAAAGCGCATGCCGAATGGCATGCCATGACCGCAGAATCCGCCAGCCACCCACACTCCCGGTATCTCCGGCGCTGCATCGGCAACCGGTACATAGTCGGCGGTGAACGCCATCAGCCCTGCCCAGCGCTGCATGGCTTCCAGACCGCTGAGGTGCGGAAACAGACGGGGCAAGATCTGTTCGATAGCGGCTATAACTTCGGGTGTTGGCACGGTTTCGGTGATGCCGACATCGCGCCCCGGAGCACAGGCGCGGCACCCGCCGATTACAATCGCACCATCCGGCGTCTGATGCCAGTATTCACCGGTGGGGGTCGCCGATGCGCCGATGCCCTGCTCGAAGACGCGCGGAATGGGGGCATACGCCAGTGCCTGACCACGCACCGGCGTGATCACATCGCGCAACGCCGGAACCAGGTCGCGCGTCCAGGCGTTGACGGTCACCACGACCGCGCCCGCTTCCACCACGCCGCGATTGGTGATGACGCGGACGTGACCGTTATGTGGCATCAACCGTTCGACCCGCGCAATCGCCATACGCGCACCGTGGCGTTGCGCCGCTGCGATCAATCCGTAGACCAGGCGCGCCGAGTGGAGCAGCGCATTCTCTGGACCATACAACGCCCCTGTAATCTCCTCGCTGAGCGGTGTGCGGATCAATTCCTGCGTCTGCTGGCGGTCGAGGAGTTCGGCGGCGAAGCCGTCGGCGCGCAGCGCGGCAACATGGCGTTGCAGATCGGCATACTGCGCTCCCCCCAGCGCCAGGGTCAGATGACCCGGCTCGCGGTAGTCGCATGCGATCTGTTCTTCGGTGAGCGCCTGCCGCAGCAACGCGCGACTATCGAGCGTGATCTGCATGATCGCGCGAGCGGTTGCGCGTCCCAGGCGCGCAACGGCATCGGCATACCCTTCCGCCGTTCCGACGACGTGAAAGCCGCCGTTGCGCCCGGTGGCGCCGTAGGCTGGCGCCGCTTGTTCGACCAGAAGCGGCGCAGCGTCGGCGCGTGCCAGGAAGTACGCGGTCGCCGCGCCGAAAAAACCGCCGCCGATAACCACAACATTCGCGGTTGCGGGCAGATCAATTGGGAAAACCGGGGCAGGCGCCGTCGCCTGCCAGTACGACTGCGGATCGTAAACGACGTTCATTGGGCGATTCCTTGTGGTTCAATCGAGTGACGAGTGACACGTGACGAGTGCCGCCTGCCCATCACTTTTCGCGCCGCTTCTGGAAGAGCGGGCGTTGCACCGGATCGCGGCGAACGCCGAGCGCCAGCCGGTTACGCTTCGCGCTCCTTCTGGCGCGAGCGATGGAGTCCAGGCGTGCATTGCCGAGCAACTGACGCAAGCATTGAGCACGTCTCCGCAGCGCCCGTACCCGGGACCAGGGAATAGATACCGCAAGGTCCGAGCAGCGGCGCGCAAGGGCGGGTCTGAGACCCGCTCCGACGCTGTCCAGAGCCAGGATGACAGGTCAGAGAGCAGCGAATGCAGCGCCCGCTGCCACTACCATGGCTGCTCCTGAGCGATCCTTGCACCGGCGAGGCACGGCGACTGATAGTATAATGGAAGTCCCACAATCCGCCAGATCAGTGCGCAGGAGGAGGCTTCCATGGCAGAACACACGCTCCGATCCGACCAGATTCATCACAAATGGGACAATAGCCTGCCGCCAGCCATCGAGATCGAGCCAGGCGACGTCGTTCACTGCGAGACCGCTGAGGTCACAAACAACCAGGTCGCTCCCGGTTGCGATGCGTCGGTGCTGACAAGCCTCGATTTCGACCAGCTCTACCCGCTGGCGGGACCAATCTTTGTGAAAGGCGCCGAACCCGGCGATATTCTCGAAGTCGAGATCCTGCGCATGCAGACGCTCGATTGGGGATGGACGGGCATCATTCCCGGCTTAGGGCTGCTGGCGAACGATTTTACCACACCGTACATTCGGCACTTCGACCTGAGCAATGGCGTCACCGCGCCGCTGCGCGACGACATCCACATCCCGATCCAGCCGTTCTGCGGCACCATGGGGGTGGCGCTCGATGAACCGGGCGCGTTCGACGTGCTGCCGTGCGGCAAGGCAGGCGGCAATATCGACACGCGCCACCTGAACGTCGGCGCAAAACTGTACCTGCCGGTCTTCGTGCCGGGGGCGCTCTTCTCGGCTGGCGACTGCCACGCGGCGCAGGGGGACGGCGAAGTGTGCGTCACCGGCATCGAGTGCCCCATGCAGTTCAGCCTGCGCTTCAACGTCATCAAAGGACGCAGTCTGCGCCCCTGGAGTTACCAGTTCTTCACGCCGCCGGGACCGATCCAGCCTGCGTATGACGAGAAGGGATACTTCGTCACCACCGCGATCGGACCCGACCTGATGACGGATGCGCAGAATGCGGTGCGCGACATGATTGCGTGGCTGGAGCGCGAGAAGGGGTTGAGCCGCGAAGACGCCTACATTCTGTGCAGTCTGGCAGGCGACCTGCGCATCAGCCAGATTGTGGACGCGCCCAACTGGTGCGTATCGTTCTACATGGCGCTGAGTGTGTTCCGCTGAGGCAGGGAGGATCTATGACCGCGCTCGTGCTCAGAACCGACTCGCCGATTGTCGCCGGTCCGCTCCAGGGACGCTGGACGCTGGCGGATTGGGAGGCGCTTCCCGACGACGGCAACCGTTACGAGATTATCGACGGAGTGCTCTACATGACCACTGCGCCGCACAGTTTCCATCAGTGGATCATTCTTTCGCTGATCCAGTTCGTCGGGTTGCCAGTAAAAGAGCGCGGTCTTGGTTATGTCTTCATGGCGCCAATTGGCGTCATTATGCCAGGGTGCGATCCGGTGCAACCGGACCTGATCTTCATTCGCGCCGAACGCGCCGCGATCATTCGCAACGGACGAATCTACGGCGTGCCTGACCTGATCATCGAGGTGCTGTCACCGGGGACGCGCGCCTACGATGAGCGGGTGAAACTGGCGGCGTATGCAGCGGCTGGCGTCCCAGAGTACGGGATTGTGGACCCGGAGGCGCGCCAGGTGCGACGCCACCTGCTCGAAGCTCCGGGTCGCTACGCCACGCCGTCGGTGTCCGAGGCGACGGATCAGGTCGCCTTCGCCTGCCTGCCCGACATCACGTTCCGAGTCGCCGATCTCTTCGCCGGTGCGCCGGACACGACAATTTAGCCGAGTGCGGCGACGGCGCGCTTGACGCTCTCTTCCGGCTTGACTTTCACCGCCGCTTCGACGATCACGCCATTTTCGTCGATAACAAAGTGGCTGCGTTCGATTCCCCAGTACTTCTTGCCGTACATCGACTTCTCAGCCCAGACGCCGTATGCCTCAGCGATGGCGTGATCCTCATCGACGAGCAGCGTGAACGGCAGGTTGTGCTTGGTCTTGAACTTCTGGTGCGACTTGACGCCATCCGGGCTGACGCCGAGCACCACGGCGTTCTTCTCCTCGATCTGCGGATAGGCGTCGCGGAAGCCGCACGCCTGCGTCGTGCAGCCGGATGTGTCGTCCTTCGGATAGAAATAGAGAATGACCCGCTTGCCGCGGAAATCGGAGAGCCGGATTGTGCCTCCAGAATCGGCGGTTGCCGTAAAATCCGGCGCCGGATCGCCAACATTGAGCCGTTGTTCTGCCATGGAAGATGACTCCAGGAACTATGTCTGTCTGTCTCTCATAGTGTAACGCAGAAACGGCGGGAGCGGATGGCGGAGGAGGCCTTTATAACCACGAAGACACGAAGACACGGAGAGTCTGCTTCTATCCTCTTCGGGTCGTCGCGTCGTCGGGTCGTCGGGTCGTCGTGGTACAGTAGCAACCACCAAAACACGATGACACCGAGAGGCTGCTTCCACCCGCTTCGGGTCGTCGGGTCGTCGTGGTACAGTAGCAACCACCAAAACACGATGACACCGAGAGGCTGCTTCTACCCGCTTCGGGTCGTCGGGTCGTCGTGGTACAGTAGCAACCACCAAAACACTATCACCCAGAGAGTCTGCTTCTACCCGCTTCGTGTCGTCGTGTCGTCGTGGTACAGTAGCAACCACCAAGACACGATGACGCGAAGGAAGGTGAGAAATGAAACATCTTCCCATTTCTGAAGAAGATGAGCGTATTGCCAGCCTGATTGTAGACTCTGCTTTCGCCGTACATAAGAGTCTGGGTCCTGGTTTGCTGGAAAGTGTGTATGAAGTCTGCTTCTGCCACGAGCTGCACAAGCGAGGAGCATCCTTTCGCCGTCAGGTGGTCGTGCCTATCGTCTACGATGGCTTGCGATTCGATGAGGGGTTGCGTCTTGATGTGCTAGTGGAGGAGCGGATTATCTGCGAGTTGAAGGCGGTGGAGGTTGTGCATCCTGTGCACACAGCGCAAATCCTGACCCAACTCAAGCTCGCCGGAAAGCGTCTTGGCTTCCTGATCAACTTCAACGTGCCGCTGATCAAGAAGGGGATCACCCGGATTGCGCTGTGACGATGAACTGCTGATCAACCACGAAGACACGAAGGGTCCTCTGTTGTTCTCTTTGCGTTTTTGTGGTCAGGCAAACCGCTTTCGGAGAGCTAGCGCCTGTGAGCCGACGCAGAGCGCAGGGATGATGTGTTAGGACACGACGCTCCGGCTGCCAGCGATTGAAATCGCCCCTGATGGACCTGCGGCCGACCGTTCGCCTGCACGGACGGGACCGACGGCGTCCATGCGCGGTTCGGCGCGATCACCGCGCATGGATACCTGGTGGAACGTCCACCCGGCACACCACCCGCTGGCAGGGAGTTGGGGGCAGTCGCCAACCGAGGCGCAGCGCAGCAGGGACACGCTTGCTTGCCGCCTGACAATTCATGTCATGCCCGGATCCGCCGACACAGAGCGGCTTGTGTGGCGTCAGATGCCTGGTATCTTTTCGCAAGAATCGTTAGAGTCTTGCGGAGGCTGCCATGACCTGTCGTATTCTGAACAGCGACGATGCCCGCACCTGCTGGCGCGACCTCCTCGATGCCACCAATCGTGGGGAGGATGTCATCATCCTAAACCTGGACAATCACGCTTGCACCTGTGGAGCGGTTGGCGTGATTGTCCGGGTTTTGGTTGATCGCTCTATCAGAATAACTGTTTCGAGAGATCGTCAATCAGAGTCAACCGACATCACGCCCGCGCGACCTCGTGCACCCTGCCGGTGCGCACATCGTAGATCGCACCGCTGATCGGAATGTCCTTCGGGATCAGCGGCGAGTTGCGCAGAAATGCCACATCATCGCGCACACTCTGTTCGAGATCGGCGAACGGCAGGAAATCCTGCCCCGCCACATTCACGCCGAGATCAGCCGCAATCTTCGCCGCCAGTTGCTCGTTGGTAAACGTCAGCATACCGCAATCGGTGTGGTGCAGCACCACAATCTCGCGCGTTCCCAGCAGTTGCTGCGAGATGACGAGCGAACGGAGCGCGTCCTGCGCACGACCGCCAGCATTGCGGATCACATGCGCGTCGCCAATGTCGATCCCCAGCGCTTTCTCAGGATGCAGACGGGCGTCCATGCAGGCCACGACAGCGACTTTGCGCGCGGGGGGCATGGGGAGATCGCCGCGGGTGAAACTGGCGGCGAATGCTTCGTTTGCCTTCAGGAATTCGTCGAAACGGGTCATGGGAGTGCTCCTGTGACGATCACGGCTCCAGATATATCTTGCATTATTTGATTGATTTTATCAAGTTTTTATGTGATTTTATTGTCACCTCCCAGGCGCACCGGAGCGTCTGGTCTGTGCTACAATGCAGCCATGCGGTTCGATGTACTGACGCTGTTTCCGGGGATGTTTACGGGTCCGCTGAGCGAAAGCATCCTCAAGCGGGCGATTCAGTCTGGGCGCATTTCGGTCGTGCTCCACGACATTCGCGCCTACGCCGTTGACCGTCACCGCACGACGGACGACGCGCCCTACGGCGGCGGAGCAGGCATGGTGATGAAACCCGAACCGCTGGCTGCCTGCATTCGCGCAGTGCTGGCGACGCCTGACGGCGATGCGGGAGAAGCGGCGCCCAAACCGCCGGTTATTCTGATGACGCCTGACGGCGAGCCGTTTACACAGCGCATTGCTGCCGAACTTGCGACCTGCCCGCGCCTGCTGCTGGTCTGCGGACGGTATGAGGGAGTAGACGAACGAGTGCGTGAGGCGTTGATCGACCGGGAGTTGTCGATCGGCGATTATGTGTTGACCGGCGGCGAACTGGCGGCGATGATCGTGATCGATGCGGTGGCCCGCCTGGTTCCTGGCGTGATCGACGCCGAATCCGCCACCGAAGAGTCGTTCAGCGACGGGTTGCTGGAGTATCCGCAGTACACCCGTCCTGCCGTGTGGGAAGGGCGGCCCGTGCCGCCAGTGCTGGTCTCCGGTCATCATGGCGAAGTGGCACAGTGGCGGCGGCGCGAACGGCTGCGCCGGACGTTTGCGCGCCGTCCCGATCTGCTGGCGCGCGCCATGCTGACGGATGCGGATCGCGCGTATCTGCGCACATTGGGATGGAACGACTCGAACAATCCAGCGCAACCGGAGGGAGTACCTGTTCATCGTTGAGATCAACGACTCCGCCGGTCGCCAAAAACGGGTTCGGGGGCGGCCCCCGAAATACAGAATCGGCGGCGGAATGGCTGCGACCGGCGCCAACGCGCGGCGTCCCGCCGACTTAAGGCATCTCGCGTGCGGTCGCTATGCCCGCACACCCGGAAGAAGCGGGCATAGCGACCGGCAGGGCACTCATCACTTACCGGCGCGACGCTCGCGCTCCCGGGAGCAGCAGAACAGGCGACGGGCAGGCGCTCATCACTCGTTACTATCCGGCGAGATGCCTGTGCTTCCAGGAGCAGCGTGAACAGTTCCAGGAGGGAGCGGGGCTTCCCGCTTCGATAAAAAGTTGATCGAAGGTCAAACGTCTTATATAATTGCCGCGATCGTCGTTATGGCGATCATTCTGGTAGTGGTAACAGTCGGCCGTGCAAGGCAACGCACCCGACCTGATCGAGCGAGTAGCGCCGCCGTTAGAGGAGGAGCGATGTTCGGCAACAGAAAGCAGTCTCAGGCGCTTCCCACACCCGCACTCAATGGCAAACCAGAGACCGTGATTGGCGCCAACACCAGCTTCGTCGGCACCCTCAAATCCGATGGTAACATCAGGATCGACGGCAGAGTCGAGGGTGATGTCGAGATCCTGGGCAACCTGATCATTGGTGAAACAGGGCAGGTTATTGCGACAATCAAGGCGCAGAACGTCCACGTGTCCGGCGCGGTGAAGGGTGAAATCACGGCCATCGAGCAGCTCGAAATCTCGCCGACGGGCAAGGTCTGGGGCGATATTACCACCTCTGCGCTGCACATCGAGCCAGGCGGGTTGTTCCGTGGTCAGAGTTCGATGATGACGAATATCGACGAACCGCTGCTTCTCGAAGCGCCGCGCCCTGATCGTCGCGATTGAGCGCCGAAAACCATGCGCCGCAATCATAGCGAGGTGCGCCAGCGTCGAAGCACTCTCCGGGAGTCAGTATCATGCCCCGTCCTCAGCGCTCATCCACGGTTCGCAATCACCCATTTCGCGATCATTTGCGCCCCGAACGTGCTGGAGTTCATGCGCTGACCCTGGTGCTGGTTGTGCTGTCGCTCTGGATGATGGCCAGTTTCGTCGGTCAGATCATGACCGGCGCGCAACTGGAACAACGTCGCGCAGTGTTGATTGCCGAAAATGCGCGGCTCGAGGCGACGAACCGTGCGCTGCTCGATCAGGTGGAGTATGCCGAGTCGCCTGCCTATGCCGAACAGATTGCGCGCGAACAACTTGGGCTGGCTGCCGAGGGTGATACGGTCGTCCTACCGACCTTCGAGGAGCGCCCTGCCAGTGACGCAACGCCGACTCCTATTGCGCTGCCGGCGCCAACGCCGCAACTCAACTGGCGCGCCTGGGTGCAGGCGTTGACCGCAGCATCAGACGCGCCATAACGTGCAAACGCCCCTGGCGGGCCCGCCAGGGGCGTTCCAATTCCAGATATTGCGTTACTCGCGCAGGCGCGTCGTTTCATCGGTGGCAGCGCGATCCGCTGGCATGTGCGGCGCAACGCCAGGGTGCACGGAGATTGGGACGCTGGTCGTCTCCGGTCGATGCGAGGTTGCACGCGGACGGCGCAACCCGCTGATGAGACGCTGCACCCGGCTGTCGATCTCTGGCTCACGCCCGCGCGCCAGGATGCTGATGCCCGCCAGGAACAACACACCAGGGAACACAAAGTCGATCAGCAGGAGCAACCCCAATCCGACGCCCCACAGTCCAACCTGCACGGCTTCGGGTGCGCGCGTTGCACGCCGCTGAATGTATGCCGCCACACCGCCAGCAATCAGCGCCCCTGGCAACAACAGCCACCACAGGTTCAACCACCAGATGACGCCCAGGACGATCAAACCGATCCCAATTGCTGCTGAGCGGCGGTTATCATGCACAAAGTTCATAGTTCTACTCCTTATCCTGTATCACTCTGTCTACACCCTTGTACGCCGGGGTGATCGGTTTTGTTGCACCGCGCACCTATGACGCTCTCCGTCATCATTGTGACCTGGAATGGCCGGCGCTTCCTGTCGCCCTGCCTGCGCGCGGTTTCCGCGCAACTTCAGCCCACCGACGAAATTATCGTGGTCGATAATGGTTCGACGGATGGCACTGCTGGCTGGCTGGCTGACTCCTGGCGCACCGTGCGCCTTGTGGCGCTGCCATCGAACCTGGGATTTGCCGGCGGTGTCAATGCCGGGATGCGCGCGGCGCATGGCGACCTGCTGCTGCTACTGAACAATGATGCATTCGTCGAACCGGGATGCGTGCCCGCGCTGGTCGAAACGATGCGGCAACACCCGCAGATTGGCGCTGCTGCCGGGGTGCTGACGTTCGATCATCGCCCCAATCTGATCGCTTCGGCGGGCATCACTGCCCGCCGCGACGGGGTGGCGCTCGATCTATGGACCGGGCGTGATGTGCATTCGCTGCCAGCCACGCCGCCATCGGTGATGGGCGCAAGCGGCGGGCTGGCGCTCTACCGGCGAACGATGCTCAATGACATCGGGCTGATGGCGCCTGATTTTTTCAACTACCTCGAAGATGTTGATCTGGCGTGGCGCGCTCAATTACGGAGATGGCCATGCCTTCTCGTTCCCGCTGCCCGCGCGCGCCATATCTATTCCGCCACCGGCGGGCAGGGGTCGCCGTTGAAGCAGCGGTTGCTGGGGCGCAACCGCTGGCGCGCGATTATTCGCTGTTTTCCTGCGGGCGTGTTGCGCGCCTGCCTGCCCCATATTGTGGCATATGACGGTATGGCGCTGGCATACGCGGCGCTCACCCGCAAACCTGCAATGATTGCCGGGCGCATCGAAGCGCTGCGCGACTGGTCAATGCTTGTGCAGGAGCGACGGCGCATTCAGGCGCGCCGCACAGTTGCGGATCAGGCGTTCGCTGCCTGGCTCGAGCCGCCGCCGCCGCCGTGGCAGACGCTGCGCGCCGCGCGACGCCTCGATGCGCTTCTGGAAAGGACCGTGCACGGAGGGCGCAAAGGTGAAACGCTTGCAGATTGAAGGTAGGAAGGTTGCCGATAGAATAGAGATGTTGCGCCGCAACGCCTCGAAGCATCGCACTATCACATCGAACGCGGAACGTCGAAGAGCATTCCCTGACCCTTGAGGTCTTCACCAGCAATACGTTTCTGCCGACAAGCATTGCCGGCGGCATAATACCCGCCTCCGCCAGGGACGCCGCGGCAGGGGATCGCCAGGCGCTACGGACGCGCCTTGATAATGCCCGCCTCCGCTGCGTGAGGACGTCCTGCGCTGCGGGGCTTCGTGCGATCAGCGCAGGCATTGTGGTCTTTGAGCAATTCATCCGGTATCATCCGCTGGCAGCCTGCACAGGCGGGTTTCGCGCCCCATAGCCCGCGACGTATGAAGATGAATAGTTTCGATAGTTCCGGTATGCTTCGGGCTGAAGCCCTCAGATGGTGAAATCCCTCGGGGCTTCTGCGTCCTGAGCGAGGGCTGTAGCCCGAAGCTCAGGCGGCCTGTTCGCCAGCCTGCACTCCTTCTGCAAAAGACTGATACAATAATGGACAGTTATCCACCTACCTGTTGAACCAATGAACCCATTTCGAGTCTTCTGGCAATCGGCGCGCGACACATTTGAGGACCTGCTGCCGCTGACCCTGATCAGCACTGTCTGGTTGCTCGTTGTGCTGCCACTCCCCCTGCTGGCAGGCGGCTTCGCAGTCGGTGGCGCACCGTTTGGCGCAGCGGCGCTGCTGATGTTGACGACGCTGCCGATGGGCATGGCCAGTGCGGGGTTGACCGCCATCGCCCAAAGGATCCACGAAGGGCGCACGGTTTCGTGGAGCGACTTCGTGGCAGGCGCGCGGCAACATTATCGTTTCGGATGGCGGATGTACGGCGCCTGGCTTGCCGGATTGCTGATCCTTCTGGTGAATGTCGCTTTCTACGCGCAGATGGAAGCGCCGATCGGCGCCTACCTGATGCTGCTCTTCGCCTATTTTCTGGTCGCCTGGGTCAGCCTATTGATCTATCTCGGTCCGCTGGCGCTTTTGCAAGAGCGCCCGAGTGTGCGCCTGGCGTTCCGCAATGCGTTCGTCCTGGCGTTCGGCAGACCCCTGTTTACTATCGTCACCCAGGTATTGATGAGCATTATTGTCTTCCTCTCGATGTGGCCCCCGCTGCTCCTGCTCCTGCTTATCACGCCGGCATTGCTGGCAGTGTGGGGGTTCCGCGCTACGGTGACGCTGATCGCAGACGCCGAGGCGCGCCGCGTAGCGCAACAGGAGCGTGAGCGCGCTGCAACACTGCCGCCCGCCAATCCGCCCGCCACCGGGAAAGGACGCGGTGGACAGATTCGACCGCGAGAATAGAACGTCGTAGCAAACGCTCGGTCAATGGAATGGGAGGCGCTCGTGAACTCGCCAGGCACGTCACTGACCGGATGGCGCTCATTCATTGCCGCAGTCATCGTTGCGCTTGCAACCGTGGCAATCTGTTACCTGGCTGCGCCGGGCAATCTGGCGGCAGCGCCTCCTGCGCAAAGCAGCACATTGAGCATGGAGATCGCGAAACGTTTACAGGGGTCGGATGTCATTCAGGTCGGACAGGAATTGACGTTCACCATTCGCATCACCAACACCGGCACGATTTCGATCACAACGCTGCCGTTGATTGATGAGTACGAGTCGAGCATTCTGCAACTCGAACGCACCGATCCGCTCTCATCGACCAACATCGTTACACCGGCAACCGGCGGCGGACTGATCACCTGGAGCGATCTAACGACGGACACGGTTTTTGGTCCGCTCAATCCAGGGCAATCGATTGAGATCATTACAGTCTTTCGCGCAATTGCGCCACGGGTTGCGACGGTCAACCGCGCGCGCATCGGCGCAGCCGTTGGGTTCGGCGGGCAGCAATATACCGGCGACGGGCGCAGCAGCAGCGGCGACGCGATTGGCGGGCAGGTGATTGTGCGCAAGGAAGTGCTGACCGGTACCGTCGCCGCCAGCGGTCTGCCGCTGACGTTTACCATCACGATCAGCAACGACGGCGCCGCCGACCTGACGCGCATTCCGCTGCGCGATACATTCGACCCGACCTACCTGCAATTTGCCAGCGCCGTTCCGACGCCAACCGTCACTTCCACTTCGTCCATTACCGAGAGCGTCCTGGAGTGGGACGATGTGCTGCCCGGTCTCGGGCTGACGCGGCTGCGTCCGGGTGAAGTAATCACGGTCACCACTGTCTTTACGGCGTTGCGCTCTGTCGATGCCGCGTTCATCAACCGCGCCGAAGCCGTGGGGGTGCGTGACGAATTCGACGATGAAGTGCAGGCGCCGCGTCAGGCGGAGGTTCCGATCCGGATCATTCCCGGACCGGCGGAGGCGACCCGCATGCCCACGCCAACCGGGATCCCAACCCCCACCCCTGGTGAAGAACCACAACCGCGCCCGACGGATGTGCCGGCAACTCCAACCGGAACCCCAACGCTGACCGTCGAGGCGATCACTGCCACCGCCACCCCCGAGGCGGCGGGGGTTGTGGTCACGCCAACCGTTCCTGCTCCGGCGACGCTGCCGCGCACCGGCGGATCGGAGGGCATCCCCTGGATTCTGGCGGTTGTGGCGCTGACAATCGGCGCAGCGCTGGCGCTTCGCTCACGATTGAGGTTCTGACATGGAGCGGAAACGTGTCATTCGATATGGAGTGTCTCCCTCTGCATTCGGCTATCTGCTGATCGCCACAACCGAACGCGGTATCTGCACCGTGGCGCTTGGTGACGACCCGGCGGCGTTGGTCGCCGATCTGACGCGTGCATGTGGCGATGCACCTATCGTACAGGATGGCGTGTTGT
>ERZ1685331.84-NODE-84-length-29884-cov-20.312012_pt1 | contig 29884 bp, 28 predicted proteins | sample MGYA00580194_ERZ1685331 | MGnify/ENA primary metagenome ERZ1685331 (study PRJEB41501, sample SAMN08275520) | hot springs metagenome | biome: alkaline hot spring; material: microbial mat | place: Russia: Ush-Beldyr | collected 2015-07 | depth 0.5 m m ...
CCCAAAGGGCGGGCAGGTTGTGAAATATGGCCATACAATAGGACACGCGACGAGGTCTATCGAAGTTGGTTCCCATGTGCATGTGCACAACTTAATAAGCGGCGGAACAGGCCGGATGTTGCCGGTCTGCGCGGATGTTCTGCCGCCTCCGCGGTCGCCGTCCATCGACCGGCCACCCTGCGCAACGTTCCTTGGTTTCCGAAGAGCGGACGGGCGAGTAGGGGTACGGAACCACATTCTTGTGTTGCCAACCGTGCATTGTGTAAATGGCGTGGTGGAGCTCATCGCTCGGGAAGTGCCAGAAGTCTTAGCTGTGCCGCATATCTATGGGTGCTCCCATTTAGGAAATGACAGCGTTAGAGTTCGACAAGTTTTGGAGAGTTACGCGGGGCATCCGAACGTGGGGGCGTGCTTGCTTGTTGGTTTGGGGTGCGAGACGATGTCTGCAGCGGAGATAGCGGATGCGTTGTGTAAGCAGGGAGCGATAGTTGAGTGTCTAGTGGTTCAGGACGAGGGTGGAACTAGGGCAGCAGTGAAGCGTGGTGTTGACATTGTGCGTAAGTTTCTGAGGCGCGTAGGGGAACTGCAGAGAGAGCCAATCCCCGTCTCCGAGCTTGTTATCGGTGTAGAGTGTGGCGGTTCGGACGCATTGTCGGGGATCAGCGCTAATCCTGCCGTTGGAGTAGCAAGTGATCTTCTTGTTTCGCAAGGCGGCACGGGGATCATGTCCGAAGTAACCGAGTGGATCGGAGCTGAGGATATTTTGGTCAAGCGGGCCGCGTCTCAGCTTGTCGGACGCCGTATTGTAGAGGCAATCGAGCGCCGCGTGTGTGCCGCCAAAGAATTGGGGGTGGACATACGTGCTTCTCAGCTTGCTCCGGGGAACATCGCCGGGGGGTTGACGACCCTTGAGGAGAAATCCCTTGGGGCAATAGCTAAGGGTGGAACTTCGCATGTTAGCGACTTTCTTGCCTACGGACAGCGGCCTGCGGCTCGCGGCTTGGTCTTGATGGACACGCCCGGCAATGACCTTGAGTCGGTGACAGCGATGGTGGCTGGTGGAGCCCAGATCATCCTTTTCACCACGGGCCGAGGGACTCCTATTGGGAATCCCATTGCTCCGGTGATAAAGATTGCGAGCAATAAGGCTGTTTACAACCGTTTAGAGGATGATCTGGACTTTTGCGCTGGCGGGGTCATCAAGGGAGAACCAGTGTTTGTGGTCGGCCAGCACATCTTCGAGCTCCTATTGGAGGTGGCAAGCGGAGCACCAACCGCGGCTGAACGGTGGGGGTATCGCCAGTTCGCGATCGAGCTGCGTGGGCCCAGGGCATAAAATTTTTCCCGAGCTCCTCATCTGATACACTGTGCATCGCTGTGTTATGGAGGGTGATATCATGAAAATTAGTAGGTATGATTTATTTGCCGTGCCGCCTCGGTGGTTGTTCCTCCGGCTTGAGACGGAGGATGGCCTTGTCGGCTGGGGGGAACCTATTGTGGAAGGTCGAGCTCGAACAGTGGCGAGTGCAGTCCACGAGCTTATGGAAAAATATGTGCTTGGGCTTGATGTCTCCCGGATTGAGGATGTGTGGCAAGTACTTTATCGGGGTGGGTTTTATCGGGGTGGGCCTATCCTCATGAGCGCATTGGCGGGCATCGATCAAGCCTTGTGGGACCTGAAAGGGAGAGCGTTGGGTGTGCCGGTGTATGAGCTCCTAGGGGGGCCATGCCGTGACCGGGTTCGGGTCTACCGATGGGTCGGCGGGGATGCTCCTGAGGAAGTCGCCGAGGAGGCCAAACGAGCGGTGGCAGAGGGCTTTACGGCGCTTAAGATGAACGTGGCGGGGCGGCTGTTGCCCATCGAGTCACCGCGAAAAGTGCGGGAGATTGTCGATAGTTTCGCGCAAGTTCGCGATGCGGTTGGAGAGGCAGTGGATTTGGCCCTCGATTTCCATGGGCGTGTCTCCCCAAGCCTGGCACCCGGACTCGCGAAAGCTCTCGAGCCTTACCGCCCTTTGTTCTATGAGGAACCGTTGGTTCCTTTGCTTCCTGCCCGACTCGCGCAGCTTAAAAGCATAACCGTCGTTCCGCTTGCCTTTGGGGAGCGTCTGTATTCGCGGTGGGACTTCCGCCCGTTCTTAGAGATGGGGGTTGTCGACGTGGTGCAACCAGACCTTTCGCACGCCGGAGGAATCACAGAGTGTAAAAAGATCGCTGTTTTGGCCGATACCTATGGGGCACTTGTGGCCTTTCACTGCCCTTTGGGCCCGATCGCTCTAGCCGCAAGTCTTCACGTGGCAGCCGCGACGCCAAATTTTCTTATCCAAGAAACGAGTTTCAGACTCCATTACCATGATGGTGTAGAGCTGACCGATTACTTGAAAGAACCGTCTGTGTTCTCTGTGAAAGGAGGATATATTGAGCTTCCGAAGGGACCGGGCCTTGGGATCGAGATCGATGAAGGAGAGGTCCGGGACGCGGCGGTGAAAGGGCATGATTGGACGAATCCGGTTTGGCGTCACAGAGACGGGTCGCTTGCGGAGTGGTAGGCTACATTAGCTAAAACTTTTGTGCCAACTCCCGATTGACCAACCCTTGGGGCAAGATCCCATGTAGGGCTCGTTCTAACCCATCTTCTACAATAGTTGCGGCACCTTCCGACGGGTAGTGCCTCAAGAAGGGTGTCCGCAGGACAGCACCGTAGCCTTCCGGGACAAACGACGACCGCAAAGGAAAGCCCCTATAGCGGACAAAACCCGTCTCCTGGCCCTCGCTGGTCCTGGGGGAGAACCTCCGCGTTCCGCGGGGGCGGGAGGCCCTGCGCGGAGCTCGCGCGCCTGGCGAAGGAGGTGACTTGGCGGACGAAGGCGGTGGAGGGTTCTCGGGGGAGGAGGCGGTGAAGGGGCTCTTGTACCTGGTCCTCGCTTCTCCAAACAGGCGGCCAAAAGAGCGCTGGCTTGGGGGCTTTGTGGAAATCCAGAACGGTGGGGCGGGAAGCAAAAAGGAGGGGCCCCGCGGGCCCCTCCCAAACGGGTGCCAAGACAACTATGGGTCGGCCCTCACCGTGGGCGGCCGGTTCACGTTAAGCACGGTGATCACCATTTGATCCTCGGCAATGGCGCCGCACGCGTCCACCACCCGCAGGGTAACGAGCACCTTGAGAGGTTCACAGCCCACCACCTCCGGGGCCACGAACACCGGGCAGAGGGTCTCGGCCCCGATGAGTTTCCCCGCGGTGACTGTCCAGAAGATCTTGATTGGGTCGCCATCAGGGTCGCCGGCCCGGGCGAGGATCACGATCTGTCCGCATTCGGGCACGGTGAGATCAGGCCCGACATCGGCCCAGGGCGGGCGGTTCACGTTCCGCACGAAGATCCGCACCGTGTCCTTGGACTCCGCACCACAGAGGTCGCGCACCGTGAGCACAAGCTCCACGAGCTCGCCCTCGCACCGGGCGGTAAGAGGTGCGGTGTACATGGGCGTGAGGCTCCGCGGGTTGTCGAGGGTTCCGCGGCCAGTGGGGATGGACCAAAGCACGGTGATGGGGTCGCCGTCGGGATCCACGGCGGTGGCCTGAAGTTGGACTTTCTGGCCCTCGTCCACCACGAGATCCGGCCCGGCCTCCGCCAGCGGCGGGTTATTCACGTTGAGGACGTGGATGATGATCGTGTCCTGGGCTCGGCCACCGCAGCAGTCCTCGGCCACTACGGTAATAGGGATGAACTCGCCCGCACAATCCGTGACCATGGGCGCGTGGTAGATCGTCTCGATGGCGTGGGGATCGGAGAAAAAGCCTTTCGGAGCTGACCAGGTGATCTTGATCACGTCCCCATCAGGGTCGTAGACGTGGGCGCGCAAAACGAGGCTCCTCCCCTCCTCCACGGTCTTGGCAGGCATGATCGTCCCCACAGGGCCGGTCGGCGGTTTAACAGGCGGTGGGGGAGGGCAGGTGGGAGGGGGACAGGGGAGGGCCGGCGGGCAGGTGCCCTCATCGTGGACGAAGTTCAAGCCCGGCCCACCATCGATGAGGTTGCACCCAAGTCCCCCGAGGATCACGTCGCCGCCCGGACCACCAAAAAGCCTGTCATTCCCGGCCTCGCCTTCGATGCGGTCGTCGCCATCCTCACCGTAAACGGTGTCGTCCCCCGCCCCGCCAAAGAGAAGGTCATTCCCAGCCCCGCCGAGGATGAGATCGCCGCCCGGACCGCCCTGGATGAGGTCGTTCCCAAGACCCCCAATGAGGAGGTCATGGCCCTCGAACCCGAAGATCCGGTCGTTGCCCCCAAGGCCCAGGATGAGGTCGTTCTTGGGGGTCCCAAAGAGGACATCGTCGCCATCGGTCCCCACGATGATCTCCGCCGGCGGGTTGGCCTGGAGGAAGGAGAGGATCACGTCCCACATGGGATCCGTGCACGGCGCGTACGGGAGGTGCTTCACAAGGAGGGCGATCACCCTGGGATCGACCTTGTACTTGGCCAAGCAGGCGGGCACCGGTGGGGTCGGGGCGGCGAGCTCTATAAGAATACCCGAGAGCCGCGCGGGATCCTGGGCGAGGACGAATTTGCCCCCGCATTTTTCGGCCAAGGCCCTGAGGGGCGCCTGGGCCGGGGCTTCCAGGGCGATCCCCACCACGTTCACCACGTAGCCCTTGGGGCAGAGGCCCGCCACCACGGCGAGAGGGTCCCCGCCGCAGGTCTCCTCGCCGTCGGTGAGAAGGACGAGGTGCGTGCCGACCGGAGCGGAGGAGGCCGCGAATTTCAGGGACTCAGCGAGGGGAGTCCAACCCTTGGCGGAAAGCCCCTGGATCCGTTGGATGAGCGCGGCGCGCGCCGCCGCGGCATGGACCCCGTAGGGAAGAAGGAGCTCGATGTCCGCGCAGCTTTGGGCCTTGGGCTCGCCAGGGAGACGATGGCCGAAGACCACCACCCCAAAGGGCACGTTCTCCCCAACGGCCTGAATCGTCTGGATCAAGGCCTCCCTGGCCCAGGCGATCTTCGTCTTCCCGCCGGCCCACGGGTCGTTCATGGAGTTCGAGGCGTCGAGGATGAACATGTAGCCCGCGGGTCCGGCGAGGGCGCCCAGGCCCACCGCCAGCAGTGCTAAACAGAAACCGGCTTTCCTCATCATGACCTCCTTGATTCCCTAAAGTAGTATAGCGGAAAAATGCGTTCAGGTATGTAACTGAAGCTACATTCACCTGGGCTTCCGCAGGAACTGCCGGCCGGGAAGTTCCTCCACAGCTCCCGCCAGCACAAGCTCCACCAGGATTTGGGCCACTTTCTGGTGCGGCAAGCCGGAACGGGCCACCACCGCCTCAATGGAGAGGGGTTCGTAGGAGAGGAGCTCGAGGATCCGCGCGGCCTCCGGCGCGAGCGCCGGTCCAGGGGCCCGCGGCCTGGCTTCCAGGAGGGGGGGCATCCCGAGCTCCTCCAGGATGTCCTCCACGCGGGTCACGGGCTTGGCGCCCTCGCGCAGGAGGCGGTTGGTGCCGGCGGAGGCCTCGGAGGTGATGGGGCCGGGAACGGCCAGGACCTCCTTTCCCTGTTCGAGGGCATGATCGGCGGTGAGGAGGGCGCCCGAGCGCTCCGGTGCCTCCACCACCACCACAACCTGGGAAAGGCCGGCGATGAGGCGGTTGCGCCGAGGAAACGTCCATTGGGTCCCCTCTTGGTCCCAGGGGAACTCGGAGAGGACCGCGCCCCGCTCGGCGATCCTCCCCATGAGCTTCTCGCTTCCCGCGGGGTAGGGTCTCCCCAAGCCCGTGCCCAGGACGGCGATCGTGCGGCCGGCCAGGAGCGCCCCCTCGTGGGCCGCGGTGTCGATCCCCGGGGCCATCCCGGAGACCACGGTCACCCCCCGCTCCGCAAGCTCCTGGGCGAGCTTTTTGGCTACCAACCTCCCATAGCTTGTGGCCCGGCGCGTGCCCACCAGCCCCACGGCGCGCTTGTCCTCCTCCTTCCACGCCCCAAGCACGTAGAGGACGGGCGGCGGATCGGCGATCTCCCGGAGGGGTTCAGGGTAATCCCGGTCATCCAGGGTGATGACCCGCGCCCCGGCTTTTTCCGCCCGGCGGATTTCCTCCTGGGGATCGGCCCGACGGCGCTTTTCCCAGATGTCGGGCGCGGCCTCCCCAAAGAGCTCCGGCAGAGGCCCGCGGGCCAAGGCCTCCCAGGCCTCCCCCGGACCTCCCATGCGCTCAAGAAGAAGGGCCCGCCTTCTTGGCGTAAGGGAGGTGAGGAGGTTCAGCCCCACCCAGGCCAGCTTTCGCTCCATGGCTCCCCCATGGTACTTCGCTACAATGGGAGGTCAGGGGGGTGGCGAAGGAGGACACATGGGGAGAATCCTTTTGTCCTTGATCTTTGGGGCCGTGGCCTTGGCGCAAACTGGCGTCCACGAGCACGCCCTCGCGTCCTTGGGGCCGGAGCGGTTCGCCGTGGCGCGGGGCCTGCGCGTGGAGATCTACCATGTCGGCAACCTGACGCAGCCGGAGCGGGTTCTTTCGGCGCCGCCGCGCTTGGAGGGCGTGGCGGCGCTGGCTTCTTCCGCCGACGGGAAGTACCTGGCCGCCGGCGGGGATTGGGGGCGCATCGCCGTCTGGGACCTTCCCTTGGGAAAACTCCTCTACGAGGTCAAGCTCCACACTTTCAAGGTCTGGACTTTGGCCTTCGCGCCGGATGGCACCCTGCTTGCTTCCGGGGCGTTCGACGGAACAGTGAAGCTCTTCGACCTGCGCACGGGCCTTGAAGCGGGGGTCTTCATCGATCCGGCACTGCGATCCGCGGAGAATCCCGAGGGCACGGCCCATACGGGCTGGGTGCGCTGCGTGGCCTTCTCCGCCGATGGAAAGCACCTCGCCACCAGTGGCTGCGATGGCTACGTGCGGATCTGGGACGCCCGCACCCTTCGGCTCGTGGCCAAGCTTCGCGGTGGCATCAACGTGTACTCCGTGGCGTTCTCCGCGGACAAGAGGTACCTGGCGTGGGGAAACAACCCAGGCGAGGTTCGTCTGGCCACGACCGGTGACTGGAGGGAAATCCGCACCACTCCCGTCCCGAACTCCGTGTTCTCCGTGGCTTTTTCGCCTTCGGGGCAATATCTTGCGGCCGCCGGACACCGAAAGATCCTCTGGGTATGGGAAACCGCGACGGGAAGGCTGGTGACCCAGTTCTCCGGCCACGAGGGCCGCATTTGGGGCCTTTGCTTTCTTGGGGAGGACCGGCTCGTGACCACCGCGGAGGACGGGACGTTCCGGGTTTGGACCATCGGCCGCTAGCGCTTTCCGCGCTTGCGGAACGGATCGTGGCATGCCGGGCCTGCCCAAGGCTTGTGGGCTACCGGGAGGAGGTGGCCCGCCGCAAGAGCCCGGCCTTCCGGGGCGAGGCTTACTGGGGAAAACCTGTTCCGGGCCACGGGGACCCGGCGGGCTGGCTCCTGGTGGTGGGCTTGGCCCCGGCTGCCCATGGGGCGAACCGCACGGGACGGATGTTCACCGGCGATGGTCCCAGGGGCGCAAGCGACTTCCTGATGAGCGCCCTCCACCGCGCGGGCCTGGCCAACCAGCCCTTTTCCCGCTCCGCCGCCGACGGCCTCGCCCTAAGGGGGGTCTTTCTCTCCGCGATCTGCCGCTGCCCTCCACCGGGGAACCGCCCCAAACCCTCGGAAATTCGGAATTGTCTTCCCTTCCTGATGGAGGAGGTGCGGATCCTCAGGCCCCGCGTGATCCTGGGCTTGGGGGCCATCGCCTACTTTGGCGCGCTTCAGGCCTTGAATGCCCTGGGTATCGTCCTTCCCCCGCGAAGGCCCCATTTTCGCCATGGTGTTAGGTTGGACCTGGGGCCAGAGGGCCCCCTGGTCCTCGCCGCCTACCATCCCTCCCGCCAGAACACCCAAACGGGAAGGCTCACGCCGGGGATGCTCGACGCCGTTCTGCAAGAAGCCCTGGCGGCCGAGGGGCTTCCTCTTGGGCCGCGCGGAGGATGAGGATCCCAAGGAGAGCGAAAAGGTACCAACGGCCAAAGTTCTCCCCCACCGGAAGCACCGCGCCCGGAAGATCCCCCACCTTTTCCACGACCCAAAGGTAAGGAGCGGCCAGGGCCCAAAGCGCCTGGCCGAGGAAAGGCTGCATCGTGGGGAAAAGGAGGAGGGGAAGCCCCAGGATCCCGGCCCAAAGGAGGAGGGTGGTCCAGGGGATGAGGAGGAGGTTGGCGAAAAACCCGTAAGGCGCGAGGTACCCGAAGGTCGCGCCCAGGAACGGCAGGACCCCGACCTGGGCGCAGAGGGTGACCGCGGCCAAGTCCGCCAGGCTCCGGAAGAAGCGGGGGACCCTCCGACGCACCGCTGATCCCGTCCAGCTTGGCAGGAAAAGGAGGATCCCAGCGGTGGCGGAAAAGGAGAGCTGAAAGGCCGCGTCCAGCACAGACCATGGCCAAAGAAGGAGGACGACGATGGCCGCCAGGGAGAGCCCCTGCAGGGGGTCGAGCCAGCGTTTCGCGAGCCAACCCTGCTCCCAAAGGATCCAGAAAACCCCAAGGATCCCGAACATCAAGGCCGCGCGCAGGAGGGAAACGCGCAGGCCTCCGATGAGCACGTAAAGGCCCACGAGGGGGATGAGGATCGCGTAGCGCCAGGCCTTGGGGAGGCGCAGGGCCCCGAGGAGGAACCACCCCCCGGCCACGAGGATCCCCACGTGAAGGCCGGAGAGGGCGAGGAGATGGGCCGCGCCCGCCTTCCGAAAAGCCTCTTTTTCCTCGGCGGAGAGGAGCCCGCGGCTTCCCAAAAGGAGGGCGCAGAAAAGGGCCTGGGCCTTTTCCGGAAGGCCAGAGAGGAGGGTCCGGAGCGTCTCCCGCGTGCGGGCCGCCCAAGGGAGAAGGCCCCCAGGGCTTTCGGAAAGGACCTCCCCGCGCTCAGCCCAAAAGAGCCCGTGGATCCCGCGGCGGGCCAGGTATTCCCGATAGCCCGCGGGCTCGGGGACGCCGTACTGTCCCAAAAGCCGCACCCTCTGCCCGGGACCCACGGAAAGACCCGGAGGAACATAGGCGAGGAGGCGGACGCCCAGGTTCGGGATCTCCACGGTGAAGGAGAGCTTCTGCGGTGTGGGCTCAGGAAGGTCCACCACGTAGCCCGTGCACTCCCGCAAGAGGGGGAGCTGGCGGGCCAACGGCCCGGGCGGGGCGGGGGGCCGCACCCCAGCCAGGCCGAGGAACAGGGCGGAGGCCCAAAGGAAGGGCACGGATTTTCGCCGCACCGCCAGCGCCCAAAGCAGGCCGGCTGGGGCCAGCGCCAGAACCCCAAGCGGCCGCATGTGCCCCAGGGCCAGGCCGAAACCCAAAGAAGCCGCGATCCCAGGAAGCAGGGCCCGCCTCATCGCCCCTCGGTGGGATCCTAAGCGCCCGTGGGCGGGAAAGCACGCGCCCCGATTTGTCGGGCGGATGGGGAGCGGGGCCTTGCCCCTTGGGCGTTCCGCGAGGCCAATCTTCGCGTTCGGGACAATCGGTGGAGCCCGCGCTGGGCGCTCCCACAGGCGTTAGTGGGTGCACTGTTTCTCGCGCTTTCGGCAGCGCCGGTGCCCACCGCTTCTTTTTCCCCCGTGCCTGGCCGCTTTTTGGGGCGAGGAGACGACGGGCGCAGGCTAGCTTTTTGCCCAAGGAGGGGCGAGGGGGTATGATTGATCCTCGGCCATGCGTGCCGAGGTCGGTCTAAAAGGCCGTTCTTTTTTGGACTCTTTGGATCTTTCCCCGCTAGAGTACGAAGCCCTTTTTCGTCTTGCCGACGAGATCCACGCTCATCCCCAAGCCTTCGCCGGGATCTGCGCGGGCAAGCTTTTGGCCACGATTTTTTATGAACCAAGCACCCGCACCCGGCTTTCCTTCGAGGCGGCCATGCTGCGCTTGGGCGGACAGGTCCTGAGCGTGGCGGATCCCCAGACGAGCTCCGTAGCCAAAGGGGAGTCCCTGGCGGACACGGTCCGCACGGTCGCCGCCTACGCGGATCTCCTCGTCCTGCGCCATCCCAAAGAGGGGGCGGCTAAGCTCGCCGCCGCGTACTCGCCGGTCCCCGTGATCAACGCGGGCGACGGCGCGCGGGAGCACCCCACCCAGACCCTCACCGATCTCTACACCATCCGTTCCCTTTTGGGGAGGCTCTCCGATCTCACCGTGGCCTTCTGCGGGGACCTCCGCTATGGTCGCACCGTGCACTCTCTTCTCCGCGCCCTCAGCCGTTACCAGGGCATGCGCTTTTTCCTCATCTCGCCTGCGGAGCTCCGCTTGCCCGAGGGCCTGCGGGGGGAGCTTTTGGCCATGGGTGCGGCCATGGAGGAGATGGAGGCGATGGAGGAGGCCCTTCCCCACCTGGACATCCTCTACATGACCCGCGTGCAGAAAGAGCGGTTCTTCAACGAGGAGGATTACCTGCGCCTCAAGGATTTCTACGTGCTCACCGCGGCGCGGCTGAAGCTCCTCAAAAAGGAGGCCATCGTCATGCACCCCCTCCCTCGGGTCACGGAGATCGCCTACGAGGTGGACCAGGATCCGCGGGCCGTGTACTTCCGGCAGGCCCGGCTTGGGATGTACGCGCGGATGGCCCTCATCGCCGCCATCCTGGGGGTGGTGTGAATGCTGCGGGTTGACCCGATCCAGGAGGGGATCGTTTTGGATCACATCCGCGCCGGGCAAGGCCTGCGCATCCTCCGGGAGCTGGGCCTGGAGGGAACAGATCTCACCGTGGCCATGCTCATGAACGTCCCCAGCGCGAAACTGGGGCGCAAGGACATGATCAAGATCACCGGTGTTCTCGAGCTGGACCTCACCAAGCTCGGTCTTCTTGACCCGGGGATCACCGTGAACTACATCCGGGGCGGGGTGGTGGTGCGGAAGGTCAAGCCCGGTCTTCCCGAGCGGGTGGTGAACCTCATCCGCTGCCGTAACCCGCGGTGCATCACCTCCACCGAGGGCTACCTCGCCCCGGAGTTCACCCTGGTGGACGGGAAGGCCAAGGAATACCGCTGTGTCTTCTGCGGCGAGCGGATCCGCGTGTGAGCCTGCTTCTCCTCCGGGATGTGCGGGTGGTGGACGCCCTGGGCGAGTGGCAGGGCGATGTGGCCATTAGGGATGGGGTTTTCGTGGGGCTTGGGCGGGGCCTCTCCTGGCCAGAGGCCCTCGTCCTTCCCGGCGGGGGACGCACGCTTCTCCCCGCCTTTGTTGACCTGCACGCCCATTTTCGTGACCCCGGTTTTCCCGAAAAGGAAGACCTGCGCAGCGGTTGTGCTGCCGCCGCCCACGGCGGCTTCACCGCCGTCTCCCTTATGGCCAACACCAACCCCGTCTGTGACAGCCCGGAGGTGGCCCGCTATGTCCTGGACAAAGCCAAGGCCTTGGGCCTGGTGGAGGTGTACCCGGTGGGGGCCATCACCCAGGGCCTTGCTGGCCAGGAATTGGTGGACTTCTCCGCCCTCGCCCCCTACGTGTGGGCCTTCTCCGACGATGGGAGGGGGGTGGAGCGCACTGATCTCATGGCTCAGGCCCTGGCGCGGGCCGCGGCCCTCGGGAAGAGGATCCTTGCCCATCCGGAATTCCCCGGGCTGGACCGGGACTTGGGCGAGGAGCTCATGGTGGCTCGGGACATCCGGCTTGCGCGGTGCACCGGCGCCGCGCTCCATGTGCAGCACGTGAGCACGCCGGGCGCGGTGGCCGAACTCAAAAGGGCCAAGGCCGAGGGCCTTCCCGTCACGGCGGAGGTCACCCCCCACCACCTCTGCCTTTCCCGGGAGACCTTCGGCCCCTATCCCGTGAACCCGCCCCTTCCCCCGGAGGAGGCCCGCGCGGCCCTGGTGGCAGCGCTGCGGGCGGGGGTGTTCGAGGCGGTGGCCACGGACCACGCGCCCCACACCCCGGCCGACCAGGCCCGCGGTGCGCCAGGCCTCTCCGGGATCGAGGTGGCTTTTCCTCTTCTTTACACCCACCTCGTGCGGCCGGGGATCCTCACCCTGGCGGAGCTCTCCCGGCTCCTTTCCCTGGGCCCCGCCCGCCTTCTGGGCTTGCGCAAAGGGGCGGTGCGGGTGGGATACGATGCCGATTGCGTTCTTGTGGAGGAGGACGAGTCCTTCCTCGTGGACGAGGCCTTTTTCCTCTCCAAGGGGAGGAACACGCCGGTCCTGGGGATGCGTCTTTGGGCCCGCGTTTGGGCCACCATCCACCGGGGGGAGGTGATCTACCTCAACGGCCTTCTCAAGGGCCGGGACTACCATGATCATCGACAAGTTGTGCGCTCGGGTTGAGGAACGGGGCCCGCTCTGTGTGGGGCTTGATCCCTCTGAGGATGTGTACCCGGCGGATTTCCTTTGGGATTTCTCACCCCCGGCGGAAGCGGCCCTGCGGTACTGTGAGGAGATCGTGGCCGCCACCGCGGATCTTGTGGCGTGTTACAAGGTGCAAATCGCGTGTTTTGAGGCCTTGGGGGTGGAGGGAATGCGGGCCTACCGGGACCTCCTGCGGCTCTTGCGGGCCGAAGGCCTCCTCACCATCGGGGATGTCAAGCGTGGGGATATCGCGTCCACCGCAGCCCACTACGCCCAGGCCCATCTCATCGGGGAATTCGCCGCAGATTTCCTCACCCTCAACGCCTACTTCGGCGGCGATGCGGTGCATCCCTTCCTTCCCTATCTTGCCAGCGGGGAGAAGGGGCTTTTTGTGGTGGTGCGCACCTCCAATCCCTCGGCGCGGGAGTTTCAGGATCGCCTCTGCGAGGGCCGGCCTCTCTACGAGCACGTGGCGGAGCAGGTGGTCTCCTGGGGCCAGCCTTACCGTGGGCGGTTTGGGTACAGCCTCATCGGCGCGGTGGTGGGCGCGCACCGCGAGCCCCTCCTCCGCCTGCGGTCCCGTTTCCCCACCCTCTTTTTCCTCGTGCCCGGCTACGGCGCCCAGGGCGGGACGGCGGAGGACGTGGCCCCCGCCTTTTCCCGGGGGAACGGCGCGGTGGTGGTGGCGGCCCGGGCTGTGTTAGCTGCCCATCGGGGAAAGCCCGCGGCCAGGGCGCGCTTCGCCCACTACGCCCGGGAGGCCGTCCTGGCCATGCGGGAGGATCTGGCCCGATGCCGGGCGTGACCTTCCGGGAGGCCCTGGTCCTTGGGCAGCGGGAGGTGGCGCCCGCGGTGTTCGTCCTGCGGGTGGGCGGAGAGTATCAGGCCCAGCCCGGCCAGTTCTTCCTCCTCCGGGCCTGGCGCCTTCAGCCCCTTCTTTCCCGGCCGATGAGCGTGTTCGACCTCTCTTGGGATTCGGTGCGCTTCGCCTACGCGGTCCGGGGCGAGGGCACCAGGCTTCTTTCCCGCCTCCGGCCGGGTGACCCCCTGTTCCTCCTCGGCCCCCTGGGGCGGGGATGGGCGCGTTCCCCGGGGAGGGTGGCCCTGGTGGCCGGCGGGATCGGCCTCGCCCCCCTCCTCTTTGCGGCCAAGACCTTCGGCCCGCCCCTCGACATCTTCCTGGGCTTCAAGGACCAGCCCTACCTGGTGGAGGAGTTCCTCCCCTTCGGCCGGGTGCGGGTGACGAGCGAGCGGGCCCGGGAACCAGGGGTGATCCCGGGCACGGTGGTGGAGGCCTTCGATCCTCAGGGGTATGCGGCAGTCTACGCCTGCGGTCCGCGTCCCATGCTGGTGAGCTTGCATCGGCGGTGCCGGGAAGTCGGGGTGCCCCTCTATGTTTCCCTGGAGGAGCGCTTGGCCTGCGGAATGGGTGGATGCTTTGGGTGCACGGTGTTCACGAAGCGCGGCCCGGTGCGGCTGTGTCGGGAAGGCCCGGTTTTCCTGGCCGATGAGGTGTTCGATGGAGCCTGACCTTTCCGTTGTGCTTCGGAGGCTCCGGCTCCAAGCCCCGGTGATCGCCGCAGCCGGGACCTTCGGGTTCGGCGAGGAGTACGCGGAGCTCTTCGATCTTTCCTCCCTCGGGGCCCTGGTCACCAAGACCCTCACGCGCCAGCCCCGGCCGGGCAATCCCCAGCCCCGCCTTTGGGAAACCCCCTGCGGCCTCCTGAACTCCATCGGGCTTGAGAACCCCGGGATCGACGCGTTCGTCGGGGAGATCCTCCCCCGCATCCAGGGCCTTGGCGTTCCGATCGTGGTGAGCCTTTTTGGGGAGAGCCCGGAGGCGTTTCGGGAGCTGGCGGGGCGGGTGCCGGACGAGGTCGCAGCCCTGGAGCTGAACCTTTCCTGTCCCAACGTGCCCGGGAGGGGGCCGGTGCTTCGGCCGGAGGAGGTCCGCGCCGTCGTGGCTGAGGTGCGGGCGGTCTGGACGGGGGAGCTTTGGGCCAAACTTGCGCCCGAGGGCGAGGTGGTGGCCGCCGCGTTGGCGGCCCAGGAAGCGGGGGCCGATGCCGTTGTGGCGGCCAACACCTTCCGCGGCTTGGCGGTGGATCTTTCCCGGCGGGCCCCGGTTTTCGCCAACACCTTCGCTGGCCTCTCCGGTCCGGCGATCAAGCCCTTGAGCCTGCGCCTGGTGTACGAGCTCTGCGGGGCCCTGACGATCCCCGTGATCGGTTGCGGTGGGATCATCACCGGCCGCGACGCCCTGGAGTTCATCCTCGTCGGTGCCCACGCCGTTCAGGCGGGGACCGCCAACTTCCTCGATCCCCTGGCCTTCCCCAGGATGGTGGAGGAGATCCGCGCCTGGCTCCGGGACGAGGGCGTGGGAAGCCTTTCGGAGGTGCGGGGATGGGCGAGAAAGAGGTGATGGAGCTTCTTGAGGAAACGGAGGCCCTTCTTTCCGGGCATTTTCTTCTCTCCTCGGGGCTTCATTCGCCGCGGTACATCCAGTGCGCGCGGCTCCTCCAGTACCCCTGGCATGCGGAGAGGATCGGGCGGGCCCTGGCGGAGAAGGTTAGATCCCTTGGGCCTTTCGGCGCCGTGGTCGGGCCGGCTTTGGGCGGGATTCTTGTGGCCCACGAGCTGGGCCGGGCCCTGGGGGTGCGGGCCCTGTTCGTGGAGCGGGAGGGCCAGCGCTTCGCCCTCCGCCGGGGTTTTGCCCTGGCTTTGGGCGAGCGGGTTTTGATAGCCGAGGATGTGGTGACCACCGGTGGGTCCACCCTGGAGACGGCGGAGGTGGTGGTGGCCCACGGCGGGCAGGTGGTGGCCGCGGCCTGCATCGTGGACCGTCGGGCCGCACCCCAGACCTTGCCCTTCCCCGTCTTCTCCTCGGTTCAGCTCCCGATCCCCACCTACCCTCCGGAGGCGTGCCCCCTCTGTCGGGCCGGGGTTCCTCTGGAGAAGCCGGGCAGCCGGCCCCGCGGCTGAGGCCCTACTCCCACTCCACCGTGGCCGGCGGTTTGGGGGTGAGGTCGTACAGAACCCGTCCCACCTCGGGAAGTTCCCCAAGGAGCCGGTCCACCAGGCGCGTCAAGCGCTCCCAGGGGATGGGCAAAACCCGTGCGGAAAGGGCGTTCTCCGAGGTCACGCCCCGCAGGACCAACGCCGGGCCAAGGACGCGGGTGCCCTCCCGCACGCCTGTGGCCTGTTCCTCAAGGAGGATGGGGAAGGCCTGGAAGGCCGGAAGATCGGCGGTCTCCTCTTCCACGACCTTTGTGGCCCGGCGCAGAAGGTCCACGCGTTCCGGTGTGACCTCCCCCGCCACGCGGATCGCCAGCCCCGGCCCGGGGAAAGGCCGCCGGGCCACGAACTCCTGGGGAAGGCCCAGGTGGCGGGCGAGGGCGCGCACCTCGGGCTTGAGGAGGCCCCGCAGGGGTTCCAGGACCAGCACGTCCGGGGGAAGGCCATCGGCCACCCCGTCCAGCACGTTGTGGTGGGTTTTCACCCGGGCTTGGGTCTCCTGCACGTCCGCGGCGATGGTCCCTTGCACCAGGGCCTGGGCCCCCTTTGCCGCGAGGATCTCCGCGAGGACCGTGTAGAACGCCGCGCGGAACCGCCGCCGCTTCTCCTCGGGGTCCCGCACCCCGCGGAGGGCGGCGAAGAACCGCGCCGCACAGGGGACAACCTCCAGGGGGATGCCCAGGGTGCCCAGGGCGGAGCGGACGGCCTCGGCCTCGCCGGCCCGCATGAACCCGGTGTCCAAAAAGACCATGTGGGCCCGGGCGCCCAGGGCGCGATGGGCCAGGACGGCGCAAACCGTGGAGTCCACCCCTCCCGAACAGGCCACCACGGCCCGCCCCTGGGGCAGGGCGGCGACCAGCTGCTTTTGGGCCTCCGCAAGGAACTGTTGGGGCTGGAAAACCATGGCTCACCCCTCCGCGAACTCTATCCCGTTCGGCCCAGGATGGAGGCGGGAAATAACCACCAGGCTCACGATCGGCACCCCAAAGCGGGCGAGGACCTCCCGGCCCTGGCCGAACCTCTTTTCGATGACGAAGGCAAAGCCCACGAGCGTGGCCCCTGCTTCCGCCACCATCTCGGCCAACGCGGCGCTGGTGACGCCGTGGTAGAGGAAGTCGTCCACGATGAGAACCCGCTCCGCTGGTCCCAAGTATTCCCGGGACAGACAGAGGTCCACCGTTTGGCCCTTGGTGGGCGAGCGGACGGTGCGGGAGAGGGCGCTCCTCATGGTGGCGGCGCGTCCTTTCTTGGCGTAGAGGGCATAGGCCCCAAGCTCCCGCGCCACCTCGTAGGCGATGACGTTGCCTGCGGCCTCGGCGGTGACCACGCAGCTCACCTTATCTTTGGCGAAGGCCTGGGCGATCCCCTGGGCGGCCAGGGCCACGAACCGCGGATCAACGCGGTGGTTGAGGAACCCATTCACCCGGAGGAACTCCGGTCCCACCACCTGCGCTTCCCGCAAAATCCACCGGCGCAGCTCCTCCTTTAGCTCTTCCATAGCGAATCGTACCCCCAAGGGGGGAGCGAGGCCAACCCCACCGCCCGCGGCCCCTGGAGGTTATAATTAAGTTACTGGGGGTGACCGGACTCGACGGGAACACCGGGGCAAGGCGGCAAGCGGAGCTCCCGTTGGCTCCTAAAACCACGGGACGGCCAAATAAGTGCCGACTATGCCTACGTTCCCGCCTACGCCCTGAACTAGTGGCGTGGGCCGTCCGCGGCTCCCTCGCCTGCGGGGAGCCGTGGGGCGTGACCGAAGCAGGCTAGCCCGGAGGCTTCCGCCCCGGAGCCGCGGGTGATGCCAAAGGGGCTGGGCTTGTGGCGATCCTGCCCGGGGGAGCGCGCAAGCCGAGAGAAAAACACGGGCTAAGCTTGTAGAAGTCGAAGTCCAGGTGTTTTCGGACGGGGGTTCAACTCCCCCCACCTCCACCAGGGCTAGGGCGTAGCCAAGCGGTAAGGCAGCGGGCTTTGGACCCGCCATCGGAGGTTCGAATCCTCCCGCCCTAGCCAGCCATGCTCCCCTCGGAAGGCTTCCTTTCTTCCCTGAACCTTCCGCCGGAGCTCCTCCGGGAGGCGCTCACCCACGCTTCCCATGCCAACGAGACCGGCCTTTCCGCCAACGAGCGCTTGGAGTTTTTGGGCGATGCCGCCCTCTCTTTGGCCGTAACGGAGCTCCTTTTCCGGCGTTTCCCCGAGCGCGAGGAGGGCGAGCTCACGAGGATCCGGGCGGTGGTGGTCTCCCGGCCGGTCCTGGCGGAGGTGGCCCGGAGGATGGGGTTGGGGGGGCACCTCCTTTTGGGGAAGGGGGCGAGGGAGGCGGGCGCCCAGGAGCGCAACTCCGTGTTGGCCGCGGCCCTCGAGGCCCTCTTCGGTGCGGTCTTCTGGACGCACGGCTACCCGGCTGCCCGGGACCTCGCGGAAAAGCTCCTCTCCCCGGAGATCGAGCGCTACGCCCAGGCCACGCCGGACTACAAATCCCTCCTCCAGGAGCTCGTGCAGGCCCGCTTTGGGGGGCTTCCGGAGTACCGGGTGGTGGAGGAGGAAGGACCGGAACACAAAAAGGTCTTCACCGTGGAGGCCTGGGCCGGTGGGCAGTCCACCCTGGGCCGCGGGAGATCCAAAAAGGAGGCGGAACAGGCGGCGGCCAAGCGCCTCTACCTCGCCCTGGGGGGCGGGGAAACCGAAGCGCTCCCGGCCGCGTGATTCTCCCAAAGGAGGGAAGAATGAGACCACGGGTCATTGGGGTTTTGCTCGTTTTCCTTGCGCTTGCGGCTTGGGCCCAGCCCGAGGAGTTCCGGGATCTTGGGTTTGGCCAAAAACCGTTCAACCCCAACGACGTGGGGCTGGTGATGCGCGCCCTCATCCGGGACAATGACCCGGCGAACACTGACCCCATCTATTTCACCCGCATCAGGGTGGAGAACCTGGGCACGGCCAAACCCGAGGACATCGAGTGGGTGGAAGTGCGCATGGAGAGCTGCTGCGGAAGGACCAGGGTTCTCGCCTGGGGGAAGGGCTTTCCGCTCGAGGAGATCCTCCTTGGCCGGCCCGCGGAGGAGCGCATGGTCCTCGACGACTGCGCCGCCTACCTCTTCGTGTGGGTGAAGGTCACGGCGAAGATCACCGAGGGCCGGACGATAAGGCCCAAGATGGTTTTGGGTTGGGCCGAAGGGGAGAAGGGCGGAACGCTTGAGCTTGTGGACGGGGTCCCGGAAGCCCTCCTTGTGGCCGGAAGCTTCTCCGCCCAGATCCTCCCGGGTCCGGCGGGCGGGAACCTCAACCCCGGGGATCGCTTCCCCGTGGCGGAGATCGCGGTGGAGGACACCTCCGACGTCAACCCCTGGGGCCTGGAGGTGGAGAGGATCCGCATCGATGGGCCAGCAGGCCTCCTCTGGATCCTCGATAACGGCGTGACGAAACTGGAGATCCCCGCCGGCCGGGACTTCGCCCTCCCCGCGCCGCTCTTTGCTGCCCTGGACGAGGGGAAAGGGAAGCTCACGGTTTGGGTGGAGGTGCCCGAGGCCTTCCGCCCCCGGGAGCCCGTGACGGTGGCGCCCACCCTCACCTTGACCCTGAGGGAAGCGACGCACGCCCAGACCTTCAGGCTCTCCGATCCTCTTCCGGACCGGTGCATGGCCGCGGGCCTGGAGATCCTGGAGGTCCAAGTGCCCCAGGCGGGAAAGGTCCTGAGCCCCACGGCCGCCCCCCTGGCCTACTCCGTCCTCACCCTGGGCGATCAGGACCGCAACGCCACGCCCATCCGTCTGGATGCCTTGACGCTTAAGCCCCTTGGGACCCTGACTTCGGTGGCGGCGGTGGAGGTGGTGGACGGCGGCGGCCGCCTGGTGGGGTTCGCCCCAGGGATGGACAAGCCCATTCCCCTCGCTTCACCCGCGGGAACTCCCCTCCTCATGCCGGACGAAGCCACCTGGACCCTTCAGGTGCGCTTGGCCCTGCGCGGGAAGATCCCGGTGGGGGCCAGCCTCCTCCTCAGCCACGAGATCGCCTTGGAGGAGGTGCTTCCCCGGGAGTACTTGGCTCGACCGGATGCCCTCACGCGGTTCCAGGGCACGCAGTCCGTGGCGCCGAAGGCCGCCGTGTTTTTTGGGAAACCCACGGTCCGGCTCACCCGGGTCGGAGAAGGGGCTGTTCTCAGCACGGACGGGGAGACCGTGGGCCTCCTTTCCGGGAAGCTTGGGGTAAGACCCTGGGAGTTCGTGGAGATCGGAGCCAAGGCGGTGGGAGCCTACCGTCTCACCACCAGCGCTCTCCCCGATGGCCTGGCCTTCTCCCTCGAGGCCGGAAGGGCCCAGGCTGGGGATCTTGCGGCCTTCACCGCCCAGCTGAAGCCCGGGCGGGTCCCGGCCAAAACTGTCCCGGTGGCCCTGGACCTGCGGGTGGAAAGGGTGGTGGACTGGGCGGGGATCGCCCTGCCCTTTGAGGTCGGACCAGCGCAGGTGAGCCTCTCCTTCACCGCTCCGCAGATCGGTCTTCTGCCCACACCGGAGCGAAAGGACGCCGCGATCGTCCATGCCGACACGCGGTTGGGCTCCCTGCGGATGTACGTGCGTTTTGATCGGGACGCGCCGGTGGAGCTCAAGGAGGTTCGAGGTCTTGGGCCTTACGTGGCCGAGGTGGTGTCGGAGGAGAAGCCCGAGCCGGGTCGGATCCTCCTTTCCGTGGTTTCCGGGCAAAACCCGGAAAGCGGGGCTCTTGTGCAGCTCATCTTCGCCAAGAAGGTGAAGGAGGAGGTGGCCCTGGCCCTGCGGCTGGAGGTGCTGGAGGTGCGCGGGCCGGAGGGCACGCCGCTTCCGTTCCACGTGGAACCGGAGGGCCTTGAGCTGCGGTTCTGAGGGGCCGGTCCCGTTGCACGCGGAGGGAGTTCGATCATAATTAGAGGATGGGCCCCGTCGTCTAGCGGCCAAGGATTTCGGGTTCTCAACCCGAAGACAGGGGTTCAAATCCCCTCGGGGCCAAAGAGGCTGGGCTTTTCTTTCAGGCCCCGCGGGCTCCGAACCGTTCCCAGTGCACCTTCTTTGGGTCGTATTGGGTGCGCGGCTCCGGGTGCTCGGCGGGGATCCCCACGGGGATCACCGCGAAGATCCAGTGATCCGCGGAGAGGCCTAAAAGGGAGCGCAGCGGTTCCTGGCGCTTTTCGTCCATGCCGCACCAGGTTGCGCCCAAGCCGAGGTTGGCCGCGGCCAAAAGGAGGTTCTCCACCGCGGCCGCCATGTCCTGGAAGAAGTAGAAGTTCCCCGCGGGCTTCCCCAAGGGGAGGATCACCGCCGCCGCGTCCACCCCAAACCGGGCGTAGGGATGAGCGGCGCAGACCTCCCGGATCCTCTCCTTCTCCGTGATCACCAGGAACTCCCAGGGCTGGCGGTTGCGGGCGGAGGGCGCAGCCATCGCCGCTTGGAGGAGGAGCTCGAGCTTTTCTCTCGGGACAGGTTCGCCCGTGAACTTCCGCACGGATCTTCGCCGCATGAAGAACGCTAACACCTCGGTTTCCCTCATGCCTCACCCCCGATGAGAGAGCCCCGCTTCCCCAGGAGGGCGTCGAGGACGGCTCCCGCGGCGTCGGCTTGGAAGAGCACGATGGGGAGGTGGTGCTCCATGGCGATGGCCACGGCCGCACCATCCATGACCCGGAGGCCCCGGGCGAGGTACTCCCTGTGGCTCAGGGTCGGGAGGAGTTTGGCCTGCGGGTTTTTCCGGGGATCGTCCTCGTAGACCCCGGGCACCTTGGAGGCCTTGAGGACCACCTGGGCCTCCACGGAGAGGGCGCGGATGACGGCGGCCGTGTCCGTGGTCACGTAGGGATCGCCGGTTCCGCCGGAGAAGATGGCCACCGTTCCCTGGGCCAGGGCCTCCTGGGCCCGCCAGGGGTCCACGGGCTCGGCCACGCCCGGCACGGGCAGGGCCGACAGGAGAAGGGCCGGCACCCCCCGCGCGAGGAGGAACTCCCGCAGGACGAGTCCGTTGAGGAGGGTGCCGAGCATCCCCACGGTGTGCCCGGCCGTGGGGGGGAGGAAGGGGAGGGCGGCGCCCCGGGCCACGTTCCCCCCGCCCACCACCACCCCTAGCTCCGCCCCCGCGTTCCGCGCCGCTGCGATTTCCCCCGCATAAAAAGAAAAGGCCCCTTGATCCAAGGGGCCTTCTTTTCCGCCGAGGACCTCCCCGGAGATCTTGAGGAGGGCCCGCTTCCACCGGAGCGTCATCCCTCGCCCACCTGAAAGCGCACGAACCTGCGGATCACTACGGGCTCGCCGAGCTTAGAGGCCAGCTCCCCCACCACGTCCTCCACCCGGAGGCTGGGGTCCCGCACGTAGGGTTGCTTGAGAAGACAATTCTCTTCAAAGAACTTTTGGATTCTCCCCTCCACGATCTTCTCCACGATATGGGCGGGTTTCCCCTCCCGCTCGGCCTGTTTGCGGAGGATCTCCTTTTCCTGGGCGATCACCTCTTGCGGGACGTCCTCGGGGGAGATCCAGCGGGGCCGGGCGGCGGCGATCTGCATGGCCAGGTTCTTGAGAAACTCCCGGAAGGCCTCGGAGTTCACGGCGAAATCGGTGGCCGCGGCCACCTCCACGAGGACCCCGATCTTCCCGGAGTGGTGGACGTACGCGTCCACCCGGCCTTCTTTCACCTGGCGGGTTTGGCTGGCGAGGAACTCTTTGCCCTCCTCGCGCAGGATTCTTTTGGCCTTCTCCAGATCGCCGCCGGCCTTGATCAGGGCTTCTTTGCAGTCCATGATCCCAAGCCCTGTTTCCTCCCGGAGTTTCTTCACGAGCTCCACGGTGATCCCCATCCCTCACTCCTTTTCCTCGAACTTCTCGGCGATCTCCATGAGGTGTTCTTCGTCCACGGCGATCATTTCCGGCCGCGGCATCTCCACGGCCTCCTCCGGCTTGGAGGGCGCTCCCAGCTGGAGCCCCTCCCGTCCCTCTAAAACAGCATCGGCGATGCGGGAGGTGATGAGCCGTGTGGACCTGATGGCGTCATCGTTGCCGGGGATGGGGTAGTCGATGAGGTCCGGGTCCGCGTCGGTGTCGCAGATGGCCAAGATCGGGATCCTCATGGCGTTGGCCTCCCGCACGGCGTGAATCTCCACGGTGGGATCGATGACGAACACCACCCCGGGGAGCCGGTCCATGGCCCTCAGGCCCTCGAGGTTGCGCTTGAGGCCCAGAAGCTCTTTCTCCAGCTTCAGCCGCTCCTTGATGGGAAGGCGCTCGTATTTCCCCTCCGCGAAGTTCCGCTCCAGCTCCACCATGTGGAGGATGCGGCGGCGGAGGACCTCGAAGTTTGTGAGGATCCCGCCGATCCAGCGGCGGTTCACGTAGTGCGCCCCGCACCGGTTCGCCTCCTCCTCCACAATAGCTTGGACCTGCCGTTTTGTTCCCACAAAGAGGATGCCCTTCCCTTGGGCGGCTTGCTCGCGCACAAAGAGGTAGGCGCGCTCGAACATCTCCAGGGTCTTGGTGAGATCGATGATGTGGATCCCCTTCCTCTCAGCATAGATGAAATCCCGCATCTTGGGGTTCCACTTGCGGGCGCGGTGCCCGAAGTGGACGCCCGCTTCCAGGAGTTCCTTCATCGTGAGCAAGGGCAAACCTCCTCCTTTTGGGTTTCAGGGTGGCCCAGTATATCCGGGACTTTTGTCTATCACAACTGCGCCGGCCCGGGCTGGGGTTTTCGCGGACGTGGGCTATGATTGGGATGTGCTCGACGGCGAGGTCCGGCACATCCCTCGCAACCCCGAGGCCGAGCAGGTGCTGCTGGGCGCGGCCATGCTGGCGCCCGAGGAGGTGGTGCCTCAACTTCTTTCCCGCCTCAGGCCCGAACACTTCTACTTCAAGGCCCACCAGGAAATCTACCGCACGGTCCTTGAGCTTTTCGAACACGGGCAGCTGCCGGACGCGGTGACGGTGGCCAATCGCCTCGAGGAGCGGGGAAAGCTGGAGGGGGTGGGCGGCCGATCCTATCTTCAGGAGCTCCTTTTGAAGGTGCCCGCCACCGCGGCCGTGGAGCACTACGCGGAGATCGTGGAGCAGAAGGCCTTGCGGCGCTGGCTCATTGAGGTCGCCGCCCGCGTCGCCGAGCTCGGCTACGAGGAGGGGATCCCCCTGGCGGAGGTCCTGGACCGGGCCGAGGAGGCCATCTTCTCCATCGCCGAGCGCCGCTCCATGCCCGGATATTTTCTCCTGCGGGATTTCCTGCCCGCGCACCTTGAGGTCCTGGAGGAGCTCCACAAGGATCCCAAGCGTCGACCGGTGACGGCTATCTCCACGGGGTTTCAGGAGTTCGACGCGTACACGGCCGGATTCCACCCGGCGGACCTCACCGTCATCGCCGGAAGGCCGGGCACGGGGAAGACCGCCATGGCTTTGGGGATCGCCCGCGACGCCGCCCTCCGCCAGGGAAAGAAGGTGGGGATTTTCTCCCTGGAGATGTCCAAGGAGCAGGTGTTGGAGCGGCTCCTGTGCGCGGAGGCCCAGGTGGATCTGCACCGGTTGCGGTCCGGTTATCTTCCGCCCGCCAAGTGGGGGCTGATCGCGGCCGCCGCCGGCCGCCTCAACGACGCGGTGATCCTCATCGACGACACCCCCAACGCCACCGTCCTTTCCATCAAGGCCAAGGCCCGGCAGATGATGCGCGAACACGGTCTGGATTTGGTGATCGTGGACTACCTCCAGCTGGTGGAGGCGGGGATCAAGACGGATGTGCGCGAGCAACAGATCGCCTACGTCTCCCGCACCCTCAAGGGCCTCGCGCGCGAGCTGGGGATCCCGGTGATCGCCTGTTCCCAGCTGAACCGGCAGGTGGAGCGGCGGGGCGAGGACGCCCGGCCCAGGCTCTCCGACCTGCGGGAGTCCGGGGCCATCGAGCAGGACGCGGATCTGGTGGTGTTCATCCATCGGCCGGAGGGGAAAAAGGACGAGCAAAGCCCGGTGGTGGAGACGGAGATCATCGTGGCCAAGCAGCGGAACGGCCCGACCGGAAGCTTCCGCCTTCTGTTCCACAAAAGCTTCGCCAGCTTCTACTCCCCCACCAAGGAGGCCGAGGAAGTGCCGTTTTAGAAAGGAGGGGTGTTGGTTCCCAAGGACCTCAGGTACACCAAGGACCACGAATGGGTGCGCGTGGAGGATGGCCAAGCCCGCGTGGGCATCACCGATCACGCCCAGAAATCTTTAGGCGACATCGTGTATGTGGAGCTGCCGCCCCTGGGGACGGCGGTGAAGAAAGGGGAGCGGGTGGCCGCGGTGGAGTCGGTGAAGGCCGTGGGTGAGGTTTTTGCCCCCCTTTCGGGGAAAATCGTGGCGGTGAACGAGGCCATCACGAAAAACCCGGGCCTCATCAACCGCGACCCGTACGGCCAGGGCTGGCTTTTCCTCCTTGCGGTGGCCGACCCCAAAGAGAACGAGGGTCTCCTTTCGCCCGAGGCCTACGAGGAGCTCCTGAAGGGAGGGGGATGAACCCGTACCTCCCGCACACGGAAAAGGATATCGAGGCGATGCTGCGCGCGGTGGGCCTCCCCGATGTGGAGGCCCTGTTTTCCGATATTCCCGGGGAGGTGCGGGGGCGGTTCCAGCCCCTGGGCCTTCCGCGGCGGGACGAGCTCTGGGTTTCCCGCTACATCACCGAACTTTCCCAGCGCTCTCGCGGCCAGGGGCTCATCCCGTTCCTGGGCGCGGGGCTCTACGACCACTATGTCCCGCCGGTGGTGGGGCACATCCTCTCCCGGTCCGAGTTCTACACGGCCTATACCCCCTACCAGGCGGAGATCTCCCAAGGGACGTTGACCTGGATGTTTGAGTACCAGACCATGGTCTGCGAGCTCACCGGGATGGAGGTGGCCAATGCCTCCATGTACGACGGGGCCACGGCCCTGGCTGAAGCCGTGTACATGGCCGTCCGGACCGTGGGCGGGAGGACCGTCCTCGTCCCGCGTTCCCTTCATCCGCACGTGCGGGAGGTCCTCTCCACCTACGCCTGGGCCGCGGGGCTCCGGCTGGTGGCGGTCCCCTACGATGCCGCCGGCCAGCTCGCCCTGCGGGAGGTGCCCGCGGACACCTGCGCCCTCATCGTCCAGCAGCCGAACTTCTTCGGGGTGGTGGAGGACCTTTCCGGGCTCAAGGCGCGGCTTGGCCAGGCTTTCCTCATTGTGTACGTGAACCCCATTGCTTTGGCCGTCCTGGAACCGCCGGGGAAGTTTGGGGCGGACGTGGTGGTGGGGGAAGGCCAGGTCCTGGGGCTTCCCCTCTCCTTCGGCGGGCCCCTGTTGGGGATCTTCGCCACCAGGATGGAGCACCTGCGGCGCCTGCCGGGACGGCTCTCCGGCCGCACCGCGGACGCGGAGGGGAAGGAGGGCTACGTCATGGCCTTCCAGACCCGCGAGCAGCATATCCGCAGGGAACAGGCCACCTCCAACATCTGCACGAACTCCGCCCTCTGCGCCCTGGCGGCCACCGTGTACCTGGCGGCCTTGGGACCGGGGGGCTTGCGCCGGGTGGCCCTCCTTTCCGTGGAGAGGGCCCATGCCCTGGCGGAGCGGATCTTTGCCCTGCCCGGGTTCCGGCCGGCCTTCTCCGGGCCTTTCCTTTACGAGTTCGCGGTGGGCTGCGCCGAAGCGGAGGCGGCGGTGCGGAGGCTCCGCGCCCACGGGATCGCCGTGGCGAGCCCGGCGCTTCTGGCCCGGGTGGGCCTGGAGAACGCGTTCCTGGTGGCCGTAACGGAGAAGCGCACCGCCGCGGAGCTGGACCTTTTTGTGGCGGCTCTGGCCGGAAGGGGGTGAGGGTGCCCACCATCTTCGCGCGCGGCCAAAAAGGCCGGCAGGCCCTGAGCCTGCCGCCGCTTTCCCGGGCGGAAGAAGAGCTTTTGGCCCACATCCCGCCGGCCATGCGGCGCAAGGACCCGCCCAGGCTTCCCGAGGTCTCCCAGCCCGAGCTCCTCCGCCACTACACGGCCCTTTCCCGCCTGAACTACGGGGTGGACACGGGCTTCTATCCCCTGGGAAGCTGCACGATGAAGTACAACCCCAAGCTCCACGAGGACCTCGCCCGGCTTCCGGGGTTCACCGGCCTCCACCCCCTTCTTCCCGAGGAGGAGATCCAGGGCGCATTGGCCGTGCTGTGGGAGCTTTCCGAGCACCTGCGGGGGATTGCGGGGCTGGCGGGGGTGACGTGGCAGCCGGCGGCCGGGGCCCACGGCGAGCTCACCGGGATGTTCCTCATCAAGCGCTACTTCGAGGACCGGGGCGAGGCGGAAAGGCGCCGGAAGATCCTCCTTCCCGACTCCGCCCACGGCACAAACCCGGCCTCCGCGGCTATGGCGGGATTCCAGGTGGTCTCCATCCCCTTGGACCGCCGGGGGATGGTGGACCTCGCGGCCCTCCAGCGCAACCTGGATGAGACCGTGGCCGGGATCATGCTCACCGTCCCCAATACGCTGGGGATCTTCGAGGAGGACATCCTCAAGATCACCGCGCTCGTGCACGAAGTGGGTGGGATGTGTTACTTTGACGGGGCGAACCTGAACGCCTTTTTGGGGCGGGTCCGGCCCGGCGACATGGGCGCGGACATCTTCCACTTCAACTTGCACAAGACCTTCTCCACCCCCCATGGCGGGGGCGGCCCGGGCGCCGGCCCCCTGGCCGTGTGCGCGGCCCTCGTCCCTTACCTGCCCGTTCCCGAGATCGTGCGGGAGGGCGAGAAATTCCGGCTGAACTACGATAAACCGCGGTCCATCGGCCGGGTTCATCCCTACTTTGGGAACTTCCTGGTGATGGTGAAGGCCCTGGCGTACATCCTCACCTTGGGCGACGAGGGGATGCGGGAGGTCTCCGGCGCCGCGGTGTTGGCCGCCAATTACCTGCGCGCGCGCCTAAAGGGCACCTATAAACTCCCCTACGATCGGCTCTGCAAGCACGAGTTCGTCCTCTCCGGGGAAGGGTTAGCGGAGGGGATCCGCACCCTGGATATTGCCAAGCGCCTCATCGACTACGGGTTCCATCCGCCCACGATCTACTTCCCCCTTGTGGTGCGGGAGGCCCTGATGATCGAGCCCACGGAGACGGAGCCCAAGGAGGTTTTGGACGCGTTTGCCGAGGCCATGCTGCGGATTGCGGAGGAGGCGCGGACGCGGCCGGAGCTCCTCAAGGAGGCGCCGCACCGGGCGCCCGTGCGGAGGCTGGATGAGGCGCGGGCTGTGCGCGAGCCCGTCCTTTGCGAGCCCTTTGCCGAACGCTGCGGCCCGGAGGTGCCGACCGCCGGTTTGGGCGGACACCCGGCTTGCCCCGGCGGGCGCTAGGGGCGGCGGAGGAAGGAGCGGAGGAGGATCAGGACGGGGATGATCTCGAGCCTCCCCACCCACATATGGGAGGCCAGGAGCAATTTGGCCAGGGTGGGCATCCCCGGGTGGGTGATGCCCACGGAGAGGCCCACGTTGCTCTGGGCCGAGGTCACCTCGAAGAGGAAGTCCGCGAGGGTATATCTTCCGCCGGGGTAGAACTGGGCCAGGAGGAACGCGCCCAGGACGAGAAAGGCCACCCACAGGAAGAAGAGGGCGGCGGCCTGGCTGATGCGGGGGTAGATTTCGTCCGCAGAAAAGCAATCCGTCCCCAGGCGGCAGGGGACGACGGCGTCCGGCGGGGAAAGGAGGCGGCGGATCTGCCAGCTCGCTCCTCGCCAGAGGACGGCCAAGCGCATCACCTTGAGGCCTCCCCCGGTGGATCCGGCGGCCGCCCCCACCGCCATCCCCACGGTGAGGAGGAACTTCCCGGCCTCGGAGAAGCCCATGGGGTTCACGGTCTGAAGCCCGGTGGTGGTCATGGCGGAGATGTACTGGAAGGCCGCGGTGCGGAAGGCCGGGGTGGCCGGCCAGGCCCGCCCCAGCACGAGTCCCAGCCCGGCCACTCCGAAAAGAAGGGAAAGAAGAAGCCAGCGGGTCTGCAGGTCCCGCCAAAGGACGCCTGGTCCCTCCCGCAGCATCTGGTAGTGGACGACGAAGCTTATGGCCCCCATCACCATGGCGAAGAGGGCCACCACCTCCACAGCCAGGGAGCGGTAGTGCCCGATGGACTCGGGCCAGAGGCTGAACCCGCCCGTGGCCAAGGCGGTCATGGCGTGGTTCAACGCCTCCCACGGGGGCATCCCCACGCTGAAGAAGGCCAAAGCGCAGAGGGCCGTGTAGAGCCCGTAGATCCACCACATGGTGTGGACGGTGGAGCGCACGGAGGGGTGGATTTTTTCCGTGCGGGCCTCCGCGTAGTACAGGGTGGCGGCGGATAGTCCTGGCCCAGCGAGGAGGGCGATCATAAGGACGATCACCCCCATCCCCCCGATCCATTCCATGAAGGACCGCCACCACTGCAGGGTTTTCGGGAGGAGATCGGGGCGCAGGGCCATGGTGAGTCCTGTGCCGGTGAACCCGGACATGCTTTCAAAGAAGGCGCTGGCGAAGTCCGCGTAGGGGAGCTCTGGGCCCTGCAGGCCCCGCGCGGTGAGGAAGAGGGGGAGGGACCCAAGGCCGGCCACGAACAGCCACCCCACGCCGGCCACCACCAGGCCGTGCTTGAGCTGGGTCTCCCCAGCCCGGCGGAAGGGCCAAAAGAGCCCAGCCCAAACGGCCATGGCCACGAAAGCGGTGAGGATCAAAGGCCAGAGGGCAAAATCCTCGCCGGACACGAGGGCCACGGGCAGGCTCCCGGCGGCCATGAGGGCCACCACCAGGGAGATCAAACCCAGATTGCGGAGGACAATTCCCAGGTCCGAAAACCCCATACGTTCAGCCGGTGAGGAGGACGATCAGCCGTTCCGGCGTGTGTTCCTTGCTGAAGATGGTGAGCACGTCCCCCGGTTGCACGACGGTGCTGCCTTTGGCGATGAGGAGCTCGTCGTCCCGCTCCACCGCCGCCACCAGGACCCCGTCGGGGATGATCCCCTCCTCTCCGGCCTCCCGCAGGGTCCGGCCCACGAGGGGCGAGTTTTCCGGCACGGTGACGCGGAACATCTGGGCCCCGCCCGGCAGGGTCACGAGGTCCCGGAGTTTCGGGTGCAACGCCGCGTGGTAGAGGTATTCGGCCACGATCACGTCAGGGTTCTCCATCACATGGGAGCCCAGCCTGCGGAAAAGCTCGGTGTGGGCCCGGTTGTTGACCACGGAGACGATGGTGGGCACGCCCAGGTCCTGGGCGGCGGCGATGACCATGAGGTTGGTGGCGTCGTCGGAGGTGGTGGTGATGAGGGCATCGGCCCGGTCCGCCCCGGCCTCCTGCAGGGCCTCCACCGAGGCGGCGTCCGCCTGGATCACCAGGATATCGTATTTGCGGGCAATGGCCTGGGCCTTCTCCGGGTTGCGCTCGATCACCGCCACGTTGTGGCGGTCCCGCACGGCCAGCTCCACCAGGGCGCTGCCAATCCCACCCGCCCCCACCACGATGAGGTACATGCGGCCGGAATCCTACCGCGCGGCCCAGATCCCGGCAACGCTGCCCCCCAATCCCGCCCTCCATGGCCCTTCCAAACCGTGGGGAATGGAGCCGACGCAAACGCAAGGGCTATGTGAAGATCCATG
>ERZ1685331.87-NODE-87-length-29609-cov-21.019490_pt1 | contig 29609 bp, 24 predicted proteins | sample MGYA00580194_ERZ1685331 | MGnify/ENA primary metagenome ERZ1685331 (study PRJEB41501, sample SAMN08275520) | hot springs metagenome | biome: alkaline hot spring; material: microbial mat | place: Russia: Ush-Beldyr | collected 2015-07 | depth 0.5 m m ...
TCTCAGTTCTCAGTTCTCAGTTCTCAGTTCTCAGTTCTCAGTTCTCAGTTCTCATGCCCATCCAGACCTACATCGCCATCATTCGCCGCCGCTGGCTCATAGTTGTTGCGCCGGCCATCATTGCCGCCGTGATCGGTCTGGGGCTGGCGCTGCTCGAACCGCCGCGCTACCGATCGTCCGCCAGCCTGCTGATCACGCGCAGCGAGGACCGGCGTTTTGACACGGAAGACGCTCTCGCGTATGATCTCCCTGCAATCGTGCAGGGCGCGCCGTTCAGCGCCGAAGTCAGCAGCGCACTGGCGCTCGCAGGGCTACCGCTCTCACCAGAGCAGGTGCGCGCATCACTCGGCGCATCGAACCAGCGGCGGGTGGTGCAGATATGGGCAGAAACCGGCGATCCGGCGCTCTCCGAGGCGTTGACGAGCGCAGCGGTCGCTGTGGTGCAGCAACGCGGACTGGCGTTGTGGGGCGATCCGTCCGCGACGCCAGAGCGTCCGCTGGTCAACGTGGTCGTGCTTGTGCCGCCTGGACCTGCAACGCAGATCAATGGCTGGACGGCAGCCGTGGCGACGGCGACGCTCCGTGGGCTTGCCGGACTACTGGCAGGCGCATTACTGGCATTTGGCGCATACTATTGGGAAGCAGCGCGCGCCCTGTCATCGCAGGAAGCAGGAGGGTAAGATGCAACTTTCGGATTACCTCGCCGTGCTACGCCGCCGCTGGTGGGTTATGCTCCTGACAGCGGTTGTAGCAGTCGCAAGCGCACTGCTATTCAGCCGTCTCCAGGAGCGCATCTATCGCTCCGAGGCGAGTTATCTGGTTGTCCCGAACCGGATTGACAATGGTCTGTCGATTGTGTTGCAGAACAGCATGAGCAGTTTCCGTGAGATGGCGCTGGCGCGACCGCAGTTGCAGAAGATCAGCGATGAGTTGCAACTCGACCGAACGCCGGAATGGTTGCTCAGGCGCATCGCCATCCAGCCGCGCCCCGACGAGCGCAAGATGATCGTACAGGTCGATTATCCCGATCCGGCGACGGCGCAACGTCTGGCAGACGCCATTGGCAACAACATGGTGGCGCTGGTCAGTGCGCGCAATAACTTCCTCGAAGGTACCGACCGGATCAGCATGACCGTGCTCGAACCGGCTACGCCGCCGGTGCTCCACCGTCCGCAGACCCGCGTCAACATGCTCGCAGGCGCCGTGCTTGGGCTGGTGCTTGGCGTCCTGCTGGCATTCGTGCTTGAAGCCCTCGACGACACGATCAAAACGCCGAACGATGTCGAACGGCATGTGCAACTGGCGACGCTGGGGGCGATCCCCGCAACCGGCAGCGATAGCCGGGGTGCGGCGCTACCGGCAAGACGATGAATGCAACAAACGATGCACGAGCGATGAATCAGACCAACGGATATGTCGACTCCCCGTTGATCGCACTGCGCGATCCACGATCGCCAGCAGCGGAAGCCTACCGGACACTGCGCACCAATATTCAGTTTTCCAGCCTTGACAGGCCGCTGCACACCTTGCTGGCAACCAGCACCGCACCCGATGAGGGGAAATCCACAACGCTGGCGAATCTGGCAGTGACCATCGCGCAGGCGGAGCAGCGCGTTATTCTGGTGGACTGCGACCTGCGTCGGCCATCGCTCCACACGCTGTTTGGTCTGTCGAACGATGTCGGGTTGACGACCATGATTCTGGCGCACGACGATGCACCGCCGCCGCTGCAGGAAACCGGCGTGCCCGGGCTGAGCCTGCTGGCGAGCGGTCCACTGCCGCCGCGCCCTGCCGATATTCTTGGTTCGCGGCGAATGGAAGCCGTGATCCAGCGATTGCGCGGAATGGCGGATATGGTGCTCTTCGACACGCCGCCTGTCATTGCCGTGACCGACGCGGCAGTGCTGGCGACGCGCGTCGATGGTGTGCTGCTGGTGATCGAGGCAGGGCGAACACGACGCGATCGGGCGCGCCGGGCGCGCGAAATTCTGGAGAAGGTCAAAGCCAATATCATCGGCGTGGTGCTCAACGGCGCGCGCTTCGATGGCGAATACGGATATTATGCGTGAGGGTCTATTGCCCGACTTCGCGCCCTGTGATACAATAGCGGCATTGTAACGACAGCGTAGCAGGATATGCGTCTCTCTGGCGTATGCACATGGCTATTCATCAACATCCGGTCGCTGGATCGACGATAGCGCACGCCATTACAGGCGTTCACCCACGCATATCCATCAGTCAGAATGATTGGGGAGCAGTCGCATCCTGAAATCATAGCGACGGAGATCGCACCATGCCTGATTATCCGATACGAAATCCGGCGATTGTTCTGGTGGAGGATGAACCCGACATTCTCATCATCCTTCACCGTCTCATGCGCGATCTCACCGGCGGCTACGATATCGTCACCGTAAGCGGCGGCGCCGAGGCGCTGGCACAGATTGCGCTTCGTCCGGTGCCGCTCGTCATCACCGACTACAACATGCCGGGGATGAATGGCCTGCAACTGACCGCAGCCATCAAAGAGACGTCCCCTGATACGCGGGTCGTCTTGATCACGGCGTACGCTACTCCCGAACTGGAAAAGCGCGCCCGTGAGCAGCGCGTCGATTACTACCTGCCCAAACCCTTCCCGCTCGACCGCCTCGAGCAAATCGTGCGCGACGTGTTGCGTTAAGGGTTATACGTTTCCCCGATACCCCCCTTCCATCACCGGTCAAGCACGCTGATGTGTGATCACGTTTCCTATTGTGCTGCCGTGCGTCGTTGCTTGCCCCAACCGATGAACTGCGCCGCTCCCCGTGGCGCACACGGCACAGCTCATCGGAGCAGGACGTTCGGTTGGAGCAAGCAGTACAATCCCTAACGTGTGACGGAAGCCCTAACCTAACCGCCGCCTAACCGCCGCTTACGCTCCGCCAGATAACTCTGAATCGCCAGGAACGACGGGCGTGGACTCCAGTCGGGGTTCAGAATGCCGAACGACGCCTGCTCGTGGTTCGGTCGCCCCTGCGCACCCCAGAGAACGGCGAAGTTCATGTTCCACAAAAATGTGACCCCTACCCACGGCTTGCCGTCCGGGGTGCGATACAGTTCATCAATCCGCCGCATCGCGCTGATGATATAGTCGCGCTGCTGTTCGAGCGAGACATAGTTGCCGAACTCATAGCCTGGCGTATCATTCGGCGTTGCCCAACCGAATTCGGTGATCCAGATTTGATGATCGCCAACCCCTTCTTCCACCATAAACTTACGCACATTCTCGACATGGCGGAAATAGTGCGTCGGATGGTCGTTCCAGCAGCGATCCGGCGCAGGACTGCACCCCTCGATATAGCTTGGCTTCTCGGGCCAGAGCGTATCAGGCGGGTTGGCTGCGCCGCCGGGATGGACCGCCTGCGCGTCGAAATAGTCCTTGATCAGACCGTCTTTGTACTCGTACATCGCGCGATAGTAGCGCTCGTCGGAAACCGCCAGCGACGGCTCATCGACGCCGCTCGACGACGGCGCACCTGCCAGCACGAAAATACGCGGCTCAACCGCCTTGATCCGCTTGTAGCATTCGACCAGGATTTCGACATAGTGCCCGGCGTCTTCAACCGTCACACGTCCGCCGTTTTCGACCGCCAGGTTCTGTTCGTTCCAGATCTCGATCGCCTTGATCTTCGTGCCATACCGCCGCACCATCGCCTCGACAAAATTGCCCATTGTCACCGGATCGCGCGGCAGACCATTGGTCGGATTGTAGAACGAGGGCGCTTTGACGACGCTGATCAGCAGATTGAGGTTCCGCGCGGCGACATCGTTGACGATGTTGTCGAGTTCTCCCCACTTGTAATCACCCGGCTCCGGTCCCTCGATATCCTTCCACTGTATCTGCTGGCGCACCCAGGTATACCCTGCGATCTCTGTCAGCGTCAGCACCCGCTCGCGGTCGGTGTAGTACAGGTGCGTCACCACGCCGTGTTCGGTCTGTGGCAATGTCATCGGGAACGTTAAGTCGACCGGCGCTTCGGTTGGTGACGGAACCGTGGGAGCGACCGTCGGATCATTTACGATTGCCGTTGGCGATGCCGGATTGACCGGTGAGACAACCGGCGGCACGGTTGGTGCATTGATCACCGCTGTCGGCGGCGTTCCCTGCGACTGAGGCGCACCGCCGCAGGCGGCGAACAGCGGCGTCAACACGCCCAATAGCGCAATCAGCGCTATCTGACGCCGATACAAAAAGGGGATCTTCACTGCCTTGCTCCTTCGATCCGAAACACACTCTGTTGCGACCACCTTCACCCATCGTGCTACCTTTGCCAGAGGCAATGCGCAGCAGACCGCGACTATTATAGCCGAGTCTCAGACGCTGTCCGATACAATCTCGCTGACGCTCGCGTGATTCGCTGATGATACGATGGGGAGTTGAAGGTTACGGGTGCGACCGTGGAAGGTGAGAACGCGGGAAGGTGAGACCAGGCACGAGACGAGCAGTGAGCGGCGAGCGGGGTCGATCCCGCGAAGGCGGAGAGTCGAGGCGCGCCGCGCGCCAACAAATCTCCAGACGGGAAGATTGCCTGCGGGAAGGACTCACTTTGACGCACCCACCACCACCGTATCGAGCAGACGACGCACCTGACTCAGCAAGGTGTGCCGGCTGAACGGCTTTTGCAGAAAAGCGACATGTGGATTATCGTGGTTGATCGACACCTGACGGGCATAGCCAGACATGAAGAGAACGCATACACCAGGATAGCGCGCCTGAATCCAGGATGCCAGTTCGACCCCGCTCATTCCCGGCATCACCAGATCGGTGAGGAGCAGATGAATCGCGTGCCCAGAAAGCGTTTCGACGACACGTTGCGCTTCCGGCCCATTGCTCGCTTCGATGACGGTGTACCCATAATCGCACAGTATCCGCATCGCCAGATGTCGAACCGCCGGTTCATCCTCGACCACCAGGATCGTTTCCAGCCCGCGCTCCGGTTGGGTCAACGCCTCAGGTTCCTGGCACTGCGACGAGTCGCCGGAGGCATACGGCAGATAGACCTCAAACCGCGTTCCCTTCCCTGCCTCGCTCTCAAACCGGATCAACCCTGCGTGCTGCTGCACAATGCCCAGGCATGTCGCCAGACCCAGACCGGTGCCCTGGCCAGGCGCTTTAGTCGTAAAGTATGGCTCAAAGATGTGCGCTTTCACATCATCAGCTATGCCGGTTCCGGTATCTTCCACAGCAATACAGACAGATGGCGCCGATGCCGCTCCTTCTCCCTTCGTCTCCACGAGGGACGTTGTGACTGTCAGCGCGCCGCCTTCCGGCATGGCATCACGTGCATTGACAATCAGGTTGATGATGACTTGCTCGAACTGATGCGGATCGATGTAAATTGGGCAGGAATGCGGCGCTGGCGTCCAGGTAAAGCGAATGTCTTCCCCGATCAAACGCAAGATCAGCGGAACCATGCCATCAATCAACGCATTGGCATCAACCGTCTGAGGATGACCCGGCTGGCGGCGCGCAAAGGCGAGTAACTGACGAACCAGACCCGCAGCCCGTTTGGCGCTCTGCTGGATCGCCTGAACATCAGGGTACGCCGGAGAGTCGGGCGGCAGCAATGCCAGCGCCAGGTCGGCGCTCCCGCCGATGACCGTCAGGATGTTGTTAAAATCATGCGCGACGCCGCCTGCCAGCCGTCCAATCGCTTCCAGGCGCTGTGCGTGCATCAGTTGCGTTTGCAGCCGTTCGCGTTCGGCTTCTTCCCGTTTGCGTGCCGTAATATCGAAGAAATTCGTTGCAAACTGATCCGGACCGAGCGGCGATACCGAAATGAAGAAATACTTCTGCATCGGCTCGAAGTAGACCTCAAGCTGCACCGGTTGACCGGTTGCAACAACCGCGCTGAACTCTGCCAGATACGGCGGCTCAGGCGTGCCATAGACGCTGGTGACATAGCGATGGATCACTTCATCGCGACGCAGATCGAGGATCCGTTCATACTGCTCGTTGACATCGAAGATTTCATAATTGATCGCCCTGCCATTATCATCATAGATCAGGCGATGCAACGCCACGCCCTCGAACATGTTGTTGAACAGCAAACGGAACAGCTGTTCACGCTGATGGAGCGCCGCTTCGGTGCGTTGGCGATGGAGGGCGCTGGCGATCAACTGACCGGTCAGTTGGAACGCCTCGATCACTGCATCAGACGGACGGTACTCGCGGGTCACTACATCAAAGCCGATCCATCCAATGAACTGTGCGCCGATGAACAACGGGATGCCGACTGCCGTTTTGATGCCAAGCCGATCACTCTCCTGCCGTATCGTCTCGTATTCGGGCGTCTTCGGCACATTCTGCCGTTGCATCACGACGACTTCGCCGCGCCGCATCGGTTCAATCACCGGCGTAAAATCGCGGAGATCAAGCCGCGCGCGTCTGCCGTCGTGACGGATGATATCGGGACGTATCCACTCGTGCGTTCTGACCGCCTGATCCCCCGCCGGCGTCACCAGGAAAATGTAACTGCGCTCGACGCCGGTAAACCTGACCACCTTCTCGAGCACGCCGGTGATCTGCGCATCGATCTGCGCCACTTCGCAGCGCACAAAATCGTTGGCCGCCTGCTGGATCAGGTGAATAAAATGGAGCCGATTGCGAAGCAACGCCTGATTGCGTTTCCGCTGCGTCACATTGCGCCAGATCAGGAGCCGTCCGTTAATCCGGCCCTCCTGACTGACCAGTGGACTGATCTTGACCTCAAAGGTCTGCTGCTGCCACTCGGCTTCCAACACCTGCTCGCCTGGTTCGCGACACGCCTGAACCAGTGCGGGACAGGCTGACAGCGCCATCTCAACCGGCTGTCCAAAGAGAGAACCGCCGTCAGGAGCGAAGAGACGCTGCGCCGCCGGGTTCGCGTCAATAATACGGTTGTGTACATTGAGCACAAGCACCGCGTCACTCATCAACTCGACGACGTACTCACGCGCAATCGGCGCCATTGTAAAGAGCCGGTAGCGAAACATGCTCCACAGAATCGCCAGACCGGAGAATGCCAGCGCAATCGGTGTAATATCCAGCGGCACAAGAGGATGGAGTGCGAAAAGTTGCAGTAGATTGGCGATCCAGGGCACAAGCACGCTGACAGACATGACTGTAGCCCGCCCGCGGTGCAGCGGCGATGCCCCACGCGATGCGCACCAGAAAATGAGAATGCCTGTAGCGAGCAATGCGTATCCATAAGCAACAAACACCCACAGCCACGGACCGTGCGTGACGCTCAGCAACGCAAATGGTCCGTTCTGAAGGAGAGCGACGTTCTGATAGTAGAGACCGTGTGCGCTATTCGTCCAGTTCAGTGCGATGGTCGCGACGGGAATGACAAACCATGGCGCGCCGCGCCAGCGCCACAGCCACGCAGCGCGCCGGGTGTAAGCAATGGCAAAACGCAGGCACAGGACGGGCAGAAGGGCGATCCCAAGATGCGCAACGCCAAGCCAGAGCAGTTTGGTCGGCAACGACGTGCTGATCAGTGCCAGTCCATATGCCAGCGTCCAGACGATCGACGCAGCCATCAGCATGACTAACTGGGAAGCGCCGGCGGTCAGCCGTTGACGCCAGGCACACAGCGCAACGGCAGCTTCGATGAGTGCTGCGATCAGGAGAAACGAAATGAAAGCGGGCAACAACCACACGATCAGCGACTCCGCACAAAGTACAGAGGGTCAAGATGCGCGCTGCTCGGGCAAACGAACATCCTGACCCCAGGGTCTCTGCGCCGATCAGATTCCTCGTTGATCGACGACACTACATGTACCGATTGTACCATCAGTTTGTAACCGATCGGTTTTGTTCCTATACTGCCGCCAATGCCTGCGCCAGATCGGCGATCAGATCGTCGGGATGCTCAACACCGATTGAGAGCCGGATCATTGCCGGCGTGATCCCCAACTCCAGCCGCTCTTCAGGATCAACATCCGCGTGGGTCATGGTGGCGGGATGTTCGGCAAGCGATTCCGTGCCGCCCAGGCTGACCGCCAGATGGATCAATTGCAGCGCATTCAGCAAACGAAAGGCGTCGGCTTCACCGCCAGCGACCTCGAATGAAATCATACCCCCTGGCGCGCTGCACTGGCGCTGAAACACCGCATACTGCGGGTCGTCTTCGGTCAGGTTGCCCAGATAGTGAACGCGCGCCACCTTTGGGTGCGTGTTCAGGAACGCAGCAACGTGACGCGCCGTTTTCATCTGCGCGGTCATGCGCAATTTGAGCGTTTCCAGGCTGCGCAGCAATAACCAGCCGGTGTGCGGTCCCGCCATCGTGCCAAAGATGGTTCGTAAAACCCTGACCTGATCCAGCAATTCGCGGCTTCCCAGGCAGACTCCCGCAATCACATCGCTGTGACCTCCGATGTACTTTGTAGCGGAGTAGAGCACCAGGTCGGCGCCGTGTCTGAGCGGTTGCTGCCAGAGCGGTCCCAGAAATGTGTTGTCCACCGCCGTCAGAATGCGGCGTGTGCTGCTCAATCGCCGCGCCAGTGCAGCGTATGCAGCGATGTCCACCAGGTCGTTCGTCGGGTTGGCGGGCGTCTCGATAAAAATGAACGCCAATCGTTCGATCAACCCTAGCCGGGCAAGGTGGCGTTCCGCCTGCTCCGGCGGCGTCCCGGCACGAAACCCAACCACACGAATGCCGAACTGCGGCAGAACATGCTTGAGCAGAAAATCGGTGCCGCCGTACACTGGTTCGCTGTGGAGCAACACATCACCAGGGCGCAGAAAGGTCAACAGCGTGGTAGTGATCGCCGCCATGCCGCTGGCGAAGACCGCCGCTGCTTCGGCTCCATCCCACAGGGTCAGCCGGTCTTCGAGGATTTCGAGGTCGGGATTGTTCAGGCGGCTGTAGATCAACCCCATCTGCTCGCCGTCGCGACGTGACCGCAGACCATACGCCAGTTCAAAGAACGCCTTGCCCTCTTCCGCCGATTTGAAAATGAACGTCGAGGTCTGGAAGATCGGGATTTTGGCGGCGCCTTCCGACCATTCGGGCCGATAGCCGTAACTCATCATCAGACTCTCCGGGTGGAGAGGACGGCCGTTGAGGTATCCTTCCGGTTTGCGCTCTGCCATCATCGCCTCCTTGCACATAGGCGGAACGCCACTGTTCCGCTGCTAATCACGTGGACCGAAAAACCACTGCATGACGCGCAGTTCGTCGGCTGCCAGCCGCTGCCGCAGCACTTCCTCGTAGACCGCGCTATACTGATAGGGCGCACTGCGCAGCGAGATGATCCCATCTTCGATGACGACGTAGTGCGCTTCTCGATCCGGATCGTCCATTCGGCGGTAAGACGCGCTGCCGGGGTTGAGCCAGACCTCACGTTCGCCGAGCGTCATAACCCCCTGGCGATGGGTATGCCCCAGGATCAACCGGTCGATCTCAAGGTCGGGGAAGCGCGCCCGACAGAATGAACGGTAGGCGTGACGGCTCAGAATAAGTTCGTAATTGCGGTAGAGATGGGTCATGCCGTAGCGAACGCCATCGATCTCGAACGTCACCGCTTCCGGCAGCGACATTAAGAAATCGGCGTCTGCCGCCGTCAATCGCCGGGCATTGTGGTGACGCCACTGGAGGGCGCTCTCAGCCACATGCCAGAGCGCCGGTTCGTAGAACGTTTCCGCTACCTGCCGGTCATGGTTGCCTTGCACACAGACAACACCGTGTGCGCGCATCCAGTCGAGCGTCTCACGCGGGTGCGTGCCGTAATCGACCAGATCGCCAGCGCAGTAGATGGCGTCCGCATCGCGCTCACGCGCCCAGATCGCCTCCAGCGCAATGATGTTGCTGTGAACGTCGGAAAGGATCAATGCTTTCATCACTGTACAGCATACCAGATGTTGGGACGTGGCGTAAATAGTGGGAGAACTGAGAACTGAGAACTGAGAACTGAGAACTGAGAACTGAGAACTGAGAACCGGAGGTTAGGGGTTAATTACAGGACGTATGTGGTGGGGTGAGCCACGGACTGAACGTTGACAATAACCGATGTGGGCGCTGCGCGCACCGCCATCAGAGGGACGCTCCCCTGTGGGCGCCCTCACAAGGGTAGCGTTTTCCGGGCGCGAGGGATGTCCGCTGTGTCCCAACGCCTTTTTCTCCCTCACCTCTCTGCACTCCCATCCCCCGCAAGCAAAGGGGTTGGGACGCCGAGCGCAGCGCTCAGGCGGTGATGCCCCTATTCCCCGCAAGCGAAGGGGTGAAGGGGGAGGTTGTGGCATTCTGACACCCAAAAACGGGTGATACAACGGGAGGGTTTGCCAGAAAGATCTACACCTGTGATCTGCGGACGCCCCAGGCGTCGCCATCGCAGGGGCGCCCCTCACGAATCATCCGCATCCAATCAGGTGTATGATAGACGCACACAGCACGACAGAAACCGGAGCCCACAATGATTCGCGAACAGGTCCCGCCGGAGGAATGGCAGACGCTCTGCGCCGCTCCATGGGCTGTGGGGTTGTACATTGCCACGGCAGTCGGCGGCAAGGTGCAAGAAGTGCGTGAACGGTTGACGCTCGGCGCGGCGCTGCACCAGGCATTGGCACGCGATCACGAACACGACCTGATCGGCGCAGTGGCAGCGGACATTCTGCGCGAAGCGCCGCCGGGCGCAGGCTGGACGTGGCAGCCCGGCGATCGCCCGGCAATGCTGAGCGCGGTCGCCGCTGCCGGGGCAATTGCCTCGCGGCTTCCGGCTGGTCTCGCCTTCCGCCGCTGGTTGATGGACCTCGCGCGTGAAGTGGCGGCTGCCGAGGTCGATGGCGGCTGGCTGGGCATCGGCGCCGAGAAGGTCCACCAGATGGAACATGCCGCGCTGATCGACCTGGCGAATGCGCTGGGACTGCTGAGCCGAGAATGATATCAGTCGTGTTTCTGGTTCCTGAGCGCTGGCTTCCGCCGCGCCCGGCGCAATCGTCGCGGAATGATCGTCACCGGCGGCGGTCCGCCATACTCGCGCAAAAGTTCCAGGCGTCCCGGCGGATCAATGCCGAAACTCAGCGACAGGCTGCCATCGGGGCAGGCATTGATGCACGCCTGACACAGAATGCACTCGCTGGACAGCACCCGCACGCCGTGGTGTGTATAGTCGGTAATCCGAATATCCATCGGGCAGGCGGCGACGCATTCACCGAGCGCGTTGCAGCGCTGCGGGTCGCCGCGCACCTTGAGGAGCGAGAGGCGTGTGGCGGGCAGCGCGAGCACACCCGCCGGGCACAGATACTTGCAGAAGGCGCGATTGTCGCGCAGAGCAAACGCCAGCGTCACGCCAAGCACATAGTACATGGCAACCCCGCCGACAAACCAGATCAGAGCATCGGCGCGATCCGGCAGATATTTGAAGCCAAACCAGAGTAACGCCACCAGCGCCAGGCTCGCAACCAGGTGCAGGTAGCGCAGGTAGCGCCAGACTCCGATGCGTCGTCCGTCGCTGTGATGGAACGGCAGCAGATCGAGTAACGCGCCGGTCCAGCACGCCCATCCGCAGTAAACCCGCCCGAAAATGAGCGGACCAAACAGTTTGGCGATGGCGAAGTGGAGCAGCGCCGCGCCAAAAAGACCGCTGAACAACTCGAAGAAGAACCCTTCGACTGCCACGATTGATTGCTGAGCAAGAACGCGCGCCAGCGCCGCAGCAAGCATTCCTATCCCGATCGCAGCGACCAGCGGACGACGACCGGCGATGCGCTTCGCGGGCGGCAGACTCAGGTAGAACAGTACTCCTGGGGCAATGATCGTTCCCAGATACCCGAAAAAGATCAGGGGCGCCGGTAACCGGCTGACGACCCAGGCGCCTGCCCCAATGCCCCAGAGCGCGGCAGCAGCGCAGCCTGCGGCTATCAGCCGCGTGCGCCATGTCAGTGCCTGCATCCCGCGCTCCTTTCACTCTCCAGGGTAACAAAAGTAGGACGCGCCCATCTGCTTCAAAGTTTCAGCGCGCTTGCAGCATTGCCCGGCAAGGTTGAAGCAAAGACGCAAAAGCGCGAAGGCTTATAGTCGATGCTGCGCTCTTTTGCGTCTTCGCGCCTTTGCGTCGGCGTTGCTTCCGCTCTTCGCAGTGATGGCAAACGCAGACGTTGTCAAACCGGCGCCTGATACTGAAGACGCACCGATCTGGACGCCCCTTTTTCCCCGCGTCTGCCTGATGCGCGTCGGCGATGGCGCGGCGGGGTGCGATCGGGCAGAATGTGCGTGCCGGACCTCCCCGCTACGGCTGCGGTCAGCAGTTCAGGCGACGTGATGATGACCTCCCGCCCTCCGTGTGCCAGAAATCGCAGCGCTGCCTCGATTTTCGGTCCCATAGTGCCGGGCGGAAAATGCCCTTCGGCGGCGTATCGCCGCAACACTGCGGCGCGCACACACCGCAACGGCGTCTCGTTCTCCTGGCGATAGTGCAGATAGACGCACGCGACATCGGTCGAAATGATGAGCAACCGGGCGCGCAGCAGGCGGGCAAGCAGCGCCGCCGCCAGGTCTTTGTCGATCACCGCTTCGACACCCGCCAACTCACCGTCGCGGCGCACCACGGGAATGCCGCCGCCGCCGACAGCGATGACCACATAGCCAGACGCGACAAGGTCGCGGATGGCGTCGATCTCGACAATCTCACACGGTTCGGGTGAAGGCGCAACCCGCCGCCAGCCGCGCGCCGCATCCTCGACTACCGTCCACCCCCTGTCACGGGCACGCTGCTGCGCCTGTTCAGCCGTGTAGAACGGTCCAACCGGCTTCGTCGGGCGCTGGAACGCCGGATCGGCAGGGTTGACCACAACCTGAGTCAACACGGTGGCAACCGGCGCCTGCACGCCAGTCTCAGCGAAGGCATGGATCAGCGCCTGCTCGAGAATGTAGCCAATGGCGCCTTGCGTGTCGGCGCCGCATACGTCGAGTGGTTCGGGACACACCTGATCGGCGGCGATCTCGGAGCGCAGCAGTTGCGCGCCAACCTGCGGACCGTTGCCGTGGGTGATAACGATCGCATGCCCTCGTTGAACCAGTCCGGCAATCGCGCGCGCCGTTATGAGCGCATTGGCGCGCTGTTCCTCAATGCTGCCGCGCTGACCAGAGCGGATGAGCGAGTTGCCGCCAATCGCGACAACAGTTGGTCTACGCATGGTCTGCTCCTGGCTGATGCATGAGATCGATCATAATCGCCTTCTGAACGTGGAGCCGGTTCTCCGCCTGATCGTACACCACCGACTGCGGCGACTCGATCACGTCATCGGTGACTTCCTCGCCACGGTGACACGGCAGACAGTGCATGAAGATCGCGTCGGGGCGAGCATACGCCATAAGGCGCGCATTGACCTGATAGGCGGCAAACGCTTCACGCCGCACGGCTGCTTCCGACTCGCGCCCCATGCTGATCCACGTGTCGGTATAGACGACATCGGCGCCCGTCACCGCCGCGCGCGGATCGTCGGTCACCTCGATAACCGCGCCGGAGACGCGCGCATCTTCACGCGCCATCTGGACAAGCCGCCGATCCGGTTCATACCCGTGCGGTGTGGCGACAACCAGGTGAGCGCCACATTGGGCAGCGCCGAACATGAGCGAATGCGCGACATTGTTGCCATCCCCCACGTAGGCGATGTGAAGCCCAACCAGCCGCCCCTTCCGCTCCAGCATCGTCAGGTAGTCCGCCATTGCCTGACAGGGGTGCAACAGGTCGGTCAGACCGTTGATGACCGGCACAGTGGCGTGCCTGGCTAACTCCACCACAGTATTATGCTCGAATGTGCGCGCCATGATCCCGTGTACCCAGCGCGACAGATTGCGCGCGACGTCGATCACGGCTTCACGCTTCCCCAGTCCGATCTCCTGCGGTCCCAGGTAGACTGCGAAGCCGCCAAGTTGCTGGATGCCGATCTCGAACGTCACGCGCGTGCGCAGCGACGGCTTCTCGAAGATCATCGCCAGCGCTCTGCCCTTGAGCGCATGCGCATATGCCATCGGCAGCGCTTTGATCTGGCGTGACAGATCGAGCAATCGCCAGAACGCTCCTGGCGGAAGGTCATGGATGGAAAGAAAATGTCGGACAGTCATACTGGACCTCCCCTGGTTCGTGGTGAACACGCTTCGACGGCTCAGCGCGCGCTCCTATCGCCGAACCTCCTCTGGAAGTATGGACAACATCTTGCCGATTCAGCCCACGACTGTCGCGCTCGCGCCCGAAACGTGTCAGCACTGCATCGATCGCCTGCACCAGCCCTGGCGTGGTGCGCTCTTCGAGTTCATAGCGCACCCGCACCACCGGGCGCTCCAGCGCCATCAGGCGTCGCAGGTCTACCGGCGTTCCCAGGATCACCAGATCACACGGCGCATGCCGGATAGTCTCCGCCAGGTCGCGGATCTGATCCGCGCCATAGCCGACGGCGGGAAGCACCGTATCGAGGTGAGGATAGTCGTGAAATGCCTGGGCGATCAGGCCCACTGCATAGGGACGCGGATCGACGATCGCCGACGCTCCGTAGCGCTGGGCGGCGATCATGGCGGCGCCAAAACGCATCCCGCCATGAGTGACAGTCGGTCCATCCTCAACCGCCAGAACACGGCGTCCACCGATGGCAGCCGGATCATCGACGGAGATCGGCAGCGCTGCTTCGATAAGAGCAGCGCGCGGGTTGATCCTGGCAATGCTCTCGCGCACAGCGACGACGCTTTCGGCTGGCGCCGTATCCACCTTGGTGATCAGCGCGACATCGGCGCAGCGCAGGTTCACGGCGCCCGGATAGGACGTCGCTTCATCACCGGCGCGATGCGGATCGACCAGCGTAATGGTCAGGTCGGGGCGGAAGAAGGGCGCATCGTTGTTACCGCCGTCCCAGACGATCACATCCGCCTCCTGTTCGGCAGCGTGGAGGATGGCAGCATAGTCCACTCCGGCGAACACCGGCGTTCCAGCGAGGATATGCGGTTCGTACTCTTCCTGTTCTTCGATGGTGCAATCGGCGTGCCGGAGATCGTCGAGGGTTGCAAAACGCTGCACCTGCTGGCGTTCGAGCATACCATACGGCATCGGATGACGCACAACGACCACCCGCAACCCACGGTCGCGCAGGAGGCGACAGACAAAGCGCGATGTCGGGCTTTTGCCGCAACCGGTGCGCACTGCCACAACCGCGATCACCGGCGCGCGCGCCGTTAGCATGGCGTGCGCCGGGGCGATCAGGCGGAAATCGGCGCCTGCTGCCGCAACTCGCGCAGCACGCTCCATGACATAACTGAACGACACGTCCGAGTAGGCGAAGATAACCTCGTCCGCCTCCAGTTGACGGATCGCATCGTCGAGGGCGCTTTCCGGCAGGATCGGGATGCCGTCGGGGTAGAGCGGACCGGCGAGTTGCGGCGGGTAGCGCCGGTCGGCAATGTTTGGGATCTGCGCGGCGGTGAACGCAACGACCCGGATGGACGGATCATCGCGGAAGAGGAGGTTGAAGGTATGAAAATCGCGCCCCGCCGCCCCCATAATGATGACTCGACGGTGAGCCATGGCTGATCCTTTCTCAACGCTGAGACAGGAGCGATTGCAATGCCGCGTGTGCTCCATGATACGCCATGCAACCCGGAAATGCCGGAAAGATCCGGGGACGTGGAGAGAATGATCGACTACAGGCGAGAGACGAGCGGCGAGAGGCACGAGGCGCGTCGGGTGGAAACGAATACGACCTTTAAGGTCTGCGCCATGTATGGCGCTCTGCCAGCGATCACTGGCGGGATGGTTTGCCTCCCCTGCATGCACGTCGCCGTGGCATATGACGTTCACCGGCGTGTTCTGCGGCGATTGCCTCCCCTGCATGCACGTCGCCGTGACCTCAAAGTCTTCGCCAGAGGCGCGATTGGAGGTCATTGACCGCCAACGTTTCGTACCGCGTCGCGACCGACCGCGCTTCCGTGAGCCAGCCGACACACCGTTCGACGACATTGCGTCCGCGATAGTGTTCGAGATGGCGCCGGTATGGTCAGCCACACCGCCCTGGCGTCACCCGACGGCGTTCTGCGATGACCGACTGCATGCCATGCCGGCGGAGCCAGGTGCGGATGCGCGCTGCATCACCGGCACGGTCACCGGCCCAACGCGCGGCTCGCCGGCGCGGACGCTTCCCGGCGCGATGGACGCGCATCGAACCTGCGACCGCTTCACATGCCGACGACTCGTGCGCCTGTTCGACGGTGACGACGACGTGGATGCGTGCCGTCGCCGCCACGGGATCGCCCACGGGCGCGGTCGGTTGGGTCATCAGTAGCGAAGCCCCCTTTTGTCGGGCGCCGGTCGCTGAACGACCGGCACGAATGGAGGTTCCAGCGACATGCATCTGCTCCGAGGCGCCATCACGCCGCCAAAAGAGATACCGGTCATCGATGGTTGGCCGTGGGCCAGAGCGTTCGGGAATATCGCGCCGCTGTGCGCCGGTGTTCAGTTTCCAGAACAGGCCATTGAGCACTTTGCGGTGATCGACCGACGGTCGCCCACGCCGATCATTTGTGGGCAACACGGGTTCCAGGAGCACAAACTGCGTACCCGTCAGTTCGTGACGTGCCATCGGTCACCTCCGCTACCGGAAGTGTACCACCGGCACACCCATTTGTCAGACAGAACCTGGCCCCGATGAGTGAAGAACCATATTTTGGGCAACACTGAATATCTGGCGCCATTTCTACCAGGATCAGGAAAGTTCCACATAATCTTTCCCGGACCCCATAAGGATCACAATGAATCACAAACCATTGGGCGCAAATACGCTTCACACGACTCTTCTCAAACTCTCGGATCGTCATCCTCCGCTGCCAGCAGCGCCTGCGCCAGGTCGGCGCCGGTGGCGTAGCGATGCGCGAACGGACCGGTGGAGCGCGCGATGACCCGCGCCAATGCTGGCGGCGGCGCGGGCACGAGCGCCGCCAGAGTCTTCCCGACAGCGTACAGGTCGTTGCCTGGCAGCACCATGCCACGCAACTGCTCCGGGCTGGCAAAGTCCGGCGTGCAGGTGATCGACTGCGGATCGTAGGGGAGATCGTAGCGACGCGCCGAACCCCAGTCGATCACCACCAGCGCGCCGTTCTGATCCAGAATGAGATTCGCTGGCTTGATGTCCTGGTGAACATATCCGGCGCGATGTAGCGCATCGAGCGCCACACACGTCTGCGCCAGAAGACGAACGAGCGAAGAGACCGCAAGATGCCCCGCCCCTGCAAGTTCCTCTATCGTTTGTCCATCGATGAATGTCATTGTCAGAGTGCTGCGACCATTGCGCTCTTCATAGGCGAGATACTGCGGCGCCGGGATGGGCATCCGCGCCCACTCCAGCCAGAAGAGCATACCTGCTTCACGACGCAGATCGTGAACCGACGCGCCGGGAAGCGTCCGTTTGATGACAACGCGCTGACCGGTGTATGCGTCATGCGCCAGCAGCACCTCGTGCAGTGCTGTCCAGCGGAGATGCGCCAGCACCCGCTGCCCCGACGCAAAGCGCGGCACAGCATGATGCTGCGCCATTGCCCGCGCGACGGCACGCGGCAGCGCCACGGTTGCACCGTCGAAGACCCGACGAGACACACCGGCGCGGCGTCCTGGCAAACACGCCGCCTGCCGCAGCCGATGGACAGCCCTGGTGAAGGCGACGACGCCAACCCCAGACGATACCCGGCGACTGACAGCAGCAACGACACGCTCAACCAACAACAGCGCCAGAGCGATAGAGCAGAGCGTGACGCTCTCCGCCAGACGCGACACATTCTTGCCGAGCAGCAACACGATCAGCGCCAGCGCAAGCAGTGTGAGCGTAAAGCGTTTCATGGCGCCCTCCAGAACAACGAAATGCGCTGCAAACGGGCGATTTCTTCCTGCAGCCGCCGAAATTCGCCGAGGTTGCGCACCGCGATCACACGATCATCGCGGGTGATCGTCAGATGCCCGTAGTCGAACAGGCGCCCCGGCAGGCTCTGGGAGGTCAGCACATCGGCGCGATGCAGCGGGATCTGCACCTCGCGCCAGATGATCCACCCCTGCCGCAGCAGGAGTGTGTCACCCCGCACCACCAGGATCGTCGTCAGTTCGCAGTACGCAATGCGCGTCGCCAGGACGAACAACACGCACGCGACCGGCATCACGATAACCGCAGCGTGGGCGACGCCAGCCAGCAGCATGCCAGCGCCGAACGCCAGGAGAACGACGATTTTGCCGCCGACGAGGTACGGATGGGGACGAAACTCCTGATCTCGAAACGAGTGATACGCCGACGTCGCCATTGCAGCCTCCCTGACACTGCTGGAATGGCGCCGGTCATATGAGCAGCGCTGGCAGCAGTGTCAGGTTCATTGTATCCAGGCGAATGAGAAACGACTGAGATACGACCGATAAATTCTGCGAGATATGGAAAATCGGAGTATTTTTCTGCTTTTTTTAGAGGAAATCTTTAACCTTCGCAATGCGCCAATCGCTGGAGGAGGCGGGTATCCCTGCAGCGCCGCCCGACCCGTTCAACGAGAGCGACAACAGCAGGATCGTCGTCGTTGTGTGTCAGCATCCTGTGTGCAATGACCTGCATCTGTTGCACGTCGGCATCTGTAAGGTCAGCGGCATTAAGGTAGAGCTCAAGCAGGCGCTGCTCAATCATCGAGCGTCTGCGCTCCCACCGATACACTTCATGATCGATGCGATACTCGGCGGCATCGAACTCTTGCAGGTAATCGCCGTGGAAGAGGGCGAGCGCCCTTTCGAGCCAGGCGATCGCATTCCTCATCTGACCGTCGGCAATGTCCTGTTCTGCACGCCGGTGCAATTCGACCACCTGATCAGTATCGGTTGCCCACGATGAATGACGCTTCAGCGTCACGGTCGAGTCGGTAATCTCCAGTGCGTCTGCCATGCCCCAGCGCTGCAGGATCTTGCGCAACCCGGAGATGTAGTGGGCGCCCTCCGGCGGATCGTCGTCGGGTCTGCGCCCACGGCGATGATTGTGGGCGATCTCGATCAGGGTGTCGCGTGAGACAGGTGTGCCTGCCTTGCACACGAGGTACATTAACATGCCATTGAGCATGTGCCGTCCGATGCGTCCCTCTTTGTAGGAAGCCGGTTTTCCGTCCACCTCAACCTTGAATGGTCCCAGCGTGGTGATGAAGACTGACGGAGGTTGCATCCCGTTCAGCGCATCGCACAGTTGCTGCACATCGTGGGTCTGCTGCTCGAGGCGATGCACGTGGTGCGGAATGGTCACCGGTTCGGATTCCGTGTGCTCGATATAATTGGCAAGCAGTACCCCGACCACCTCCAGGTACTCACGTTCATCTGGGATCCATCGCCTGCAGCCGGAACCGCCGATCAGGAGCGCGCCGCGCTGTTGGCGACCGATGCAGAGCGGCAGCAGATAATCATAACCAGGGGATCCATTGAACGGTTGCAGCCGTGGTGCGCGGAGATCGTCGGCATGCACTGTCGCATCTGGCTCATAACCACACGCAGCAAGCAGACACGCCTCGTTCATCGTGAACCAGAAGACGGCGATGCGTTCGGCGCGCAGCCCGTGCGCCAGCGATTGCAGCACATCGCGCATCACGTGGTCAGGCGGCTTTTCAGACCCGATCTGGTGTGTAATTGTCCGCAACATGCAGCGCACCCGGCGCGCTGCATCGCCAACGCACAACCAGTCGAGCATGTCGCGGATCTGATCGAACCCAAAGTGCGTGGCAATGATCACAGGGACAAGGACGATCCCCAAAACGAGCGCCTGATGTGCCGGCAGAACCTTGAGGGTTGCCGAGTGAAAAACTATCAGCACGCTCGCATACATTGCCACAATACCCAGGCTGGCAAACCCGCTGGTCAGGTAGTCACGACCACTGTTGCGCCCCATATGGCGTCGCACATAGGTCAATGCACCATAGCCCATCAACGCAATGCCACCGCAGAGTGATCCGTATCCTGCCTGCTCAATTGGTACAACGACCGCCGGAAATGATCGTCGCAGCACGGACAGACCCACCACGATAATGATGCTGACACAGACGATGGTCGTTGCCATCAGCACTACCCTGGATGCGCCGCGAACAACCGGTATCGTTTCGCGCTGATACAGCCGCCAGGTCATGATCCAGATATGGAGCAGCGCAACCGTTACGTAGCCACTGACAAGCACACGCGCCAGCAGCGGATTGATCGCCAGTGGCGCAATCCAGGCTATTGCCTCGCTGGCGCCGGAACTGACGAGCGTTGCGAACAACCCATACCCCGCCACCACACCCAGATGAACCTTGCGGACAATACCTGCTGCACGCGTGAGTCCGCGCACTCCAACCAGCCATCCATGCCAGCATGCGATCGCAATCAGTCCGGTTGCTATGCGGAGGGGCGGAATAACGGCGCGTCCACCGGATTCGAGAGGAGACTCAAGCGCTGCCAGGAGGAAATAGAGACCGGCGAAGACACACGACCAGCGAAGCCACCGCGTCGAGGGATGATACGCAGTGCGACTACCAAGAAAGAAACAGACCCAAAACCCGAGAATGACTCCGACAACCCAGAGGAATAACGGGGCGTCCACAACGATGCTCCTTCCATGACGATGGGAGGATACGGACAACCTCGATCTGTGCTCGATTCATACCCATACCGCCTGGGATTTTCGAGAATTATGCCGGAGAACCGGTGCATTCGCACACATTTCTATAGTATATTGGAGAAACACAAGAGTCAAGTAGAGATTTTCTAAAAAAGGAACGCCGCGAGCGGCGGCGCAGATTCATTCAATGATGCAGGTTCGCGGGGAAACCGTGGCTGTTGGTCATTGCGAGGGTGTCAACCCAAAGCAATCTCCTGAGTCGCTGGCGTACAGGGGCAATTGCCTCGCCGCTGCCCGGCTGACAATGACGACCATCCTCGCCAGGATCGCTTCGTTGCTGCGCGGATCGCAATGACCGCAGCATCCGGGGAGACTATCACACTTTCTCCCATACACCATTCTGAAACGCCTTGATCGTACGCTCACACCCACGGGTTTGCTCATAGAGCGCATCGATGATGGTCGTCAGGCTCGACCGCAGCACGTCGCGGTCGTGGTGGGAGAGATCGTAGAGTTCCTGGTACGAAAGCGCCTTGAGCGCGGCGCTGACCGTGATCGTTGTGCGTTCGGTTCTGCCTGCGATGACGACTGGCACCATCTGCACCCGGCTGGCAATCCGTCGAATCAGGATGATCGCCTCTTCCAGCGCATACCCATCGAGCGCCAGCAGGGTATGATCGTTCTTGAACCAGTATCCTCGAACGCCGGGCAAGATGTGAGCGATTGCCTGGTGAACGTGGCGTTGCGCCGCCAGCAAAAACGGCTCGTCGCCGCGATCCTGGCAGTGGCTGCGATCAATGTCGAGCACCGCCAGTGTGACATACTGGCGCGACAGACGTTCGACAAGCGCCCGCGCATTTCCAGCGTTTCCAAACATTGCTGCGATCCGTTCCCAGATCTGCTCGATCTGCCCCAGACCTTCTTGAAACTCGGGTCCGTGCATATCCATTCCATCGAACCAGCGCACGTACTCTTCCACATATGAATGCAGCAGATCGTCGTGTTTACGGCGCAGGCGTGTCAGCCACCAGCGTCCCAGCAGTTCGCTAAGGATATTGCCGAAGACCAGCGCTACGAAAGCGGTTCTGCTCCAGAGGGGAGAAGCCGGGCGCTGTGACGCGAGATAGAGCACACCAAACGGATGCGAGTCCCAGTGTGACAGGAGCGGCGCCGCAAGCGCAACCTGGCAATGTTCGTCCTGCACGCCGAAGACACGCATATCGTGCGCAGCGTCACGGGTCAGAAACGGCTCACGTGTATTGAAGGCACGCCCACTCAAGCCCTCTCCCTCGCCGTGGAGACTCAGCCTGGCACGGCGCGCAATCTCATCAGGATAGCCCGCATGCGCCAGGATCGACAGATACGCCGGTTTGTAGAGGTCGTTGGGCAACAGCAGACATGCCAGGCTGACCTCCGCGTCCTCGCCGAAGATCAGGACGCGCACGCGATCCATCAGGCGATTCAACGCCTTGCGCGTATGCGACAGACGATAGCCATCGGAGCGATAGCGGTAGTTGTGCACCCGCGTCGCCTGGCGAAACTCGGGAAAGATCGAGCGGCACATGCGCACCATCCAGTCGAGGAGATGAGCGCGAGCCGACGATTCAAGCGTCAGCGCTGGCGGCAGATCGCCGCGCTCATCGGACTCGACCATAAAGACGACTGTCGCATCCGGCGCCGAAGGTGGACGGTAACAGCAGAACTGCGCATAATCCGGCACCGGAACGCTCCACGGCTCGCGGCTGTAGAAGAGCACAATACTGCTTTCGTCGTCATTCCACACACTCTCGCCGCTGCCATCGAACGACTCACCGATGACGGCAGCGCGATCGACAGCAACGAGCATGTCGCACGGATGCGCTGCGAGGGTTTTCCCCATGCATTCGAGATCGGCGGATGGATCGATGCCGCGTTCAACCAGGAACATGGCGATAATCCGGGCATCCGGCGCACGCTCGCGGAGTTCACGCTGCGCTGCAAAAATCACCTGGCTCGCCAGACGCGAAAGCAGAAAGCCATCGGTAATCGCATCGCCTTCCGCGCGCAGAACATCAGCAATGGCGTGCGCAGCGCCCTGGTCGATCGTACTCGCAAACAAACGCACCATCTCCGTCGCCTGCGCCGGTCGATACCCTTCCTTGAGCAGTTCGGCAAACACCGCCAGCCGGCGGAGATCAGCCAGCGAATAGGAGCGGGTCGCGCCAGGATGGGCGACAGCGTCGCAATCCTGCCGGTAGAGTTCTTCAAAATAGCGAATCTGCGTATCTTTGAGACCGGTGAATTCTGTCACTCGCCCAATACTGACGGTCAAATGCTCGCGCCAGGTTTCAACTTTCGGCAGAACACGGTCAATGAGCGCCAGAATCTTCGGGTCACCGCGAACCGGCGCTGCTGACGACGTTTTGATTTCATTGCTCTGCAATGCCGGGCCATTTGAAATCCCATACATTGATCGATCAACGCTCATTTTCGTGGTCATTGGATCCCCCTTTCTAGGCAAGGAACCCGTCCCGGCGCGGTCGATGACCACGCTGGGACGGGTTGACCACAACCCGCGGCACCAACCCGCTTAGCACAACGCGGCAGGCGCTGTGCTCACTCAAAACGCTTAACGCGCGCAACGGCCAGGTTCGCCCTGTAAACAGGTTTTCCCTGGCAGGCGTCACAGCCGAACCCGGACGCGCTATGCCTTCGGCTCGCACCCGCCCGAAGTCGCTGCAGCACGCGCACGCCCTTCCTGCTGTGACGATGTGCCTTGACTCGCGCAACGCACTCCCTCCCTGAACATTGCCAGGAAGGTGCTGAGCGCGAGCAGGCGCATTCCATTCATGTTCTATTCTGCGTACAGTATACACCTGGCGCATGGATGTGTCAATATCTTTCCGAGAAATTGCTTGCTTCAATTTGCATATCTTCGACACATGCTAATAAAAAGCGCAGATATATGTCCGTAATTGAGAATATCAAGAAAATCCAGTTACGATTGTGAACGGAATGGAACGCGCGCTGCACTCCCGGGCGACCCTGCGCATGACGCTCCACCTGCAACCGTCGATGCCCTGGCGGGCGTCCACCAGGATCGCCCCTACCGACGCGCGCCCCGCCTGCCAACTTCGCCGCTCTTACCGCCAGGACCCTTGAAGGTCAGGACACGCGCAAACAGAAGGCAGATAGCGTTCTGCTCACGCAGTTCCCCGACAGAAAGTTGCCCCCTGGCGCCCTGCTCTGTCCGTCAACGACCATCGGACCACCCATGCCGGGAGACGACATTCACGCCGATCATCCAGGACCTGATAGCGAACGTACCTGTCTCTGGACACATCAGGCGGACTGAACTATGATCCAGATACGTCGCTACTGATTAAGAACAGGAACATCAATGGCACACACACCTGTCTGTCTTGTCACCGGCGCAACGTCGGGCATTGGTGAAGTGACGGCGCGCGAGCTGGCGCGTCGCGGGATGCACGTGGTGATCGTCGGACGCAACAGAGAGCGCACAGCAACGACCGTGGCGCGCATCAAACAGGCAACCGGCGTCGAAGTCGAACCGCTGATTGCTGATCTTTCGTCGCAGGCTGGCGTTCGCTCGGTTGCCGAAACATTTTTGCGGCGCCATGCGCGGCTCGACGTGCTGGTCAACAATGCGGGCGGCTTCTTCGCCGCGCGCCAGGTCAGCGTCGATGGCATCGAAATGACCTGGGCGCTGAACCATATGAGTTACTTCCTGCTGACCAATCTGCTGCTCGACACGCTGCGCGCCAGCGCTCCGGCGCGGGTCGTCAACGTCTCATCGGACGCGCACCGCAGCGGGACGATGCGCTGGGACGATCTCCAGTTCACCCGTGGCTACAATGGCTGGGCTGCCTACGCACAGTCGAAACTGGCGAACATTCTCTTCTCGAATGAACTGGCGCGCCACCTGGCAGGCTCAGGCGTGACATCGAACGCGCTGCATCCGGGGTTCGTCGCCACGCGCTTCGCCCACAACAACGGTCCGGTCTGGGGCGGATTGATGGCGCTGATGCAGCGGATATGGGCGATCAGCCCGGAAGAAGGCGCACAGACATCGATCTACCTGGCGACCGCGCCTGAAGGAGCGACCGTGAGCAGCGGGTATTTCGTCAGGTCGCGCAAGACAACGCCGGCGCCGCAGGCGCAGGATACGGACGCGGCTGCGCGCCTGTGGGAGATCAGTGAACGAATGCTGGTCAGCTCTGCGCCAATTCTTCGAGACGACGCACATTCACCAGCGTAATGCTCGAACGGTCGATTTCGAGAAGGCGCGCATCACGGAATTGATTGATCACCTTTGTCACCGTTTCGCGGTAGGCATTGATCATCTCTGCGAGTTGACGATGGCTGTGGCGCGGCACGCTGGCAGCGTGCGGTCCCCCGTGGCGGCGGGCAAGATCGAGCAGGAGCGACGCCAGACGCGCAGGCACCGACTTGAATGCCACTTCGTCGAGGCGCCGGCTGATCACCGCACGATGCAGCGCCATATCTTCGACCAGCGCAATACCCAGTTCCGGCGTGCGCGTCAGCAGATCGGCAAGTTCATCGCGTGAAATGCGCACATACTGCACCGGCGAGGTCGCCTCGGCGAATGTATCGTAGTGCGTTTCGTCCCCGGCGCCAACATGCCCAAACACCTGCCCGGCTTCGATCATGCGTAGCGTCATTGTCCGCCCTTCGCCTGATCGCAGGTGCAGACTCACTGTCCCTGATTGCAGGACGAAGAGATCTGCGGCAGCATGATCGGGGGTGTAGATCAGTGCTCCGCGTTCTGCACGCTCGCCAGTGCGCCCGGCGATCAGGGTCAACCACGCGGTATCGGGATAGTGGTGCGGTGCAGTACTCATAGTCACTCCATTGAAAAAGGAAAGCGCCCTGTAATCGTGTACCGGCGATAGACGGCGGGCAGCGGATGCGGACAGATGGCGGGCTTGCCAGAACGACACGTGCAATGTATCACAAGCATATTGTACCATACCTGGTTCCGCCGACGCACACCGATGGAGGCGGAGCGCCCTGCGCGGGAACGATGCCACAGTATGGTATAGTCTGTATTGATCACGCATTCTTATATCGCACGTGTTTCCCAGAGACGACTTATGACAACAACCAATCGCCAGGTGACCGTTGTCACCACCTATCTCGAACTACCGGATCGGACGGCATTCCGCCCCTCGTTTACAACTGCCCCTGACGTGGCGGTGGTCGAGTCGCACATCCCATTTCCAGCATTCTACCGCTTCCTGTACCGTGCGGTTGGCGAGACGTACCACTGGACGATGCGCCTCGACTGGAGCGACGAGCGGTTGCTGGAGTATCTGTCGCGTCCGTCCGTCACGCTGCTGGTGCTCTATGTGCAGGGCACGCCAGCCGGATACATCGAACTCAACGCAGAGTCGGACGAGCCGGATGTCGAGGTTGCCTACTTCGGGCTGGCGCCGATGTTCCATGGGCGCGGGTTGGGAAAGCATTTGCTGTCAACCGGCGTGCAGCGCGCGTTCGACGATGGCGCTGGTCGCGTGTGGGTGCATACCTGCACGCTCGATGGTCCTCACGCGCTGGCAAATTACCAGGCGCGCGGGTTCCGTCCGTACAAAACTACAACAGAGATGGTTGTTCTGCCGGGTTGAACGTTGGAGGTTGAACATTTCCCTGTCAATGCAACCACCGAGGCGACTGTTCACCGTTGGGAGCAACGACTCTGCCGGTCGCCTGCAGGGGAGCGGAGGGAGGTCCTCGATTGGGACCTTCGCTTATTCGCTGATGGCAAGCAGCGAACGGCGCGCGGAAAGAGATGAGAGACGAGTGGCAAGAGGAGGAAGGAATGAAATTGCTTCTTCAGCGGATGTCGGCGATTGTCGCAGGATTGCTCATCGTCGGGTGTGGCGCTGCGCCCGCCCCGATGTCGTCCAATTTCGACAGGGGCAACGCATCGCTTGTGGCAACCCCGCCAGCCACATCAGTGCCGCCGACGGCGATGCTCTTGCCAACGCTGGCGCCAACCGCAACCATTGTGCCAACACCCCTCCCAACCACCACACCGGCGCCGACTCTGCCGCCGACAGCGCCACCTTCCCCCATCCCGACGGCACGACCAGAGGCATCGCCACCTGTCCGTCTCGTCATCGCCGCCATCGATCTGGATCGCACCCTTGTTCCGGTTGGTCTCGACGCCAACCGCGTTCCGATTGTGTTGGACCACGACGTGGGTTGGTACAAACTGGGCGCGATGCCGGGGCAGGGAGACAATATCGTGCTCTGGGGGCATGTGTTGCGCTTCCGCAAAGCGCCGCACATTCCTGCTCCCTTCGCGCGCCTGAAAGCGTTGAGTCCTGGCGCAAGCGTGATCCTCATCGACGCCAATGGCAACGAGCATCGCTACATCGTCACCCGGCAGGTCCGGGCGAAACCGGACGAAGTCCACTACGTGCTGCCGCAGGGACGCGAGATGGTGACCATGATCTCGTGCATTGGGGACAAAGTCATCGCCGATGGCACGGTCGAGATGACCCACCGGCTGATCACGATTGCGGAGCCGGAAGAAAACGTTGCACGTTGAACGTTTCAGATGGGAAGGGTGAAGTGAAGGTGGGAAAGTTCGCGGACGGTCGGCAGCGCGGCGCTCTCGATTTTTGTGGTGTGGGGCGGCTTTGCCGCCGCCCCCACACCACAAAAATCGAGTAACGGTTCACGGTTGGGGTAAGCGATGCCGCCGGTCGTCCAAAACGGGGGGTTCGGGGGCAGCCCCCGAAAAGGAGAAGCAGCGGCGGAATGGACTCAGCAAGCGCCAACGCACGGCGCTCTGCCGCCCCGAGGCGCCACACGTAACGCCTGCGCTCCCGGGAAGAGTGTGAACTGTTACAAAGACGATAAGCCCGCACTGAACGCACGAAGCCCCGCTAACGCGGGGTTGGTTCCAGGCATGCGTCCACACCAGGGCGAGGGCACGGCAGCACCCTTCGTGCGATCAGCCCGACGGTTCAGTGTCGGGCGACGCGGCGGACTGCCGCCCGACAATTTCATGACTGCACCCACCGGGCACGCCCATGATTCCCAAATGGCTGGTATCATGGTACATCACAGGTTCCTCACACAGACAAGGATGGATGGGTGGATACACACGTTTTCGATACGCTCGACCGTCTCGAGGTGATGGGGCGGGTGCGCCTGGCGCTCGATGGGTTGATGACCATCGAGCGGTATGCCTGGGACAGTCGCGGCATTCTGACGCTGGTTGGCACACTCCACGCCCCCGCCGACAGGATCTACCCGCAGATCCGGGCGGGGATGGAGGCGCTTGGATTTACTCCGTTCCTGCGCAAATCCGGCGACGGTGTGGAGATCATGGCGCTGCCGTTCATTGTTTCAGCGCCCAAACCCAATATCGTGCCGCCGGTTGTGCTGTTTCTCATCACCGTTCTTTCGACGCTTGCGGTCGGCGCGCTCTACGATGGGATCGATGTGTTCAGCAATCCGGCTGGGATCGTGGCGGGCATCCCCTTCTCGGCGACGATCATGGGCATTCTGTTCGTCCACGAAATGGGGCACTATATTGTCGGGCGCTGGCGGCGCGCGCCGGTCAGTCTGCCGTACTTCATTCCTGTGCCGCCGATCCCGATTCCTGGTCTCGGCATTATTACCTTTACCGGTACGCTTGGCGCAGTGATCGTTCAGCGTGAACCAATGCTCGACCGCAGGACGATCCTGGAGATCGGCATCGCCGGTCCGCTTGCGGGGCTGGTTGTCGCCATTCCACTGCTGTTCTATGGGTTGGCGACATCACCGGTCGGTCCGCCGCCGGAAGGGGGCTATATCCAGGAAGGAAACTCGATCCTGTACGCGGCGGCGAAATACCTGGTGTTCGGGCAGCTCCTGCCGGGTAATGGGGTGGACGTGCAGTTGAACGCGGTTGCATGGGGGGCGTGGATTGGCTTGCTGGTGACGATGATCAACCTGTTGCCCATCGGTCAGCTCGATGGCGGGCACGTGGCGTATGCGCTGCTCGGCGAGTATGCCCACTATCTGGCGTATGCGTTCATTGGCGGGTGCGTTCTGCTCGGAACGCTCGTTGCGCCGAACTGGCTTCTGTGGGGGGTGCTGGGGCTGCTGATCGGGCCCCGTCACCCGCCGCCGCTGAACGACGTGTCGCGGATTGGTCGGGCGCACACCGCGCTTGCCATCCTGGGGTTAATCGCGTTTGTGCTGCTGTTCATGCCGAATCCGTTGGAATTCAGGGTTGGGGGGTGAAACTCGCACGCCAGGGGCTGAAGCCCCTGGCTATCCTCTGGCTATGCTCGCACGTTGGGGGCTGAAGCCCATGGTTATGGTTATGGTTATTCATTGCGCTCATCGTTTTCGTCATCGGGGGTGCGCTCGAGGGCGGAAAGCGTTGTTTCGGCGCAATGATGGCGCTTCTGGTTGCGCACGTAGGCGACCACGATCGGTTTGTCGCGGTCGCCGAAGGTGAATGCGCCGTATCCGGTCTGCCAGGCGAAGTCGATCCCGGCGTGTTCCCGGTTGACGATGTATGAGCTTGCGCCTTTGAGGTGGCGGACGCACTCGGCGACGGCAATTGTGGGCGGGATGGAGATGGCCAGGTGGATGTGGTCCTCGACGTTGCCGATTGCGTAGACGAAAGCCTTCAGTTCGCGCGCTTTGTTACGCAGAGCGCGGTGGATGGAACGCTCAACGTCCCTGGTGATCGTGGGGCGCCGTCGATATGTCGCCCACACGAGGTGGTAGTACAGACGCCGGTAACTCACGGCTGAATTCCTTTTGCCATCGCTGGTTCGATTGCCAGCATCGAATTTGACTCGTTTACCGCACGAGAGAGGAATTGGAAACGCTCGCACGCCAGACGCTGAAGCGTCTGGCGTGCTATTGATGGTGATTGCTGATTTCGCCTACAATGACCCGCAGCTGAAGCGTCTGGCGATTGATGGCGATTGCTGATTTCGCCTACAATGACCTGCAGCTGAAGCGTCTGGCGATTGATGGT
>ERZ1685331.89-NODE-89-length-28656-cov-17.106849_pt1 | contig 28656 bp, 22 predicted proteins | sample MGYA00580194_ERZ1685331 | MGnify/ENA primary metagenome ERZ1685331 (study PRJEB41501, sample SAMN08275520) | hot springs metagenome | biome: alkaline hot spring; material: microbial mat | place: Russia: Ush-Beldyr | collected 2015-07 | depth 0.5 m m ...
AGTAAGGGCAGGTCTCAGCCCTGCCCCAGTAAGGGCAGGTCTCAGCCCTGCCCCAGTAAGGGCAGGTCTCAGCCCTGCCCCAACGTCGCAGCCCTGCCCCAACGTCGCAGCCCTGCCCCAACGTCGCAGCCCTGCCCCGACGACGTCGCAGCCCTATCCTGAAAGAGGAACAAAACATCATGGCGCACATCGAACTCACCTGGATTCACGATCAGACGTTTCTTGGAGTGGATAGCACGAACCACAGCATCGTTCTTTCCCCTGGCGGCGGCGAGGGGGTCAAACCGTCAGAAACCATGCTGATCGCACTGGCGTCGTGCTCAGCCGTCGATCTGGTAGAAATCCTGAAGAAACAACGGGCGGCGCTGAGTCGCCTGCTGATCACCGTCGATGGCGAACAGGACGCCGATCCGCCGTGGCGATACCGCCGGATTCACCTGCGCTACCAGGTGACAGCCGCAGACGCGACGCTCGACAGGGTGCAACGCGCGGTTGATCTGGCGCTCAACAAGTACTGCTCGGTCCGCTCCTCGTTGCACCCGGAGATCGAGGTGACGTTTGAGGTCGATCTCAATTCGCCGGATCAGGGGTTAGGGGTTACGAGAACTGAGAACTGAGAACCGTGTAACGTTCAACATTCAACATTCAACCACCTTCGCACGATATTACGTCGCCCCGCCGATGATTCTGATTGCGTGCGCAGGCGAGTCGGCGAGAGGTGATGGCAGGGTCATAGTCAGCCCGATATCGTGTTGCGTCGCTGCGATCTCGCCGTAGCCGGGCAGCGCCACGCGCGCTCCGGAGGGAATGGTCAGGTCCAGCAGGGTGACATCCGGTTGCTGCGGCGTGTCGAGGAGCACCGCATACAGATCGTCGCCCTTGCGGGTGAAGCGCACCCTGATGCCATCATCGGTCACGCCCTCGGCGCGCGTCCAGGGGCGTGTGCCATAGATCGCATCGCCATTGACCGCCAGCCACGCGCCGAGCGCCTCAAGTCGCTCCGCCTGCTCCGGCGGGATCGTGCCGTCTCCCATTGGACCGACATTGATCAACAGGTTGCCATTCTTGCTGACGATATCAACAAATGAGCGGATCAACTCGGCAGGCGAGAGCATATCATTCACTGTTTCGTTGCGGTTGTAGCCGAACGAATATCCGAGTCCCCGGCACGACTCCCACTTCTCGGCTTTGATGTCGGGGAATACCGCATACTCCGGGGTGCGGAAGTCGAAATGCGGCGGCGCGGGAAGCATGCCCTGCGCCAGCGCCTGCATAATCGCCGCCGGGTCGGGCGGACCATCGCCGACCGGCGCCTGGGTGAAGCGGTCGTTGATCACCCCTTCGGGAACAGTGTTGTAGTAGTAACTGAACAACTCCGCCAGGTTCGCCGCCGCCGGGTACCCGATGTCATTCCAGAGCACGCTGGGCTGGTAACGATCGATCAATTCCTTCCAGTGGTCATGAGCGTACTCGACATAATCCTGTCGCTGTGGCACGCCCATGAACAGGTCGATAATGTCGGCAATCACCCGGTCGTTGAACGTCCAGTCGAGGCCGCCGGAGTAGTAGAGACCCATGCGCAGCCCGGCGGCGCGCACAGCACCGGTCAGATCACCGACCAGATCGCGCGCAGCGTGATACCCTTCGCGGAACGGATTGGGCCGCGCGCTGGGCCAGAGCAGGAAGCCATCGTGGTGTTTGGTGGTCAGAACGACGTACTGCGCTCCGGCGCGTTTGAATAGATCTGCCCAGACCGCCGGATCCCACGCCGCCGTTTCGCGGTTGAACGTCTCGGCGAAGCGTTCATACGGGAAATTAACGCCGAAATGCTGTGCGTGGTACTCCGCTGTCGGGCTTCCAGGAATGCGCATCGAGTTCATGTACCACTCAGCGTATGGATTGCGCCCAAACCACCCTGTCCATCCTTCTTTCGCCACGACCTCGTGGAGCGGTCCGGTCGTTGGCGCCCAGCCGGGGACCGAGTAGAGTCCCCAGTGAATGAAAATCCCCAGCTTGGCATCGTGAAACCAGTCAGGGACAACATGCGTGCGTACAGATTCGAGAGTTGGTTCGTAGGTCATTGTCGCTCCTTCTTCGCACCTGTAACCTTCGCACCCGATCCGCAGGGCGCGGCGGCGCCGCGCCGCTACCTGCCCGCCTGCCCACGTGCAAGGTGCCACGGGCAACGCCCGCCTGCCACCTTCAATCTTCTTCGCACGTTCAACCGGAATCGCGCCACGCCGCACCGTTGGGGTATTCGTACATTGCCAGCGACTCGGGCTTTATTTCGATGCTGTAGCCAGGCGCTTGCGGCGGCATATAGCGGGCATTGCGAATGACGACCGGATCGAGAAAATGTTCGTGCAGATGATCGACGTATTCGATCACGCGGTTCTCCAGTGATGCAGAGACGCAAATATAATCCCACAGCGACAGATGTTGCACGTACTCGCACAGCCCGACGCCGCCGGCATGCGGGCAAACCGGCACGCCGAACTTCGCCGCCATGAGGATGACCGCCAATACCTCATTGACTCCGCCGAGACGGCAGGCGTCGATCTGACAAAAACTGATGGCGTTCGTCTGCAACAGTTGCTTGAAGATAATGCGGTTCTGCACGTGCTCGCCGGTAGCGACGCCAACCGGCGCCACGGCGCGCGCAATTGCTGCGTGCCCCAGAACATCATCCGGGCTGGTCGGCTCTTCGATCCACCATAGGTCGAATTCGGCGAGTTCGCGCATCCAGGCAATCGCCTGAGGTACATCCCACACCTGGTTGGCATCCGCCATCAATTTTCGGTCAGGTCCGATGACGTCGCGGATCAGACGGGCGCGGCGGCGGTCGGCTTCGAGATCGCGCCCGACCTTCATTTTGATATGCTGAAAACCGGCGTCAATCGCTTCCTGGCACAGGCGGCGCACCTTCTCGTCGGAGTAGCCGATCCAGCCAGCGGACGTCGTATAGGCGGGAAACCCGTGGGAGCGCATCTTCGCCTCGCGTTCAGCGCGCGTCGCTGCCTGGCGGCGCAGAATCTCACGCGCTTCTTCACGCGTCAGCGCATCGGAGATGTAGCGAAAATCGATGCAGCGCACCAGTTCGTCCGGCGACATATCGACCAGCAGTTTCCAGAGTGGTTTCTGTTCCGCCTTCGCCCACAGGTCCCAGACGGCATTGACCACTGCGGCAGTCGCCAGGTGGATAACCCCCTTCTCTGGTCCGATCCAGCGCAACTGACTATCGCCGGTGATCATGCGCCAGAAGGCGCCCATATCGGCAGTGATCGACTCGAGGGGACGGTTCAGCACCATGGGCAGCAGCACCTGACAGGCTGCCACACATAATTCGTTGCCGCGCCCAATGGTAAACGTCAGACCATGACCGGTCAGATCGGGAACGTTCGTATGGAGGATGACATACGCCGCTGAATAGTCAGGATCGGGGTTCATCGCGTCCGATCCATCAAGGGTGCGAGAGGTGGGGAAGCGGATGTCGCGCGCTTCGGCGCGGGTAATGGTGATTGCCATACGCACGTGCCTGTCGCAATAAAATATATACAATACGTGTAGTGTACGACGGTGTCTACCCGGTGTCAAGTCGTGGTCTGCGTGGGGTTCTGGCACGACGTGCCACGCAGCGATCGGTCGCTGAGGGCATGACTCAGGCACAGACCCGACGGAGCGGCGCTGTGTGGGGAAAGGGGCAGGTGCGGCGCCCTCGTGCTCCACGCCCGCACGAGAGTGGCGTCCCGTAAGAGCGGGTCTCAGCCCCGCCCGTAAGGGCAGCGGATGGGTGCTGCTTGACAGAAAAACGGAAATAATATAAGATATTAATATTCTTCACCCCTGCGGGCAAACACGTACTATGAGCGATATTCCCCAGCGCACCATGACCGAACAGGTTCTGGCGCGCCTGCGCGCCATGATTCTGAGCGGTGAACTTGCGCCAGGATCGCGCCTTGATCAGAATGAACTGGCGCGGCGTTTCGGCGTCAGCCTGGTACCGCTGCGCGAGGCGCTGGCGCGCCTGCAATCGAGCGGTCTGGTGCGCATTGTTCCCCACCGCGGCGTCTTTGTCGAGTCGTTGTCGGTCGACGAATTGCTCGACATTTATCAGGTGCGCGAGGCGCTTGAAGAACTGGCGGCGCGCCTGGCAGCGCCGCGTCTGAGCGCCGCCGATCTGGCAACGCTTGATCGATTGAAGATCGAAATGGAACAAACTGTCACCATTGATGATTTCGATGCATTTCTGGATCTCCACCGTGAGTTTCATTTCACCATCTATCGGGCTGCAGGGCGGCGGCACCTGGCGCAGTTGATTGCGCAGCTTTGGGATCTAAGCGCGCGCTACCGACGCTTTCAGTTGTACGCCTTCCCGGAGCGGATGTGCGCATCACTGTTCGAAATTCAGGCGATCCTCGATGCGTGTCACCGGCGCGACCCCGAGGCGCTGGCGTGCATGGTGCGTTATAAAGTGCATCAAACCGTCGTCAGTCTGCTCGATGTTATGCGTCGTGAGCAGACGGTCGCCGCGCTGGTCAATGGAAAGCATACTGAGACGAAGTAAACGCACGAATCGGTCGACGAAGACGCAGGCATATGGTTTCTGCGCCGGATGCCATCGAACTCACCGGTCTCGCCTGGGATCATACCTGCGGGTCTGTGCCGCTGGTTGCAGCGGCACAGCGGTTCGGCGAACTGCATCCTGGCGTGACGGTCGCCTGGCGCAGACGCTCCCTCAAGGCGTTCGGCGATCAGCCGCTGTGGTTGATGGGTGATGGGGCGACGCCCGCTGATAGCCAGCATGCTTGCCGCGCTCATGTTGATCGCGGTGTGTGGGTGTGGCATCGGAGGGGTTGCAATCCGGCGTGGCGCCGTTGCTCCGCCGCAGTTCGCTCTTGATCTGGGCGTAGTGCAGGCGCTTGGGCGCCTCTCGACGGTTCCGGGCTGTTCGTATGCGACGGCGTGCCTGCTCGATCCGTCCGGTCGTGATACGGCGATCTATACCGTCTGGCTGATTCTGCGCCCGGCTCGACCTGATGCGCCGGTGCGCACCATTCGCCTGGTCAGCATTGTGGTTGATGACGGATCGTAAACGCTTTCTTGACAATTCGATCCGAAAATTATAAGATACATATATCATCTCCGTATCCCGGCGCACCCCGACGTGCATTTGCTTCGACCAGCCTGTGAGCAGAAAGACAGTGAAGTCTGTTCCAGTTCTCGATCTTCAATATCGACCACGTCTGCCCGCCCGAATCGATGATGGCATCGCGCTGATCGGGTGCGGCGAGATTGCGAATTACGCCCACCTACCAGCGTATAAAATGCACGGTCTGCGCGTGGTCGGCTGCTACGACATCAACCGCGCAGCGGCGGAGGAAACGGCTGCACGTCATGGCATCCCGCGAGTCTACGAGACGCTCGATGCTGCGCTTGCCGATCCGGAAGCAGTTATCTGCGACATCGCTGTTCCTGCATGGCATCAACGCGCCATCGCCGAACAGGCGCGCGCTGCGGGGAAACATCTGCTCTGTCAGAAGCCGCTCGCCGAAAATCTGGCGGACGCCGAAGCCATCGTGAACGCAGCGCGCCGCGCCAGGCGCAAAGTGGCCGTCAATCAGCAGATGCGCTGGAGTCCTGCGATTGCCGCAGTGCGCGATCTTATCCGGCGCGGCTTCATTGGCCAGCCAACCAATGCGCAGATCCTTGTGTCGATTGCCACGCCGTGGCATATGTGGCCCTGGTTGCAGGCGCATCCACACCTCGACCTGATGTATCACAGCATCCATTCCTTCGATAGTCTGCGCTGCCTGTTCGGTGACCCGGCATGGGTGACGAGCCGCCACGCGCACTATCCGGGACGGCAGGAACGCGCCGAAACGAAAAAGATCACGGTGCTGGACTACGACTCAGGATTGCAGGCGCTGATCGCCGTCAATCACCGTGATCACAGCGGCGACACGTATGCCACATGTCGCTTTGTGGGAACCGAAGGGGTGATCAAGGGCATTATCGGGTTGCTCTACGACTATCCGCACGGCAGGCTCGACTCATTGCAGTGCCATTGGTCGAATGGCATCGCTCATGGACGCGATACAGACCGATGGAACGCCGCTGACCGACGCTGCCGACAATCTGAGCACGTTGCGTCTGGCGCCTGCGGCATACCGCTCCGCCGCCGAACATCGGTCGGTGCGCCCTGCCGAATAAACGCCGGTCTATCGACGAAGAAAGGAGGCGCTGAGAGAATCCCCGGTCAACGTCAGACGTTCAGATGCTCTGCATATGGTGCGACCATCGCGCCGGCGGCATGCCATGATCAGGCGCAATTATCCCGGCATAGTTCAGACAACGATGGAGGGACTCCATGACCACGCATCACGAAGAAGAACTCGCGCAGGAGTTCAAGCGGCGCGGTTTGAGCCGACGACAGATTCTTCAGATCAGCGCGCGCCTTGGGTTGAGCGGCACAGCCATTGCTGCACTTCTGGCAGCGTGTGGTCAGGCGCCGCAGCAACCAGGCACAGGCGCTGCGCCAACCACGCCTCCTGCAACTGAGCCGACGCCGGTATCACTCTACGATCCCGAAGAAGGCAACAACGGTTGGCCCACAAACGCCATTTCCGATCCGAACGAGCTGGTGGAGATCAGTGTGGCGCACGCCTGGGACGCCGTCTTCTTCGAGCGTCAGAAGCAGTTCGATGCACTCTTCATGCAGCGCCACCCGAATATTGTCGTCAAAGCCGAGAATACGCCCTTCGGCGAGTATCGCCAGAAATATGTCGCGCAGGCGGCTGGCAACGCCCTGCCCGACATTATGTACTGCCAGTTCTCCTGGGCGCAGGAGTTTATCAAGAATGGCCTGTTCCGCCCGCTCGACGACTATATTGCCAGGGAAAAGGATTTCAACCTGCAAGACTTCACCCCGCAGTCGCTGGTGTCGTACCAGCGTGATGGCAAACTGTGGGGCATCCCGTATGATGAAGGTCCTGCCAATTTGTACTACAACAAGGATATTTTCGACGCGGCCGGGATCTCGTACCCGGACGAAACCTGGGACCTCGAAAAACTGAAGGAAGTTGCGCTGAAACTCACACAGGGCGAAGGACCGAACAAGATCTTCGGTCTGGGCGAACTCCCATCCCTGGGTGACTCGCTGGTCGCGCCGCCTTACCTGATGCCCTTCGGCGCTCAATATCTGCGCGAACCGAAGGAAGACGAGTGTCTGATCAACCAGCCCGAAGCCGTCGCAGCCCTCGAATGGTGGCAGGAGTTGCGCGACAAGGGCGCGGTTCCCAGCCCGGCGGATCTGCAGAATGTCGCCTGGCCCGCATTCCAGTTCGGCAAGATCGCCATGACCATGCAGGGGTCGTGGGCGACCCCGCCGATCCGCGCTGGTGCAAAGTTCAACTGGGACATCGCCATGTGGCCCAGAGGTCCGAAAGCGCACGCGACCTTCTCTGCCGGCAGCGCGTACATGATCACCCGCGACAGCAAGAACCCCGATGCGGCGTGGATCTATCTGAATGAATACCTCTCGACCGCGGGGCAGTCGTATATGTGGGGAATCACCGGGCGCGGCAGTCCGGCGCGCCTCTCGGCATGGCCGTCGTATCTCAACTCAAAGTTCGCCCCTCCTGGCGCGAAGTATGTCGAGCAGGCGATGCGCACGACTGCCAGCCACGACATCATCGATCAGTCGACCGGTCCGCAGGTCACTCAGGCGGCGGGACCGATCTGGGATCTGGTGGTGGCTGGCCAGTTGAGCGTGAAGGAAGCGTGCGATCAGGTGTTCGCCGCAGTTGACCCGATTATTGCCGTCAACCGAGCGTGAAACGTCGGGTAGCGGTTCCCTGAAGCGGAACCGTCACCTGACAGCGCTTCTCGGAACGGTTGATGCAAAGGCGCAAAGCCTCGCTATCCATACCTTCGCATTTCTGCGCCACTGCATCAGCCGTTCTACCAAAGCCTGAAGCACACATAATGAAGATGAGCCAATATCGACGGAAGTCATGGGCAGAGTCTTCGCGCCTTTGTGGGCGCTTATCTGACAAGACTTACGCGCTGGCACGTTTTTTCTCCCCAGAGCCTGCGGCAGCGTGGCACTCCCGAATCAAGGTGGTGCAGTGCGGCGGCTTTGCCGCTGCACTGCACGACAAAAGAAGATGCGTACCGCTCTGCCGAAGGCAAAAGGAGTCGTTACGCGGCTCGTTCGTGAGGCGACTGCGTAACTCCTGTCAGGTATCGGCTCTGGCGTTCAACATGGCGAGGTGATGCATGGCTGTTCCACAGCAGATCGACCACACAACAGCGCGACCGATAGGCAAGCCCAAATTGGGCAAACTGGCGCGCCGTGAAGAACGTGAGTTCTATCTGTTCATTTCACTCTGGATTATCGGGTTCATTGCGTTCGATGCCGGACCGATCCTGGCGTCGTTAGTCATCAGTTTTACCAACTGGTCGATGATGACTCCGCCTTCGTGGACGGGATTGCAAAATTATCAACGATTGATCGCCGATCCGCTCTTCTACACCGCAATGTGGAACTCGCTCTATTTTGGCGTCGGCAGCGTCGGTCTCGGGCTGATCGTCTCGTTTCTGCTCGCATTGTTGCTCAATCAAAAAGTGCTGGGCATTTCGGTCTTTCGCACGATTTTCTATTTGCCCTCAGTGGTCAGCGGCATTGCGGTGGCGATTCTGTGGATCATGATTTTGCATCAAGATTTTGGACTCATCAATACGGTGCTTTCCTGGTTCGGCATCAAGGGTCCGGGATGGCTGGTGCAGCCGCAATGGGCGAAACCTGCGCTGATCCTAATGAGTCTGTGGGGCGCAGGCGGTTCAATGGTGATTTATCTGGCTGGATTGCAGAGTGTGCCGCAGCACCTGTACGAAGCCGCCTCAATCGATGGCGCCGGTCCATGGATGAAGTTCTGGAATGTGACGGTTCCGATGATGTCGCCGGTCATTTTCTATAATCTGATCGTCGGATTCATCGCGTCGCTCCAGGGGTTTGTGCTGGTGCTGATCATGACCAACGGCGGACCGGCGAATGCGACATTGATGTTCGGGCTGTACATCTACCGGGTGGCGTTCCAGTTCTTTCAGATGGGGTATGCTTCGGCGCTGGCGTGGATTCTGCTGGTCGTAATCATGATTATTACGGCGCTGCAATTTCTGGGCGCGAAATACTGGGTGTTCTATGAAGGCGAGACGGCGCGTTGAGCGCGTGGCTGGCGTTCGATCACGAGGTGGCTTCGATGAGTGCAAATCTTCAGCAACGAACCATAACAACCGCACAGGCGCGCCGTCAACCCTTGTTCGGCATGCGCAATCAACGGCTGGCGCAACGCATCATCGTCTATGCGTTGCTGCTGGCGCTCTCGGTGTTGTTCATTCTGCCGTTCATGTGGATGGTCTCGACATCGCTGAAGAACAGCGAGGATGTCTTTACCTATCCGCCGAGTTTCTTCCCGACGACCTTTCTCTGGCAGAACTATCCGCGCGGCTGGACGATCCTGCCATTCAATACGTTCCTCGTCAACTCACTGGTTGTGACATTCGCCAATGTGGTCGGCAACCTGATCTCCTGTTCGCTGGTGGCGTTCGGATTTGCGCATCTGCGCGCTCGCGGGCGGGGTATTCTGTTCCTGGCGCTGCTGGCGACCCTCATGATCCCGCGGGAAGTGACGATTGTGCCGCGCTTTCTGCTCTTCAGCCAGATGGGTCTGGTCAACACCCTTTGGCCCCTGATCCTGCCTGCCTGGTTCGGATATGCGTTCTTCATCTTCCTGTTGCGCCAGTTCTTTATGACCATCCCAACCGAACTGGACGACGCGGCGCGCATCGATGGCGCCTCGTCGCTGCGCATCTTCTTCGAGATCATTCTGCCGCTCTCGAAACCGGCGCTGGCGACCGTGGCGATCTTTGCCTTTATCGGAAACTGGAGCAACCTGCTCGATCCCTTGATCTATATCCGATCACAAGACCTGTACACCCTGGCGCTTGGCCTGAACCTGTTCCGTGGGCAGAACTTTACGCAGTTCAATCTGCTCATGGCGGTGTCGATCATTACTCTGATCCCGGTATTGACGGTCTTCTTCCTGTCGCAGCGCCTCTTCGTTCAAGGGGTGACCCTGACTGGCATGGGAGGACGGTAGGAGCGCAGGCATGCCGCACTTTTCGTCAATATCGCACCTTCGACGGCTTTGAACGCGCGCTCGCGGCGCAGACGCGCCATTTCGCGGCGCTGCATCCGGAGGTGACCTTTACGCGGTACGCTTCGGTCGCCGGGTTGGCGCTGCGGCGCGTCGATCGCGTCACAGGTGCGCGCGCGACCGTTTGGGCGCCCGCACCTCACCGGCCGCGAAGCGCAGATGGCGGCGCTGATCGCCGCCGGGCACGCCAATGCCACGATTGCGGCGACGCCGGGTCCGACGACGCGCAGCGTCGAAGCGCACATCCAGCGGCTCTGTCGCAAGACGCGAGCGCGCACACGGGTCGATCTGGCGCGCCGGCGGCTTGCAGCGCCTGTGGCTGTGCGGATGGTGCGGCGAATGGCGAGTTCCTCTTTGAGCCATAGTCACGCATCCTCAAATACCCAATTCTGCTGGCGCGCAATCTCGCGTAGTGCGCGCGACAGCGCCTCGAGTTGCCTGAGCAATAACCCGATCTTCATTGGCGCATTCTGGTCCTGGCGCACCCATTTGATGAGATCGCCCTCGGCGTGCGCCCGAAACAACCGGTCAGTCTCATCGATCATCTGATCGAGTGAGCGGATGCGGAAGACGCGCGCCTTGTTCTTCGGCTGATTTTCGATGGTTTCGTCGGCAATGTCAGGGAGCGCAGGATCATCGTCTACGGTCTCGTCGTCCCACAAACCGGCGTCGCTCTCGTCGTCAGACCGATCGCCGAGCGCGGCGCCCTTAAGGAGCGGACCAGCAGAGGATGGCGCAGCGACGCTGCTGGCGCCGCGCGGCATGGTCGCCGCCAGATCGACGCCCTGTTGTAGCGCCTGAAGCGCATCATCGAGCGAGAGATTGGGATTGGCGGCGAAGAAACTCGCCAGGCGGCTGATCTCGGCTGCCGACATGCCCTCTTCGACGGCGGCGCGCGCCAGTTCGATCTGCGTGCGTTCGTTGGCAACGCGCCGCAGGTGTTGCGCCTGGGTGACGTTCAGTTCGCCTTTGCGCAGATACTCCTGAATTTCAAGCGGCAGATCAAGCAACCCCAGATAGCGCCGCACCGTGCGCGGTGACAGCCCGACGAGACGCGCCGTTGCTTCGTCGAGCGCGCTATCGTCGGCAATGCCGCGCTCGAGCGCAATCTGCTGGCGCAATTTCTGGAAGGCGCGCGCCTGCTCGAGATCGTTCAGGTCGCGCCGTTGCAGATTTTCGGTCAACTGACGCAGGAATACCCGCGGGTCGTCCGGGTCGAGCAGCACGCACGGCACCCGTTCAAGCCCCAGTTTCAGCGCCGCCAGCCGCCGGCGATTGCCGTACACCACGCGATAGCGACTGCGCCCGATGTCGATGACGCCGAGCGGCTGAAGCAATCCATATTCGGCGATAGTCGCCGCAAGCCCATCGATCTCGCCGGGGTCTTCGCGGACGCCCTGTGGATCCGGTTCGAGCGCCCGCGGATCGATCCAGAGAAGCTGCATATGTCCTCCACATCAGGCGCCCTGGCGCCCATGTCTTTCAATCCTGCGCAAGGGCGTGACGATGTCGCAAATGATGTCGTTCAGAAGACCGGTTCAGCCACACGATGCTTGCTGCACGCGGCGCTGACGCGCCTGGCAATGACGATCGCGCACAGTACAGATGTTCGGGGCGAGTATACCAGATGTTGTGCAGGGCGGCAAATCGTTTCGTGCTATAATCGCAACCGCGCGCCTTTGCACAACGTCATGTCCTGTGACGCGAGCATCCTGTCAGGACTCGCGCTTCAAGGATGATCGACGTTAGTGCAGCGATACGGAGGCTATCCATGACCACACGACAGGCGCTGGCGCAGGAGATCGCCGATGCGCAGCGAACGATCAGCGCGCTGACCGAAGAAATCACGGCAACCCGCAGTTATATCAGCGCCAATGAACAGGTTCTCCAGAGCCAGCCGCAGTCGCTGCGCGCGATCACCGAGGAAGGGCTGGCGAAGGCGCGCGCGAACCTGGCGCGCAAAGAGGCCGAGTTCCAGATTGCTCAGCAGACCCTCGCAAACGCGCAGCGCACGCTGGCGAAGGTCGAGGAGATTGAGCGCAAGCAGGGAGAGATCCGCAAACTCGAACAGGACCTGGCGACGATCAATGCGCTCCTTGAACGCGCCCGTAGTGAACTTTCCCACCTCGAAGGCGAACTGCTCGCCATGACCGGTCCGGTCACGCTTCCGGCGTTCGCTCTGGTGTTGAATGATGGACGGTCCATCGCGCTGCCGACCGATCGCTCCGAGATGCTGATCGGGTGTCAGGACGCGGCGGACAATATCTTCCCCGACGTTGATCTCTCCCCCTTCGATGCGCGCACCAGCGGTGTCAGCCGGCGCCACGCGATCCTGCGCTATGCCAGCGGTCAGTGGACAATCACCGATCTTGGCAGTGCAAATGGTACATTTGTGAATGATAAGGCGCTGACGCCGCATACGCCAGTGGTTTTGCCCGAGGGTTCGATTGTCCGTTTTGGCGCTTTTGTTGTGACCCTTCGTTCGATGTCACCGAGTAAAACGGTACGTCTGTGATGTCTGCGCTTCCACTCGCTGCACTTGTTGGTCTGGAACTGGCGCAGCAGGCGTTGCTGCTGCTGGCGGTCGAGCCGCGGCTGCGCGGGATTGCCGTCGGCGCGCCGGCTGGCGCGGGGAAGAGCAGCCTGGCGCGTGGCATGCGCGACCTGTTGTGCTCCGATGAGCGGTCGGTTCCATTTGTGGAACTGCCGCTTGGTGTGGACGAAGCCGGTCTGCTGGGCGGTCTCGACATCGAAGCAACGCTGCACGCTGGGAGACGGGTGGCGCGCGCGGGGGCGCTGGCGCGCGCCGATAGCGGCATTCTCTACGCCGATCAGGTCAATCTGCTGCCCGACGCGATTATCAACCCGCTGATCGCCGCCATCGACACAGGCGAGGTGCGGCTCGAACGGGAAGGTCTCAGCATTCAATCATCGGCGCGCTTCGTCTTCATTGGCTCCTACGACCCCGCTGAAGGTCCGCCGCGCCGTCATTTGCTCGACCGGCTGGGGTTGTTGCTGGTGTTGCCGCGCGCGATGAATGAACAGGCGCGCGCCGAGGTGGTGCGGCGCAACCTGGATGCGGCGGCGGCGCAGGCATACGCCGACGAACTCGATCTGCTGCGCGGGCTGGTGCAGGCGGCGCGCGAACAGTTGCCGCAGGTGCGGATCGCGGACGAGCAGATCGAACAGTTGGTGGCGATGGCGGCGCTCTGCGGCGTTGAGGGGCACCGTGCTGACACATTTGCGGTGTATGCCGCCTGTGCGGCGGCGGCGCTCGGTTTGCGCGACCGTGTTGAGCAGGACGACCTGGAACTGGCGGCGCGGCTGGTCATTCTGCCGCGCGCGACACGCCTGCCGCCGCCGCCGGAACCGCCGCCGGAAGAGCCGCCGCCGCCTCCACCCCCGTCCAACGCTGACAACAACACCTCTGACGCGCCGCCTGAGCCGCCGTCGGACGATGAGTTGACCATTCCGCCTGAACAGGTGCTCAGTGCGCTGGCTGCCGAATTGCCGGTCGAACTGGAGCAGTTGCCGTTCCGCGCACTGCGCCGTGGAAAGACCGGATCGCGCGGCACGGTGGCGGGGAAACGCGGACGGCACATTCGCAGCATCCCCGGCGATCCGCGTCGCGGACGGATCGATGTGTCCGCCACGTTGCGCGCGGCTGCGCCGTTTCAGCCGTTGCGTCGCGCTCAAACAGACGCAGATGTCGAATTGTCCAGGGTGCTGTTGCGGGGTGACGACCTGCGCATCAAGCAATACCGTAGCAAGGCGGGGGCGCTGTTCCTCTTTGCGGTGGATGCGAGCGGCAGCATGGCGCTGCACCGTATGCGCCAGGCGAAAGGCGCAGTGCATGCGCTGTTGCAGCAAGCGTATGTCCACCGCGACCGAGTGGCGCTGCTGGCGTTTCGCGGGCAGAGTGCCGAACTCTTGTTGCCGCCGTCACAGAGCGTCGAACTCGCGCGCCGCGCCCTTGATCTGTTGCCGACCGGCGGCGGCACGCCGCTGGCAGCGGCGCTCCTGGCAGCCATCGAAGTGGCGCAGCAGGCGCGCGCGCGGGGCATCATGCAGACAGTGTTGGTGCTGCTCACCGATGGACGCGCGAACGTCGGGTTGCGTGCCGGGCGCGAAGGGGTTGCTGACGAACTGCAAACCATCGGACGCGCAGTCGTGGCGGCAGGCATTCAGACGATTGTCGTCGATACGCAGCGCACCTACCTGAGTCGCGGCGAAGCGCGCAAACTGGCGGAATGGCTTGCAGGCGAATACGTCTATCTCCCCAATGCCCAGGGCGAACAGATCGCCGCGCTGGCGGTCGATCACCTCGAACGCTAGAGGTGGTTCGCCAGCATTCGCTTTATGGCATTTCTCAAAAAGACTGATGCAGAGTCGCAAAGGCGCACAGCGTCGCTACCGCACGACCTTGCTTTTCTGGCATGTGCGCCTGCGCGGGCGCTTCCAACTCCGTCTGCGCAGGCGCACGGTCGGCTGCTGGACCTTCAGGGGCAATGTATAGTCTTTTCCAGACCGCGAGGGTGGGCTTGGCTTTCCATAGCCTGCGACGTCAGTTGCCGCGCGGGTAGGCGGATGGTGGATTATGTATTCAGAGTCTGGCAGCCGCCGGGCGCGAGGCGAATGCCAGATTGTTTCGTGAATGTTCATCAAATGCCGGGCGCCAATTTACCTCACCACAACCGGCAGGAACACCTTCGGTTCGAGCGGCGCCAGCGACTCGACAGCGGCAAACACGTCGATGCGCGGCTTTGTCAGCCCGTTGCGCGTGTCGGTGATCGGCGCCCCGGTTGTCGTTAGCGCTGCCACATATCTATCCGGCGTGTAGCCGGGGCGCGCGCTGCGCAGCAATGCGAGCGCTCCGGCTACGTGCGGCGCTGCCATCGACGTTCCTGATTTGGGCGCAAACCCGCCTCCCGGCACAGACGATGTGATCGCCACTCCTGGCGCCAGCAGGGTCAGGAACGATGCGCTGTTCGAGAACGACGCCACCTGCTCTGGTGTCGCTTTGGTCGTTGCGCCGACGCTGACGACGTTCGACAGACATGCGGGCAGGCTGAGGGCGGCGGTGGCGCCACCGTTTCCCGACGACGCGACGGTTATCACTCCCTGGTTGCGCAGGGTTGTGATCGCAAGCTTCAGAGCAGCGCCAACCCCGCTGCTTTCACACGCCGCAACACTGCCGAACGTGCCCGTACCCACGCTCAGGTTCACCACCGCCGGCGGCGGGGTGAAGGACGTTGACGCCAGCCAGTCGAGCGCGCGTAATTGGTCGGAGACGTAGCTCAACACACACGGCGAAGGGAGCGAGAATGCCGAGCAGTTGGCGATCTTCGAGAAGACCTGCACGGCAATAATTGATGATCCCGGCGCAACGCCGCCGTTTCCGGCGGCAATCCCGGCGACGTGCGTGCCATGGTCGCATCCTGTAAATGCGCAAGATGCCGCCGCGCCAGGACCGATAACCTCGGTTCCTCCGCCGGGGCAAAGGGATGTTGCGCCATCGCCGGAATTGTTGGTCGAGAAACATGCTTCGGCAACCACACGCCCGCCAAGAAAGGGGTGCGCAGCATCGACGCCGGTATCGAGAACGGCAATTGCCACGCCAGCGCCGGTGGTCTCAGGATGCACCTGATCGGCGCGAATGAGCGCGACGCTGCCGGTCAGATGCGGCGTTGCCAGCATATCTTCAACGACGGAAGCAACCTGCGGGTGATCTTCCAGGCGCTCGATCGTTGTGCGCGGCGCTTCCAGCACCATCATCGGCAGCGTGCGCAATCGGGCGACCTCGCGCGCGCCGGCGGCGGTTGCGGCAGCGGCAACTTCCTCCTGCGCCGGTACAATCCCGAAGAGCGCCGCGCTCGTGTCGCCCGCCGCCGCCGGCGCGCGCAACACGACGATCAACCGCACCTTGTCGGTCGACCCTGCTCGCCCGGAAGCGACCGGGATTAGCAACGCGCCAATCAGCAGGAGGATCAGAAGAAGGGTTGAGCGAAAAAAACGACGACGGGAAGAAATCAACATACGTGCTATACTTTCTTGCGGTTGCCGGTCGGAACGCTGGTATCATGATACATGAACGCACGGCGCGTAGGGATGTTGCATTCCTGAGCGCATAGCGGAATATCTGATCAAACTCCTTTATCCGCCGGGCGGACGAGTGGATAGCAGAATAATTATTCAGAAACCATCAGTCGCCGGGCGGTTGAAGTGTGGCCGCGGCACGCAATCAGACCAGTTCCCTCGGCTCTACAGGTACGCAGAAGGAGTATTCGTTGAACATCGTCGCACGATATGGCACAGTGCTGTTACTCATCCTCCTGATGTCGCCAGTATGGTTCACCGCGCCACCCGCTCGCGCCGCCGCGCCGACCGGCGTGTTTCAGCCTGGCGCATGTATGTTCAAACTTCCTGCCGGCGCCGTCGAAGGGCGTGACCTGGAGTGCGGTTGGCTGGAGGTTCCCAAACGCCACGCCCAGCCGGAGGGTCCCGCCATTCGCCTTGCAGTAGCGATTGTCAAATCGCGCGCCAGCGATCGCAAACCCGACCCGCTGGTGATGCTGCAGGGCGGTCCGGGTGGTTCGACGATCGACACCTACACTCAGATTCTCTTCAGCCCTGGCAGCCGCCTGCGCGACCTGATCGACCGCGACATCGTGCTGTTCGACCAGCGCGGCGCGCTGTACTCCGAACCGTCGCTTGTTTGTCAGGAGCAACTGGAACTGGTTGAACGCACCATCGAGCAGCAATTGACCTACGAGGAGTCGGATCGGCTGTCGCTCGAGGCAACAGCCGCGTGTCACCGACGGCTGGCGGATGAGGGGATCGACCTTTCGGCGTTCAACAGTATCGAGAATGCAGCCGATGTCGCTGCATTGGCGCGTGCGTTGGGGTACGAGAAGATCAATCTCTATGGTGTTTCCTATGGCACATTGCTGGCGCAACACGTCATGCGCGACCATCCGGACGTTCTGCGCAGTGTGATACTCGATGCAGTTGTGCCGACCAGTGTCAATTATCTACTCGAGACGCCTCGCGCGCAAGACCGCGCATACACAGAATTGTTCAATGCCTGCGCTGCTGACGCCGGGTGCCGGGCGGCTTACCCGAACCTGGAACAATCCCTGATGACAACGATCGAGCGGCTCAACCGCGAACCGGCGCGTGTACCGATCACCGACGACGAAACTGGCAAGACGTACAATGCCGTCCTCGATGGCGACAGTTTTGCCAGCATCGTCTTCCAGATCATGTATTCGTCGAGTTTTATCCCGGCAGTGCCGCGGATCATCGATGATGCGACGCGCAACGATTTCCGCGTGCTGGCGCGGGTGATTCCGCTCATTGTCTTCGATCGCACCTTCAGCCTGGGCATGCACTATGCCGTGATCTGCGCCGAGGATGCCGACTTTTCGCCCGAAGATGCGCGGCTGGAAGGGGTGCGTCCATTTATCGCCCTCGACGGACGACGCGGACTCGCAGGATACCTGAAGCGCTGCAACATCTGGCAGGTCGATCAACTTGAACCGGTAGTCGATGAGCCGGTGTCGAGCGACATCCCGACGCTTGTGCTGTCGGGCAGGTTCGACCCGATTACGCCGCCGGAGTTTGGCGATGTTGTCGCGCGTACACTGAGCCGGGCGTATGTCTATACCTTTCCCGATACAGGGCACGCTGCCGTCAGTTCGAGCGCCTGTGCGGATACGATGCTGAAGGCGTTTCTCGACAATCCAGCGCAACCGCCAGACTCTTCCTGTATCGCTGAGGGCGCAGGTCCACGCTTCGTCTCGCCGGAAACAGTCGTGTTCACACCGATGACATTTGCTCTGGCCACGCTCGACGCTGCCGGTCTGGCGCCGTTTGGGGCGTTCGTCGGAGCGTTGCTCCTGCTGCTCTCGGCGTGGATCATCTGGCCCCTTGGCTGGTTGTTGCGCCTGATCACCGGCGGAAAAGCGCCAGAACCGTCTGTCGGCGCCACTGTTGCGCGCTGGCTGGTCGTGCTGGGGGGCGCAGCAGGCGCAGCGTTCGTCGCCATCACGCTGGTCGCCATCGTGCAAATGGCGGTTGCCAATGATGTGATGATCTTCTATGGGTTGCCGCGTTCTACCACGCTGGTTGCGCTGATCTGGGGAATACCTGCGCTGGCGCTGGTAATTGTGGTCTGCGCTGCGCTCTCCTGGGCGCGCGGCTGGTGGTCGGGTATCGGGCGCGTCTACTACGCCTTGCTCTCATTCTCCGCTGTCGGGTGTGCAGCAACGCTGGCGTGGATGGGGGTGTATGGGTAGAGGCGGGAGGCGAGGGGCGAGGGGTGAGGTTAGACGTAGGGATACACCGTAACGTCTTCGCGAGAACGGGAACGTGGCTGGTGGAAGGAAGGAAGATGCGCCCATCCCGACGGAGCCCAGGATCGCGCGCGGTGTCGAGTATACGAACCCGGGTAAGCAAGGTTGCCGCTGGGGCGCGCGCGGGTGGAAAGGTTGCACGTCGGGTAAGCAAGGTTGCCGCTGGGGGGGCGCGCGCGCGGGTGGAAAGGTTGCACGTCGGGTAAGCAAGGTTGCCGCTGGGGTGGCGCCTACCAGATCGCAGGTTGCCGGTTGAATGTGCGAATAAGGTTACACGTCACAGAGAGACTTCCTGATACCTGATCCCTGTTGCCTCGCGCCGCTCCCCGCTTGCTGCTCCCCGCTCGCCGCTCCCCGCTCGCCGCTCCCCGCTCGCCGCTCCCCGCTCGCCGCTCGCCGCTCGCCGCTCCCCGCTCGCCGCTCCCCGCTCGCCGCTTGCCTGTAAAGACGCAACCCTCCGCGCTCTCCCTTCGTCTCACCAGCGGGCATGTATTGAGGAGCATCCATATGCTGAGACCTCGCTGGCGCAAAGTGTTCGCCGATGTCTGGAGCAATAAGACACGCACCGTTCTGGTGGTGCTGTCGATTGCCGTCGGTGTGTTTGCGATTGGCGCGATTGCCGGCGCCAATGCGCTGCTGACCCGCGAAATGACCGCCGCATACCTGGCGGTCAACCCTGCCGACATCTCCATCTACCCCGATGCGTTCGATGATGAATTGGTCCGCACGGTGCGCCGAATTCCCGGTGTCGCGGATGCTGTCGGCGGTCGAGCCGTCAGTGTGCGCCTGCAAACCGGACCTGATCAGTGGCGCGACATGACCATCTACATTGTGAGCGACTTCAAGGACATGCGGATCAACAAGGTCTATCCGGTGGAAGGCGCCTGGCCCCCCGCGAATCGTGAATTGCTTGTCGAACGCGCATCGCTGCCTCTTACTGGCGCGAAGATTGGTGATACCGTCACCATCCGCCTGTTTGATGAAACACTGCGCCGGATGCGGATCAGCGGAACGGTCGCAACTCCAAATCTTGTGCCGGCAGCGCTAGCCAACCAGACCTATGCGTTTGCGTCCCTTGAAACCCTCGAATGGCTTGGTCAACCGAAGGATTATACCGAGTTGAACATCACGGTGACCGGCGATCGTTTCGATAAAGAGCATATCGCCGAAGTCGCGGCGCTGGTGCGGAACAAAATCGAGAGCAGCGGTCGCACCGTCTACTTTACCTACCTGCCTGAACCGGGGCGGCACCCGGCGCATCAGGTGCTGCAACCGCTGTTCCTGTTGCTCGGCTTTCTTGGCGCGCTTTCGCTGTTCGCCAGTTGCTTCCTGGTTGTCAATACGATTTCGGCGCTGCTGACCCAGCAGGTGCGACAGATCGGCGTGATGAAAGCCGTCGGCGCGCGCACAAGCGATGTGGTCGTTATGTACCTGATGAGTGTTCTGCTGCTGGGGGTCATGGCGCTGCTGCTGGCGATGCCGCTGGCATACCTGGTCGCCGCCGGTCTGACGATCCTTATTTCGGGACTGATGAACACCGATGTGACCAGCCTGGCGATGCCGCTGGAGGTCTGGCTGATCATGATCGCTGTAGGGCTGGTTGTGCCGTTACTGGCGGGGATCTTCCCGGTCTTCGGCGGCGCGCGCGTGACAGTGCACGAAGCGATCAGCGGCTATGGCTTGGGGAAAGGGCGCTTTGGGCGCGGTCGCATCGATCATCTGCTGCAACGCATCCACGGGCTTTCCCGCCCGCTGATGCTGTCGCTGCGCAACACCTTCCGGCGCAAAGGGCGCCTGGCGTTGACGATGTTGACGCTCACCCTCTCCGGGATCATCTTCATGTCGGTGTTCAGTGTGCGCGACTCGATGCTGCTGACGCTAGACGATGCCTTGAAGTACTTCAATTTCCATATTCTGGGGGTGTTCAACGGCTTCTATCGCACCGAGCAGATCGAACGCGAGGCGCTGGCAGTGCCCGGCGTGATTGCCGCTGAGAGTTGGGGCTTTGATACGGTGCGCCGGGTTCGTCCCAACGAGACGGAAAGCGACTCGCTCACCATGTACGCCGTTCCTGCCGAAACGCGCATGATCATCCCGACGGTTCTCGAAGGGCGCTGGCTGCTTCCTGAGGATGAGAATGCGCTGGTGATCAATTCGAGCGTGCTTGGTCTCGAACCTGACATCAAGGTTGGCGATATGGTGACGTTGAAGATCGACCGGCGTGAAACCGAGTGGAAGGTTGTCGGCATTGTGCGCGGCATCGGCGGACAGGCGATTCTGTACACGCACTATCCGTACTTTGCTCGCGTCCGCGGCTTTACCGGGCGCGCCGCTGCGGTGACGCTCCAGATCGAGCCTGCCGATGCTGCGAACCAGGAACAGGTGGCAAAGCAACTGGAAGCGCATTACAAATCGGTTGGCATACGCCTGGGCATAACGCAGACTATTGCGGTCATCCGGCAGCAGAATGAACTCTTTTTCAATATCCTGGTCGTGTTCCTGCTGGCAATGGCGTTGCTGCTGGCAACCGTCGGCGGGTTGGGCTTGATGGGTACGATGAGCATTAATGTGCTTGAACGCACCCGCGAGATCGGTGTGCTTCGCGCGATTGGCGCCTCGAATGGTGCAGTGCGACGCATTGTTGTCACGGAAGGGATCATCATCGGGGCGTTGAGCTGGGCGCTTGCAATGATCGTCGCTGTGCCGCTGGCGAAGGTTATCTCTGACAGTGTGGGCATGGCCTTCTTCCAGACACCCCTCAGTTTCTCGTTCTCGATTGGCGGCGCGCTCATCTGGCTTGCGCTTGTGACGATCATCGCCGCGATCGCCAGCCTGCTGCCGGCATACAATGCGACGCGCCTCACCGTGCGCGAAGTGCTGGCGTATGAGTGACCCGGCGTATCCAACGGTCTATGCAGCAGTCGTGAAAAAATACCGGGTGAGCCAACTCCGCGCGACATCAACATCCTCTGTGCCGATGCCGTGACCCTGATCGAGAGAGAGCAGCGTTGCATCAGCGCCTGCCCGGTGCAGTAATTCGGCGAAGCGCTTTGTTTCCTCAACTGGCACGAGAGGATCGCTGCCCCCGGCAAGCAACAGGATCGGCAGACGTGCCAGATCCGGCAGAGGATCGGGGACGAGTGGCGTCATTGGTCGGAACAGCACGGCGCCAGCGAAGATGGCGCCATGAAGCAACAGCATTGCGGCTGCCATATTTGCGCCGTTGGAATAGCCGACGGCCACGACGCGCTTACGGTCGAAACCATAGACGCCAGCCGCTGTATCGAGGAAATGCGTCAGTTCCCCGGCACGTCGCCTGATGTCGTCGGTATCGAAGACGCCCTCAGCAAAGCGCCGGAAGAAGCGCGGCATGCCTCGCTCCAGAATTCTGCCGCGCGGGCTGAGTAACGCAGCAGACGGTGCAAGGGCGCGTCCAAGCGGCAACAGGTCATGCTCGTTGCCGCCAGTGCCATGCAGCAGGAAGAGGGTGGGTGCATTGGCATGGTGATCCGTTTGCGGAATGAAACGATGAATGAAACTGACGGATGGGTCGGTCACGCCGAAGCCTCCTCTGAAGTCTGAACCGGACCTATTCCCAGGTCTGGCAGGATGGCAGCAATGCTGGCGCGCCTCGGTTCCAGCCAGGCGGGTAGTCTTAATCCGGTTCCCAGGTGTTCCACCGGTTCATCGATGGCGAAGCCGGGTGCATCGGTGGCAACCTCGAAGAGCACGCCACCCGGCTCCCGAAAATAGATCGAGCGGAAGTAGTTGCGGTCGCGCACTGGCGTTACCTCGATGCCCGCGTGAGCGACACGCTCGCGCACCGTCGCCTGTGTTGCATCATCGGGTGCACGGAAGGCGATGTGATGTACTGTACCAGCGCCCGAGACGCCCGTCCAGAAGCCGGGAGTGCTGCGGATCTCGACAATACGCCCTGGAACGTGGTCGGTGCGTGAAGTAAAGCGGAAACGACCGCCCTCCTGTCCTGCTGCACGATAGCCGAGTATTTCGGTCAGAATACGCCCAGTGCGCTCAGGGTCTTCCTCCCAGAGCGTGATGCTATGAAAGCCGCAGATCGCCTGATCCGGCGGCGCCGGCATATCCGACCAGGGAACAACCGCTGGCGCTGAGGCATCCGCCACTATCTCGAGTTGCAGTCCGTCGGGATCGCGGAAACGGATGACCTTTTGCCCGAAGCGCTCGATTGGACCCTCGAAGTCGATCCGGTGGGTGACCAGCCGATCAATCCAGAAGGAGAATGCAGACTGGGGGACAGCGAACGCAATCTCGACCGCCTGTCCAATCCCATGCCGACCGGGTGCGAGACCCGGATAGAGAAAGAAGGTGAGGATCGTGCCAGGTGAGCCTATGCCATCACCGTAGTACACATGCCAAGTTCCCGGATCATCGAAATTGACCGTGCGCTTGACCAGCCGCAGACCTAGAAACCTCACATAGAAGGCAACGTTTTTTCTCGGATCAGACGTCAACGCGGTAATATGGTGAATGCCGCTTTCGTGCATTTGATTGCCGTGTGCAGGGTTTGTCATAATCTTCTCCGTTCTCCTGTGATTGCCGCTGGACTCATTTCCTGACGTTCATAAGCCTGATCAAGACGGGAACTCGATCAACTCCGCCGGTACATGTTCAGCCGACCAGACGCCGTTAGCGGACAGGTGGAGGCGGTGACCTGCCGCTGCCATTTCGGCGGCGCGCACGACGAGCGCCGAAGGCTTGCCGTGTCGCCGCCCGATCGTTCAAAAAGTGGACGGGTAAGCGGAACGCCGTGCTGATTGGCGGGGCGGATCAGATCATCGACGTTCGCCCAGCCCTGAGCATTCAGTGCTAATCCGATGCGCTCGGTCCTCTGGCGCAGAGTAAGACTGAGAAATTTGCTCGTTCTGACGAGATCGGGCGAGGTCAATGATCTCATGATATGAATGGTGCGGAGGGTGTCACGGCTTAAGTGTACCATACTGACGTCCCGGGCGCCGATGACCATCATCTGGGGGTGGCGGGAGCAGCGACTGGACAATAACCAGTATCATGGGCGGGCGCACGCGCACCCGTCGCCGGGTGCGGGTGACGGTCATCATCGGGGTGGACATGCAGCAGACGTGGTACTATAGCAGGGAGGCTCGGAGGGCGGCGCGCCCTCTGAAGAACTGAACCGGAACACCAATGGATTTCACCGATCAGGTTGCAATTGTCATTGGCGGATCAGGCGCGATCGGCTCGGCAGTCGTCACGATGCTCGCGGAGCGTGGTGCGCGGGTGATTGCGGGGTATCACCGGAATGTCGCGGTGGCAGCACAGGTGGTTGCCGCCTGCCAGGAAATGCGCGGCAATGTATCTGCGCATCAGGTCGATGTGCGCGATCCGCAATCGGTCGAGACGCTGGTCAGTGCTGCCATCGAAGCGTATGGACGCCTGGATGCAATGGTGTTCTGCGCGGGCGCAATGCGTTTCACGCCGGTTGAAGCAATCAGCGTCGCGCAATGGCGCGACGTGCTGGCGTTGCATCTCGATGGCGTCAGCCATGTCTGTCGAGCGGCGTTGCGCCGGATGATGCGGCGGCGCTACGGCAGAATCGTCGCTGTCGCGGCGCTGCACGGACTGGCGGGCGGTCCACAGCAGGCGGATTTCTCGGCAGCGACCGGCGGTGTGTTGGGGTTGATCCGGACGCTGGCGCGTGAGGCGGCGCCCTGGAATATCACCGTCAACGCCGTAGCGCCTGGTCTCATCGAAACGCCGCAACTGGCGACGATCCCAGAGGAGATGCGTCGTTGGGGTGAACAGGTGATCGCACTGCGCCGTATCGGGCGCCCCGAGGAAGTGGCGGCAGCGGTTGTTTTTCTGGCGTCGCCACTTGCGTCATATATCACCGGGCAGGCGTTGGTTGTGGATGGAGGGTGGCGTATGGCGCCGTAAAAAAACCCCTCGCAGCACACGCTACGAAGGGGTTAGCTTAACGATATTGCCCCAGGGAATGTGAAAAGGTTCTGAACTTCAACTTCGGGATCTACCGTTCGGCTACCACGACAGCGCTTTGCAGACGGCCAGCTCCTCTGTCGGGGTCGCAACGCACCTCGCTTTCTTTCCCCCTGCGATGGTGCGGGCTTTACCGCTGGAACCCTGTTCTGGCTCACACAGCATCCGGTGTTTCATCAAGCACCTGGCGCTTGCCTGTCGATCTCCCTGGCATGAGTGTTATTGCCATTTCCATCGACTTACGGTCGTCCCCGTCTTCCCGACACCTGTGGGTAACGCCGCTTGCCATACAGGATCATCGATCCGTTTGTCAAAGTTCCGTTTTCCTTTTCGTTCCCTGGGGTGTTGGTTGCATGATAGCATTCATGCGCCATAAGTCAAGAGGTTCTTAAATCGTTTCTTAACGATATATCAGGCGGCGTCTGCCAGCACGCGCTCGGCGACGGCGCGCCCCGAGAGGAGCACAAGCGGAATACCGCCGCCGGGATGCGTACCGCCGCCGGTGAAGTAAACGCCGCGCACCTCGCGGGCGCGCAGCGGCGGACGCAAGAACGCTGTCCAGGGATTGTTCGACGCCAGCCCGTAGATCGCGCCGCCGGGAGCGTTGTACCGCTCATTGATCGTCACCGGCGTCCAGATCTGTTCGAACACGATATGCTGGCTGAGACTCTCCAGCCCCATATGCTCCAGTTTGTGCAGGATCAGGTTGCGATAACCGGTCGCTTCGCGCGTCCAGTTGACGCGCGAGTTGAGCACCGGCGCGTTGATCAACACAAACAGATTCATATGTCCAGGCGGCGCCAGCGACGGGTCAGTCACCGACGCAGCGCAGATGTAGATCGTCGGGTCGGGTGCAGGCGTCTGCATATCGACGATCGCCGTAAATTCTGCACGATAGTCAGATGAAAAGAAAATGTTGTGGTGCGCCAGTTCAGGGTAGATACGGTTGACTCCCAGCAGCAGAACGAACCCGCTGTACGACGATTCGAGCCGCGCCAGGCGTGTTGCCGTCTTCTCCGTGCCGGGCAGGAGGCTGGCATAGGCGTAGCGTGGATCGGCGTTGACGATCACCTGCGATGCAGCCAGCCACTCGCCGCCTGACAGAACCACGCCGGAGGCGGCGCCGTTGCGAACCTCGATGCGTTCAACCGGCGCATTCGTGCGAATCTCCACGCCAAGATCGTGCGCCAGCGCCGCCAGCGCGCGCGCAATCTGGTACATTCCGCCGCACACATGCCAGGCGCCCTGGACGAACTCGACATAAGGAATAAGATTGAAGGTCGCTGGCGCGCGGAAGGGTGATGAGCCGTTGTACGACGCATAGCGATTGAACACCTGACGCAGATACGGGCTGCGGAAAAAACTGCGAACCGCCTGGTCAACGGTGCGAAACGGGTCGATCTGAAACGTACCGCTAAATAGCTCAGGGGTCAGGAGATCGCGCACGCCGTCGAACGGCCGCAGCAGGAACGGACCCTCTGCTGCGTGGTAGATGCGTTCGGCGTAGGCGAGGAAATGGAGGAAGCCTGCCACATCAGCAGGTTCGATACGCGCAATCTCCTCAGCGAGGCGGGGCAGGTTCTGATAGGCGTCGAACCGTGTGCCGTCGAGCCAGCGATACCGGCAGATCGGTTCGAGTTGCGTGATGGTCAGGAAGTCTTCCATTCGCCGCCCTGCGGCGGCAAAGACCGAACGCAGCACCCAGGGCATGGTCAACAACGAAGGTCCGGTATCGAAGCGAAACCCATCGGCGTCGACCAGGTTCAGTTTGCCGCCAACGCGCTCATTCTTTTCGAGCAACACGACGCGCCGCCCGCGCGCCGCCAGATGAATGGCGGCGGATAAACCTCCGAGCCCGCCGCCAACGATGATGATTGGGAGGTGCATATCACATCCTTTGCTGGAACACGTGTGTTTATGAATAGTGTATCATAGATGAGGCGCGAGGGTTCCGGGTAGGAAGGTTGCAGGTGCGAAGGTAGAGACGGTGCACCGCAACATCTCGCAGTGGTGCACGTGCCACGTGGGAAGATGGAAGACGTGCCCGACCCGTGCCGTCTGCACCGTGGGTATGGCGCCTGCCGTCGAATGTCGCAGGTGAAACGAACCACTCTGCGCCGGGAACGCTGCCTGACCTCAAAGGTCCTGGCGCGGAGCGCGAGGCGCGTGGGGGCGCTTCCTGGACGGTCAATCATTGCACGTTGCGAAGCGGAAGGGGAGCGATCATTGCGGTGGGCGCCTCTTCGTGTGCATTCGTGTCCTTCGCGGATCACCCGCGACCGTTGCCCTGGCTCTATATTCTCTGCGTCTCTGTGGTTCAAAAACGCCTCCCTGCGTGATAAACGACCATGAATCATTCACGTACTCCATCATCGAACATGGCTCTCTCCTTGTGGTATGTTCGCATTCGCGCAATTATCGGTTCGCATATCGTCATCCTGGCGTTGCTGGCGGGTCAGTTCGCAGTGGTGCAATTGCTTACCGGTTCGCAGTATGGTGATGCGCCGCGCAATATGCACTGGGGGATTCTGATCGTCGAGAACCCGGCGTTCCTGTTCGGCGCCCCTGACACCTACGAGCGTATCAAGGGGTTCCCGCCCGACCCGCCATCACTCGCGCCGTTGGCGCTCTACCGCTTTCCACAGGGAGGGCTGCATCGCTGGTGGGGTCCGGTTCCGCCGCTGATCTTCGCGCTGGTCTGGTTCGCAACCCATTCGTACACCGCGCTGCACCTCGTTGTTCCGCTGGCGGGCGCGGGAGTCGTGTTGCTCACATACTGGCTGGCGCGCCTCTGGCTGACCCGGCGCGAGGCGCTGATTGCGGCGGCATTTCTCGCCTGCTTTCCCCTTTTCCGTGATTATGCGACCGTCGCCTACAGCGAGACGTTCTCGGCGTTGGCGCTGACGGCTGCGATTCTGGCGTATGTCCGCAAACGCACCGTCGCCACTGTCATATCTGGCAGTCTGGCGGCGCTGATGAAACTCGACCTGCTTGCACTCTATTTCGGTGCAGTCGGCATCGCCGCCGCCTGGTCGTTTGTTGCGCAGTGGAGGCAGCGCGAGCCTGTCACCCGCAGCGCGTGGGTGCACATGTTCGCCGCGCTGGCCGGTCCGGCAATCATTGCAGCGCCGTGGGTGTGGTTTCATTACCTGGGGCGGGGTGAGCGCGCGCCGACGGGCGGGATGTCGCTCCAGCAGTTCAGCCTGGTTGCGCCGCAGATGCTCGAATTGCTGTTCTACATCCCCTGGTATGGCGCGCTGCTGACGCTGGCGGTGATCGGCGCGCTTGCCGTCATTGGCGCGCGCAGCGGCTGTTTTCCTTCCAATGCGCTGGTGCTGCTGCTGGCATGGCTGGGGTTGGGTATCATGGTACTTCTGGTCTACGCAGCGACTCCCGGCTCAGGCAACAGTCCGCGCGTCCTTATTCCGGCGCTACCGCCACTGGCGCTGCTGGTTGCGGCAGGCATCACCCGTCTGGCGCTGCCGTGGAAGCGTCGCGCGGCATTCTACCTGATTGTCTTGTTTGCTGTAATCAACCTGGTGGCCGTCGGATATTACACCATCGAGGGGACGCGCCTGCGCAGGTATGAGCCGGTCTGGCAGGCACTGCGTGAACGGCCGCGCGGCTATGTGCTGACCGAGGCGTACTGGCACACGATCCTCTATGCGCGGCAACCGGCAACCTGGTTCGAGTTCGACGAAACCTTTCAGCGCAACATCATGGAGAACGCCGATCATTTCGCGCGCTACCTGGATCAGCATCCGATCGATTACGTTGTGCTGCCAGCGCGTGACGATACCCTCGCTTCTCCCGACGTGCGGGCATACCTCGAGCGCCGCGCCAGGCGCGTGGAGGCGGGAGAGTTCGTGGTATATGTGGTGCGAGACAAGCGGTGAGCGGCGAGAGATGAGAGGGTTGCAGGTTGCGGGTAGGAAGGGTGAAGGTGGGCATCGAACGTTGAACGTAGGCGAATAGCAGGTAGGGGCACGGCGCCGCCGCACCCCCGGCGATGGCGCGCCCATGCGCGGCGGCGTGCGCGCGCGTGCGCACATTGTCACGTGGGTGAATGACAGGTAGGGGCACGGCGGTGCCGT